>JAAGKN010001029.1_pt1 | contig 52163 bp, 44 predicted proteins | sample 6206371 | NCBI WGS metagenome assembly JAAGKN01 (sample SAMN11533720, study PRJNA540317) | gut metagenome | isolation source: fecal pellets from male and female animal of same cohort | host: Peromyscus leucopus | place: USA:CA | collected 2017
TTTGTTGTATATGATTTATGATTATTATGTTTGCTTTTAAACTTTGGATACTCTGCATGTTCCTTAAAAAATTTTGATAAGCAGAATCCATGTTATAATATGCTTTCTTTAACTCCCTGTTACAGTAATTATTACAGTCTGTTTTACTGACAGATTTTTTCTCTTTCTCATAAGCATCTTTCCGGTATGCTAAAGTCTGGTTGTATACAAAACGGCAGCATCCGAATGTTTTTGCTATCTGTATTTTCTGCTCATTATTTGGATATATCCTGTATTTATATGCTTTTAACATCCGCTGTCACCGCCTTTTCTGTTTTTTGATTTCCATGTTCCCATGATGTAAGCATATCACAAACCGCTACTTTTGGCTACCTTAACCCACCGTCTAAAGCCAGTGGGATTGCGGTAGCCATTTTTTCAACCCGAACTTTAAAATTGCTAATGTTTATTTTGACAAAAAATGCCAAAGGAAACTATCATTTCCCTTGGCACATATATCAGTATAATTTAGACACTAAAATCAAACTGTTGTCCTACTTGTTTTTCTTGGTCGCTTCTTACGCTGTCATTGCTAAATACATAATCCATCTTTTCTATTTTTTCAATCAATTCGTCAATCGAATCTGCCATGAATGTAATTTCGCCCTCGTCCTCTTCTTCGATGACTTTCTTATCTTCCCTACTTTGTTTTAGCTTTTCTTCCTGTTTCTTCTTTTGCGCTTTCTTGTCCTCTGCTTTTTTTGCTGCCTTTTTGTCTGCTCGTCTTTGCTGTATTTTCTTGTTCTGTGCCTTAAAAGATTTGTCCATCGTGGCAAAGAACGATGCTGCGCCATTGTCATTTACTTTAATGCCACAGGTCTTTACGTTTAATCCCATACTTGCAAGCTTATTCTTGAGCTGGTTCAGTCCGTTTGCGCCTTGTGCGATAATGCCCTCATACTGCTTACGATATTTTTCATCCTCTGCCATCCGCTCAATTTTTTCTTCATCAATAAGAACTACTGTTTGGTTTGGCTTTCCATATTTTGCTGCATTTGCCTTGGCAAACTCCTTCTGATCCTTACTCACAAGGATAAAGTCCATATTGCCATATTTTCTCTTTAATTCCTCGTAGTATTTTGCTGCTTTCTCACTAAGTTCTGGATTTCCGATTGTTCTACCGCTCACTTTAACCTTTTTTGTGGTTTCAGAATCTCCTTCTTTTTTCGTAACTGCAATATTTTCTTTCTCTTCTGTCTTGGTCTTTTTACTTGTGTTTGTCGTACCATTATAAGCTGCTATTGTTTCTGCCGCATTGCTCACTACGCTTGAAAGTGTGCTCATATTTATCCCTCCATGATTTGAATTTGGCTAACTTCCATTTCAGCCATTGATTGTGATTGTATAAGCAGTAAATTACGCCTGTGCCTGAAAACTGGCATCTTTTATTTCCGATGCCCAGAATATGCTGTTGTATCTCACAAAATCCTCTATCTGGCTTACATTTGAAGTTCTGATAGTGGAAGTTTTCATCGGATTTCTATATATGCCATTGTAGCTCATCTCATCTATCGCACTTACATCTGTACTAATACTATTGTAGTTATTCATACGATAGGTACACTCAACAATACGCCCACCTGTAATCGCCACAATATCCCACAAGTTTTTCATACAAAAAGGCAACTGATTCAGATTATGTTCAAGCCACTGTTCGATTCTTTTATCTCTGACTGCCCTATAATAAAGTCTTGGCGTAATAATGACTTGGTAGTCCTCTGCCTTCATACAATCAAACTTTTTTCGTATATAGTTCTCATATGCTATTGGATCTTTATATTTGCTGGCAGCACTTTCCTTCTCATTGCTGTTTGCTTCGTAATGCATATCTTGATATTGTCTATCCCCTTATTAAATCCCGCAACATTCAAAGCCTTCATATATACTTGGAGCAGGTTTTTCTGCCCTTTAGTATATATATCGTTTTTTCATCGAAAAAAATAACAGTTATTCCTGAAATCTATATAAAACATTTTTTAATGTTTCAAAGGCAATATCTTTTTATATCGAAAAGTATCTATGCCTTAATATCTATAGGGACATATTGTTTTTCAAGATATTCCTTTGTCATCTGTTCTTGAATCACAACCTCTGGCAAAGTTTCCATATCCTTCATATCTTCGAGTTCTTCTGCTAAACTATCTGGCAGCATCTCATCAAGTTCTTCCACTTCTGGCATGTCCTCAAGCATCTCATCAAGCATACCGCCATCTTCCTTGCCGAGAGCCTCCTCTGCCATTTCTTCTCTTCTTTCCTCTGCTGTCTTGGGTTCGAGCTTTTCCACTGCCTCTCTAATCTTCTCACCACGTTCCTGTGCTTCGTCCATACAATGCATCATCTGTTCGTGGTTAAACTGTTCTTTTACAGAGACTATCTGCGCTTCATAGTTGTTAAAAAGCTCTAGTTTTCTTGAAATTTCTTCTAACGTTTCGCAATGTATGTTCTTTAGACCTGCCTTCTGATTTTCAAAGAAATCTATCTGCGATTGTGCCTTCTGCTGCCTTTCAACCTTTTCCTTTGTGCTCTTTAATCCGCTTCCATTGTGCTGTGTAAGCACAGAAAATGGGCTATTGTGTAATGAAATGTTCATGCTTCTACCCCCTGCCCGTTAAAACGGGCTGCCTGTTTCAACGGGCTTCCAATCTTTCAAATGTTTCCTTATTCAATTATGCATTTCTGTCAAATATCTTTCCTGTGTTCTGCTTACCTAGACTTCCATACTGTTCAGATGGTTCAATAACTCCGTACAAATCTTTTTCATCAAACTGTTCTTCTATTTGCTCTTTTTCTAACCGCATTTTTTCAAGCTTTTTGTTAGAATCTTTTTTATCAGAAACCTTTTTATCAGTGGCTTTTTTATCTGCTGCCTTTTTTTGTGTTATTTTATCTGCTGATTTCTTTGCTAATAGTTTCTTTTCTTGCTTTTTTGCAAGACGCGCTGCATTTTGGCTTGCCAGCGTTCTTCTTGCTCTTGCCGCAGACTTGGCAGGATCGAGATTATCATAAATAAAACTCATATTTCTTACCTGCGGATGAGAGTCCGTCGTTGAAAAGCCTTGGTCTGACGTACAGCTTCCACGATATGGTATACCATCGCCACAATCATACTTTCTATTTGCATCACTTAATGAAAAAATAGAACCTGTCAGATGCGTAGTCACATTCCTGCCATCACTATATTGAAGTGTATATCCTTTACTTCCCTGCAATTCGCTGTCCATCAGCCCATACACTCTTGCTCTATAATCTGCGTCTTTTGCCATTTTTTCAAGATTCGATGCATCTATATAGAGATAGTATTTCCCTTGTGTGACATTGCTTGGCTCTGTGGATGTAAGTGTGTATTCTGGAAACAACTCATTTATCTGTTTTTTCAGTTCTTCCGTTGTCATAACGCTATTCTCGTTTTCACCTATTTCAGCCCTATAATATGCCGTAGCCTGCGCTTTATAATCCTGAAAACCTTTATTCATATCTTCGAGATATTTGTATATCTTGTTGGGATTCCAGACTGGTTTCTGTAATTTCGTACTTTTTTTATTTACATTCATTGTTTCAGTTGTACGACTTGTATTGACTGCAAACGATATATTCATATTGTTCCCGCCTTTCTTAAACTTTTTGAATCCTTCATGCATGTATTATCGGTGCTTTTAAAAGTATTAGAATTGGTTAAATATCAGTAATGATACCAATTATTATATGTTCATATTATATATCGGTTTACAGGTGTAAATAATTAACCTTTTTTGTGAGAATCAATTCAACCTGTGCACTGTGCACTTCACTCTTTATATATCAGGCATATATGCAGAATCTCTGAGCTGCTCTTGAATATCTGTAGACATTATTCTGTGCTTGTGCTATACTAAAATCATAAAAATGCAGCACTTTTTAGCATAACAAATGGGATAAATTTGAAAGAAGATCACTTTCATACAATAGAATCCAAAAAAGGATTCTATTTTCAAGAATTATTGATTGGTAGTCCGCCAATGGCGGATATGGGTATAAAAATGAAATTTGAACTTGTGTGTGAAAAAATGGATGGATTAGTTCTGATAGATAAAGGCTGTTTAAAAGAACTTGACAGCCTGTTACTTTATACAATGGATATTTTACTCGATTCGTTAGGAAATTCTGAATTGGTATATGATTTTCCTAATGAAAAGTGGGAAAACGTAAGATTAAGGGAAACCAAACCAATTCGTGAATTTTGTAATAGCGGAAAAATGATAGTCTGGCTTTTAAATGATGTTGAACAAGAATGTGTAATTGAATACGAAAGTGAAATTTCTAATGCCGTAAAATGGCTGCATATTCCTACGGGTAGGCTATTGGCTATTACAGCAAGTGAGCTAATTCAGTGCTTATCCTACCCAGAATTAGACATGAACACCATTTTTGAATTAGAAGTTGACGCAGGCTGGTATGCAATCTCCAATAAACACATAGACAAAATTATATACTCTAAAAAAGAACCTCAAAAATCTCCTTTTCAAAACATTGAGGAATTATATAACAACATAACACATTGACCAAAACTTATCTTTACACTAGACCAAAATCAACAAGAACTTATGCTTCAAACAGCCCAGCAAAAAATTTCAAAATATGAAAAACCTTGAAAATCAACCTCTATATTATAGTAAACGACAAATACTTTTGTCGTTTACTATAAATATTTCAGACAAAACGTCATTATTTTATTACTCAGTGTCGGTGCGCCTAAATAAAATATATCACTCGTATCCGACACATTGACCATACCAACGTTTCCCAGTCCACCCATTCCGGGAAGCTTCATAATTGTATCAAATGAAACATACACGTATTCATCTGTGATATTTTCAACTTCTATAAACTCCTCAAATTTCTCCTGATTGATGCAAAGTTCTCCATTTTCTATAGAAAATGTTTCTCGCACCAACGGCGTATCGTCTGCAATCACACATACAGCTTCATCGTATACAGTAAGCTCCTGTATTACAGTATATCTTGGGTAAGAGGTCATGGATATTACCATAAGCACCAACACGATACATACAGTAAACACACCAAAACATATCCGTTTCCTATATTGGAAGTTGCGGTTATTGTTTCTACCTGCAATATAACCAATCCGTTTCTTTAACACTGTAAAATCACTTCTGCCTATGAAGGACGCCGCAGCTGCGTCCTGCCTGCAATGTAGCTGCTCAATCATCGTTAAGAGCACATTGCTGTACTCCTGTTTTGATATTCCGGCATAAAGAATACAGCTCTCATCACATGCAAGCTCAATATCTTCCTTTAATACGGATTCGCACAGATATATAAACGGGTTTACCCACCATAAAAATGTAAGGAACTTAAAAAGAGTAAGCCATAGTATATGCCCTGATTTTATATGCATCAGTTCATGACATAGTATCGCATCACGGTTTTCTTTATTCTGACCTTCCCACAGAACGCGCGGCATGACAATATATGGCATAACAATGCCTCCTGCAAATGGGCTTTCATCGGTATTGACTATGTATATCTTTACGCGATGAAGATACCACTTTTGAAAAGCACCCCAATCCTTCCATGTCACAGTATGTATTATTTTATTTATGACACTTGTATCAGTTATTTGCACACAATGTTTAACCCGCCGCCTAAGCTGCCGATTCTTATATACAAAACGTGCTGCCAGCACAAGCATAATCGAAAAATAAAAATATCCCTGCCACGCGCTGAGATGAGTGGACAAAAATGCCGTGACTTTCACAAAAGGTCTTTGATAAAACAACCTGCTCATTCCCATAAATGTCATTGGAAGCAGCAAAAGCATGGAATAGCAGCGCGCTGTAGCGTTTTTATTTCTAAATATCTTACGGAATAAAAAAATAACAGGCATCAGAATTATGCCGCATAACATGGATTTCAGACATTTTGTAAGCCAATATACCATTGCAAAGTAGACTAAGGAATGCATAGCAGCCAAAATTTCTCTTACATTTTCCATCAGTATGCCTATCTGCATCGCTTCTAAAACCTCCTGTTCACTTTTTGTACTCTAATTCTTCTACAAGATTTTTCAGTTCGCTTAGCTGTTCTTTTGATATATCTGCAGATTTCAGGAAGCTTGCCACAGCAAGCGAAGCATTTCCGCCAAAATAATTATTCACAAATCGCTTGCTTTTTAAGTCTAGACACTCCTCCCTGCTCCGAATCGCATAATAATGGTACACCCTCGCATCATGTACATCTACATGGTAGCCTATGACATTTTTGCCAAGAAGCCTGTTTATCATTACTCTGATTGTATTCTTGCTTAGACTCAACGTCCCTTTCAATGCATCTATAATCTCAGCCGCAGTCATGGTTTCCCCATGCTCCCATAATACTTCCATGACAAGCCACTCGTTTTCGCTTGGTGTCAGCTCTCCCATTACAGCATTTCCTCCTATGAACCCGCTTACAGTACACTCCTATTTGTTGCACAACAACTACCTACGGCTTATTGTTTTCATAAGCGTATGTTCTAATCATGAGTACATTATAACATTTCGTTCAAAATTCTGCAAGCCAAACTGGATTATCTGCATAGTGAAATATGTCGATAAAAAGCTTTTGATACTCAACCGCCAAATAATTCATTCTCTGGCGGTTGGAATTGACTATTTCCCCATTTCTCTGGTATTTTTCTTTCCTTTCTTAATGCTGCTAAGAATTTCCACTCCATCCCTCTCCGCTGATCTAACTTTTTTGTCAAACCATACCATTCAAACAATGTTTTGATAGAAAGAAACTTTTCAAACTCTGCATTTATAGAATAAAAGGTAGCAATCATTCGGGTAATAATAGCATTTTCTGGATAATTTTCCTCACAAAACACTTTTTTGTATATCATACAATCTAATTATAAGCACAAAAATAGGGATGTTTTCTCATCCCCATTTTTATGCTTATAGCTTTTTATATTATAAATATTATGTACTATATACGAATATCTATGCTGATATATCTTTCTGCCGGTTGGGCATTTTCACTTTGTTGTGTATTGTCCTTTGCAGTATTTGTGCTGCCTTCTTTTGCATTTTCACTCTGCGCTAATGACATGCTTGTGACCTTCTCATTTGCAACATTTTCTGTAGCATCGTTTTCTGTGCTTTTGTTGATGTTTTTGCCGCTTTTGCTAGTTACTTCATCTGTTTCTTTGTCATCTTTTTCACGACTGTTGTCTTTATTCTTCTCTTTTGCTGCTTCGCTCATTATATAATTTGCCTCTGCGAGCGTTGACATTTGGGATGCTGTGGTTTCTTGGGATTTTGCTTCAAGCTCTGCTACTTCTGCCTCTTTCCTCTCGGTATTCCCTCCTCTAGAAAGCTTTATTTCTACCTTAATGATATCAGCTGTATCTTGCAATTGCTTTGCTGCGCTCCCTTGTATTTCTGCCTGTTTCATGGTGCTTTGTGCAGATACAATTGCTGTCATGTTGATTTGTGACATTCCTGTCATATTTTGCTCTGTTTTATCGGATTGCGTCTTCTGATGTGCTGATTCAGCTTGTGCCTTCTCCTGCTGTGCTTTTCGTCGTTCCTCCATTTGGTGCTGGCGTAGCTGGCTGTTCAGCTCACTAATTTGCTTTTGGATTTCCTGCCTTTTTTTCATTTTGGTTTCAGGATCTATTTCCTTATTCTTTGAAAGCTCTTGAAGCTGCTTTTGGGCATTGGCTATCTGCTGCTGTAGGTTCTTGCTGTAGGAATCTATGGAGTTCCCTATGCCTATTGAGCTGCTAGGTATGCTTTGGCCACTGTTTACACTTCCTATTGTCATACTTCTGCCTCCTTGTTTATTTTTGCACCTTTTGCATACGATTCAAGTATGTGTTTGAAAGTAGCTTTCTTTCAAATTCAGGAACTGTTTAGAAATAAATCATCACTTTTTTTGCGGAAGATTTGATTTCAGGCATTCTGCAAACGCAACTCTAAGGATTTATTTCGTGACAGTTCCTTATACTTTATACTGTCACTAAGTACTAAAATGATGTTATTTTAGGTTTTAGTAACTGTATTTATCTTGTTTTGGTGCTATATACTACTTCGGAGAAGCTTCCTAAGTTTTTAATAGATTTGTTGTGAAACAGATTTTTCTTGTTGTGAGTGGGCGTTCTTCCCTGCTCTTTTTTACTTTCTGCTTTTTTGTTGGGGTTTTTGTATTTATTGTACTAGCATTACACTTAGTTTGAATGTGTTTTCGTTATAATCTACATGAATGTCTCCACAATATTTTTGTGCTACTTTTTTTATGTTTCGTAATCCGTATCCGTGTCGGTCTTTTTGGGTGTGCGTTAGGGTTATGTGCCCGCTGTTGTCTGTATTTGGGCTGCCTTCAAAACTGTTTTCTATTTTTAGGATGTATATGTTGTTTTTTGTGTAGGTTGTTATAGTGATTTTTGCTTCTCCTTTGCTTTGTTGCACGTTATATGCAGCTTTTATGGCATTGTCGAGCGCATTGTTTAATATTACACTGATGTCAAAGGCGTTGATTTGCATTTGTGCTTTGTTGGGATAATGGAAATCACATATAAACTCTATCTTTTTTTCTTGTGCTTCTCGCCTTCTTTCTAGTAATATTACGTCTGTTACTGGATTGCCGCTTCTGATTTCATTGTCTGTATCTGTAAGTTTGCATTTTAGTTCTTCCATGTACTCGTCTGCTGCTTTATTTTCTCCTGATGCATATAGCGCTTCAAGTGTCATGATGTGGTTTCCCATGTCGTGACGTATGCCTCTGATGTCCCGATAAAGCTTTTCTACTTCGCTGATATGCTGCTTCATATTTTCTATCTGGCTGCTAAGAAGCTCATTCTGCCGCATTTCTTCCTGTTTTTCTTTAATATTCTGAAATAACACAATATAGACTACTATGGTGCATATGGAAATGATGTAATAAAATAGGCTCATTGCATTGAATTTGTTTGATACTTCTACTAAAGCACGACCTGTATCATTCAGATACGTTTGATTATATAGTTTGAGCATTGCATAACCTATCAGTCCAGACATAGACGGAAGTGTCATGAGAAAAAATTCTTTCACTGTCATATCTTCTGTGTTATATTTATAAGCTTTCCTTATTATCCATGCAATTCCAAAAAACATTGGAATACATATCAAATTGTCTATGATACATTCCAATGCAAAAACCAAAAATTGTTGTATTTCGCTTTGTTGATGTCCTAGTATGACTATGGCAGATTTTTCTATCCATATATCAAAGCAGTTGCTGATTGCCATAACTATCCATCTTTCTGTGAAAAAAACTATAGCTAAAAAACTCTTTTGTAAAATACGCTTCTTATCCAACACACACATTATAATTAAACCTGCAAGTACGCTGCTGCCATATGCAATAAAATTGCTGAATACAACCGGAACTACTCGCATAATCATTATTATCGCAAAATATGCTGTTCCTACCGCTATTGCATGTTTTTTGTTCTCTACAAACGGAATACAAAAATAAGCGTATGCGGCTGCAGTGATGATACTTCCCAATAATACAGATGATATCTCATAAGTCAGCTTATAATAAATTTCTAAATCTGACATTTTTAATTCCTTTCTGCAATCATATAAGCCATATAAGCCTGTACAAATCCTGCATAGTTCTGTTTTGCCATCATTACGTGTTCACTCCCTAAATAAATAACATTACTATCATATTTTGTGATATATTTAAAATTTACAAGATATGCTCTGTGCGGTCTGTAAAATTCCTTGCTAAGCTCATTTTCTAAATCTCGTAGCCTTCCATAGTATTCAATGTTCTCTGACTCTGTATGTATAACAATTTTTCTGTTGAATACTTCTGCATATATGATATCAGATATCTTAATTGTTGTGTGGATTCCGTTTCTTTTTATCATAATGCTTTTTTCGTTTTGTGTATCTGTGATTTTATTTTCACTGGCTTTTTTATTGTTCTCATATTGTTTTACAGCACTATCTAAGACTTTCTTGAACTTTTCGTTGGCAATTGGTTTCACAAGATAGTGAAACGCCCTTACATCAAACGCATCAAACACGTAGTCTGTATAGGCTGTGATAAATATAATGATAGATTCCCAGCCTATGTCTCTGAGTTTTTTCGCAAGTTTCATGCCATCCATATCCGGCATCTGAATATCAAGAAACAGGATGTCTGGTATCTTTTTTTCGTTTGCAGTTTCTAGTAACACTTGTCCATTTTGGTAACAATATATTTGTGCAGCCGGATACAGTTTGCTGACCATTTTTTTAAGAAACGCACAAATTGAATTTTCGTCATCACATATTGCTATGTACATATTTTCTCACCCTCCACAATGTACTTGGCATGTTACTGTTCATGTGATTTTGATTTAATTTTTCAGGAAAATTGAGAAGTAAACAGTAACCTTGTTATGGTTATTCTTTTATTACACATTAAAAAATATATTGTATTATATTGTATTCTTTGTTTCTAGTATAAAGGAAATTCTATGAAATGATAAGACTTTGTTGTGAAATGGAAAAATTTTGTTGCAAAAAGTTTTAAGTAGTTTCAAAAACAATTTCTGTTTTCACAAATTTATCACATTTAGATAACATTTAAAACACAAATTCATTTTATAGTATAACCATAACAACGATATGCAACAGGAATTTATTATTTCCATTTTTCTTTTATGAAAGGAGATTAAAATATGTACGAGAACAATAACAACTATCCACATGCAAACAATACAGAACACACAAATATCAATTATCCACAGCCACAGAATAATACAGAACATGCAAACAGCTTTTATTCACAGCCACAAAGCAATACAGAAAGTACAAACAGCTTTTACTCACAGCCACAGAATAATACAGAAAGCACAAACAACTTTTATTCACAGTCACAAAATAGTGCAACACAAAATAGTGCAGGAAACACAAATAACTACTATCAGGGACACTATTATTCAACAGGTTCGACTTCTGGTAATTTTGGACAGACGATAGATGCCTCTCCGAAAAAAAAGCAAAAAAAGATGAAAAAAACAGGTGGCAAGGTGGCTAGTTTTGGGAAAAAGACAGCTTCTGCAGCATGTTTAGGTCTTGTATTTGGTGTGACAGCGGGTGCAGTTTTCAGTGTGCCAGCATATATGGCTACGCGGGAACTAAATCAAGCAAAGACAGTACTTGAGCAGGCTCAATCCTCTATACCGCTGACATCGGATCAAAATGCATCTGTAAACAAACCTTCCCTTTCAACTACAGTGGATTCTATCCCTGCCGCCAATACTGCATACAGCACAGGCAATTCAGCAAATGTGAGCGCTATTGCACAAAACTGTCTGCCCAGCGTTGTATCTATCACAAATAAAGGAATTACAGAGGTAAGGACAATGTTTGGCACTTACCAGCAGGATACAGAGAGCAGCGGTTCAGGTATCATTATCGGTGAAAATGAAACCGAACTTTTGATTGTTACAAACTACCATGTTGTGTCAGGAAGCAATGAGTTGAGTGTAGTATTTAGTTATGATGAAGACAGCGATTCGCCTTCACTTGTAAGTGCTAGAGTCAAAGGATATGATGCGGATAAAGATTTAGCAGTGATTTCTGTTTCTCTTGATGATATTACTGATGACATGCGCTCTCAGATTAAGATAGCTACAATTGGCAATTCTTCGAATCTGATACTAGGACAGGAAGTCATTGCAATCGGAAATGCCCTTGGCTATGGACAGTCTGTCACAACAGGTATCATAAGTGCATTAAACCGTGAGGTGACTGTATCTGATGACAATGGCGGCACAATTACAAACAAGCTTATTCAGACAGATGCTGCTATTAACCCCGGCAACTCCGGTGGTGCACTCTTAAATATGAACGGCGAGCTTATTGGCATCAATTCTGTGAAGGTTTCCTCTAGCTCTGTAGAAGGTATGGGCTATGCAATTCCAATATCCGATGTTCAGTCCATTATTGAGGAGCTGATGCTCAAAGAAACAAGAGATGTCGTAGCAGAATCAGCTCAAGGTTCTATTGGTATTGGTGGTACAGATGTGACAAGTGACATTTCCTCGACTTATGATATGCCTTTAGGTATTTATATCAATAAAATTTATGATAATTCGCCTGCAAAGGCAGCAGGACTTTCTAAGGGTAACATCATTACGAAATTTGACGGACAGACTGTAAAATCCATGAATGAGTTAAAATCACTTCTTACTTACTATAAAGCAGGTGAAACTGTTGAAATCATTGCTATGGTACAAGGTGCGGACGGTTACACAGAACAAACATTTCATCTGACTCTTGGTTCAAAAGATGTTTTAAGCGATGCTATGGACAAACAGGAAACTCCAAAGCAAGATTCAAATAATCAGGGTGGAAACTATTATAACCCATTTGATTTTTGGTCAACCTTCCCATACTGATGACAGAATTTTTCATAACTATGGTTACAAGTACTTTTTCGTAAACTTTTCTCTTGGCATGTGATATTATGGTGCATTTTACCATAGTGTCATATGCCATTTCCTCTTTGTAATTTTTGTTTCTTGGAAAGGTGTACAAATAGATGGTAATTTGGTATACTTAACTATATTATCAGAGGCAAAGGAATGCTTCTGATAAGCTGAATTTTATTTTTAATGCAAGGAATGACTTCAATCAGAACTTAAATAGTTAAATACTTTTTATACAAGGAGGTTTCCTATGAGCAAGAAAAAAGTAGTTGTCGCGTTAGGACATGACGCGCTCGGATCTACGATTCTCAAACAGCTTGATGCCGTAAAAAAGACAGCGAGAGCATTAGCCGATTTAGTCGAAGCAGACTACCAGTTAACCATCACACACAGCAATGGTTCACAGGTAAGTATGATTCACAAGGCAATGACAGAACTACGACGCATTTATATTGATTACACGCCAGCGCCTATGTGTGTTTGCTCTGCTATGAGTCAAGGTTATGTTGGCTACGATATTCAAAACTCATTAAAATCCGAGCTTTTAAAACGTGGTATATCAAAGCCTGTCAGTACTATTCTTACACAAGTAACAGTCGATCCTTATGACGAGGCATTTTATGAGCCTAAAAAGGCAATCGGACGTTACATGTCAAAAGAGGATGCTGATATGGAAATCACAAAGGGCAATTACGTTATCCAGAAACCCGAAGGCTACCGACGAGTGGTAGCTGCCCCACAACCGATTGATATTGTAGAAATTGATGCCATCAGAGCGCTTGCTGATGCAGACCAAGTTGTGATTGCCTGCGGTGGAGGCGGAATCCCTGTCATTGAACAGCAACATATATTAAAGGGGGCTTCCGCTGTTATTGAAAAGGACCGTATTGCCGGAAAACTTGCGACAGATTTGAAGGCTGATGAACTGATTATTCTTACAAACGTAGATTATGTGTACTTAAATTATGGCAAAGATACAGAAGAACCTATAAAAAACATGACTGTCACAGAAGCAAAAAAATATATGGAAGAAAACCAGTTTGGTGAAACAGACATGCTGCCTAAGATAGTAGCCGCCATCTCCTACCTTGAAGCTGTTCCAAATGGTAAAGTAATTATTACGTCACTTGATAAAACTGCAGATGTGATTAACGAAAAGGTTGGAACTGTCATTATCAGATAAACGTAGCAGTTCAGCCATAAAATATCTAAGTCGTAACTAAGAAACATACCTTTGCAGATAACAGGAAATTAGTTTAAGGATTGACATAAGACAAAAGGACGGCAAGATCTGAAATCTTTATCATATCTTGCCATTTTGCTTATTAGCGACTAACAAAATAGAACCTATAATAATACCAAAATCTGATATATTAAACACAATTGTGCCAAACTTTTTTAACAATTTTCCTATTAGAGTATTGTGAGTCTCTATTGGAAAGGATAAATAATCCACGACATATTTGCGTTTCATTCGGTCGTAAGTGTTACTGTATGCACCACCTAGTATCAATGCCAATCCTGTCTTTAAAGCATGTTGTCCTTTCTTTTTAAGAATTACAACAAAAATGCCTGTCACTAGAATCGTACATACAAGTGACAGAAGCGCAATAAAATGCTGTTTTTTCTCTCCAATACTTAAAATTGCTCCTCTGTTATGGAATCTTTTTATTGCAACTTTTCCGTGGAGTTTTAGTTCTATTTTATCAAGTTCTTTATTTTTTTCTATGTACATTTTTATTATGCTGTCTACAACAAAAAGTGATACAGCAATTATAATATATGGCATATCCACCAAACCTTTCTATCTTATATTGTGTTGCCAGACCTGTATTTTATATTAACTTTTATCTGCCCGCTTTTGCGGGCATACTAATCAGGATGCGTGAAATTTTGTTTCATGCTAACTCCCATCTGCCCGCTTTTGCGGGCATTCAAATCAGGATGCGTGAAATTTTGTTTCATGCTAACTCCCATGATGCCGCTCTGCAGCATCTCAAATCTGTGTTAAACATTAAGAAACTCTTAGGAAGCGTTCTTTGCTGTCTTAGAGTTTCTCAATGTTTTTCACGCTAACTCCCATCTGCCTGCTTTTGACTAGCGCGACACTGTTCCTTCTATAACGGTATCTGCTACATTTGTGCCTTTATTTGTAGTGTTAGAGGCACTTGAACTATTTTCGTTGTTGTTGGTATTTGTTCCTGCTGTATTTCCATTGTTATTTGTCCCGTTCGTGTTCGTATTTGTTTCTGTACCAGTTGTTCCACTGTTATTTGTCCCGTTCGTATTTGTTCCTCCATTGTTGTTTGTCCCGTTCGTATTTGCATTAGTTCCGGTTGTTCCGTTAGTGTTCGTTCCTGCTGTTCCGTTACTGGTTGTTCCTGTACCATTTTCAGCATTTCCTGTGTTGCTGCCATTTGCCTTTGCCCACTTATCTACATCAAGTCGCGCCTGAAGCCCTGTATAGAAATTTTCTAAGGTGTCATTTATCTGAAATTGATTCGATTGAAGTGTTGTAATATATTCCTGTACAATTTTGCCTAAATTAGTATCTGCATTTGCTGTTGCAAATTTCTGGTAATACTGTAAAGATTCTTTGTCTACTACATTATCTGAATCACCTTTGTAAAAATGTGAAATGCCTTGTGCTTTATCGTAGCCACCTGAAATGGCATTGGTAGCGATTTCCTCATAAATGCGTGAAGCTGCCTCAGTTGTCACATTGTCGGGATATTTCTTTAAATGCTGTTCAAACAAGACCGCACGCTCTAACATTTCTGAAAGCGTCATATTGATTACCCTGCGATTCTCTGTGTCTGCCATAACCATAGATGGTTTTTCTGACTCAATCTTCATCAAATCCATAAAGGCAATCACATCCTCTGGCATATACTGCCTACTGTCCTCAAGTCTTGCAAAATCAATGTTTCTAATGTCATCACCAAATCCCAAAAGTCCTGTAAAGAGATGTTCCACATCACTTATACTGGCACTGACAATATTGGTGTTGATAAAGTCCATAATTTTATTGGGATCTGTGTTCTCATCATTGAGCATTGCATCAAACTCTCCCATATCGCCTGATGCTGTGTCTGAACCTGATTCGGAACTACCTTCATCAGAAGTACTTTCTTGTGTGTTTGACTGGTCCTCACCTGTGAGCGGATCTTTGTTTTCCATATCACTCTTTTTGCTGCCACAAGCAGACAGTGAAAGTGCACAGGATAAACAGATTGCCACAAGTCCTGCCTTGTGAATCAACAGATGTTTCTTTTTCATAATATTTCCCTCCATGAATTTGCTAAAATTATTGTGTTTGTAATAGCATTTCTCACTTTAAGGAAAATATTCATTTATAGAAATATACCAAAATTATACAATTTTAAAACATAACTTTATATATTCTGTCCAAGTGCCGCCATAAACTCAAAGACACCAAATATATCAAGTCGACCATAACCCCACTCGCGATTAGGATACTCCAAATAGCTCTCTCTTGTCGCACCTCTTATCAAGTAGTTTTTGATATTGATGGAATTTACCAACACATCATTCTTCTCCACTACCGCCCATTGAAGAAGCTGCGCACAACCGCCTGAAGTGATTGCTGCAGAAAGGCTAGAGCCTGTGCGTTCACCAAATGGCGTGGGGATATTCACACCCGGTGCAGCGATGTCTGGTACAATATAATTATCCCTGCCATATCCTCTCCCAGACGAGGGTGCTATACTGTTGTTTTCCGTATAGTAATTTGCCACAGTGACCACACCATTTACATATCCTGGTGCTGTAATCGTAGTTTGTGGGCTAGGTTCAAGAAAATGTGTATCTGACGAAAGGAACTGTGTAATAGGAAGCCATATGTCAAAGTTTCCCCCTATCGTGTTTCCTTCTGCATTCACTCTAATATTCCATACACCAGAAGTCGGGTTTGAAAACCGAAAACGGATAAGTTCTGCACCTGATGTTTGTTCCACAAGTAAATAATCTATGACAAGCCTTGTCTTTTCAAACACAAAAGTATATTCTTGTGGAATGGAACTTCTCGGATTGTTCCATCTGACGCTCTCTCCACCCGGTGTGCGTATAGTAGCATTATAATAATACGGCGCATCCCCCCACAAATCCATAACAAAACCTGCCTCATTCTCCCCCACTCTAAGCTGCACATCCTGATAAGTTTCTCTAGCACTTATCATCCCATGAAAATGGTGTGCCGCATTCCCTTCATTCCCTACTGCTGTCACAAAAACTGTATTTTTTTTGTGACTTAAAAAATCAATGTATGTACCTAATGTGTCAGAACCTGTATGATCGCCGGTACTAGTTCCTACTCCTAAACAGATAACCACCGGTCTTTGGAATAATTGCACAAATTTTTGTAAATATTGTATTGCCTGCATAATGTCTGTCTCGCAGTAACAAGGCACTCCAGCAGGTATCATATAGTAATCTTTGATATTAGGCTTTGCTTCCTTGAGTTTTACCATCACAATCTGTGAATCCGGTGCAGCACCAATAAATAAGCCATTTTCTATAGAACTTCCAGCCGCAAGGCTTGCCATAGCACTTCCATGACCATTTGCGTCTGTACTTGGCACGATTTCATAAGGCGTATTGCTTTGAAGCGCTTCGTTTATCATTTCATTGGTATATTCTGAACCATATTCAAATCCTTCTGGCGGCGTACCTGTCTGTATGGTTTGATCCCATATGGCAAGTACGCGGCTATTTCCTGCAAAATCTCTAAACACTTGTTCTTGATATCGTATACCAGTATCAACAAACGCTGTGATGACTCCCTTTCCCGTCAGACTAAGCGGCGGGTTTTGTACAGACAACACACCTGATTCTGACAAATATAAAGTATTTAGTCCTGAAACCTGCGCCATATTGATATCGCTCTTCTTTATGTTATCACAAGGCTCTATATCCACAAGACCATAGCATTTTGGCAGAAACGAATATGCCGCTTGCATATACTGTGCTTGTGGCATTTGCCCTCTATCAAGATATAGTATTCCGATATCCTCTGTTACAGAATGGTAACAGTAATCTGCGGAGTGTACATATTCATAATCAGGCGGAAGATTAAAATTTACAACCAAATCCACATATTCATTTGATAAAATTCTCTCTTTGCATGTCACAATTGCTCCTTACTATATGGCGTGTCGCCATGCACTTTTCAATGTATCCCACTTTGCACAAAAAATACTTGTCATCCCTTACTTTGTATTTTTGCATACATTATCATCATACATAGCTCGCTAATTGCATTGATATAACAACATCCCATATACATTTTTTATCATTATAATATATGCAAATTTTCTTTTTCTTTACCTGTCTGAATTTTTACTTTGTTGCATTATATAATTATCATAGTAATTCACATCTTTGAAATATCCTACACAATATATCTATTTTTTACATGTGATTCCTATATTTATTTAGAAATTTTTAGAAACAGTTCGTTTATCCCCTCATAAAAACCAATAGTCACAATTGTTTTTCCCTCTGCCATACCTGAAAAGACATATTTTTTAAAATATGGTGTGCTCTCTAAAAGTGGATTGTCCGACTCATATGGAGTTGGACTGCTTAGACCCATATACTTTCCCCATGCTGTAACAATTGCATCAGCATTGATTTCTTCCCATAAAAGCGGAGTCCTAACATAAAATTCATAAATTTTTCCATCATCAGCATCAATGTATGCATCTATCAGCCTATTTTCCTTGTCTGCATTTTTCTGACTATTTGACAAGCTTATTTTCCAAACTGCTACATTATTGCGTGGCTCAAGTACATCAATCGCAGAATACAATGTGACATCATAAGATGCTTCTCCAACTTCCCTAATCTGCTGCGGAAGTATCTTTAACTCCTTCAATGCCTTAATGCCATCATTACAAGTTACATAAATCTGATCGTCTGTAATTTCCTTTCCCGACGGGCCACGGTAATTCACTACAAATGCATACGAACCTTCTAACTCCTGATAGTCTACTGTTATCCCTTGCGAATGTGTGAGGGCACTCTGGTCACTTTCGGGAAGAGTCTGGCTATTTAGACAACAAGACAATATGTAAAGTTTTTCATTTGCATTTAACTCATACCGATACCCTTCTCCTGCATTTTCCACAATTTCCATATGGGGCACATCTAAAATTCCTTGGTCTTTATACTTTGCAAGTGCTTCTGGTCCCCATATAGAAAGCACTATGACAAGGACTACTAACATAAATGAAACCAAATATTGTATTGTATTTCTCATCAGTATTTCCTCCTATGTTTTTTTCGGGACACATTTTGCCTGTTCTGTAATTGTTGCCTACCCTGCCTTTTATTCAAATTGCCCTTTCTTTTATAGTTTTTCTTGTGCTCCTTGAAAGAGTACTTTCGTTCTTCTTGTGATTTATTCTGCGGTCTTTGCTGAATCTGACTTTCTTGTTTTCGCTCGAAACTGCTCTCATTTTCAGGAAGAACAAAACCAATACAAGAACCCTCTCCCGGCCAGCTTTCTATCTTCAATTCGCTATGATGGATATTTAAGATCTCCACACACAGCGCAAGTCCAAGTCCCGCACCGTTTTTGCTTCTTGCACGAGACTTGTCCACCATATAAAATGCCTTTGTAATCTTATGCTGCTCTTCTAATGGTATTCCCATACCATAATCCCGTACCAAAAACTGATAGCCTTCCTCTATCTTTCTTCCAATTACTTCTACGATACTTCCCTGCTCTGATGCTTTGCATGCATTGTCAATCAAGTTCACAAGTACTGTCTTAATTAAATTGGACTCCGCCCACACAAATTCATTTTCATATGTTAAATGGATTTCGTACTCTCGTTTTTCTTTGTACAAATCCTGCAAATATGCAAAAATATCCTCTACCCAAATCTCCTGAAGCTGTGGTTCGCTCCGTTTAGCAACAATTATGTCTAACAGACGAAAGGACATTGCCTCTAGCCGCCTACCCTCTGTATAGATATAGTTTGCCGATAAAAAGCTTTTTTCTGCATCTAACTTATGAGAGCGCAACAAATCTGCATATCCTATAATGGCTGTAAGCGGCGTTTTTAACTCGTGCGCAAAAGCACCCATAAACTCTTCTTTTGCTTCAATTTCTTCCTCCAATTTGCCGATATTGTCCTCTAGCGTGTTCGCCATCTGGTTAAAATCCCTTGTTAATTGCCCTAATTCATCACTGCTGATTTGCCTTGCCCGATAAGCGTAATCGCCTGCTGCCATTCTTTTCGTCGCTCTAGTCAATAAACGAATTGGCTTCGTCAAAAAAGAAGCTATAAAATGCATAACCGCCGTACCAAAAATTAAAATGAGCAAAGTCATACGGCGATATAGCGAAAATCCCATTGCCCGCTCTATAAATACCTCTGAAACATCCTTCAACGTTTCTAAATAAAGTATTCTATCTAATGTATTGACAATCACACAAGTATGGATATAATACTGTTCCTGCATCTGCACCACGCGATAGGATTTCATGTCCGTACCCGTCTGCGATAACAGTCTTTCATCCGCGTCAAAACCAATACTTGCATATAGTATGGTTTTCTCCTCGTCTGCAATGCGCAAAAGACGGCTGCGCCCGCTTGTTTCCAAATTGGATGCGATTTCCTCCACAGTATTGTCTGGCAGCACACTGTATTTTGCTGGCACATTCAGCGCCGCCGTTTCAAAGGCAAAACCCAAAATACTGCTTTCGTCCAATGCCTGCCCTACTTCTCGCTCCAAAGAAGTTTCAAAGACATAATTCACAAAATAAAATCCACTGAACCCTAGCGCCAGTGCAAGTACAATCATATTGGACAACAGTAATTTCAGAGAAAATTTCATTCACGCACCTCTAAGCGGTAGCCAACTTTATACACTGCTACCAAATTATGCTCCCAGCCAAGTTTTTTTCTGAGCCGCTGCACATGCAAATCTAATGTGCGGCTGTCCGCAAAATATTCACCTTCCCAGACCTTTTCATACAAAGTTTCCCGAAACAGTGCAACATTCTTGTTTTTCATGAAAAGCACCAAAAGCCCAAATTCCTTATTCGTCAGGTCAACAAGCCGCCCTGCCCTTGTCACTCTGCGTGCCTCCATATCCACAGTCACATCCCCTACCGTAAGCCGCTGTGTCGATTTATTGTAACGGCGCAGCACTGCTTCCACCCTTGCCACCAATTCCACGACGTCAAAAGGCTTTACGATATAGTCATCTGCGCCTAATTTCAGACCTTTCACACGGTTTTTTACCTCATGTTTTGCCGTAATGAATATTACAGGCATTCCCGTAGGGCGTAAATAATCCATCACATCATATCCATCTGCACCCGGTAACATGATATCAAGCAACACCAAATCAAACGTTTCTTGTTCAATGCACTCAATTGCTTTCAGTCCGTCCTGCACCGCAGTACAATGATAGCCCGCGGAGGACAAATTCAAATCAATCAAGTCACAAATTGGTTTTTCATCATCTACAATCAATATTTTAACCATCTTCTGTCTTCCACCCCCAATAAGCTCTAGCCTTCTGTATTACTAATTCCATTGTGTCCTCGTCACTGCACATAAACTCATCCTTAATCTCTGTGTCAGCAGAAAAGCCGCCTGTCCTTTGATAGTAAATATTATAATCACTTACCACTATCATTTGATTGTCCTCGTCAGCATAGCTGTATTTTGCCAATACTGCAATATCTTTTAATCCATCGCCATCAATATCCCTGCAATTGATCCCCTTTAATGCATATAAGTTGTCATACTCGCCCATAGGCTGTAAGCTAGATACAATATATCCTTGCTCATTTACAAGATAAATCAGGAAAATATCATACTGTGCTATCCGATATATGCCCGGCACAACCTGCAGCTTTCCAAGTTTACCGAATGTCCTAAAATAGCACTGTTCTGAAATAATCTGAAAATCGTGGTCTAATAATTCCTGCAATGTAGTTGCTGTGTACAAAAATTCTGTGGAATAACCATCCCTGACAAATGCTGTGATTGTTTCCGTACTCCTGTTCATGCCAAATCGGTTGATTTTATCTGCTATCCGGTAATCCCTGTAAAAATCCAATCCTGAACTACTTTGAAACAGAACATCACCAACCTTGTATATTTTTCCATTATCATTGACACAAGAAGTAATCAATTCAATGTCTCTTCTGCCATCCTTGTCCAAATCCTGAAAGGAAACTGCGGTAATACCTTTATTTTGCTGTTTCATCTGACCGACAACACGGTTGTTAGTTTCTAGTTGGTCTGTCTTATAGACAATGCGCCCATTTTCGTCTGCAAAAAACAGCGCTAGACGATTGTATTGTTTGTCAATTGCTGGTATCATATAGATGCTTGCTTCATTGTCAGGCTCTATAGGAAAAATTTGATCCTTTACGATAGAAAAGCCGTTGTCTGAAATATCTGCTTCGTATTTTATGGACGCTAGACGGCTGTGGTATTCATCATATTGTGCACGAACGTTTTCTTTTCCAGATTCCGTGGCATTTACTTGTCCTGTTATCCGAAAAGAACAAAAAAATATTGCTAATATTATAAGTAGAACTGTACTTTTCAATCTGTTCATGCCTTGTCCTCTCATTAAAGTAGTTGTTTCTTTGTCATTTCTAAAAACATTTTAATGCTCTGTCATACACCTTCCGGAATGCCGTTGGAAGTGGTATCTGCGTCTTTATTTGCTCCTGCGTAACCCATGTGAAATTATTTTCTTCTGCCACAGCTTCACAAGACACTATCCAATATTGCATATGCCATTCAATATGTGTAAAAATGTGTTTGACTACATTCCTAGGATTTTGAATATCTCTTACAACAATTCCATGATTCATAAGCCACTGGCACAGCTCCTTAGATGTTTTGTATTCGTCTATGTTTGGCAATTCCCACATGCCTGAAAGAAGCCCTTCCTCACTCCGCTTATGAAGCGCTATCTTATCCTTGTATCGAAGTACTAAAACTGTCTTTTCTTGAATTTTCCGCGCGGCTTTCTTTTTCTTTACAGGATACTGCATCTGTGTCCGATTTTGATACGCGCCACATAAAAAGTTTATCGGACATTCGCCACATTTTGGTACTCCGTTTGGCACACACACGACTGCCCCCAGTTCCATAAGACTCTGTGTGAAATCCCCACGCCCTTGTTTTGGATAAATTCGCTCAAGCGCCGTTGTTACTTCTTTACGAAACTTCATATCCATAATATCATGACTATCCTGCGTCAATCTTGTGATGACACGCAACACATTTCCGTCCACTGCCGCTACTGCCTGCTCAAAAGCAATAGAAGCAATCGCCCCTGCTGTATATGCGCCGATTCCCGGTAATTTTAAGATTTTTTCAAACTCCTTTGGAAATTGCCCCTGATAATCCTTACAAATTATTTGTGCTGCCTTTTTCATATTTTTCACGCGAGAATAATAGCCTAACCCTTCCCACAGCTTAAAAAGCTCCTCTTCCTTGCACGCCGCAAGCGACGCAATATTAGGACAGTGTTCCATAAAACGCTGATAGTATGGAATAACTGCCTCAACTCTTGTCTGTTGTAACATAATTTCTGACACCCATATATGATAAGCGTCTTTATCGCAGCGCCACGGTAAATCCCGTTTATTTGTGCGATACCACGCCAAAAGCGGCGCAACAAACGCCTCCATATCCTTATCACCAATTGACACACAAGATTTAGATTCAAATTCAGATTTCAATTGTCCGTTTGGCATACTTATCACACAAGCCTTTCATACAATCATATCAAGAAATATCATTTATACTCACGGCAAAAATCCTTTTTATTATACACTAACTCCCATCTGACCGCAACAGTGGGCATTCAAATCAAGAGGTGTGAAATGCTCTTTTTCACACTATTTTTATCACTTATGCACTTGATTTCCAAAATTATCCTAAGAACTGTTTAGAACTAACTTATCACTTCCGTTTGCGGAAAGCTGTGCTTTCTAAGAATTTATTTTGTGACAGTTTCCTGTTATTCTGGATCTGTATTTTTTGTGCTTTCAAAGCGGATCTGAAACCGTACATGCTTATGGCTTAACTGAAAAAATACCAATGACACTAACACAATTCCTATCGCAATGCCAAGTGCTATCTCTGCTGTCTGATGCCCTAAAATACTAGCCTGCTGCTCCTCTTTTCCCACGATAGCACGCATTGTATAATAAAGCTTCCCACCGGGTGCAAGTGGTATCACTGCAGGCAAAAGAAACACCGTTGCAGGTGCTTTTACAAAACGTGCCATAAGCTCTGCATATAAGGTAGCAACTGCTGCAGGTATCATATTTTGAGCCAAAAATGGAATGTCTGTATCTGCACACAGACAGTATATTGTGATAGACATAGCGCCACCTATACATCCATATACAAGTTTGTCTTTCTTTATATTAAACAAAAGACAGTACCCAAAAGTACCTATAATGGCTGTAATAATCATAGTATGATATTTTACCAAAAACTCCATTGCATTTTCTCCTTCAATTGTTATATCATAAGTGCAAGTCCAAAACCTGCCGCTATCGCAACTGCCATCATAAGCGCCTCTGCAAGCCGCAATATTCCTGTGATAATATCGCCACACATCATATCCCTTAAAGAATTCATAAGATTGACACCCGGTATCAGAAGCATAATGCTTCCTATCATCACTTTATCTATATCCTGCCCAATACCAAGCCACACCGTAATCAAACACAAAATGCCTGCCGCAGTTGATTCGAGCAGGCTGTACACTACCCTGTTCTTACTTCCGGCAGCAAAAAGATAATCCCAAAAATATAATATAAAACCGACAATGGCAGCAGCGACACCATCTGCGATTGTACCACCAAAAAATACGGCAAAAGCACCAGCTTCCAATACACAGCCCGCCAACTTTCGTTTGGATATTTCCTTTTTGCTGTTGCACATTATTTTATTGACACAATCTGTTATCTTGTCACAGGAGGGCTTGTCCGTACATATATATCTGGAAAGTGCATTCAACTCCTCTAGTTTTTTTAAGTCTGCACTGTAAGAATATATACGCCTTGTCTGGGTGTAGGTCTTTCCCTCGCTAGTCGTCCAACTTAATATGATTAAAGAAAGTATTGTGAATACATCCACAATTCCTCCGCCGTATGCGGTGCATATCCGCATAATAGTATCTTCTACCCGCAGGATTTCTGCTCCAGTACGTAGCATTGCCTCTCCCACGTCCAGCGCACATTCTACTACATACGCTGGATTTTCACCATTTTTTTCTTTTTCCATATATCCCCCTATGTGCTTAGCGCGTGTATTAACTTCCCGCAGCTCCTGTAATTCCTATACTATTTTATTTCATTTTTTGTATTCAGTCTATAGTTTTCTTCTATTTTAAAATACAATTTCATCTTTGTTTTCGTTTTTACCTTGACCATAGATTTTGAAAGTGTTATTATTTTAACAACTGGTAATAACATCTACGTGGATTGGCTTCTTTGCGAGTCCTTTTTCTGCGTAGTAACAAATTTTATGATTGAAGAGGTGTTTCAAATGAGCAAGGGTTTTGAAGATTTACTCAAGAAAGTTTACGAATGCAGCCGCAAAAAGGTTGCTGTTGCTGTAGCCGAGGATGAACCTGTCCTTGAAGCTGTGAAAGCAGCTAAGGAAAAAGGCATTGCAGATGCCATTTTAGTTGGCAATGAATCAAAGATTAGAGAAATTGCATCTAGCATGAACATGGATTTGACCGGATTTGAAATTATCAATGAAGAGGACCATGTGCAAGCTGCTCATACTGCTGTAAAACTTGTACATGATGGCAAAGCTGATATGTATATGAAAGGGCTTATTGATACTAAGAATTTCTTAAAGAGTGTTCTTGACAAGGAGGTTGGTCTGCGCACCGGACGTGCCCTTTCTCATGTATGCGTTTTTGAGATTAAAGGTATTGACCGCCTGTTGTTCTTATCTGATGTAGCTTTTATGACTTATCCTACACTTGAGGATAAAGTTGCTATCATCAACAATACTGTTGAGGTTTGTCATGCTTGTGGCATTGCCGAGCCCAAGGTAGCGCCTGTTGCTGCTGTTGAAGTAGTCAATCCTAAGATGCCTTGTACAGTGGAGGCTGATGAACTTACAAAAATGTGTGCCGAGGGTAAAATTACAGGCTGTGTTATTGATGGTCCACTTTCTATGGATATGGCAATTGACAGCGCTGCTGCTGCACATAAGGGCGGTACAGACAGGAAGATTGCTGGTGATGCCGATGTGATTTTGTTCCCAGATATCCACGCTGGAAATCTTGTTTATAAGGTTCTGACGCACTTATGCGATGTCAAGAATGGCAATATCCTAACAGGTACGGCTGCTCCTGTTATCCTTACATCACGTTCTGACACATTTGAGGCAAAGTTAAATTCTATCGCACTTGCTGCCGTAGTAGCCGAATCTATGCAAAAAGGAAAATAAGTATCATTACATTATTTTTTGATAGAAAACATAAAAATTAAATTTTGGAGGAATTGTATCATGGCAATTAAAAGTTTAATTATCAATCCGGGTTCTACTTCGACAAAAATTGGTGTTTTTGAGGATGAAACTCTGTTGTTTGAGGAAACACTCCGGCACTCTACCGAGGAAATCTCACAGTATGATACGATTGTAGATCAGAAAGATTTTCGCAAAAAAATCATCACAGATTTGCTCGCTGAAAAGAACTTTGACTTGAAGTCTTTGAATGTAGTTGTTGGACGTGGTGGCATGTTAAAACCTATTCCCGGCGGTACATATGCAGTGACTGATGCCTTGCTTGCTGACTTGAAAGTCGGTGTTCAGGGACAGCATGCTTCTAATCTTGGCGGTATTTTAGCAAGGGAACTTGCTGATTCTATCGGTGTACCTTCTTATATTGTTGATCCTGTAGTAGTGGATGAGCTGATGCCAATTGCTAGGTATTCTGGAATGTCTGAAATCCCGCGTGGCAGCATTTTCCATGCTTTGAATCAAAAAGCTGTAGCGAAAAGATATGCCAAAGAGATTGGAAAACCTTATGAATCTCTTCGTCTAGTAGTTGTGCATATGGGCGGTGGCGTATCTGTTGGCGCACATGAAAATGGCAGGGTTATTGATGTGTTCAGTGCTTTTGATGGCGATGGAGCTTTCTCGCCGGAACGTGCTGGTGGTGTTCCGTGTGGTGCGCTTGTTAAATTGTGTTTTTCTGGAAAGTATTCTGAAAAAGAAGTATACAGCAAACTCATAGGCAAAGGTGGATTCAATGCTTATCTTGGAACAAACGACATGCGCGAAGTTACAAAACGTGCCAATGAGGGCGATGAAAAAGCGAAGGAAGCAAAAGAGGCATTCTTGTTGCAAGTTTCAAAGGATATTGGTTCTATGGCATGTGTCCTAAATGGAAAAGTTGACCAGATTATTGTAACTGGTGGTATCGCTTATGGCGAAGATGTGGTTGCTGCTTTGAAAGAAAGAGCAGAATGGATTGCGCCATTTACAGTTTATCCCGGTGAAGATGAGCTGCTTGCCCTTGCACAGGGCGCACTTCGCGTACTGAATAATGAGGAACAGCCTTTAAATTACTAAAAATACGATTATCCATTAACACCCAAAATCTATAACTATTTATATTACACACCAAATAAATTTGCAGTATATCCCGACTGGAAACCGCTACATAGACACTTTATAGGATATATCAATGTAACTCTTAGCGGTTTCCAGTATAGGTTTTGGGTGTTAGGATATTACTCCTTGTATTGCCTACGCATACATTCTATACGCTCCTTTATTTCGTTTTTGACATCTTCGGGCGAGAGGACTTTTGCCGATGCGCCAAACGAAAGGATTAGTCCATACACCCACTCATCTAAAACATACCTAAAACTCACAAGAAAATCACCATTTTCAAGCACTTCAATATCCGAATCACCAAAACGGTCATATACACGGTAGGCTTCTTTTTTATCAATCAAAACCGACACTTCTGTCACTTTTTGTTCTGTTTGTTCCCCCATTTTTCGGTCATTATCTTCGCTGGTTATCTCCTGCTTGTTATCCTGTCCTTCCTGACTGTGAAACATATCTTTATTATTCTGTTGCAACGCAATTTGCTGATACCATATTTCATTTATAACAAAATGCTCTTCTGTTACTTCCATATTTTTCATTCGCAAAAGCTTGAATAAACGCAGTGCTTGTCTATCCCTGCAATACGCCCGCAAATACCATGTATACTCTTTGAACAAAAGCTGTATTGGCTCTACTGTTCGTCTGCTCATTTCGTTGCTACGCCCATAATAATCGAATCGGATTACTTTATGTGAAAGAAGAGCGACACGCACATCCTCATATAGTTTTTGTCTGGTATCACTCCAATCAGAGAAATCTATTGCTAACCAGTTCATAGGTTTTGCATTAAAAAATTCACCCAATTTTTGAAGTGTCTTTGCTTCCCTTTCTGCACCCGTTTCCTGTAAACTGGATAAAGCCGCTAAAATTTGTTGCTGTTCTTCCTGTGTTATCAACATCTTGTTGAGCACAAATTGTTCCGTCAAACTTATGCCGCCGTTTTTTCCCTTTGTGGCATATATTGGTATGCCTGCCTGACATAAGTGGTCTATATCACGATAAATAGTTCTTGTCGACACCTCAAAACGCTGTGCTAGCTGTGATGCTGTTGTTGTGCCTTTATTCATCAATATATATATTATCCCTAACAGGCGGCTTAACATAAACTTTCCCTCTTTCCATAAAATATTATGTATTTAGAACTACCAGTCAAATCCTTCCTCTTTTAAAAGTAATCTGCTCTGTTATCAAACCGAAAAAGGCAGTCCAAAGACTGCCGATTCCCTGTTTTATAAGTCAGAAAAGTCGTACAAATTTAGTTGTTGATAGTTGTTATTTTCGGGAAATGTATGAAGATACTCAAAAATCTTCCTCGTATCACAGACAATTCCACGTTTTTTACATGTGCAGTAAAATAGCTTCATCAGTTCGTTGTTATTATCGCTTTCTATCTCATAAGCATATCCGTATTTTCGATGATATTGTCCCTTTAGTCCCGGAAAATGCTTGTCTAGCGCTGCGTAAAAATATTCCCTGTCCCCTTCGCGCAATGTCATTCCCATACCAAAATTTATGATTCCATACACTTTTGCCTGTATACAATAGTTCAATATCCCCTCAATATTTTCCCGTGTGTCATTGATAAATGGCAATATTGGCGATAACCAGACTACTGTAGGTATTCCATTTTCGTGAAGTATTTTTAAGGTCTCAAAACGCTCTTTTGTGGTACTCACATTCGGTTCTACAATTTTGCAGAGCGCTTCATCATAAGTAGTCAATGTCATTTGCACTACACATTTTGCCTTCTGATTGATGTTTTGTAGCAAATCCAAATCCCGCAATATCCTATTAGATTTTGTCTGTATGGCAAGCCCAAAACCATAATGGTCTATAAGCTGTATGCAAGTTCTTGTCAGCTTAAGTTCCTCCTCACAATGCATATATGGATCGCACATTGCCCCTGTTCCTATCATACACTTTTTACGTTTTGTGCGCAATGCCTTTTCCAAAAGCACTGGAGCATTCTGTTTGACCTCTATATCCTCAAAAGCATGATGCATTTGATAGCAATTACTTCTGCTGTCACAGTAAATACAACCATGTGTACACCCTCTATATATGTTTATGCCATTTTGTGCTGACAGTATCCCTTTTGCATCTACAAAATGCATTGTTTATACCCCTAGCGTGCTCTGCACGCATACCAATCAATAGTTTGAAAGTGACCTTTACTTTCAAACTTACACCATCTTAGGAGCTTACTGCGGATTCTTTCCATCGTTTTAGCTTCGGGAAATATTCCATCAGCACTTTTTTTGCCTCCTCTAAGGTCTTGCAGCGTCCACCCTCTACCTCAAATTTTGCACAGAACTCTGCCATTTGCTCCATTGTGCACTCTTGTGCAAATTTACCTTCTTGGTAGCAATAACAGCAATAATCCTCATTTTTTGTACCATCTAGTTCTGTGCCAAATTGGTTTTCATCCTGCATTGGCATTCCGCAGCTCTGACATATCTTTGTATCCATTGTTTTCCTCCTTGCAGACATGTGATATTTGTTGTTTGATTTTTATAAATTATTTCTTTCTCATAAACGTTTATGATAAAATCACTTTACCATAGATAATATGACATCTATCTGTCATATTATAAAAAATAAATGAAAAAATCAAACAATTTTCCTGCGAACTCCAACGATACAAATCACTGCTACATTTGCCCCAATTTTCTTAATCGCTTCTCCTAACATATATTGTCCAGTACGCTTCTGTGCCCACTGTCCATTTAACCTGTAATATGCATTGTGAAGCACATACTCCTTGTCACTATCTTTTGTGATACAGATTGTGTGAATTTGCTCTGTAATATCATATTTATCATTATATACAGTAACGATTGCTACATCATAGGCTACCCCAATTTCATTTAATTTGTTTGTATCACTAGAATCAGTCTGTACTGTATCATAACCATTCTCATTAAAATAATCATAAATTGCATTTGGCGCAGTCCCCAATGTTCCCCTAAATATCGCCCCATGCCTTTCAAAGCTGCTTATCAGCATTGCCATCATATCTGGCGATACCTTTTCACCAAGTGCTTTGAGCGCATTATACACAGCAATAATTCCGCAGCCTGAATGTGCCATATCAGCCTTTTTCCCTGCGCCAAATACGATTCTACCCCATTCAGCCTGATTTTCAATAAATGGATTCTTTTTTAGATAAATTGGATTTTGTGCCAATTCCTTTTTGTTTATTTTGGCATGTTGGGCTGCCTTTTGCTTTGAGATAGCGCCAGTGTATCTGCACAACCAGCCGTAAAATTTCAAGACTGTCCGGTTTTTAAGATACTGTGGTATAAAAGCTTTCACTTTTTTGAACATTTCAATAACCCCTATTATGTATTATTACAATCGAGTAGGGAATGGGCTTTCTTCCCCTGTGCATAAAACAGCCCTTGAAACACATTTCCATTTCAAGGGCTTAATACATTCTATGTATATTATGACTAACTTAGAACAGCTTTTTCACAGAATCTTCCTGTTCCTGCTGCTTTTTGAACATTGCAATCTGTACAGCCTGCATTGTTTCTTCCTTCTTCAAGTCCGTAGAAGCCTTCCCCATCTCTAGATCTTCTATACGACTCTGCGCTGCAGTCATGTTCTCGTAAGCTACCTGATTTGCACGCTCTCTCGCCGCAAGACCATTTGCCTGTGCGCCCAGTGCACTTCTGTCTGCGCTGACTTTCTCGATTGCCCTATCAATCATATCAAGGTCTACGTCCTCACCAGTCACATTAAATCCTGATACCCCGATAGCGTCAAGCCTTGCACTTTCAAGCTTAATTTCACTACCTCTTCCTGTAGGGTTACTTGCGATTTCCATTGTCGCATAGCTTCCGTCCATGAGCTTCATCTCATTATAGACTGTATTTCTTGCAGACTCATCAATCCCTGCCATATGCTGATCAATTTCATTTTGGATAATCTGCTTGTCTGATGCGCTATTTGTGCCATTCATTGCTTTTACTGCAAGCTCTCTGATACGCTGCAATCTATCCATGATGCTGTCATAGCCGCCATCCGCTATCTGCGTAACGTTAATGCCTTCTCTTGTATTTTGCGTTGCTACATTTAGTCCATTTGCATTTGCTTTCAACTTACTAGCAATCGCCATCCCTGCTGCATTATCTGCCGCTCTGTTTATCTTCTTACCGCTTGCTATCCGCCCGTAACTCTTCACGGGATTGATTTTCGTAATACGCATACTAACCACCCTTTCCCACATTTATATGATACTTCGATTCCAGTAAACTGCTCTTTGATAAAAGCAGCTTATTATCACCAATATATTGTTTCCAAAAGTTTCCTTACTTTTATTTTAATTCATGTTGGGCATAAATTGCAACTATAAAAAGAAATTTTTTCTAAAAATTTTATATCAAATACTATCAAATCTCTATTCCACACTCTTTAAGGCCTCAACAGGATCAATATGATCAAGTGTTCTATCTGTCAAAAAGTCCACAAACAGCGCAAAAACCAGTGAAAGCCCTGCCGCGTACACATAACTAATCGGATGAATTGACACAGCAAAATAAATAGAAGGAAGTTTCAGCACATTTGTCAGCATTCCTCCTAACACCTTCCCTAATGGCAAACCTAATACAATACCAATCCCCGTAAGAATCAGAGTTTCCTTATTCACATACAAATGTACTTCTTTATCAAAAAATCCTAAAACTTTAATCGTTGCAAGTTCTCGCTCCCTCTCTGAAATATTGGTCATAGACAATGTAAACAGCACTACAAGCGCAAGCCCTGCCGCCATAATGATAATAATGTACACCACAAGATTGATAATTAACACCGAAATCGAAAACTCATCTTTCATCTGTGCAATGCTCATGGTAGACTGCACGCCCTCTATACGCTCTGCCTCCTCTGTGAAAGCCCTCTGGTCTGTATCATCCAACAGATGTACTAACACACCATTTGGCTTATATTCCCCAAAAGCAGACTCATATGCCGACTGGGACATATAGACAATATTCCCCATATAATTGCGCACAAGCTGATTTACTACAACCTCTCGCTGTACAAGTTTCATATCTTGAATCCATACTGTGTCATTTTCCGAAAATCCAAGGATATTTGCAGCATTCTGCGTAATAAACGAGCCTTCGTCTGACAGTGAAACTGACTCATCATCAGAATTCTCCAAACATATATACTTAGAGAAATCAATCTCTCTTGGAAAGACAAAAAGCTGCATAGAAAGTGATTCGCCCCCATATTTCACCGTTACTGAATCAATACGAAGGTTTATAAAATCTGACACCTCTGTCATATTTATAAGTTCTTCTAATAATGTTTCATTTTCTGTATCTTCAGATACCACCATTGCATCAAATTGATAAACATGGTCATACTGGTTGGGCATCAATTCCAGAACAGAATCCTTAATGACAAACCCACACAGCACTAATGCCGTACAGCCCATAATACCGCCAATTGTCATAAGCAGACGCCGTTTATAACGAAACAAATTCCTTGCTGTGACCTTATTTAAAAATGAAAGCCGCCCCCACAGTGGCGTTACCCGCTCCAAGAAAATTCGTGAGCCAGACCGCGGTGTTTTTGGACGCATCAGTGCTGCTGGCATATGCCGTAATTCCTCCCCACACGCAATCCATGTCGCACCAAGAATACCCACCGCAAAAAGCAAAGCACCCCCTATCCCATACAAATAATCAAAACCAAAAAGATAATATGGCAACTGATACATCACGCTGAATATCCAGAAAATAATAGCTGGAAGCACAATAAAACCGCAGATATCGCCAAAGATACCGCCCAGCACACACGCACTCGCTGCATAGATCAAATACTTCCTTCTAATCTCTTTATCTGTAAAACCAAGTGCCTTATACGTACCTATCAGCCCACGCTCCTCCTCCACCATGCGAGTAATTGTAGTAAGGCTAATCAAAATCGCCACTGCAAAAAACAGTATCGGAAACGCTGTCCCTACTGCCTCGATACAATCCGAATCGCTCTGGATATTTGTATATCCGCTCAATGCGCTCCTATCCTGTATATACCATTGTGCCAACTCTATCTTTTGTATTTCTTTCTGTGCATCATCCAGTTCTTTTGCCACTTTCTGCCGCTCACTGGCAAGCTTCTTTTCATTTTCTGAAAGCTCACGCTCTCCGTCATCCAGTTCTCTTTTACTTTCTGCAATAGTTTCTTTTGCATCTTCAAGCTGCCGCTTCCCGTCCTCTAACTGCGCCCTGCCTGTGGCGAGTCTTGTCCTGCTTTCTTCTAGCGCTGCTGTTCCAGCTTCAAGCTGCATCCTGCCTGTGATAAGCTGCTGTTCCATTACTTCTATATTGATATCGTCCATGCTTCCGACATCCACGCCCATGCTTGCCATTGCCTGAGAAATTGCGGCTGCATCCATACCATCGGCTACATACTGTTGCAACAATGCAATCTGCATTTCTAATGCATCCAACTGATCCTTTGACTGTGCAAGTTCTGCCTCCCCCTGTGCAAGCTGCCGCTCTCCCCTTACCAATTCTGCTTCTGAAGCCGCAAGTTCTTGTTCAGACTGTTCAATCTCTGCTTCTGCTTTCTCCAACTCCTTTTTACCATCTGCAAGCTCTTTCTTCGCATCATCAAGTTCTTTTTGTGCTTTAGCAAACTCCTCCGCTGCCTCTGCTTTGACATCTGCAAGCTCATCATAAGCCCTTCCCACAACCTCATCATACCGCGCTTGCTGCCGTTCACTTTTTAGCCGTAAATCAATCTTTGTTATCATTTCATCAACAAGCTTATCATATACAGAAGAATAGCACAATAAAGAATCGCTGCCTTCAAGCGTCAAATACACTGCTGTATAAATCTCACTTTCCACTGCTTCTGAAAGCACAAAAAAATAATAGTCTGCTGTAGCCGAAGCACGAAATGCTACCACATCCCCATAACTATTCACATCGGTAACATCTATGATTGTCCCCACAATCGTAAACTGCGTCTTTGAAAAATTAGCTTCCTCGTCATCCCCTAGCTCCTCGAATATGACAACCGTGTCACCAATCTGTTTCCCAGATTCTTCCAAAAAATTCTGAGTGACCATAATCTCATCTACACGTTCCGGCAACCTGCCCTCACACAAATAAGGCATATTGATACCTACTCTACTAATAGTCTTTACCTGCGCAGTCTTATTCTGCTCACCTATTTTCACATGAACAACTTCATTATAAGAACCTTCAGCCGCCTCCACGCCATCCAGCCCAGAAAGAGCCTCCACATCATCACCTGTCATTCCCAATGTAGACACAACACTAATATCATACAAATTCTGTCCATCATAAAACGTATCTGCTGTATGCCGCAAATCAGAACAAGCCGCCCGCAACCCACAAAGCATTGTCACACCCAGCGCCGTAATTAACATAATTGAAAAAAATCTCTTCTTTTCATTCTTAATCGTGCGAAAAACATCTTTATTATAAACTTTTAACATAGCCCCCTCACAATTCCAACACAAACCCAACCTAAAATCACGCAGAAGAACGCCCGCCCTCGGCGTTCTTCCTGAAAACTTAGAACGTCTTAAACAGCGTCTTTTGCTGTTTTAGAGGTTCTTAGTTTTCTACCATTCGATATCCGCAATTGGAGTTGGATTTAGATTACAACTCATTTCTGTTACCTTTCCACTCTTAAAGCGAATCAATCGGTCAGCCATTGGCGCTAGTGCAGAATTGTGCGTAATCAGCAACACCGTAATATTCTCCCTCCGACACGTATCCTGCAAAAGTTGTAAAATCTGTTTTCCAGTATTATAATCAAGCGCCCCCGTTGGCTCGTCACACAACAAAAGTTTCGGATTCTTAGCCAGTGCGCGAGCTATAGAAACCCGCTGCTGTTCCCCACCCGAAAGCTGCGCTGGGAAATTGTCCTTGCGCTGTGAAAGCCCCACCTTGTCCAACGTCTGTAACGCATCTAATGAATCCTTGCATACCTGTGCCGCAAGTTCCACATTTTCAAGTGCCGTTAAATTCGGCACAAGATTATAAAACTGAAACACAAAACCAATATCTGTCCGTCGATACCCCACAAGCTGTTTTTTGTTATAGTTTGTTATCTCATTTCCGTCCACAACCACCTGCCCTGAAGTCGCAGTATCCATCCCACCCAAAATATTCAAAGCTGTAGTCTTCCCAGCACCAGAAGAACCCAAAATCACTGCAAGTTCTCCCTTTTCAACTTCAAAACTAGCATCATCAAGTGCTCTGATAGAAGTTTCCCCGCTGTTATATTGCTTAACCACATTACGAAATTCTATATATGGCATATTTTTTCATCCCTTATTTCCTGTTTTATATTTATCACAAAATTTCAATTCTATACTCTTTTACGAAAGTCCTAGTAATTCTAAAACCTGCCTCTCATTCCATTCATCTTCCATAAAATCTGTATAAATATTATCAATTTCCTCAATATCATTCTTAACATTCAAAGAATTAAAATACCCCTTTAACGGTTCTTTATGAGTAACACAATCCGAATTTTCACAATAATACGTCATACAAGGACGACGCAGTAAAATCGCTGTTCCCTCTATACGAAGTCCTAGCCATTGTTCTATATAAAATACTTCATCAGCATTATATACTTTTTCCCCACAAAAAGGACAATGAACCTGTTTCTTACACTCCTTGCCCCCATCTCTTATAGATTCCAAATCAAGACACGCCCTACACCCTGAACCTCTATCACAGGCACGCACAGTAATGACAATGCGGTCATCACCATTCTGAGTAATTCTTTCATGCCCCGCATAGATAAAATCAGGGCTTAACACCTCGACAAAATCCTGCATTGTAAACAGATTCAAAGGAGAACTAAATGTTTCTTTATACAATGGTGAATTTTTATCCGCATGTATGATTGTATGATTTTTAGCTAAAACGCAGACTTTTATCGCCCTGCCAACATACTGTACCATATAAAGAGCTTGTTCCTCTTTTTTGTAACAACATGCCATCTTAAAGGCATCTGCAACCTTTTCCAAAGGATAACACGATTTGACTCGGCGCATTTTGCTGCTGTCAATCTCTTTTACTGCAAGCAAATTCTGTATGTCATAAATGTTTTTATAATCATATATATTCCATTCTTGCTTTTTCAATTCTTTTACAGCCGTCCTATTATCCATACCGAGCAGCGAATCATACAGGACTGTAAGCAAAAATTCTGATAAAGAATCACAAAATCTATGCCAGACTGTACCATCACTATGATAATGATAGTTAATATAAACTGGAGGATTTTTCTTGTTTAAGTCCTTTTTGCGTATACCAAACAATACAGAATCCCAATCATAAGAAAAATCCTTAGAATGATTCTTGGTAAAAATATTGCTTCCTATTAAAAGATAATCTGTAATTCCTGCGACAAACTCTGCAAACAAATCTTGTAAACATGGCGTTTCAGACCTCAACTGTTCATCAGAATCCTCCTCCAAATAGTAATTATCTTCTGCTTCATATAAATCTTCAGAATCCACACCAAAATAAGACTGCAATTCGTCCATTTTCTTATCCATTCCCATGTATACCCTGCTTAATAAAGTAATCCTGCCAAAGTCACAAAAAAGGTCAGAATCCTTAAGCATTGGTAGGTCATGCACTATCAGCAAAACATTTTTTAGCATTTTAGGAAAGGTCACGCCCAACTCCTTTTCCCTCTTATTACATTCCTCTACACATTCTGGTGTCTGTGGCATTGAAAATCCTAAAATATTTAAAAGCTCTACTGCTGTCAAATCATATCGCGTATCCATAATTATCATACCCCTTTGTATTGGTTGGCATACCAAGTTGAACAATCTGCTCTTGTGTCACTGTTCTATCAACTCTTCATGGTATACAACTTGCCTATTTTTTGCGTATCAAACTCTTCTGAATCAACTCCATATAAACATTCATACCCATTATCAACATCAGACCAAATAAAAAGCTGCAACATTCCACACTTTGACAAATGGTTATCCTCTAAAGCCGCATTACTTTTGTACCATTAGAATCAACAGACTTCTACTTCTAAGGCATCATACAACCTTTAAGCAACCGTTATTTTTTCACAGCTTATACAATCAATCTCTACCTTCCAACGATATTCCTATCACTCCTGTTCTCTTTAAATATAGTATAGCATAGATATTGTCAAATTGACATTATAAATTCACTATTTTCATGTTATGAAAAAAGGCAGCCACTATAAAAGTGATTACCCTTTGATTATAACTATATTAAATTATTCATCTGCCAGTCCATACACTTAAAAGCGTCTACTGGTTAGTCAGAAATCCTATTTAATGTAAAATCATCCACAGTTCCCCAACTTTTCGCATTACACTTTATGCGCACACCGATTGTAAGTGTGCCATCTGTAACTTTTATTTCAGAAATAGTCGGATTCTTCCAATCCGCATAAGTAGTCATCATAAAGGAATCTGTCTGTTCTTCTCCATTTGTAATTGCATATAATTCCATTTCAGCATCATTAGACATATCTCCGCCCTGTGCATAAGCAAAAAGCTGATATGTTCCGGGCTCTAAATCTGTAAGCTCCTGTTCAATCGAAAATTCCATATCAGAATCCGCTGACCAGAAATGGAAAGCAATATTTCCAGTATAAGCATCGTCTGCCTTTTCCTGAAAATCCGTTGGATTATTGTCACCTACATAAGTAACTTTCCACATGGAAGTATCCTTATCCTCAAAGCTTGGATTCAAGACATGGTTCATCATGATAACTTCAACATGACAAATAACAATTGAATTATCTTCAAGTGTACCTGTGATTTCATAAGTACCGCTAACATTTGTATCAATAGCACCAAGTTGTACCTCATCCCAAGTAACAGCAGATTGCTTATTTGATGAACGGTCATTGTAAACAACTTCTATCATTTCAGGAAGTTCAAGTTTACCGCCTACATCACAAGTAATATTTACATCAGGAATATAATCAATTGCTAAGGGCGCTGTTGAACCATATTTTAAGTATTTGAACACATTCAAAGATGCAAGCGGATAACCTTCAAAATCAAACATTGCTTGATTATCCCATGAACAACCACCATAATATAAACCTGCATCATCTGGATCATAATCTGCTGCATAGCTGCTTGCCCAGCCACTTCCAAATTCCTCCCATATAGGAGAATTATCTGCCGTTGCTTTACCGACTGGAATCCATGTTCCTTCCCAATAAAATACCCCGATTACACCGGCTTCATTTGCTGCTGCACAGATATCACGAATCATAGTAGCCTGACTCTGTACGGTTGCAGCATAACCATCAACCAAGTCATCTGTGCCAACAAAACTATTACCAGAACCATCGCCATCTTCGGAAGTATAACAGTAAGAAGTTTCTGCAATTACTACCTTTTTTCCATACTTCTCTTGAATATTTTTCGCAACAGTTTGCATATTTTCATTTGTGCCATCCCAGAAGGGATAATAAGACAATCCAAAAATATCATAGTCAACACCAGCATTTTGCAAATTGGAAGCAATACCATCTATTTCATCCGTCTGCTCAATATTCGTATAATGTAAAACAATTTGAATATCCTTTCCATAAGATTCAGATATTTCACGGACCGCACGACTTCCAGAACTCAATAGATTCATCACTGTAGAAACATCTGTTTCTCCAGACATACCATTGTTAATTTCATTGCCGACCTGTACCATTCCTACATCTACACCAGCATCAAGTATTTTTGTAAGACTTTCTTTTGTAAATTGATAAAGTGCATCACTTTTTTCTTCGCCACTCATGCCCTCCCATGCCTTTGGTGCATGCTGCCTTTTTGGATCAGCCCAGAAATCAGAATAATGGAAATCAATACATACCTTCATGCCATACTTTGTCGCCCGCTTTCCTAGCTCGATAGCCGTAGCAACATCATTATTGCCACCGCCATATCCATGCCCGTTTTCATCATAGGGATCATTCCATACGCGCAGACGTATATAATTTACACCAGACTGTGCCAATGTCATGAATACATCCTGCTCTTGCCCTTCATAATTATAGTATGTAACGCCACTTTTTTCATTCACAAGCACAGCGGACGCATCCATGCCACGGATAAAATCATCTGATATATCTGCAATTGGTTCTAAAAATATCTCCGCTTCCTCCGGACCATCTGGCAATGGAAATGTGGTCACTTCCATGATAGATTCCTGTTGTGCAGATTCCTGTTCTGTGGATATCTGTGTTTCTGCAGATACAGTATTTGCCTCTGTTGATTCCTGTGTTGCTGAAACAGTTTCAGAACTACCTGCCCCACATCCTGACAAAACAGAAGCACAAAGACTAACACTGATGCATAAAGCCAATAATTTTTTAGGTGATGACTTCATAAATTAAATCCTCCAACTTCTACTTCAACATTTTTTGCTTTACTTTTTATGCTTTTTTGCATATAATAATTTTGTTTTCAATCATAATTATATACAGATTCAATAGTACCCAACAATGTCGCAAAACGATATAAACACATCAATCTGTATCATATATGGGAATGCAATAAAACAAATGAATTTCACTTATAAAATTGAAACACGCATAAACGGTTTATACGTGTGCTAAAAACACGCAGACGGGAGCAATCATGAGAAAACATCCCCAAATTTTAACTATGATAGAAGCCCTAAGCAGCCAGAACTCTTCCATCAATGTCCATAATACAGAAAGTTTCATAAACCGACTATACCATATGGATGTACCATTCCAGCTTACTCTGGAATGCTGCAGTGGTTCTGAACTTGAGGATTATATCAATATCGTTACCCTCTCCTCCGAACGAGCGATTCTGTATCAAGAATCGGCTGGCATAAAAAATAATTATGCACAGGCAAGGGATGTGCTTCATTTTCATGATTATTTTGAATTTGTAATTGTATTAGAAGGGAGCATTATCCAGAAAATAGAAGAAAAAGAATATTTATATCCTGCAGGAACTTGCTGCCTGCTAAACCGCAGCTTATGTCACTTAGAACATTACCACTCTAAAGGCAAGGTTTTATTTATTGGCATGTCGCCCGATTTTATATCAGATTTATTTCTTTCCGCACAAAATTCTTCTTTCCAAAATGAAAAAAAGATTTGCGACAGTGCATTATACCATTTTATCATGGAGGACTTAAAAAATCCCGGCGAAAAGAAAGCATACATTGATTTTATCCCCCCATCCTTCCAAAATCAGCAGAATGCAACACATCTGCACACCTTGGCAGAAGCCATGATACAAACCTTGCTCTATCCTGATTTTGGTGCTTCCTACCAAATCCGTGGGTTATTTTGTGCCTTTTTATCCTATCTTTCTTCGCCACAGTACTACCACTCCAACGCAGTCAAGTTAAATACGGGAAGCGATTTCCTCATCTTCTCGCGTATCAGCCACTTATTTGAAGAAAGTAACGGCAGAATGGCACGCCCCGAATTAGAACAACTTCTAAATTATAGCGGAGATTACCTAAACCGCATTGTCAATAAATATGCCGGAATGTGTCTCTTTGATTACGGTATGACCTTCTGCTTAAAAAAAGCGGCATGGTATCTGACAGAAACCAATGATTCTATCAGTGCCATAGCCGCAAAGCTGCAATTCTCAAACCGCACACATTTCTATAATTTATTCAAAGAAAAATATGGTGTAACACCAAAGGAATACAGACAGTCACATGTATAATTTTAAGTTTCTAATGTAACGGACAATCTGAAACCATAACATTACTGTTCAGACAGGACTTGGCATATACTGCCAAGTCCGTGGGAAAACGTATAACAGGCAAGTAAAAATCCATTTGCGAAGCAAATTCTGCATGGATTTTTACCTGTTACTGGAACGAAGTGAACAGTAACACTATAACTACTGATTTGTGTGAAAACATATATAAATCGTGACAAATATTTTGAAATAATGTGGGCGCAATCCCATTAGCTTTAGATGATGGGTTAAGACCACAAAACTAACGGTTGCCATAAGGTAAATCATTTGTTATAATTTATCCATACACGGACATTGATAACTGTATATAGATGGTTGTGTCGAGAAATTATAATGCGAAAACCAAGCAATCCTTCGGCTTGTATATTTTACGTGTATAATATACATGTATATTATACACGTAAAATATACAAGGTACGATTGTATGGTATAAACCGTTATAGGGCAGGGACTGCCCGAACGAAGACGAAGTATTCGTTTTAGTTACGCCTGTGGAGATAGTAAGTCGATGAAGCAGGAAGCCCATTGGCTTTAGACAATGGGTAGTTCACTAGTGGTATACTATATCCAAACCATTTTATAGAAAGTGAGGACAAATCATGAAAAATAGAAACGCAATTATAGATGTGCTTGCTTACACAAAATGTCCTGCTGTACATATTACATCTTTGTCTGACAAAGAATGTACTTGCACAGACAGTAAATTCGGCGGAAGCTTTTTTCTGCCAGCTCAAGCACAAGCTCCTGTCTATCCAGAATACGGGGAAATGGAATTTCTTGCCCAACTAAACTTTTCTCAACTTCCACATATAGATGGATTCCCCGAAAAAGGACTTTTACAATTCTTCCTTTGCACAAACGAAGAAATAATGGAGGAATTATTAGATAACGAAGGAGCTCTTTCTTCTGATGGATATTTTCAAGTCGTTTATTATCCGCAAGCCAATGACAAACAATACTCCCACGAGGGACAGGCTGTCAAAAACCGCTGGCCTATGGAAAAACTTACTGGAACAATGGTATTTGAAAAAACGGAAGAAATTGCCACTCTTTCTATTGGAGAAGATGGATTTTTGACAGACCTTGGATACGAGGACGCTTTTGACAGCCTTTCTCCAGAACTGATGGAGGATGCAGGCTACGACATTTCTGATTGTCCTGACACAGATGCATTTTGTTTGGATTTTGGAAATTGGGGCTGTAAAATAGGCGGACATCCTTCTATCCGGCAAGGTGATATGCGCCTTTTGGAGGATACTTATGCGGAATACTCCATCCTGCTTTTCCAATATGACTTAACCCCTTTATTACCAGACGAATTAGAGGCAGATACCTTTTCCTTTTTTATAAAGCCAGAAGATTTAAAAGCCTGCCGCTTTGATGATATTTTGTTGTGTTGGCATAACTGTTATTAGTGATGTAGAAAGCTACTACAAAAGCCTACCATATCAAAATATCCCCCACAGCCATACCAATCTTTCCCAAGCCACCACAACAGCAAACCGTAACCGCTATTACACTTTAATAGCGTTACGGCTTTTTTTATATAGCTTTCTGAAATAACTTTCCTTTTTAATAGTATTATCCAGTTTTTTTGACATTATCGCAGCACATATCCTTCTGGCACAGAGATTGCCATTGCATGGCGAAGCTCTTTTATGTTAGATCCACCCTCCATGGCCGATAAAAATGCCTTTGCACTAGAGCTTAGATTGATAATTTTTATCAACACATCATTGCTTGGCTGCTCTGTGGACAAATATTGTTCTACAGCCTCCTCTATCCAGCCATAAGAGCCAATCTGCGTCTGCCGAACAGAATGATTTTCTGGCAATCCTTCCCCACATAGGACAAACTGTTTATTGGGAACATCTGCGTCTTGAATACATAAATAACTAAAAATTTCCGGTACAAGAATGCACAACTCACAACTCAATGACACATCTCCTGTCATTGCTAACATTTGCTCAAACACTTCATCATAATCAGCATCTTTCGTATTTGCAAAAATACGAATCGCCTGCTTTGCATACTCCCGAACCTGATTTGCTGTAAATGGATACTTGATGCAGGTTTCTGGAGCTTGTACCAAAAGCACAGTCTGTTTCTGATCCCAATCCCTTACAGGATATTCTTGAACTTCTTTCTCCAAAAGCTCTGTCAGTTCAGGCACAATGCGGTTATTGATGCGAACCTCACAGTTAATTTCATCCCCAAAATGGCTCTCGTACAATTTAATCCAATAATTGCTCTTGCGTCCTAGAAATGGAAGAATTTCTTTATGTAACTGCTGCCACATTTCCTTTTGTGGAACATAGCGTTCAAATGCCTGCCTGTCACGACAGCGACTCATAGATGCACTCTCGCTGGCATAGAATTTATGTTTCGTATCCAGCACTGTCACAGTATGCCAATCTCCTTCGCGGTGTGACAGCGCATTCAAAACAGGACTTAATACTAACCCCATTGTCTGGTTTGCTAAATCCTGAAGCTGCTGCTGCACTGTTTCGCCGGGAGCTACCATAAACTCAGTGATAGTATCTGTAAAATCCGGATGCTCACAGTAAAGCTCCATTTGAAGCATCTGAGGCGCATCATAAAATACTACCCATATGCGAAGCCCCATTGCTGGCACTTCTACACAGTCCGTTTTCTCGACCGCACCATCTATATTCATGCAGATGGTACGATACATCCATGTTTCTCTTGTAATCTCTGGCTCTTGTTCCCTTTTTTTCTTATCAAATCCAAACACTGACATAACCTCCTTATCTTTTTTAATAGCATATCAGTTCTGATGTAGAAAGTCTATAATTTTTTGAATTTTTTCTATTTTATTGAGACCGTTACACCACTTATACAAAATCATTCTCAGAATATGCTATCTTTCCATCTTTTATAACTGCTTTTAACTCTAATTCCCTATCCAAAAGCACAACATTCGCTTTTTTTCCAGTTGAAATAGATCCATATTTTTCATATTCTCCTAAACTTTTCGCTGGATTCATAGTCACACAGGCAATTGCAGTTTCCAATGGAATCTTCATTTCCTTTACAGCGATTCGCATACAGTCCATCAGATTTGTTACAGAGCCCGCCAATGTGCCATCCGAAACCAACATTGCACGATTACCTTTTACACTGACACTTAATCCTCCGAGAGTATACTGTCCATCTGCCATTCCAGTCGCACGCATACTGTCACTAACCAAAATGATGCGCTCCTCTCCTAACATTCTAAAAGTCGCACGCACTGTGGCTGGATGAACATGCACACCATCACAAATCAACTCTGCCATCACATGTCTTGTGTCACACACAGCACCCACCACGCCCGGATTTCTGTGACTAAACGCTGACATTGCATTATAAAGATGTACGACATGGTTCGCACCTGCATCAAAAGCAGCCTTTGCTGTTTCATAATCTGCATCTGTATGAGCAAGAGAAATATTCACTTTTCCTCTCATTTGCTGAATAAAATCTATTGCATTTTCATTCTCCTCTGGCGCGATACCCACGAATTTTACAAGCCTGTCTGATACATTTATAAAATGCTGACATATGTTAACATCGCACGCAATAATATTCTTCTCATCCTGTGCACCCTTCTTTCTCTTGCTGATAAAAGGTCCTTCCATATTGATTCCTATAAAATCAGATCCGTTTATTGTTTTCTTTTTATATTCTGCCGCCACCGCAAGAACTTTTTCTAATTTTTCCACAGGCAAGGTCATTGTCGCCGGTGCAATCGCTGTCACGCCAATTGATTCCTCATATGCTGCTATTCTTGCAACCGCCTCGCTTGTTCCATCACAGAAATCATCTCCCATACACCCATGAAAATGAAGGTCAATCAAGCCGGGAATTGCATAGCAGCCTCTTCCATCAATAATCTCATCCCCGGTACGCTTTGCTGCATCTATCAAAGCATCAAGCTCCTTTTCCTTTCCTGTCACAATTTTGTCAAACAAACCATCTTTTACAACAATGATACCATTTAGAAATTGTTTTTCCTCTGTGTAAACCTTAACACTTTTAATCAACATCTTAAAAACTCCCTGTTTTGTTACCGTTCCTTTACTTTCTTTTGTATACTATGAATATCTTTTTATCTTGTCCCATCATATATATCCCTATTAAAAATGATTCACCTTTATATATATTTTTCTACAATATTACTTGCATGTGCCTTTAAAGCATCATACCATTCCTGTCCTGTAGACACTGCTTTCGCATCCGCTGGTATTTTTCCCTTAATATCCAAAAGCTCCTCACACAGCCGCGCCATAATATGACCTTCTAAACCAGTTTCACTCCCCTGTTCAAAGCGCTCCATACAATATTGTACTGTGAAATCTCCATAATAACACAATTCTCTATATGTTAAAGAATGGGCATCAATATAATCCTGCGGATTTGACGAAGCCACCGATGTATTAGAGCAAACTTCACGCAACAGATTTTCTATAATAATATCCGTATCCAAATGTCCATAAACAACAGCCTGCGCATAACAATCCTGCATTTGCTGCATACCATATTTCTGACTGTCAATTGCCTCCTTAGCAATATGTGAAGGAAACACTTCCTGAATATCAGAATTATAATAGCTTCCATCACGAGGTCTCCAATACTCTTGAAGTGTATAACCATTCTCATCTAACAAAAAAGTCAGTGCAACCGGTATATGACTACCACCGCGTTCCTCAATCCCTTTTTCTGAAAAATTACAAGTCATATACATTGACCAGCCATAATAAGTGATCACATGTCCAGTACTCCCCACAACAGGCGTTGCCGACATTGTTTCGAGAGGCAAAAAACTACAGCAGGCAAAATCGTAACCGCCCTCATGACGGGGAATATTATACTCCATAATGGCATTAGCGATCGTCACTTCCTCTTCGGACATTGTTGTTACTGGATTATCCTCTTCAACTTCGCTTAACACGAAAATTTGATATATTTTTCCAAGCTGTGCTGGATAACTTTCCATAATCTCACCATTGTAAGATATTTCAACAATTGCACCAACATCAACCTGCGACGAATTTGTCAAATACTCTGATGAAATGTCAAATAAATCCGATGAATCAAGTTCAGGAGAACCTTCTAATGGTTTCACAAGCAATGTTCTATCATGGACTTCCAAAACCTTTGCCTGAAATTTAACCGCAGAACTGACATCATAACTTGTATCAAAAAATCCCGCAGGCAGTGCCGCATTTCCTTCTCTATAATACCTGTCCCAAGACGACAGCCAGTCATAATCGGCATCAAAATAATCACCATCAATGAACAAGTAATAGTTGCCTATATTGCCCACTTCGTGCTTTACACCGTCAGCCATAGTAAAATAAAAGAAAATACTACTGCCATTTAAATTTTCATGGCTTGAAAGGTAACTCCCACGGCTTTTGTTCACAAGCGCCACAATATCTGCAAATTCATCCGCTGGAAAATCTTTATATTGTTTCTCTATATCCTGAGGCAGAACCACAAGTTCGATCCTATTCACATCCTCAACATTCAACTTTTTTGCCCATTCCATCGTTGCATGCTTTTCAACTGGATTTGTCAAAAGACTGACTCCGCCAATCACACAGATAATTATAGCAATGAGAATCACCCAAAATGCCGGTTTCTTATAATGCATCACGTTTTTGATACGGCTTTTGGGATTGCCTTCGCCAAATGCTAATGGTGCACCTGCAATCATTCTTCGCCCAACAGCAAGTTTTAACAATGAAGCAGCATATTCCGAACGAATATCTCCATCCATTTTTCGCATAACCGCCTCATCACAGCTCATTTCCATATCCCTTCCTGCCAAAACAAACGCCAAATACACCAGCGGATTAAACCAATGTAGACACAACGCAGCAAATGCCAACACTTTAAAAATATAATCACGCCTATAAATATGACACTGTTCATGAAGGATAATGTATTCCTGTTCCCTCTCACTAAGATCCGATGGCAAATATATCCGTGGACGCAGCACACCAAGCACAAAAGGTGATGGAATATGATCTGCTAGATAAATATTATCCCGAAGCGACATAGAACATTGAATCTGCCTATACAGTCGGATAACTGACACAACACCATAAAAAAATAGAATTATTATTCCAAAAATCCAAATAAAAAACACTATAAAAGCAATCTGTTCTGTTCTTTGTACCTGCTGTGGTATATCCTTTATCACCTCTTTCATATCTGATACAGACAGCGCGATAGATAAATTTTCTATATTCTCCATAGGCACTATTCCCAAAATACTAGCAAGAAGATAATTCGATTCGCCTGAATATATCGTCGTATAGTCCGCTAAAGCAAAATTATCTACTAATGCAGAATCATCTGACAAAATAGAATCATCTACTGCTACAGAATTATTTGACCGAATCAAACTATCCGCCATTATAGCATTATTTTCCAATACAGAATTATTTGATGAAATGAGTCTATCCACCAAAACAAAATTATCTGTTAGAGGCATCTTCATCAGATTCAGCAAAGAATAAGACGAAGGCAATGACACAGGACAAAGCAACCGAAACAACACGATACCCCAAAGCATATAAGAAAACCTCTTTGGGACTTTCCAAAGTAAAAGCCGAAGTATTAGAATCGCAATAATAACGATACTTGCCGTAACACTCATATTACAAATTTTTACAAAAATTTCATACAAGAACTGCATTCGCCCTATCTCCTTCCCTTGTCAATAATATCCATTAGTTCACGAATCTCCGCATCAGATAATTTCTTCCGCGCTGTAAACGCGGCGACAAAAGCAGGCAGCGATCCATCGAAAGCCTCCTCCACAAAATTCTCTCCACGTATGCCATAAAAATCCTGACGGCTGATTACTGATGAAACGATCCCATCCTTATTCTGAAAAATACCTTTTTCACAAAGCTTACGAAGCACATTATAAGTAGTCGGTCGCTTCCAATGAAGCTCCTTGGCACAAATCTTTGCCAATTCTCTTGAGTGAATTGGTTCGTTCTGCCAGATAATATCCGCAAAATGTGTTTCCACCACACCTAAGTTTGTGTCAATCATAAAATTACTCCTCCTTATACTAAACCCATAAATTTATTTACAAATAAACAATATTGCAATTTGTATCTTTAACTGTAACTGAATAAATTCTAAATATCACACAACTAAAAAATCAAACCATATTTAGTCATTCACTCTTTTAGTTTATTGTTAATAAACTGCTCTTAGTTTACTCCCAATAAACTAAATTGTCAACGCTTTCCCAAATTGCTTTTTGTAAATAATACCGCATGAATTAAGTTTCTGGTATATTTATAATGCTTGATATATTGAATTTACACTATTATTGGCAAGTAGAAAGTACATCTCACTTATTATTCAATGTAATAGTAACTGCTATGCATCAAACCACTACATATTCTTATTTGGCTTGAAAAAGCCATAATTTACATCATAGGCTGTACTGTAACAAGAGAAGTTATAAATCATAAGAAATTTAGCACAAATATGATAGAAATGCAAAAGTGGTTGTGGTATCATATTAGTAGTTTTTAGAGATATGCAAGCAATAAGACATATTTATCTATTTGTGTCTTGAGCAGGAATGGTAAAAGGTTTAGAAGAAGTCGCATTCAAACTATTGATTGGTATACAATGTGTATTTACACGCTTTTAGATCATGCAAAAGGTATAAACATGAAAAAAGAATTTCAAGAATTTATAACATTAGGTTACTATATTTGTCCTATTACGAATACTCCAGAATATTTGCATAATATTTCAAAAAAGTTTATTTCTGTTAGTGAATGTTTGTGTGACCATCAGCCACAATTGGAGTTCTGTGCGGGGGTAGTACCATATGGAAACAATGCAGACTATCGGGAAAAGTATCAATTAACTTTAAACAAGTATCAAATGATGAGTGAGCAAATAGAAAGATTGTTTGATAAAAAACTTTTTGACTCTGATGGAAGGTTTCTTTGCAAAAAAGATGCAGTTTCATTTTATAAAACATACTTCAATTTTCCCGAAATCGCTTTCATTTCTCTTGAAATAGATAAGAAAAATACAAATGAATTAGGTGCAAACTTCACATATATACAAGACGAAAAAGAATATGATACACTTTCTATATCACAAGAAATATTAGGTTATGATATAATAGGTTGGGATATAGGAGGTTTCCATTCTTTCTTGTGTAATAATCTACATAAAGAATTTAATGATATTAAATTTACACCCCTTGGACTATTAGATATGGATTATTGTAAAGTTGCATCAATGGCACAGATGATTCAGGGAAGAGGAGAACCAGTTAATTGGATACCATGTAAAATTGTAAATATAAAAGTATAAAAAATTGCTAACGCGATGGATTTTTACCAACTACTTTATACGTTTTCATATATGCAGGTTACTTACTCCTATACATACTATGAATTGACCACTCTAATACCCATGGTCAACATGCTCCCAATTTCCACCCTTATTTCGAATTAAAATCCATTGCCAATCTTCATAGGTAAAATTAGGATTTAATGAACCGTCTCCTCCAGAAGAATCCACATCGAAGGAAGAGTAGATAATAATTGCTTCATCTGCATTATACCGCGCTGCACATTCTTGGAACTCATCTGCAAAAGTATCTCCCAGATAATAAAGTTTTGTAAGCGAACAGCCATCAAATTCTTTTGAAAAATAGTCTTTCACTGTCTGGAAAGCCGATTCAATCTCATCATCCGTGTATATCTTAGAAGGTTTCCAGTCTAATATTTCCACACTGTCAATATTTCCTCCACCACAAGCTGTAAGTAGCATAATTGCTATAAACATAAACAGCGAAAATTTTTTCTTCACAATAATACCTCCTCCAAATTCAAATATATTGTTCTATACTACATTTTCTTCAAACAAGCCAAAATGTGGAGTTATTTATCCCGCGTATCGCCCTGTATATTCTATCACATCAGTCATTACTTTTTGAAAAAATGTTGGGCTGTTTTGTTCCTTGCCATAAGTGTATTGACAATACCATCCACAGTGCGTCCGGAATACAGCTTCGTGAAGTAATGCAATCATATCATGAGCTATAGACGCTTGAATTATGGTAAGAACTATGAAAAGTCGGTAGGCACATCCACTTTAAACTTAAACTATAATCTTCCCTGTGAATATGCGTTTTATATAGTAAGCCCAATTGTATATGACAAATCAAATAATATGCTTTATCAGTATTTGTATGTATAGTTGCTATGAAACTGTCCTGAAATGTTTGGAACATAATATCAAATCTGTTGTTTTCTGTTGTATTTCAACAGGAGAATCTCATTTTTCAAACAACAAGACCGCAAAAATCGCATGTAAAACAGTAATATCTTTCTTAGAAAAGTATGAAGATTATATGGAACAGATTATTTTTTAATGTCTTTAAGGACAGTGACCAAAACATTTACGAGAAACTTTTAAGCCAATTTAGTGTCAACTAAATTGACCCAAAAGACTATCTAATCGTATAATATTTACCAAAGCTCTAAAGTATATAGAAACTATAACTTAAGAGCTGCAATCAGTTCTTCACCATCAATATCCCCAGTTTCAACAAATCCAAACGAACTATACAATTTCTTAGCAACTATATTATCCGGCTCATATGATAACCAACAGTATTCTGCTTCCCCACATGGTTTTGTTTTAATAAAATCCAGTGCAAGTTTTACTGCTTCTTTCCCGTATCCATTGTGTTGATACTTCTTATCAATCATCAAACGCCAGAGATTATAATTATTATTTGCGATTTTTGGTGCATCCTCCCAATAATCATCAATGCCATATCCAACCATCAAAAATCCTACCAATACATTATCGTAATAGATTCCAAAAGGAAAGGCATAACCGCCTCCCGTAATAGATACATATGCTTCGATGATACTTATATCATTACTCGCTACAAAATTCATTTGTTCTTCTTTGACAGTCAGTTTCAAAATATTCCATATATTTTTACCATTAACTTTTTCAATTCTCAACATTTAATATCACCTTAAAATTTCAATCATGATTTGATGGTTTTTGAATAAAATATTAGTTGTTATATTTTGTTTCAATCCCCAGTTTCTATTTATTCTCACCCATAATATATGTATTTCTCTATATCAACTTATTTTACTTTTGATATACTCGTTCATTTTCCTGCGTATCTGTACAAACTGCTCATTCGTCTCAGGAAGCTCCGACTGAAACTCCATAAGCTTATCCAAGTATCCCTGTTCATACATTATTTTACAACTAATTGGATATACAAGCTCATACACTAAAGAAATATGTCCTACCACATTATCAATAGGCGTCTTTTTCAAACTTCTAAGTACAGTATGTTCCTCAAAAAAAGCCTGCATGACCTCTTTAGTAACAATACAATGCTTTAACTCATAAGTCGTTACATTATATATCTCCTCAAGCGGCACAATCACATTTACCCTTAAAATATCAATCTTGTCTGCATCGCGCAACAAGTCCGCAAACTGCTTTTCTCGTCTATTGTAATTATCTGGAATACGATAAGCACTATGACATCTTACTACTTTCTCCAATAAACAATCCTCTGTGTTATCTTTCACATAATCCCTAATTCTGCCTTTTTTGAATAGGATATCTGCGCCAAGTTCAGCATGGTCAACAGACTGTGCATCTATAAATGTTCCATATTGCCTAAGTTGATCAAAACGCCCTACATCATGTAACAGTCCTATAAACCATGCAATTTCCGTTTCCTCCTTGTCAAATCCCGACTGTGCTGCAATCTGCTCACACAATTCACACACCCTGTATGTATGTTCAATTTTCAGCTTAACTTTTTCATCACTTATGTCATAATGGCTTATATATTCCTCAAATGCATTTTTTGCTTTATCTCTATCAATTGTCATATAATCTCCATTCCGTTATCCTCAATCATGGCTACAATAATTCTTTCCGAACATATACTATATAAATCAGAAATTTTCTTTTATCATATTTTGTTTGTATTTAAAAAGCCAACAAATAATATCGTTGGCTCTTACTACAGCGCTACAAGGATTCGAACCTTGAAATGACGGAGTCAGAGTCCGTTGCCTTACCGTTTGGCGATAGCGCTTCAATATATTATGCTTTACAGCATATTACTTAGTATATAACAAATCTGAAAAAAATACAAGTATTTTTTCAAGAAAACATCGAC
>JAAGKN010000380.1_pt1 | contig 52146 bp, 28 predicted proteins | sample 6206371 | NCBI WGS metagenome assembly JAAGKN01 (sample SAMN11533720, study PRJNA540317) | gut metagenome | isolation source: fecal pellets from male and female animal of same cohort | host: Peromyscus leucopus | place: USA:CA | collected 2017
GATAAGAAGAACGAAACGCTGAAGAGATTGGATCAAACTCGAGACAATCTAATAAAAGCCGAAAAAAACGTCAATTACGAAAGAATTTATAAGCTGTTTGATCTGGCCAAAGCGGTTGCAGGCGCGGTTTTACTTGAGCGTCTAGACAATACAAATAGAGTTTCAAGAGAAGAAAAATTGAAAAAATATCCGTATTACATTGGATACGCAAATAATATTATTTGTGCATATGCCTGCAGTGTAATTAATACAAATGTGGAAGAGAATTTAGCGAAATTGGCAGGTTACTTAAGTTTAAATAGGGATGCTCAGCAGGCATATGAAAGTGAACTCACTAAGAAGATGAAGGAGTACTATGACAAATATCCTTCTTACATTCCGTTTGATGCCGGAAGCACACCAATTACAAATGGCTCAGATATTCCATATAAAGATCACAAGTTCGCTGATTGCGTAGAAACAACGATGAGGCAGTTGTTTACTGTGTTGTTTTGCTCGAAAAAAGGAAAAAGCGGAGAGTGGACAGAAGATCTACATTTTGAAACCTCAAGAATTCCGGATAGTGGTGAATTGCATGACTTTTTTCAGAAATATTCACAAGTAGATGAGGTTGCCAACGGCGGAAATACAGCTATAAGGACAGCGTGGGCGAATGTATGCAGCGGACATCAAGAACATAATATCGGGTATGATCCGAAAAGAAGAGAGTGTGAGCTGCAATCTGAGTGGAAAAACATGATCCGTTTGTTCTGCCTATTGATGTCCGGATATGATGCTGAAAAAGATACCGAACGGTACAGTGAGGAAGTAGAAAATCGAAAGCGGAAAGCGGCCGAACGTATAAGAGAAATAAATGAGCATGGTTTTGATGCCGCCAACGAAGGAGAGGTAATTGATACGTTAAATGTTCTCCTGGGAATAAGAGGGGATATTCAGTTTGAAGCGATTGATCCACACCTTTCGATAAATAACAGAGGAAAAATATTCGGAGAAATAACAATTTGCCCTAAAACGTATACTGATGGAACGAAACAAATTAAGCCGGATAATAATAAGGTATGTTTCCATGTATCCGGTGGTCATGCCTGTGTTAATAAAATAGAAAAAGTCGAGGATCCTCTCCTTAAGGTTGAGGAGAAAAAAGACGATAAAATCGGGTTGAACTATATAAGAAACCTGTACTCCGGATGCACTGATATGTTTAAAAATCAATTTCCGGTATTGGAATATTATCTGAAAAGCAGAATGCTTGATAATAATATTCCCAGCATATCAGGCGTGATGAAATATAATTTGTCGGGACAGTATAATAAAGGAATATACAGGTTTTATCTGGCTGCCAGAGAGAATTTCTCCGATGTTTTAAGCTTCTTTTTCAAGGACATTAATGATAATGACGCATCGAAAACTAGTTATCTGTCTCTGGGAAAAGCGTTTTTAGATTACAACAAAGATGATCCTCTGAAATTTTCTTATTATTGGAAGAATATTTCTAAATTCATTAATTTAAGAAGATGCTTTGACCAGTCAACCAAAGACCAGCTATACACTAAGTGGAGTCGAATATCTACCATTGACGATATAAGGGGGCTGGACTGTTTCCTTGCTGACTATTCCTCGATAGATGCATCCATTTTAAAAAATCTGGGAAAGGTAAAAAATTGGGAAATGAAGGCGGAAGATTGGATAACAATTGGCAGAATCTTCAACCGCATTAATTTTACCGATGATAAACAATACTCAAGTCTAAAGTTTTTTTTGACCGAGCTGCAGGACGCTGCCAAGAACTTTTATTCATCTCATGATTACAAGCGTTCTTTTATTTTGACTAAGGATTTTACGGAAAAAGAGGAAATTCTCAAAATTGTACTTCCGTTTTGTTCCATTGAGGATCAAAATGTCATCAATAAAGTGAAAGATTGGATTGCGAAAAAAGAAAAGCAGGAGGAAATTGATACAGATAGCTGATAATTCCTGTTGTTGGTTATCTTTCTGATGATTCATTTGAGAAGTTCTTGATGAGCGTAATAAACCAAAAGAAAGATTATTTCGAAAGAAGTCTTCGTCATACCGTTGTGATGTGCCGCAAAAATAACAAGGAAAGGGAGAAGAAGGCATCCAACCTAATACTTGCGAAGTTTCCGGCAGATGAGGTTATTAGTGAGAGCTTAGCTGGCGTTATCGCGGGGCAAGTTGATGATATTCCTGCTCTTATGAAAAAAGTGAACCTAAAGGATAAAGGAACATTAAAAACTGTTTTTACTTCTCTCGGAAAAAAGGAAAGTGAAGACTGTTTCATACATGAGCTCGTGAAAATTCAAAATCAGGAGGATCTTATTGAGAGTATATTTACTTTATCAAGTGTGGATACCGGAGACTTGGGGGCTAGAACAGGTAACGCCTTTGTTGACAATAAGATGAATATTCCACTATCTGTCGCCAAGTGCCTCGCTGATGTTGGAAATTCCAACTATGACTGGCTGAGTGCTGTAAGTGAACTATATGATTCTACCGATAATATTCCTGAACTTCTCGAGTCCTCAGACAGAGACTCTCTAGCCGACGGTATAGGAAAGATGTATGTCGAGAAAGGGAAAACTGTATCGATGTCTATGGCAAAAATTCTCATTAAGGCCGGAGCTTCCGGGGATGGTTGGCTGAATAAAGTATCAGATATACTTGAGCACGAGAATGTATCCGAAATTCTCAAAATTTCAGAACATAATAAGAAACACATAGCTGATAGTATAGGAACTATATATGTTGAAGGAAAAAAGGCTATGTCGATGCAGTTGGCTAAGACTCTTATTGCGGCCGGATCTTTTGGAGATAATTGGCTGAGCATAGTAGAGAAACTGTCTGACTCTGACGAGAACGTAAATGAGCTTCTCCAGGTATCACCTGATGAGAATAAGTCGAAATTGGCCGATGTGATAGGAGAACTGTACACGAAGGAAAAAAGACCTGTATCGATACAGTTGGTTAGAATTCTTCTCGAAGCCGGAGCTCTGGGAAATACTCCACCGAAAGAGGGGACTCAAGATGAAAATAATAATCGGAGGAGAGTTATCAGGCGGAGTGCGGCTAATTATATTCCGCGATATGATTTTGTGCATAGCTGGCTGCTTATGGTCGACGAATTATACAATTCTGACGATAATGTTTTTATGATTCTCGACAAACTTGTAAATAACAAGTCTGATATATCGGATGCGATAGGCGAAGCGTATGCAGAAAGAAAAGTGCCTATATCCATGCGATTGGCTAAAGCCATTGCCAAAACCGGAGGTCGAGGAAAGCATTGGATACACACTATTGATGAGATATACAGCTCCGTTGCTAACATAAGTGACCTTATTGGGGAGGCCAAATATCCTGGTTTATTAGCCGACGCAATAGGCGAAGCGTATGCAAATAAAAACATGCCTATATCGATGCAGTTGGCTAAATCTCTTATCGAATTTGGCAGCTGCAGATATGATTGGATCCATGGAGTGGATGAGATATATGTTTCTATTGATAATGTAAGTGACCTTATTAGGGAGGCCAAATCGTCTGGTTCACTAGCCAACGCAATAGGCGAAGCGTATGCAGAAAGAAAAGTGCCTATATCGATGCAGTTGGCTAAAACTCTTATCAAATCCGGTGTACATAGATACGATTGGATACATGAGGTGGGTGAGATATACGGTTCTGTTGATAATGTAAATGACCTTATTAGGGAGGCCAAATATTCTAGTTCGTTAGCCGACGCAATAGGCGAAGCGTATGCAGAAAGAAAAGTGCCTATATCGATGCAGTTGGCTAAAACTTTTATCAAATCCGGTGTCTATAGATACGATTGGATACATGAGGTGGGTGAGATATACGGTTCTGTTGATAATGTAAATGACCTTATTAGGGAGGCCAAATATCCTGGTTCGTTAGCCGACGCAATAGGCAAAGCGTATGCAAATAAAAACATGCCTATATCGATGCAGTTGGCTAAATCTCTCGTCAAATTTGGTGGTAATGGAAACCGTTGGATGCATGCAGTGGATGAAATATACGGTTCTATTGATAATGTAAATGACCTTATTAAGGAGGCTAAATCACCTGATTCAATAGCCAATGCAATAGGCGAAGCGTATGTAAATAAAAACATGCCTATATCGATGCAGTTGGCTAAATCTCTCGTCAAATTTGGTGGTAATGGAAACTGTTGGATGCATACAGTGGATGAAATATGCGGTTCTATTGATAATGCAAGTGAGCTTATCAAGGAGGCTAAATCACCTGATTCAGTGGCTGAGACGATAGGAAAAACGTACGTAAAGAGGAATATGCCTATATCGATGCAGTTGGCTAAAATCCTTATTGGATCAGGTGCATTTGCATGCGATTGGTTGAACAAAGTTGAAAATTTGTTTGATCAAGGGAATGTAGAAGAACTTCTCAGAATCTCTGGGAAGAATAGGGATCGTGTTGCTCGGAAAATAGCCGATTTGAAAAGGGGGCTTTAATTTTTTAGTCACCCAGAATTTTCAGAGTGACTTTTGTACTTAGGAAGCTGCCAGCTGAGCTGATGGCTTCCTGTTTATTACTTTCCGGTCGCAAAACTCGTTTATTGTTGATATTTTTTTATATGTGTATGCGTATGTGTGTGTACGTATACGCTTATATGTATACATATGTACTAATGTTAAATCAGTTTACCACACCGCTACATTGTCGATAACTATATAATCAATAACGTACTTTTAACCTACAAGTCCCGCTGGATCAGCTAAGATTGCCATCCTGGCGGGGAGTTCTTCAGGTAGTTTAAAGCGGAGCTCAAAAAGCAATATGAATCCCCTATTGGAGCGAAGATTAGTAGGTACTGCTGTACTAGCGCCAAGCGTCAAGCTTGTTGACGAAATTTTTGACTTATGTTGTACTGATCACATCCGTAGGGATGTGTTACTAACTGTATGAAAGAAGATGACGATGATTTCAAAGAGACCGAGATTTTACCAACGCGGCGTTTTTAAGCTAATGTTGGGAAATCCGCAGCATACTCGCTCATTGATACATCTGCTCAACGGCATGCAGGCAATCCTATCGTTAGTTCTGAAATAACTCCTGAAAATGTGGTGTTGAAAGGCTTTTGTTGGGACATAAAGGCCAAAACAGATGAAAATGAGATAATACTTACCAAAATGCAGTGTTCTGATGATTCTTCGATGATCGTACGTGGATTGGAATATTGATCTAGCAGATTCTCCAACCAGCTGATGAACGGAGAAATATTATGATAAAGCGGACTGTCAGTATTACCATTTTGGATTTTAAAATATTTAAGCAAAGACAGGAGATTTTGAGGGAAATTTCATATAACCGACGATGTGAAATAGATGGAAAAATGACCGACCTGTTTGAAATAGCTTTCTTCGAGTTGCCGAAGATGTTGGAAGTGAATGAAAACAACCTACTTACCTGTTGGACGGAATTCTTGAAGAGGCCATATTCGGGCAAAACGCAAAGTATATGTGAAAAAATTTCGGCGATAAAGGAAGCACGAGACGTGTATGAAAAAGCAGAAACAGTTCCAATGATGTTCGAGATGACTAGAGCTCGTGAATGTGCTCAACGTGAGTATGAGAACTGTTCGGCTTATGCCGAGAAAAAGAGTAAATCTGAAATATAAAGGTCAACTGAACCGAAGGAACGCCATTTTTTGCCACCAAGCCAGAAGTTGTTTATAAAGATCAATGCTATTTCCAGAGGACAAATGAAAGAACAGAAACATCATTCTGTTCTCTCCTGGGATGAAACTCGGCGCCGGAATTTCCAGCGCCAAACTAAGCACTAACTATTTCCCTTCATTTGCCCAGTTTTCTATTATTTCCTTCTTTTTTGCGATTGCTTTTGCGTCTTTTTTCTCACTGAGTTTATCGAGATATTGTAGAGCACAATCGGCGAGCTCTTGTCTACTTTTACTAAATTTAAACCTTTCAACTAGGCGAGCCATTTCAGCATAATCATCTCTGTCACTCTGGGTTTTGTAATTTTTGCTATACGTTTTACTGACACATCTTCTTATATCTTTCAGCATATTCGTTTTGTCATATATGAAACAGTCAAACCACTTTAGTCGGTCAGAAATAGACACATTACTATCAAGTCCGGCGATAACCCTATGTAATGCTTCCACCAGTAGCTTGTCGGCCAGATCTTTGTCGCTGCAGTAATAAGCCATGCCATGCCATACATTGTAATCGTGATCTCTGATATCCAAAATCAAATCGATATCACTAAGATTTCTGTATTCAAGCATCATTTTCACCATATTAGTACGGTCTTGTATGCATGTGTTGCGTCTCTGCAAACTAAACAGGTACGATATTAGAGACGAAGCGCCATAAACTTCGTAGCCATCAAATTCTTTGTGATCATCTTCGCCATCTTCGTCTTCTTCCACATTAGGAAGATCGATTTCTGCGTTTATATCAACTTTCGTCTGACGCAACAATATTTCGAGCACGGAACTGTAGCCTTCATACACAGCTATACGACAGGCTTCCAACAAGGCATTTTGAGGCATATTGCCCTCGGTAGCGTTGATTAACACCTGAACTACTTCTGAGCAACCTCGGGTAGCTGCAATAGTCAATATATTGTTTAACGACTCCTGAGATATCTCCCCTGATTTAATCATATTTTTGATTTGCGCTTCATTGCCTTTTTTGAAAAGAGAAATAGACTTTTCCTTTTTAAGGTCGGAAGCTGAAATCACTGTTGGTTCGGAATCAGCCCATTCTTGCACAATCTTATTTCTTTTGCCTTGTGTCCTTGCCAAAGCTTCTTGTGCAACCTCAGCTCTTGTTTTGCTAAACTTAACGTTCTGAAGCTGTTCAATCTGCTTCCGATACTTCGCAATGTCTTCCTGATTATTTGTATGCTGTATTAACCACTGAAGTTGCTCGATCTTTAATTCACGATGAAATATATAGCTATCCAAATCCTTCAAATGTTCTCGCAGAGCTTTTTTATTTCCTTTCTCTATTATCTGAAACAACATTTCCATCGGAAGCTGATTAATCAACTGGTCATCTCCACAACAGAAAACTACATTGTCAAACAACTTATAATCACGACTCTGAATGTATATATATCTGGAAAGGTCAACTTTTTGAAAAGCTTCACTATTAATCATCAACTTTACAATATCCGAGTGTCCTCCTCTGAGAGCTGCGCTAAAAAGGGATGGTGCATCTTTATATATTGAATTTATGTTTACATTATCGATTAATTGATTCGCAATGGTCGTATCATTTTTCTCTATAGCAGAATAAAGCTCCTGGGCTTTTGCGTTATTCTTCGCTGCACTAACCAATGGTAAAACACCAAAAATTGCAATTAATGCTACAGCAATATATTTTTTCATATAATTATCCTCATAAATAACACCGTTTCAAGTTAACACTAAAAAGTTAATTTTTCATTTATGTTTTATGTATATTTTTTTTATTTCGCGCGAAAATTTGAGTTTAAGGCCTGATGACGTATTGGAACAAAAAAAATGACGGCGAGATTTTTAATCTTCAATGATTCGTGATGTAATTCTCGTAAAGAAAATTCACTATGCCCGCTTGATTTTTCGCTCGACATCGGTTGATTCGGCAGATACGTATTCCAAATAAAGGAATACAGCCAAATACAATCAAAAATTTTATCTACTCGGTCTTTTCCTCTATCATATCTCTTCTGAAAGCACTTAAGAACCTGCTTTTCAGATTTGCAGGAATCCTCAGCTTTACATTTGGTGTTCCGCGAAAAGCATAATTGAGTTCCCCGAACAGGTTAGGGTATACATCTTTTACTTTACTCGAAAAGTCTACGGTTTGCAGTCTCTCGCAATTGGAAAAAGCATTCCAGCCGATGTATTTAACACTGTCGGGGATATTTATTTTCTCCTGATTTCTACAATCTCTAAAAGCGCCATCTCCAATACTGCTGATACTGTTAGGTATATTTATTTCTGTCAGACTTTCACATTCGCCGAAAGCACTGTTGCCAATGTATGCAACACCATGCGAAATGTTCACCTTTCTTAGACTTAAACATCCATAAAAGGCACTGTCTCCAATGGACATAACATTATTTGGTATGTTTATTTCCTCCAAACCAGAACAGAACGCAAAGGTACAATATTCAATTTGGGTAATACCGCTCGGAATGTTTATCGTTCTCAGGTTACACCATTCAAAAGCAGAGCATCCAATATATTTTACAGTATTGGGGATGGTGATTTTCTCCAAATTGTAACAGCCACAAAAAGATCTATCTCCAATGAAAACTGTACTGTCAGGGATGACCACTTTTTTTAAACGTTCACTCCTGAAAAAAGTCTCACCTTCAATGCTTGTAATGCCACTTGGTATGATTGCTTTCGTTACTTCATCCAGATTACATAGAATCCTATTTCCCGCGTAAACATCTTTGTCTACTCTAAATACTTCCATTGAGCTATCACTATGGTTAGAAATTACATCGGTACTAACAGCCTGATAACACCTATTTTCGTTATATGTTCTGTTTCCATTAGCGTTGCAGCCGATTGAAATAAGGATAGCCGCAAAGACGTATCTGTACTTTATATTGTTTATCATCGTTTCCTTCCCAAAATAACTCACTTGAGAAGTAACACATTTAAAAAGAATATTGAATACCCCCTTCGCTAGACAAAATGCGCCTGAATCCAATCTCCAACTTTTGGTGAAGCAAGCTGGAGGTTCCGTCGAACCAGCTAATATTACGCTCTGGTGCAGCAGTATCTGCAGAATTACGCTCCAGTGCAGCAGTACCTGCAAAATTACGCTCCGGTACGGCAGTGCCTGCAGAATTACGCTCCGCTGGGGAAGCCTCAGACTAGACATCCGCCTACGTGGCGGGCGGCCGCAAGCAGCTGCATGCTATTTTTCACCGCCTATGGGGCAAGCCTGAGGCTTAGCGCTAGGTTCATCTCCGACAGGAATTTATTATATAAACATAAACTGCAGCTTGAAACTCAGTATGAATCACCTAGCGGAGCGAAAATTAGCTGGTTCAGCTGAACCGTCATATTGTTATAAAAATTTTCTCAATATTAATGGTTTATTATATTTTGTCTGTTACAATCGTTGCCATGATCTAGATAGGGATTAATGTCATGAAAAAACACTATGTTTCGTTGGCTGCGACGCTAATAATGTTACCAATGTCTGTTGGAGCTATGGTTAACCCGGTAAAATCCGAAAATTCGGTCGAAAAAAGGAATTCTGCAGTTTCAGCACAAGAAAAGAAATCGGTATCTTCTGAATTAATGGATCTAAAAAGAGAGTTCTATTTGCTATACAAGGAAGACGATGTTCCTTTTAAAAAATCATTGAGTGATGGGGAAAGGCGGGGTGCAGCGACGTCTTTTAAGAATAAATTAGATGCCTGTATCAATGAAACTAAAAAATTTTCCAAGGATGTTTGGAATGCTATGAAGAAGAATTCAACATTGGATGGACTAATAAATAGTATCATACCATCCGGTGAATTTTCTCCTGAGGACAACGCAGCTACCTACTTCTTGTTAACGGATAACGATGAAGATAAGAAAAGCATAATTATGTTCGAAGAGTCCGAAAAAAGCGAAATAAGACAGATGGAAGAAGAACCGGTGAGCCTGCGAACCATAGCCTCATACATATTGAACGAAAGCGGATATTTATCCTGCCGTGACCCGGACGAAATTAAAGACGGTGAGAAAATAGATGAAGCCGTTGGAGCTATGGGAAAATTATCCAAAGAATTATTGAAGGACTGGTATAACAGCATTCCTGATGCATTAAAGGATCAGAAGATTATATCTTTATGCCACGTATGTAATGATAGAGGTAGTATCTATCATCATTTACGCATGTCGAAGAAAAAGTACGATGCGCTAAGTGCTGATGCCGAGAAAGCTAGTGAAAAGAAAATGGCAGATCAATTAATTTCCTATTTGTATGATCTGTTTTTAGCACAAGTGTTTTGTGCCAACCGTAACTTCAAAGAGATCATTGAGATTGAAGATGTTAAAGAGTTCATTAAAAGAACCCAGGAGGGTGCGTTAAGATTTTTGCTCGAACATAACCAAATTCCATGGTTAGCATCAAGTCTGGAGTATAATGCCAAAAATCAGTCAGTACAGATAGACGAGGAGCAATCTAAAAGCAGATTATACGGGTTTGAAGGGGTAAACGACGGACAAATCAGTGATGATCTAAAACAGAAAGCTGCAAGTAATTTCGAAGATGCCATGGTGATTTTTGCCTGTTGCAAAGAGGAAGAAGACGGCGTACATTTCGATGCGAAAAAATATCAGGAATTGGAATCATCCGATACAAAAATCCAAAGAGCATTTCGGGAATTAGTGAAGCTTAGAGGAAAGGCGTTTGATGAGGCTTCCTGCCACTTGTTGTGGAAAATTTATGCCGCAGATACAGATGTAAGAGACGGGGAAGGTGGTAACTTCAGATACGATGAGTCTTCATTGGAGGCGATTGTTTCAGATTTTTTCACTGCAAAAAACAGGATAACAGGCCAAAATAGTGATAGGTGGTCCAGTGGCGGATTGTATGCCAGCAAATATATTGCGAAATTTTTATTCGAAAAAATCGTAACGCTAACTGAAAAAGCTAAAGAAGAAATAGGAAACGGAACTAAAGATATAGTATTTTCTCCGGAGTGCCAGTTGTCTCTTTTAGCCGGAGGTATATGCGCTCCACTGGTTCAGGGATTACACCACTGCGAAGCCGGACAAATGGAGAGCGCAGTAACGGCGTTCGCTCAATACGTAAATGACGAACCGAAATCTGCAGAAAGTTTTCTTCAAACTGCCGACTTCAGTACCTTGCTTAGAATAGTTGTAACAATTGCCAGCAATAACGTATTTAGCAAAGTATTTGCTCTAGAAAACGGCGGAATTGAAGCCGCTATGTACGCTACATTGTTTAATCAGAAGTTAGATGGGGCTTATGGTGTTCCTTATCAGAGGCATATTGGCGGCTGGCATTTGCACAAAGATAACTTTTGGAGAATGATTTATGGCAATTCCAATGGTAAAATAAGAAGAGAGGAAATAGATCCTGTTGACACAGATAACAATAATCGTGAAAATGGTCGTAATAATAACTATAATCACAGAAACAATCATGACGGTACCTATGAGCAAGGATATACCTTCGATGAGGTTGATCTCATTTTTGGCCGTTATGGTGGTGGTGTCGGCAGTGCTGCTGATGAGTATAGTGATGAATATGACGATGTCGACAGAGATGATGAATATGATAATGCCAGAACCTACGATGACGGATTAGATGAATACGGCGGTATTGGATATGACGACTACTTTGATGGCGAATATGACAATGCCAGAGCCTACGGTAACAGTTTTGATGAATATGGCGATGATTACAATAGATATGATTTTGATCGCGAAGATAACTCTGATTACTACGGCCGTGTTGTACCGTACGTTATGAACAGAGCCATGAATCTTTATTTAATAGATACTATTTTAGATAAATATCAGCAGCTGGCATCGATGGTAGTAAGAAAATATGCTGAAGATGGCAGTACTCCAAATCCGAATATATGGAATCAATTTAAGATTAAGAAGAATCAAAGAGCTATTTTGCAGGATATTTTAGCTGAAAAAACATATCTGAAAAAAGATCTGGTAGAGGATTTTTTTTCCGGCTTTAATCTTCAAGCGCAGGAAAATTATGAGGATATATTCCTGGATCTCCTGAGGAATGTGAATACATCCCATCACGATAAGGAAAGAGCAGTCAATGAGATTATCAGTTGGCTGGAGAAAAACGATAAGAAGATTACTCTGAATTTGGTAAAGGACGCTATTGCATACGTTTCTGTTGATAAGTTAGATGAACTTCTGCTCCGTACGAATCTACCGGAAAATGGTGCCCACGACGTGTACCGAAGTCTGTTTGGAAAAAAATATTCTGACGAAATCAGGTGGAAGATAGCCAATTGGATAGTAACGCAGTATGAGGGAAATATTCCTTTGGATATAGTAAGAGACTTCGTCAATTTTATTCCTTCTCGCAATTTAACCGGGATGTTAGATCTTATATCAGACCAAGTGATAGATGCGTTTTGCATAAATATTTTTGATAACAACGGATGCTCAAATAGGATCAAAAACGCGACGGCCGATTGGTTGAAAGTGAAAAATAAAAGAATTTCACCGGAGTTGGCAATAAGAGTCATTGGAGATGTTTGTTCCTCTGAACTGGATGACTTTTTGAAGCGCGTAAATCTGCAAAAAGAAGAATTTTGTACGTTTTGTGAAAGTATTATGAACATGATGAGCAGGCAAGATGATACGGAAAGAACGAAAATAGCTGATTGGAGCATAGATCACCTAGAAAGGAATTTCACTCAAGACGAAAAGATAGAAAATTCAATAAAATTAGCGCCGATTGTTATCTCATACGTTAGTCCTGATAAGATAAATGCTCTCTTGGACTATATATCTTTGCGGAACGATTTGGAAAATATTTTGCACCAGATGCTAACGAGTAATAACTGCAGCTTTACCGCCAAATGCGGGATATTTGAATGGATAAAAACAAAATACAATTGGGATATTCCTTTTATCCTATTAAAGGAGATTATCAATCTTCTATCCTATTATTTCGACCGCATCGAGTGGGATAAGATTCCAGACGAGCGTTTAGTCGAGGTCATGAACGATGAAAGTTACGCTAATAATTATGGTGGGAATAAGAATAAAGAAAAGATAGCTAAGGCTATAGTAGAGAAACGTAAAGAGTTTTCGCCCGATTTAGCTAAGAGTATTATTATTTTTATTTCCAATTACAAGAATGTAAGCGAACTTTTGAAAGCCATACGACAGAAATCAGAGGCCGTGGAGTTTGAGAAGTTTTGCATAAGTCTTATACGGAATAGAGATTATGACGAGAATGCCTTAGTCTATTGGTTAATATGTAATTATCAGAACATTACGGCTGATTTAGCAGAATACCTCATAAAGGGTATTAAATGTGTCAGAGAATTTAGGGGCACATTTTCCTGTGCCGCGGAGTTTCTGGATTATGCGTACTTGCAACTTCAGGAAAAAGGAATAAAGCCTGAGGATATCTACGCGAGTTTTTTGAAAAAATCCAAGCGTGATCAGGTCGTAGCCGATTGGATCGCTGATAGATGCGCAAATGAAGGGAATATTCCGTTAGATTTATCCGTGGATGTTATCGTGCGTGCATCTAATGATAAGGTAAATAATCTCATGGATCATGTGTCCGGCAAGGATGCGGATTCAATCTGTCTGCATCTGATTGAAAAAGATTTCCATTATATTGATGGTAAGATAAAAGTAGCCAATTGGCTGGCAACAAAACACGTCGGAAATATCAAGCTTAATTTGGCAAAAAGTGCAATTCAATATGTTCCTTATGAAAAAATAGAAGATTTTTTGAAGCATATATCAAGCGAAGATTTAGAGCCGCTTTATATGGAGGAGAGCAAGAATTTGAATAATACTCTCAGGACAAGAGTGGCTAATTGGTTGGCAACAGAACTCAAAGAAAATATTTCGGTTGACTTTGCTAAAAACATCATTCTCTCCCTATCTTCTTTCGAAAAAGTAAATAAGTTATTGGATTTTATATATCAAAACTCCGAGAAAGTGGAATTTGAGAAATTTTGTACACATACCATTACATGGAAGGAAATATCAGGCTATCCTTGTGCTAAGGCAACAATAAGCTGGGTAATGAATCATTATGAAAATATTTCGTTAGAGTTGGCCGAATGTGCAATCGAACGCATAAGATTATTTATACCTTTTACTAGTAGGAGTACGATTAGTTTGGATAAAGTATATGCTCTTTTAAACTACATATGCCAGAAACGTCAAGAGAAAGGAGAAAATTTAGAGGAGATTTGCAAAAACTTCTTGGAAAAAGGTGGATATTTCGGGAGAAAAGTGATTTCTAATTGGATAACAGATAAGTACAATGCTCAAGAGAATATTTCTTTGGACTTGTTTGGACGCATCATCGAATGTGTTTCTAAGGATAAAGTAATCAACCTCTTAAGGTGCGTATCGAATGCAGACCTAGAGGCTGCTTGTCGCAGCACGGTGAGACCTCATTATTCAGATGAAGTGGCCGTTTCTATAATACAGAGATATGAAGAATTGAGAGATCAAGGAGTCGTTATTTCGAGGGAGTTAGCTAATTTAATCGTTCAATATACTGGAAGAAATAGCTCTCCATTTAGTGGATTGGAAAGGCTTTTGCGCCTTATTCCGAGAGAAGTTGACCGATCGACATTTTTTAATGGGGTAAGCCCGGTAAATTCGGAGACGATAAGGCAATGGATAAACGAACAAAGCTCTGATGAAGAAGGTAGAGGAGGTTCTGCAGAAGAGGAAGAGGAGGAGTACCTGGATGAAAAATTTTCGCAATTAAGTTAGCATAGAATTTTTTAATGATAAGCGGAGGTGGCAAGATTTTCAAAAATCAGTAGCTTCCTTCCGCTGTTTTATTCATGACGATGCTTCAGAAACGGAAATAAAACTTTTTGATGAGCTTCCTAACAAGAGGGAAAAGAGTCGATAGGTGAGTTTTTTACTGTAAGAAAAATATTTAATAGGATTTTTCATAAATTTTAATTATTAACCTGACGTTAACTTTTATGTGAAATAATATCCACATGTGAATATGAATGTGAAAGGATAATTATATGAAAAAGTATGTTTCCATGGTGTTGGGTGCGGCGTTGTCTTTTATGTCTTCAGTTGATGCGTACATATCTGAGCGCGATATCGCGTATACAAGCGCTATAATGAAGAATATGGATGCGAATTTCGTAGATGCGTTCGTTTTATGGCGCGGTGATTTCATTGGTAAAATGAGGAAAAAAGGAAATATTCAATTTGCTCTACATGAACCGGGCAAGAGTCTAATAGATGCGAGAAATGAGGGAAACGACGCAGTTATGAAATTATTAGTGGCGTTATTCCCTTCAAATAATGGAACACTGGAAATCTCTACTACGGCTGATAGTAACTTCGCCAAAGCAATGCGATCTCTGAGTGTAAAGACGCAAGCGCAAATAATTGCAAAATTACTAACGGTTTGTAAGACAATAAGCAATACCGGTAATGCAAATGAACTGGACGTAAAACAACTATCGAAGCAAGTATCTGATCAGATTGCAAAAATGATTGATTGGACCGTGGTTACAAGAGCTGATTGCAAACTTGCTGCAGTTCGAGATGCCATAAAAAAGATGGCATCGATGGTTTGCGCTTCATCCGCTTTCGAAAAAAGAGTTGAAATATACAAAAAGCATATAACAGAAAGCTTAATTTTGGGATTCTGTTGTTTTAATTTCGACGGTCTCGTCGGAGTACGTACTTTATTGAACGCATTTGCGGAAGAAGGTCTTATTGATACGTTAGACGATGATCTGCAAGACGTAACACAAGATAAGTATCTTGAAAACATAAAGAAGTTAATAGCTGATTATAAAGAAAAAGGCAATATCGAGCCGCTATTGGCAGAGTGTGAAGCTACAGATTTGTTTGGAAGTTGGATATCGTATGAAAAATTCCAAAGTATTTTCAAGGAAAAAGTAGATAGTCTAAAAGACCAGCAAAAGAAAATAAACGATCTTAAAAAGAACAAACAAGCTGAAAAGAAAGAAATAAAAAAGGCAAGTGAGGATCTGAACAAGTTGGTTACTGAGTTAGTTGATGCGGAAATACCAGGACTTAACACGAATTTACGCGATGAACTTATAGCTTTCCTAAAGAAATTTGATTGGAACAAAGGGAATGATTTTATTAATGACACCATGTGGAAAAACAAGGGATTCAGCAAGTATTTCGGGAAAAAAATCAGCAAGCAAGAATTTATTGATTTCTGTAAAGAGAACGATTCCGATAAAATCTTGTCAAAAATAAATGAAACACTAGAGGGGCAAGCTCAACTTCCTATTTTAAATCTCTTAGCTCGTTTCTATTCCAATTACAGCGAAAGAGTAGACAATCATAGGGGTGATCTGGAGGCGAAAATTAAAAATTACATGAAAAAACGTAACGGGTTACATGGTGGATATAATGTTTTATCTTTATTGAAAAAACTATCTGAAAAAACTGCAAAAATATCGACTGAAGATTTATTGATATTTAGTGCGGGAAAAGCTAGCTCTCTCGTTCCGTATCCAACCACTGGAGATTTTGAACAAAACCTGGATGTTAAAATAAACGGTAAGAGTTTTGCTGACTGTGTCGAAACTACAATAAGACATTTAATATCTATGATGTGTGAGTATGATAGTAAAACAAATACCATTAAAGTTCCGGATAATTTCAATGAATTGACAAAGAAATTTTTCGAAGAATACGGAGATAAAGTTTCGTCTTTTAATGCCAGAAGTGCTGAACTTCACACAGCTTGGGTTGAGATGCTGAATAAGATCCCGGATTGGGCTAATGTTGAACACACAAATGAGGGAGATCTAGAGTCCAGTTCTGAAAACATCAAAAACACTTTGGCATTTTTAACCACTAGCAACCAAGCAGAATACAAAACCCAAAAGGAGAAAGATTTAATTGATATTTTGAATAACGGCAGAGGAGACGCTACGTTTTTTAAAGGTTCTTCTAGTTCGCGTGAAAACAAAACTATAGTATTACGGAAAAATGGAGAGGAGCAGGCAAGGGAAGAGTTTGTCTTTGTACTAAGTGTATCTTCCGGACATTCATGTCTAAAAGGACCAGATGATTCTAATTCTTCAACTTTTGCCTATGAGATCTCAGATACTTTAAATGATACAGGACGCTTATATGTATCAAGCTTGGCTTTCCCTAACCATGCAGGAATGATGTTTTTAAGAAGTGCAAAAGAAAACATTGAAAGACCATTTATGTATTATTTCTTAGAAAAAGCTACAACTGCCTATGATATTGAAGATACCGTAGCGCATGTTCTATCCAAGATAAAGGGGGATGTTGAAAATGCAGACTACGCTAAGTGGCTTAAGTCTATGATAGAATCTAACAAAGCACGCGACATTGTTTCTGTTGCTCAGTCAGCGGTTGATAATACATCCGATGATACTATATCTTCTGTCGTTAAACAGATTACGGATAAGATTGGAAGGAATCCACTTTCCGTTTCTGATCCAGAAGCGGTTGCCCGTGATGTCATCGACGGACTTATTGCGTCACTTAAAATAAGTAAAGAGACTATTGCCAACATCATTGTTGATGCTTGCAGCAAAGTTATTGAAGATGAAGATGAAGCCGATTCTTTCAAAAGTTCAGCCAAAGATTCTATTGAAGATTTTGAGAAAAAGACTTCATACGAAGTATTCAGAGACATTGTCGATAGCAATGAGTACGATGTAAAATCAGCTGTAATTACAGAAGAAAATCTCAAAAACTGTGGAGTTGACGTAAATAATGCTAACGCTGTTGTTGCTGCATGCAATACTATTAAGGCAGTTGTCCTTTCTTCTTCTATTACTGAATATAAACCAATCGACATTAGCTATAGGTCCTCTGATACTTTTGTAGCATTGGATATAGTTCGAAAAAATCATACTGATTTATTCGAATGTTTCGGGATTGATTTAATGGATGAGAAAAATGCCGAGAAAGTTATTAAGGGATATTTGAATGAAATATCAAACTGCAACGATAACGCTAGATCTAAATTGATCAGCTCATTTCAGAAGTTTGTTGAAGAATTAGAGAGTAGTTCTAAAAAAATTGCTATATCTACGCGGAGCGATCCAAAATCAAAGGAAGACGCAGGTTTGCTTATAGGGTTGAACCAGATAAAGCACGTTGATACTAAACTGTTTGAATCTTTAGATAAGGTGCTCACGTTGAAAATCGATAGTAATAAAGTTCTGCTAACAGATAAGGACTGTTCAAAAGTGCTTTTGAAAGGGTATCTATATAACTTAGCCAGCAGCAAAACAGATTCATTTAGCAAATTGAAGTCTGAAATGGCAGAATTGGTGAATGAGTTAGGTTCAGAAAAAGTTGAAATTTCTTTGAGTCGTTCTGGATTGTTTAGTCGTGGAGGATTGGAATTATATGCCAATTTTATTTTGGCAAGTTTAAAGCTTATTGAAAATGATTCTGAGCTACTGGAAAAGTTGGAGAATATTCTTGTACTTAAAGATAGGAATGGCAATACATCTATAAAGTCAGCTTTGAGCCGTCATTTTAACGCAGTAAAAAGTTATCTGGAACAAGATAGGAACAATTCCTGTGTTCTTGAGAATTTAAAAAATGTAGCAGGAGTGTAGTTTAATATTTTAGTCCCCACGACTTTAAATTTTTTATTAATTTAAAGCTGTGGGGTGCGATATAACTCTACGGATCTGAGGTTTCTTCGAGATTCTTTTATAAACAAAAAACAGGCAGGTAGGTTCAAAAAGCTTATGGTGGTGTATAAAAAAACTCCTTTGCCGCAAAGTTTTGGTTCAAGCGATAAAGCGGAAGCTCAAATGGGCATGAATGAAATAGACTGGAATTATAAGTGCCGCACTGTATTTGTACGGGAGGGGTAAAGAGAAACACCTCAGAGGAGGCGGTGCTCAGAAATATACAGGATATTAAGAAAAACTATATCAGTGAAAAAGACTAAGGGTGGGGTGCACATAGACTATGTACGTGTATCGCTAGAAATCATTCAAATATATCTGAAAAACTCCTACTGAAACAAAGTCCTAGCAAGTAGCAGCTTACTGCCGGTACAGCAGTACCAGCTAATGTTTTGCTGCGCTAGCTTATTCTTTCTGATTCCAAACTCAGTCATATTTTCTTCGATGAATTTCCTGTCGGTGACGATCCTAGATTGTACTGCTGTACCGAAGCGAAATTTAGACAGCAGAAACGTCCTGCCGAAGAGAAATGCCCGAATCTTTTGTCAAACCCTAGGTTTGCACCTTTTAACAAAATCATCTTTCGATAACAACTTGAAAAGTATTTAATTAAATAATTTTTTTTATAAAAAATATAAAATATTTGCATCAAAAAAGATGGCAATGAACTTAATAAATTTTTTAATAAATGCGGGGGCGCCAAAAGAATCGAAGAGATAGAGAAAAATAGTGAATACCTAAAAAAGAACTATGTGGTTTGCAAAGAGATTTTTGAGGCTCTGAAAGATCTGATGTCGCAGAACAACATTTCTTCGATTTTCAAGACAAAAAAGGAAAAACTACCAGAGGAATATACAGAAAAGTATAGAGAAATTCTATCGTCAAGAGAGGTGCTGATGCAGTTATGTGCCTTAACCGGGGAAGTAAAGTTGTATTTGCATCCGAGTATCGATTTTGGAATGAAGGGAGTCTTCAGACATTTTCTTAAGGATGAGGATCAAAGAAAGTTTCAATACGAATTTAATAATCTCATTGAAAAACATGGAAAGAGTGTAAATGATTCTGTAGATCCATTTATAATTAGAGGAGAATATAATAGTGAAGCACAAACATTCTCTGCCGAGGTGCTCCCTGTTTTAATAAGACAAAGGTCAATATTTTACTTGGAGAAAATCGTGAACGAAGGGAAAGTCAAGTTGGCAGAGAATAACAAAAAAGAAATTTGGAAAGATTGTTTGATAGCTTTATTTGAGATATCCGCTGATGAGGACTTCTTAAAACATGTCGATCTTATGAAAAAAGTGTTTGGAGATCAGATTTTCGAAGTAATTCCCGAAGTTATAGATGAAATTTCTGAGGAACTCGATCCTAAAGGGGAAAAAAGAATAAAACAGCAATTAGATAATTTATACTCACTGGTACCTAACGGAGAAACAGGATATAGCGCAGAAATAGTTTTGGTTTTGATGAAAAGGCTTGAGTCGATGGGTAGTGACAAAAACTTAACGCATGAGAAAGTAATAGAAAAAGTCCAAATTAATGATCTTATAAGAGACTTCTTTAACTCAGTAAAGTCTAACAAAAAGTTGGAGGACGTCATGAAAAGAAAGGAAATTAGGGATGCTTATCAGGAAATAGTAGAAAAAGGCTCCCACTCGAGAGTAAATGAAAAAAATTTGGAAGCTATTAAGCTCACGCTCGCTGAAATTACCGAGTAATAGCGAGGTGGGTAGTGTGAGATTGTGATTTTTTTTGTGTGCAGATGCCAAGTCTGGGGCTTGGCGTCGTTTTTTTTTCTGTACGCATACTATGTTTTTTATAATAACAGTTGTTCAATGTAGTTAGAGTGATCAATGGAACTGTTTTCTTTTCTTTTTATGGTTATTTTTTTTCTTTTGAAATTTTTTTGTATTTCGTTTACCATACGTTAGCTTTTTTTATATAAATGATTTATGCCTAGAATAGGGGAAAAGATGAAAAGAAATAGACTGAAGATTTTTGATTTTTTGAAAGTTAGAGCAATCGTTGGTTTGCTGTTTTTTGTCAGCGTTGCGCCGCGGTGCGACCTGTTTGCAGCTAGATACGCTAATTTTTCGGTTAGTGCCAGAAATCCGTATGATGGAGAGTTAGAATCGTTGGTTGAGTATAGGATTATCAGTTCAAATATACTGTTTGTAACTCATTCTCAAGATGATAAATCCAAGAGAAGAAAGAAAGAAAAGTTCGGTAATAGTGAAATTCCTACATTTTATTTTTCGGCAGGCAGCAATGGGTGGAGCGGATATAAATATGGAAATAGGAACTCCCAGAATAATATTCGTATGGAGCTAAAAAGTCCGGCTCAAGTGGTATTGGACGTTGCAGTAAGGAATAAGGCGTTTGCGAAGAAAAACAAGAAGTTTGCTGAAGAGTTAGTGGAACTCTTCGAGTCTATCGACCGTCTTAGTAATCAAGAACTATTAGATGAAATAAAACCAAATTCATCGTTGTTTGGTAAATTATGTGATGCAATTGTCCTATACATAGAAGAGCTAGGAAAAACAGCGAGTGAAGGTGAGTCTTATGTGATTGAAGCTAATCGAGTAACGAAGGACTGCGGAGCTTCTCATAGAGAATCTATAGAGGCAGCCTTAGGGCTTGTAGAAAATATAAGGGGACATTTTGAAAAATTGAAGACAAATCCTCTGTGGATTGACAGCTTGAAACTTTTGAGCGGAAGACCTAACAACTTTGAGATATTATTATCTCCTTTAGTAAATAAAGATGATCCGTTGGAGCAAACAGTAAACAGATTAAAAGATCAAGTTCAGTGTTACTGTCACTGTTTCCATGCTGAAGCTCAGTTGCAAACTTTAGTTAATGCTGGACTGTTGTCTGTAGAAAATTTAAAAATTACTTCATGGAAGATGCCTTGCTGCGGTTGTATAAAACTGCCGTTTTTCAAAGATGCTGAATTTAAAGGGCTTGAAGCAGGACTTAATGTTCCGCAGGGAGGAACGTATCCATACGCGTTTTACTTTTATTCTGGCAGACGGTTCTTCCCGAGGTACGCATTTTATACACAGTCCGAACTGTTCCTTCCTGGATTTGAGGTATCAGCTGAAGGAATAAAAAAACGGTCAACAATAGCGGAGCAGCGTAACGTCACGCTGATGGGGGGCTATATGTGGTGGCAAAAAGTAAAAAATTTTGATGGCAGATTGCGATAGTGAAACTAGAAGAGCCTGCTCGCATAGAGTTGTATCTGTGTGAGTTGAGCTATTTACTTTCGAGGATAACTTACAATCGAGAAAAATGAGTCTTTTGGGGGGCAAGGAGATTCCCTCCCTGATTCAGTCCATGATGAAATCAGGATCGTGATAAATGCTCCCCGCTGCAAGCGCCGGGAAATTACACGCTTAGAGATTAACTTTAAATTAAAATTTTACTGTTACACTTTCCTCTGCGAGGGGTGAGGAATTTCATGATAGGAAATAAGGCGTGGAAAAGTGGTATTTTAAGTAAATTGAAATACAAAAGCATTTGTAATGTTTGTGTTGCGTTCATCTGTTTACAAATTTTACCTTTTTCTGAATTCTGTTCCAAAGATCTATGGGCTCTTGAAGCTGAAAGCATAAAAGTAGGGGATAAGGTAAATAAAGTTGCGGAGAAGCTTTTAGTCAGAAGTAGTCAAGAGAAGGACAGGAACGATAAAAATTTATGGAAATCAGGAAATGTTTTAGTTGCTTTGGACGGTGGAGAATCAGACGGAGGAACTGTGTTAGTAAGTGCAGGGTGTGGACATCACTTTGAAGATATAAAGCGTGTAGAAGAGGAATTTAAGATATACAAGAGTGGAGTACCATTAAAAATTTTGAGTATAGCTGATGTTTTGGATATTGTCGCTCCCGTCGATGATCGGAGGGGAAGAAAGGAAATTTTAAAGCAATTGGATAACTTGGATTTAAATAGGGTTAGAGAAACCTTTCCTTTCCAACAAAATGATCTTATCTGTGTTATTAACTCGCTGATTACATATATGAACTATTTAAAACCATCATTGAGAGAGAAAGACGTAGATAGACCTACTGGCAGTGAAGAAGACGGAACGGAAGATTCTGTTAATGGCTGTGTTACAGATGAAAACAGCTTTCGTTTTGCCTTAGACGTATTGGAATACGTTTTAGGTTTGATAAGAAGCTGTGATCCAAAAGGCGATCTGGATCAAATAAGTATAAATCAAGACAAAATAAATCAATATAAAAAACAAAAGCAGGCCTGTGGATCTGAGGAGGCTAAAAGGGGTATTCAACAGAAGATAGAGGAGGCTGTTGATGAAATAACGGTCGCTCAAGATCGACTGAATGCCGCTCAAGATGAAATTAAGGCCATAAAGACGGCTCTGTATGCTATATTTCACAAACCAGGCGCGGCTCCGGACGCTTTAGCGCTGCATATATAAAAAAATCTTTTCTCATCCACCTGTAAACTTTCATTAACTTCCAAAGTAGATTGGGCTAAAACTACGTCGTAAAAGGCTTCTTTCATCCCTTCCACATAACCACTCATGAATCCCCACAAACAATTACAAACGACTACCCCTTTTATACAACCTTTAAACATTTCAACTCCTTTTCAATATTAACCTAATTTTTTACAAATATTAAAAATTTATTAATATCAAAAGCAGAATTCACAATCAAGCTTGCAAAGTCATTATTACACAAAGAACTTTCTTTGTAAAATCTCACTAAAATGTCGATAATTTAGAGAAAACAACAAATTTATTGGTTCGTTATTGCGTAATTTTCTGTGCTTGAAGGGGGAAACGTAAAGGATAATTTGGATAAATTATAAATTCTCTGATATTTAAGTTAATTTTTGTTTAACTTCTTTCTGCTAAGCTACGATGCATGAGTATGCGGAGAAAAAATATGAAGAAAATTATTAGCTTTGTGGCATTGTGCACATTTTTGATGCAAATGTCCAATGCTTTGCAACTAAAACAATATCTTGACTTTCAAAATAATGAAAAAACTAGGGAGATATTTGAAAAAGGGTTCGATTCAAGTACGGACTTAATTCGCGGTCTGATAATGCTTCGTGACGGAGCGTTAAAGGAACATCGAAACTTTGGTAATGCTGAATTTCACTTTAAAGATTCAAGAGCTTGTAGCCGTGATGATAGGAGTGACGATGCAATGACTCAGTTACTTATTCTGACACATCCATCGACAGGAGGCTCGGGATTTAATGCTATCGGAGAAGGATCCATCAGTCAGATTTTTTCAGATTCAAATGATCTTATGCAGATAATTGCCGGTATGTTTAAAATCGCTAACGCAGTAAGAAACCGCAGTTCATCAAAACCAAGTGAAGATATAGAATGTATACTGAAGGAGGTAGGAAACAAGAGATATTCTGAGAAACTACGAAATGCAGTTTTGTCCTGTTTCTCACAAAACGGTAAAAATTTGGATTTGGATAAAATAACTAGGCGAGATCTGATAAACATTTTAGAGAGTCGTAAAGAGGAAATTCAAAAAGTACTACCCGTCGCGCAGATAATAAAAAATAAAGCGGAGAGCGATAGTAAGGTTCTAGATGCGGTTCGTGAGATATTAGGCAAAGGATTAGGGTTGAAAGAGAATGAACGCAACAGAGGAAACCTAATTGCAAAATCAATCGAAATACTGAGTCAGTTGAAAAGAGAAAGTAATTCTATTCAAAAGTCGCTGAGAAAGGTGGGCTCGGTAAGCAGTGAAGAAGAATCGAGAGAGCTGATTACGGATAGCCAAAAAATACGTGAAGCCTACAACGCCTCGAAAAAGAATAAAAACAGCGCATCGTTTAAGGAACTGATACTTTCAAAGTTAGATGAAGATGAAACGGAGCTAAGGAAGAAAATAATAGCTACGGAAGATGATAAATTGGATGAGCTGATTCACTGCAGCAATGCGATATACACCGCAAGTAACACCATTAGAGATAATGCAACGAAGGAAAATTTAAAGAAGGAATTGCAAGTTGTTATCGGTCGGGCAAAAGCTAAAATAGCATTATTCGAATGTGTAAAACAAACAGCACTTGAATTAAGTGAAGATGATTTAAGTTGGTTGGTAAAAGGTGGTTTGGATATATTTGGCAAAGTTCGATCCGTCGAAAGCCTTTCTCAACAATTACAGAGTAAAAGCAACGAATTAGATGACATTAAAAATGCGATAGCAGACGGCTCGGAAGATATACTAAAAGAACAGCTTGGAAAAAACACAGAAGAGACAAAGAAGTTAAAGAGAAAAAAACTAGATAAATTGGTTTCTCTGGCTAAGGCGGTTGCAGGGGCGGTGCTTCTTGAACGAACCATCGAAAAGCCGAGCGACGAAGACAAATGGAAAAAACAGCCATACTGTCCAGGATATACAAATGACATAATATGTGCCTATGCCTGTGGAGTAATTTCCGGTAGTACAGCGCTGGATGACCTGAAAAAACTAGCTGAAAACATGAAAGACAATAGTAGAAAGTACTCCAGCGATCTCTCGGAAATAGTATCGGCTAATGATTCCATTTTTCCTTCATTTATACCGTTTGATGTCGGACAAACTCCAATCACGAACAGCTCTGGTATTTTGTCGAATTTTGTTCCGGGAGGATTCCCTGACTGTGTAGAAACAACTTTAAGGCAGCTATTCTCGTTGTTATTTTGCTCAGGGAACAACGAGTTAGCTCTCGATAGAATTCCGCCTAATAGTAAGTTGATGGAATTTTTCAAAAATCGAAAAATCAGGGAAGCGGCGAACGATGGAAGTGAAGCGATGCGAAATGCTTGGGCCGCTATATGCGCTGGTTATACGGATAAGATTCGTTATTCGAGTCCAGACGGTTACGAGGTATCTTCCGGCTGGGTAAATATGGTCAGGTTAATTTGCTTACTGATGACTAATTACGAATGCAAAAAGAATGTTGCAGAACTCATAGCTGACATAAATGACGGAAAGAAAGAAATTAAAACATCGGAAGATGTGGTAGACACACTAAATACGCTTCTTGAGGTAAGAGATGATGTTAAATTGAAAGCGATTAATTGCGATTTATCAGAAAAAGACAAAGAAGTATTTGGGCATATAAAAATATTGCCGAAAGCCCCTTCTCTCCAAAGTAATAACGCCTTGAGTTTTTGTGCCGAGAGCAAGCATGCCAAGGTGGACAAGGTCGAGAGCGTTGACGTTCGCAGAATTAAGAACGCAGGTCAAATCGATAAATTACTTAGAAGATTGTTTCCTAAAGATAAATTCGAGAGGACAGAGTTTTATCAATTTTATTCGAGAGAAAAGTCCAATGAAAAAAACGGATGGGTAGGGTTAATTTCATCTCTGCTAAGCCTTGAAAAATTTGCAAAAGCAAGGGCTGTTCTGAAAAGTTGGAGTTGTGAAAGTGTAGTTGCTACTCTAAAAGAGATTCTTAAAACAGAAACAAAATTAGAAGTAATAGATCACTCTTTGGAGGTAAGACGTAACGGAATCTTTGGAGCTGTAAAATTAAAATCACCGGAGAAAGAAGAAGAGATTATTATTTCCTTGAACGAAGATAATGTTAATTCTGCGGATTCATCCGGATTTCAATATATAGAAGATTTGTACTACAATAAAGGGTATGCTTTTATCGATAAAAAAAGCACCTCTATAAAAGGGGCATTGTATCCCGTATTGGCCTTTTATACGAAAAAAAATGAAAAGAAACATCCGCAAAAAGAGGCCGCTGAGTTGCTAGACAGCGGTGTTGGCAGTTCATATTTTAATGGCGTTTACAGGGCTTTTCGTAGTTTCGACTTCAGCTCTAATAGAGAGATACTGGATAAACTCGAAAACAGTTTTGAAGATTACATGGAACTGTGTATCAATAATGAGAAGGATATGTCGGTTCTAGGCGAGATTGTATCTTATCTATCTCTAAAAGAGAAATTGGATGCTTTTAAAGAAAAAATATCCAACAGAATAAAAACACTGGTTTCCGAGGGTAAAACTCTAGAGTTCAGATATCGTAATTATAGCACACTTTTTTCGCCACTTGCGCTTGATGGAATTACGATGCAACAATTGGCACCTTATACGGAGTATGTGGACAGAACCTTAAAGAAAAATTCCTTAGAAAGATGTGATGCAATAACGGTGATCGGATGGATTTTAAGTAAGATGGATCTCAGTAACGTCTCAGATACGGATGAATCGTTTCAGAAAATGAAAAAATTAGTACGGGAGTTCATGATAGAAAATAATTCTCGAGACTTCCTCTTAACTGACGAAAATCTCGCTACCAGCGAAAAGCATCTTGAACTTTTGCTACCGATATGTTCCATAAACGATCGAACAATTGCTGATAGGGTGATAAATCAACTTGGCGATAGAATTGATGAATCTATAATTCCGGTTAGTTGGAGGATCAGTGATGAAAAATTTGATGAATTCATAAAACAAATCGAAAATGATAAGTTTTGTAGGGAAAAATATCATGCCCTACTAAGGGGATGCTGTTCAGAAGATGAAAAGCGAGAAAAAGTATTGGAATTGATGTTAGGTAAATTTCCAAATATCACGGATTTTTTGGATAAAGATTTCGATTATCATTTTTCCGGTGATGACGTCAAGAAAATTTTGAGTAAAGCACAGGGAGGGAATGTCGAAAAGGTATGTCGTTGGTTTGCTTATGAACAATGTGAAGAAAACGCCCATAAGGTAGTGGGAAATTGGCTGAAAGAAAATCGCCCTGATCTCATGAATTCGTTATTATTAGAATGTCCATGGGTTTTTCCTACTGATATCGTTGAACAATTTTTGATAAAAACTCAGAAGGATGGTGGAGATGTCGAAAGCGCTTGCAGTAAGCTCATGATGAATGGAGGCGAAGAAAATATTAGGGTGGTAGCTCGATGGGCAGAAAATAATTTTGATGGTTTTTTGAATTTATTGAATACGGACAATTTGCGATATTTTTCTGTTGGCGCTATTGAACAATTCTTAATGAAAATACAAGATGACACATCGCTCGTTAATACCGCTTGCACCAATCTGGTAGTGACGTGTGAAGTTTTAGATGGAAGAAAACTCAGAGAAATAAGCAAATGGATGGAGGAAAATCATGTTATATATCCGTTAGCGATGTATATGCTCGATCGCCTTTCGGATAAGACTATCCACGCCCTATTAGAAAAAAGGCATAATGAGCCTGTTACATTAGAAATGGCTGACAAGCTTATCGAGCATTGCAAAAACATGGACTTGGAAGGTGGTAAGTTGGACAGATTCGAATTTATTACAAATTGGGTGTTAGACAATTACGCATTTTTAGAGAAACCTGACTATGAAGCATGGTTTATGCTCACCAGTCTTGTTAACAAGTACGCTTCAGCTGATACCATAAAGAAGCTAATGGATAAATCGATGAAATACGGTTTAGATTATGAATTTTATTTTATCAGTGATATGTACAAAAGTGAACCGAAAGATAGCGATAGTGTGACAAAGTTAAACTCTATCGTCGGTCATATATTTGATAATTATCCAAATATTCTATGGACGGAATTAAAAGATATTCCTTCTGAAATATTGATAGATCAGTTAAATCGAACAAAAGAACAGCAGATCAGTAATAGCGAGTATTATGACGGTTTGTTAGCTACTCTTCTGGTAAATTTTTCTCAAGAAACGAGAACAAAAATAATTTATTGGATATTAAACAACAGATCTATTGATACCATTATGAACATTTTGGGGAGATATCAGGAGTATTGGTTTTCCGTTGTTTTCAACGACTTCTTATACTGCTCCAGTTTCTTGAAAGAACCAGGGAAGACAGAACTTCATGATCAACTGGCTAACCGAGTACTGGCAAACCTAAAAAGCGTACCACCTTTCTTCGCTGTATGGTGTTATCCTCTTTTCTTCAATTCGAATTGCTCGGAAGATTTGAAATATAAATTTTTAGAAAAAATCAATATTGATGGTTTTAAAGATACAAATAATTTGAATTTCATTTTCAATAATGTCAATACCATGATGGCGTTGACCAACATACGAGAGATTTTCCGTCAAAAATCGGAGGTCATTCCCGATATTGTATCTAATTATATCTCTTATTATGAATCGGTGGTGAAAGGTCAAATTATTTCGCAATAGAATCAGTTCTACACAACTGCACATAAGTAACTCCAAAAGCTTATGTGCGGCTTTATTCTTACAAATCTGTGAGGTTATAACTTCCCTATACGTATCTGCTTCGTAATTTCTCTATATATGACGACTTGTATGAAAAATGGAGGTAAAACCAAAAGCTGCTGATTGCCCCGGAATAAAGGGAAGAATGGGCTCCCAAGGCGCCCATTCAAAGCACATCTCAAATTAATGTATATGAACCGCATTAAACGGTGTACCCATACGCATTGCTCTATATTGCAAATCAACTCCTTTTATTTGTCTCCCGGCAGCTAACTCTCCCATCAGCTGGTTGAGTTCTTCAAAATCAGCGATATTATCGCAATCAGCTAAGAGTTGTAACACTGCTGCATTATCAACAGGCTGATACAGATCCTGCATACCACGTGTATAATTAATAATTCTCTGAGCCAAAAAGTGCTCTATTAATTCGTTCATAACATCGTTAATAGGTTCCTCAAGACGCCCTGTATTGGCTGGTATTGCAGAACGTACACTTCCCGCATTTTGGGTATCTCCTATAATGTTAAAAGCATCTGCATAGCTATTCAAAACATTCGCTCTATATGTGATAGCACCTCCATTCATGATTGTATTCAACCATGCTAAAAGCCCAGTTCTGTATTGGTTATTAACATCATCCAATGATAAGAATTGATGCAGGCGCTTCAACATCTTCTCAGTATCATTATTGTTGCAGTTAACAAGGCTACATAATGCCTGCTGTAGTACCAACGGTCTTCTCTCGTCTATAATGGTCTGATCATCCGTTATGGAGTTATCCGGATAAACCTCGGGTAATTGCTCCGTAAGATCTATTGAAAAGTTCATATTGCCTGAATTCCCAGGTAGTATATAGCTAGGTATGTCACTTATATCAACTCCCAAGGACGTAGCCAACGCTCTCATAGAGGCATTTGATCCAATCACCGGAGACAACTCGTTAAAGGCCGCACGCAATACATCAGAAATATTGTTTTGCAGTCTTCCGGTTACAGCAGAAAGATAGGATCGTGCCGAATCTAACTTTTTCAAAAAATTCAGCTGTTCTTTCGTAGGTTTTGGTGTCTCTCCGCCATTGAAAAAAGCGATAATCTTCTGTCCAACGGAGAACTCGTTTACTTGATCAACTCTGCTGAAAAGTTTATTGTATTCGTCTAGAGCCGCTTCGTAATTAACAGCTGATAATTGAGCGTTATGTATCAAACCGCTAATGTCTCTGTAACCTATATCATCGGCTAAATCTCTTAAAGGATCCGTAAAGCCATCCAAAGTAACCGTTCTGGCGTATTTCATAAGCACATCTTCGTAGCTTACGACTTCCCCATCTCTTCTACTCAACTCTCTGCTATATGAACAAATTACATCTGCGCTGGAAAAGAGCTCCGAAAGATTTTTTCTTGTTCTTGTATCCGGACCTCTGAATAAACCCTGTTGATTTCGACCGGTTATCGTTGCAATTGCTTCACGTAAATTGTCCAGCATATGGGGAACAGGAGCTCCTGCATTGGTGATTGTTCTCAAAATTCCATCTAATTGAGGTAATACTCTATTTTGTGCTGGATTGGAAAATCTACAATTGACATTATTTATCAAATCAATAACGTTACTCTGTCCGTTTTCAGTCTCTACGCTGGTATTGCGAAACACTTTGATCACATTGTGTACATATTTCAAATCCTTAGCATTATTCACATCATTAGGCAACAAACTGCAGAGGGTTGAGTCTATGGCCTCTATCAAACAGTCGGATAAAGCTGCTGGTGCTCGGGTTGCCGTTTCCTGTGGATTTTGGACTTGCATCGCTCCGCAATTTTCTCCAAAAGCAACTGCGCAACACAAAACAAAAATTCTACTTGCCATACGTTTCATATGTTTTCCTATCTCCATTATTTTTATTGTACTCACTATATATAATAAAAGGTAAAATAAAACAAGCGCAAAATATTGATATAACGTAAATTTAGACTACTTGAGTAAAGCGCCATTTTGTGCATAAGATATATACACATATATTATCTTATTGATAATAAAGGTGTTTTTTTAAGCAAAAACGCATGATCAGAAAAACATTGAAATCTTTTATGAAAAGCAGTTTCAGATAACTTAAATAATAAATATTGTTTTACATTAATTTTTAAACTATTTGATAGTAGACTATATGCAAAAATAAACATATAAATTTATTATTTTCATTTTTTCTTAAGTAAAGTTTTAAGCTTTAGAATTTTATAAAATTCTTTTTTATTTCGTTCTGGAATGTTATAGGAAGGGATTTAAATTCCACAAGATCTACCAAGAACGGCACATTACTATCGTTAATAATTTGCCTTAACCGGTTTATGTTCTTATTTGGCTCCCCGAAATTGATAATCGCTAAATCCAAATCGCTTCCGGCATGAGCGTCCCCATTTATGCGACTGCCATAAGCCCAAATTTCAGCGAGGGGACAATATTCTTTAAAAATTTTCCGCAGCATATCACAGTATTTTTTCTCTATATACAAATCAGGCATGATTAATAATCTCTTCCAATTGTTTTGCATCGTTTATAAATGGCTCGATCAAGGACAATGTCTCTTCTGCGAATTTTTGTCCGTAGTCATGCGTTGTACTATTTCGGTTATCTCGATATGCGAACCATCTCTCAACCGCTTTTTCATTGATTAGAGAAAATTTAAATGCGTAACGAAATATGTCCTTGAATGACAATTTGTCGGCTTCTCTCTTACTTGCAAAGTACGGAACGAGCTTCTTTCGAAGAAGTTTCCCGCTTTGCTCCAAGGTCATTTCGAAGCTTTTTACGAGAGAATTCCTGTACATTTCATAGTTTATTGTGCCTTCCTCAACGGATTTTATCATGGAGTATGACATTTCTAACGTTGCTAAGCACCGCTTTAGGTATTCTGTATTTACTTCCGACATAATATTTCTCCAAACAGCGTTATCATATCATGAAAGAAGTATTTCATAAAAATTTTTTGTATTGGATTATTTCCGTAGCTTAAATTTCGTGATAGCACGACCGTAAAGTCTGTGTGACGAGTGGTGGCAAGTAGGGGGCAAAACCTCCGACTGCAAAACTCTAAAGGAAATATGTACTTTTAGAAGAACATTCAATATCTTCAGTTTAGCGAAACATTGAATACAGCTGCCGGTTTAGATTGATTTGAAGAAAGCTAAGGCCGGTGCAGCAAAATTCAAAATATGACATCTTTCCTTAATTCACTGCATAGAAGATAAATTACCTCAAATGATTTTCGCTGCACTGGGAAAATTATTCTGGAAACCGCTATTTTATTTTTTTATATCTATAATCTGTTACGGAATCGTTGTAGTATCAGGGAATATATTTGTTTTTTTTTCAAAGAAAGGGGATAAATGTTATGAAAAAAATGTCAATGACAGCAGTGCTGTGTTTGACGAGTGCAGTGTTGTTGTGCAGTTCGGATAATAGCTATGCTATGCAAGACGATGAACGTCTTCAATCTATGGAATTGCTATTACCGGTTAAATCCGAGTCAAAGCTGAAAGTAACAGACGACACACGGGGAGAAGCGATAGCTATAGTAAGCAGATTCAAAAATGGAAAAGATCTAATAAAATGGTTGGACGGACAAAAATTCTCCATGACAGAGAAATTTGCTAACAACCTTTTTTATTTCGCTGACTATCGGAGAAAAGCGAGAGATGTATCCAAAGCAATGCAGCGCTATAGGAAAAAAAAGGGAAATAACGGATATGAACTGGGAGATCTTTTAACTCAGGCATATTTGTTTGCGAATAATGCTCCCTTTGGTAATAAATCGAGGTTTGAGTTAATACGAAATGTGATGTTGGAATCTCTGAACAAATTTCCGTTAAAAGACAAACAGACTGAGGAAACATCAGCTTGTGGGTACGATAAAGATGCGGTTTTGGAAGTATGTCGTAATGTAAGTTCGCAAATTGATATAGAAAGAGCTCATGGTTCTGTGAGTAAGTACACTCATAAGATGCTGTTGGATCTGGAAAAATTCAGAGATGAGTATTACGAACAATCCGGAATGAAAAAACTACTGAGCGAAACTACGATGACATCAACGGAATTGTTAATTGCGGTTTTAAGCAGCGAGAAAAACAAATAAAACAATGAGTCCCTCTATTTTTGGGGACTGTTTTGCATTGTTTGTCGTTTTGAAATTAGAAAAAACACTTAAATAATCAGTTCATTAGTTATTCTTCTGTTAGAATACATATTAAAACGTTTTCTGTTTATCTATATGTTTATCCAATTAAGAAAATTTTAAACATTTTGTGATAAAAAATTATCAATGGAATATTTCAGTCTAAGGAAGGGAATTATGAGAGTTCTTTTGGATATTATCTGTTTATTGTCTATATTTTGTGTATTCAGCGAAAGCGTAAAGTGCATGAATGGTAAAGGATTTTTCGAAAATAAAAAAATCAGGCGAACGAATTCGACTTCGGGACGGTTTAAAATGGCTCGACATGATTCCAAGGCAGAAATACCACCGTTATCTCAGGATGATATAGATTTTCCTCAACTGAATGTTTTGGAATACATCAATATGGTGAATAAGTTCATAAAGCAAAACAACCTTTCGGCGAATTTGGAAAAAGATTTTCGAGATGAATACAATACACATGTACTGGGAATACGGCATCTTAGCAGAATTTTTTCGTCCGCTATGAACAAAAAAGGAGTCACAAGCATAGATATATCATGGCCGAGCTTGCAAAAAGTAGCTGAAAAATGTCTCAAGAAAGTGAAAACTGAGAATCCGGAGATACTAAGCAAAAATCAACCTTTGACATTGGCTCATTTAAAGTGGATTTTTAACGAATTTGGTAACTTGTTCGATGCAATGAAAAATTCAACTCCTCCGGATGATTTGACAAGATTCGGATTAAGAGAAAAAGACATAAACTTGATCATTGACTTAACTATCGGAGAAAAAAGGCTTTTTAATGTACCTGATCGCGATCTGGATAAATTCAAAGAAATTTTGAGATATTTACTTATTAATCCGACTGGTTTTCAGCGAGTTATGTCGCTTCTTACAGTGTGCGTACTCAATGAAAATGAACCTCATCTGTTCGAAAATAATCGCACAGGGATTCAGATTTGTTTCGAACATAGCACGGGCGGTAGTTATTTTCCACATTTTCACCGCATTAATATTGGACTTGGATCAAATGAAAACCCGAAAAATACAGCTAAATTAGCATCGACTCTGAATCATGAAATGAATCACGCGTATCACTATATGATCGGATTTCGCGCAAAAAATGCAGATAAATTTGATGCATGGTTGTCCAATTTTTCCATAGTTAACTCACAAAAGTCGGATTATATAAATATATATTTCCCAATGCTCAAGAAAAAACATATGAAAACAATCGTAGATAAAATAAAAGAGCTGATAACTCCAGAGGTATTAGAATACATAAAAAGTAATGAAGAGAGGAAAAATAAGATCCTGGAGTATACAAAGCACATCATGCTAAAGGGGTTTGGAAACGTTCTGCTCACAAAAACCGAGGATCAAAAACTCAAAAACTTCAATTCGGAGGAAATGTTCACTGAAGATTTTATTGCTCGCTGTATTTTCCTATACGCATGCATATTGAAGGGGCGCGACTCAAGTGATAAATCAGATCTGTTGTGGACTGATGCCGAAGAAAAAACAACCATACAAGGGAATAATGTTGTCCTGATTGGAGAAGAGTCTCACATCGAAATAGAAGATAGGCAAAATGAAAATATTTTTAAGGTCAGAGAAAGCAGATCCAACGACCAAGGAATTAAGGGGGCGCAATACGGTTATAGACTGCACCTTGTCGACTGGTCAGTTGTTGTTAAGGAGAATCTGAGCGATATTTTAAGAGAGATTTTGCAGACACCTCAGAGAGCTCTAACGATCGACAGACTGTCTGGTGTCACGTCACTTATACCTGATGTTGTCTTTCCTTCAGGACAGAAGTACTTGGATAGAAAAGAAGCAAGTTCGCCTCTAAATTCTAATGAGAATATGACGGATCAACTTAATTACCTGGGCGGGGGCATTCCAGTTTACTGCTACGATCATATGACCGAGTTAATACGCGACATTAAAGAAGGTAAAATAGATTACGGCACTCTAAATGAAACCTGGCGTTTTGTTGATACCCTTCTTCCCAAATTGCTTTTAATTGATGATGACGAATTAGTCGAAAATTTACTGGAGAAAGGCGCAAATCCTTATGTAGGAGAGGATGAATCTGCCATTGCTCATTGCATAAGAGCAAGAAATCTGAAGAAATTAAAAAAATTACTGTCAAGATTTCCGAAAGTTCCAAAATCTCAGACAAAATTCGTTTTGGACGCTTTTATTGATGCGTGTCCGGAAAATAAAGGATTGGATAGCACCATGGAGAAAATATTCAGTACGATATTTTCGGACAAGCCGGAATATTTACTTGAATCAAGTTCGGTTGAACGTTGTTTATCAACAAAAAAAGTGGAATGTCTAAAGGAGCTATTAAAACATATAAAATTCTGCAGCGTTGATACAAAAAAAGTTGTTGCTATTCTTCTTGATAACTATTCTGAGGGGGAAATTTCTAATGAAAATATCGAACAGGTATCTCGCATGATACTTTTTAATCCGAAAATTCATTGGGATATCGAACATATTTTTTCTTCCGAGTCGGCTGATATTAGTGAAATTCTGGCTAAGACCATTACAATGAAAGCCTCAGTGATCATGGAAGCTATTTTTGTTGGAAACAGTGATAAGTGGTCTGCTCAGGTGTTGAATCGCCCTGATTTTGAATCAACTTTAAACGGTGAATCGTCTGATTTTATAGATCAGTTGGCGGATAAAGATATAGAGCTATATAATAGAATCAAATGGATACGTTCTTTAAACGGAGCAAGTGAATATTGTCCTATTCCAAAGTTGGTGTTGAATGATGAAAAAGAGCAGTTAGAAGAAAGAACCAGACTTACGATTGCAAAATATATAAAGGCAAGGAACAACATCAGATTGAAAAACTTGTTGTCAGGAATTAAGGAAATTTCATATGATGATGCGATTTATATTTTGAAAGTCTTCATAGACACGTATTTTAAAGACGGGTATTTAAGCATACCTATGAGAGAGATACTTCATATGATATTTCCCGCAGACTCAGACAAAATTAGTTTGGACGTAATATCGTATTGCGCGTCAACAGGGAAATTAGCGTGTTTAAAGGAGTTGTTAAGATATGCTAATATCGACGCGGGAGACCTTATAGGCTTGCTGATTAAGAACTATCCGGAAAATGACGCGAATGAAGATGCAGAGAAAATAGCCCGGATAATACTCTCAAATCAGGAGATAAAATCGCACGTTAGATCGAAAGAGTTTCTTTCCTCAAATTCCGGTGAAGTTAGTAAAATATTGGCTAATGCTATCGTAAAAAAGGCCATGGCGGTTATAGAAGCTATTTTTGTCGGTAACAGTGATAAATGGCCTGCTCAGCTATTAAATCATTACGATTTTGAAGTAACTCTAAACGGTGAATCATCTGATTTTATAGATCAGTTGAAAGAGAAAGATGAGGAATTGTACGACAGAATCCAGAGAGTACGTTTACCAAAGAAGTCGCGGATGCATTAACACGTTGATATTGCAGAGAATCGAATTTATACATCTTCTTTTCTCTGCGACAACGTGACAGTACAGTAGTACATGCAAGCCTGATACTGTATAAAAAATCAAGAGGCATCAGCGAGATTTTCGATTCTCTGAAAGTCGTATTTAAGGACACCGAAGATCGCGCGTATCAGTTTTCTCATAACTGCGCAGATGATTTGTTTCGTAATTTTTTCGCGTTCTTTCAAAGAGTTAGCGAAAATTCTCAGCTTAGAATGAAACTGCATTGCGTTAATTGCGGGAAAATATAGTGCTTTTCGAAGTAATTTCAGCTCCATTTTCGAAATTCGAGTTTTCCCACGGACAGAGGATACGAACATGCGAAACCGAGGGTCAATCCGCTCCGCTAAGTGATTCATACTGATTCTTGAGCTACCGCTTATACTATTTGAAAGCTTTCCAAACGGAGCAAAAATTAGGCTGCAGGATCATCCTGCCTAACGAAGCAAAAACTGGGTCGGTACTTCTGTACCAGAGCGAAACACTAGCGCCACCCCTCAGGCTTGCCCACACTGTGAAACGAATTTAGTTAGCACAGATGCACGGGAAGGCTTTCAGCACGCGGAAGGCCTTCTCGCTCAAATCTGAGAGAGAGATACTATAAAATTTTAAAACCTGCATATATCTTTCAGAGAATTTACTTTCTCATCACTTTTATTATTTAGTTTTACGCCTATAAGGTAATCCTGTGCAAAACCACGTTTTTCAAACCCTTTTCTTACACATTCAGCGATTTTTTTCAGCGATTCGATTACGTCGGTGTCAGCAGAAGTGAAATCGAATAAATCTATAAATTTCACTATATTCCTTATCTTTTTTTCATAGCGGTTTCTGTTCTTTTCAGCCAATCTCTTGTCATCCTCGGATAAGTTTTCTTCCTCTGAAGCTTTCCCATCATTTTCAGGCGTATCCTTTTCCTTATTTCCAGAGGCTATTTGATCTCCTTCCGACACTGTGCTTTCAATATACTTCAAGGATGTACGCAGTATGTCCAAATCTAACGGGAAAATAATAGGTCTAAGTACTATATATTCGCCTTCAACAATCCTAGTAAGCCTTTCGTAAAAGTTACTTTCATCTGTGTTTTCAATAATTTTTCTCATCAGTAAATTACAATTTCTTTTCACCCTTTTCTCATTAACTTTCTCATCATAATGCCCTGAAATGTGAAAATCTTTCGTTAGTAGTAACTTACAAACACCATCAACGTAGTCCTCAAAAAGCGGGTTCTTCATTATTCTGGCATGAATATAAGAATCTCCAATACCAATATCTCCATCGGTTACAACTTGCATACAATAGTCCAGCCATGGATATAATTTCGCATAAACACTAAATCCCTCTTTATACAACTTCAGGGTATTGTGGAATCCGGAATTAGGATCCCAAACAATTGATATTTTATCGCTGTCAGGATAATTATCCGATCTCGGACTGCTTATTTCGGCATGATTGTTCGTAACAAGATTAAAGTATTCCTCATGATTTGTAACGTCTCGTATTTTTATTCCATCGATTTTGGCGTTTATCCTAAAGTTATTATAATTCTCTACTTTTGTATTTATCGCCTTTAACTGGACATCATCACGAATTCCTAATAGATCATTGTATATCTTAGCAGCTTGTTTTAGGGTTTCAGCTAATTTTTCAACGATATCTTGTTTTTCTTCTACTGATTGACCTTCTTCCACAGCTTTCACAATGGAATTTATTCTTTTGGCTGCATTTATCTTTCGCAAGTCCTTTTCAGAAGTACCATCCGGTGCTTTATAATTGGAGATATCTGCGATATTGAGTTCCTTTTCTATAAGTTTCGGATATCCTCTCATCAACCAACAGAATGTCCAAATGAAATTCCCAATTGTACCTTTTAGTTCACAGGCCGCGTCTGCAGGTCCGTAATCGTTTACAAACAAAATCCCAGCGTTGTACGCCTTCTTGCCGCTGATGATTTTAATCCATTCCTGCCTCGTATCCGTCCGCCCATCTATACTCAGTGCCTGCAAGTCCTTACCCTTAAAGAAATTCTTTAATTCACCTTCAGGAATTCTGGTCTCATCTAGGCTAATTTCTCCATCTTCATATTTAGCGAACAAGGCAGCGCAAAATAACCTCATTGCAGTTTCCGCACAATCTGAAAATTCAATTACCTTTCCTTCAGAAGACCTATGATGAACTGTTCCGTGAAAGATAGATCCCCAACTAAAAGGAAAAATGCTAGGTTTATAGTTACGGAACATTTCTTCCGTAAAAGATTTATCGCAAGAATCTATCCCTGGAAACTCTTTTTGCAGTGCTTTTTTATGCTTTCGCAAATGTTCTGCCAGCAATCCCAATTCATCGCTGTTAAGAACATCCCAAGCATACATACATATTATGTCATTTGTATATCCAAATGGGTACGGGCGATCTTTCAGAGCTTTTTCATATAGACCAAAACATTCATCCAACTTATCTTTATACACGTCTAATTGCTTTTCGTACGCAATCAACTTTCCGTATACATCACACTTCTTTTCGTCCTCAGACAAACGGTTTTTTGCTTTGTCTATATCACTTTTATTTATGAACTGATTTTCATTGATATCCAAAAATTGCCTGCATCTATCCAGATTTTCTCCATACACCTCCAGTTTCCCTTTGTACTTTTTCAGTCCTTTATTGGCGTCGAAATCAATTTTGTATGCCTCCAGGTCTCTTCTATACGCGAGCAAAACCCCTGCGTATTTTTCCAGATCCTTCCTATGCCGATCTAAATCATTATCGTCGAAACGCTCAAGCAGCACAGATCCAACAATCGCCCTAGCAACCCTTTCCAGCTTAGTCTTTACCTTCGGCTCCGATCTACTCCAATTTTTAAAAACATCATCTCCTTGAAATACCAGGTCAAAAAGTTCTTTTTCAATTTTATTTTTCGCTCTCTTTGCAATTGCTAATGCTCTTCCTAAATAGTCCGCATAAAGTCTCTTACCATCTCTTTTCTGGTTACTAAGAAGATTTTTTTCTTCACCTATGACCTGAATATTAATAAAATCGGCATAATTTTTGCTAAGTTCCAGCAAATCTGATAAAGTTTTGTCTATCTCATCGTAATTCGGATTCGCTCTGTCTATTTTTTCAAGATCAGCAATTATGCCTGAAAGCTTTCTTATGCTCTCTAAATGCATACCGACATCGCCTGAGTTCTTAAGAAGGTGCCCCCTCGCTCGATTAGCGAGATAAAGCATATCAGCAACTATCTGCACCAAATCTTCTTGACTAGCAAAAAAATTCTCCAGAGCCCCTATACCGCCTGAGTTAAAATTAGGCCCAGCAGACGGATACAGCAAAACTAGCAGCGAGGCTACAGCGTCGTTACCTATATCTCTGTAACTGCAAGCTTTTTCACTTTCTCCTCTGACATATTGAATGTTTCCGTAAAATCTTTGGATTTGTGCTGTTCCATGCAATTTCAAAGCATATCCGCGAATAAGATCTGTACTCTTGTCAAAGCCAGCATCGAAAGCCTCCCGAGTCTCGGCATCGTTTTGATAGTTGTAATATTTCAACAACGACACCCTTGCATTCGTATTTGACACAAACGACACAATTGCTAACAATGCTAACATGTACCTTTTCATATTCTGTATCTCTCGCTGACCGTAGAGAAAAGCGTACCATAAAAAGGTAAATATATTATTAATTTTAAAATATCATTTTGGATTTTGTAAATTTTTTTTGTCTCTTCTTTTTCTTCCATAAGCACAAATCTGATACTGTGATTAAAAATCAAGAGGTAGCGTTGAAATTTTTTATTCTCAGGAAGTCGTATTTAAGGACACCGAAGATTTCGTGCACTGGTTTTCGCATGACCGCACAAATGATTTGTTTCGTAATTTTCCCACATTCTTTCAAAGAGTTAGTGAGAATTTTCAGCTTAGGATGAAACTGCATTGCGGTAATTACAAATATAGCGCATTTCGAAGCAGGACGTTCCGGCAGCCATTTTCTAGCCTCCCGCGGAGACAAATAAATAAGCAACGACGAAAATGGTGTGTCAATCCGATGAATGCGGCCAAATTTCTTGCTGTTTTGAAATTTTCGAGATGCATAATTTCTGCAAGGCCGTAATTGCAGTACCATCATCGATGCCTGGAATTTGAGTCAGTAGCTCGAAATTCAGTTTCAAATCGGAATTATCAAAAATTATTTTTTCATGTATTTTTCGAGGTTTTTGATTTCACTTTCGAGAGTTTTCGTAAAATTTCCCCAAATACCTCGAACAGAATTTTGTAACAACCCCTTGTTTTCTAAGTGATTTTTTTTGCGCAGATCAATTGTTCTTTAAGAGCCAAACTTGCACGGTAACATTTCCGAAGTTCCTTTACATTTTCAGCAGTTGGAGCATACGAAACGCCGCCGAATTTCGCCCCGTATTCCGCAATTATGCCGGCATCGACTTTGTCAGTTTTGTACCGTGCCATTTTCATTTTCGCCTCTGCCCTATGGTAGATATTGAGGGTACTGCTGTACCCAGCGTCACCTTGGTATAAAAATGGAACCATTAAGATGCCCCCTCAGGGGCTGTACGCCCGGCTCCCGACTTTACGGAGTTAGTAAATAACTAACCGGGAACCGAGACGTACATGTTTAAACAATATTCCTTACGGTCTCCTCTCAAGAAGTTATTTTATGTAAATTTTGAGAGACTCCATATCAGCTTTTATGACCGCTTTGACGATTTCCATAACCGTTCCCTTATCAAAATTACTGCCATCCGCTATGTTTTGCCGTACGTACTGAGCAGCTTTGCTTGCTCCACTCATTTCTTTCTTGTTAGAGTCTATTGCCCAACTGGAGTCTTGCATGGCGAAGCTAACATCTTCTGATAATTCACGGTCTTCTCCGGCAGCAAGCAGCTGCACGATATCATTTTTGCTAAAGGTTATCTTAGCTAACTTATCGAAATATTGTTGAAGGCATTCATCCGACATGAAATATAGCGTAGAAAGGCTGTACGGCATAGCCATACTTTTTTCCTGACATATCCTACATATTTCGTCGGCTAATTTTCGGCGATTTTCATCATTTCCGACAAACATAATCAGATTAACCGGCATATTCCTCAGTTCATTCCCGATCTTCCCAACAAAATTGGAAATATTTGAATCTGAAATATAGTCAGCGGTGCACATAAAACGCCCCCAAGTAAATGCCCCTGCATCTAAATCTGTAGTCCTCGCAAACAAATTCGCTATGAATTCCCTATCCTCCTCCTTAGAAGCATGTTGCATTAGAAAAGCAACTGGATCTTCATGTTTTTCACTGATTTTTTTCACCAGTAAATTTTTTATTCTCGAGTCGACATTCGAACTGACGACTTTGATTAGTTGCGGAATATAATTATCAATCTGATCTACAGTAAGAAACTTACCAACTACTAGATTAGTCTTAGCAAAGTTTTTCTCTCCAGTGAAATAATAAATACCTTTAAAGAAATTATCCAGAACCGAACATTCAGATGGAAAATCGTCTATAAAAGGTGCTATATCAGCATCATGTAACAAAATACTTTTTGCTAAAAACAGAGGTAGTTTTCCGTTCTCACTTTTGCCGTGTTTCTGCGCATATAGAGCAACCTGATGTAATTTTTTTTCACTTGATTCCACCTTAGATAGAATTTTCCTCATCTTTCTTCCAAAAGATAATTTATCCTCACAGTTAAATTCAACTTTATTCAAGAACTCCGGGAAGTCAGAGGTGGAGACATAACTTGTAATATCGACAGCTAAATCAAAAGGTATGTTGCTATCGCGCGTGAGCAGTTTCTTCATAAGAATCGAGCTTGCGGAATCTTTCAACAATATTCTGCATATACTGCGGTTTGAAGAAGCGTCTCTGTTGTCCAGATCAATTAGATCAACTAGTTTTTCGGAAAGATAATTTCTTATGATCTCAGCAAACCAAATAGGAAGTTTTTGTCCATTTTCGCACAACGAAATTCCCCAATTTTCAATGGCTTCGTTAATTCCTTCCATGGTAGAAATACTACTCACTATAGTTTCCAGTTCTCTACGTGCATCGTCCGAACAATCGGAAAGGTTAAGCTCAATTCTCTTTAAAGTTTTCTCCAATTCTTCCGGCTTAGTAGTTTCGACTATGCATCGAGCATAATCTAGTGGAATTCTTCCATCTTTAAAACGTTTGTTTAGGACTTCTCCTATTTTCTCCAAAATAAATTTACCATTTTCGCTCTTCGACGATAATTCCGATTGCACCTTCCTTATATCGCCTTTTGTACAGATATTATCGGCTATAGCACATAAAGCATCTTTTGGAAGAGGATATCTTATAAGATAGAACAACTCTCTTCGTAAAGAATCAGCTATTGATATTTTCTCAGCGACTTCTTTAACTACTTTCCCTCGACACGCATCCATGAGTTTATCTCCCCAAACTTTGGAGGAAACTAACTTTTTCAAGAAAACCAGGTCAAGCAGACTTTCAACTTTTACCTCTTCCATCAGCGCCGCTACTACTTTCACCGAAAAATCCGTCCAAATCTTGTAGATAACTGAAGCTGGAATATCAATTTCTTTATTCCTCTTGTAGTAATCGACTATACTACTCGCAATTTCATTGTTTCCTCTATTATTTTCAAGAAAATCACATATAGATTTTTCCGTTTGAGGAACACCGTTCCACCACGTTTCCAATACATTGGATTTATTGTCTGCCCACTTGATAGCTATAGCAAATATTCTGTTATATTCCTCAGATTTATGTGATAAAATGTAATCAAGTATCTCTTTTCCCGGAGCATTTCTACTGAACGATTTAGTAATCGGTAAAATTAATCTGATTTTCTCCTCATCAACATACTTTGAGATATCCCACACAAAAGAAGGTTCGGGATTACTACTCACATACTTCTCTACAACATCCTTAGCTTTCATTTTGCTTAGGTCTGCTAGGCTTAAAATCTTCCCAAGAGCCCTATTGAACGATAAAATATGTTCTCGCTTATTATAAATTTTTTTATCTGACGTGGTTCGTAAAAGACGAATATTTTCTTGCAAGCTTTCTGAATTTTTTTCTAACTTTTTTTTATGCTCTTCTTTTTCCTCAATGTTTTTCTCTAATTGTTGTTTCTTATTACTTTGTTTTTCCTTTTCTGCCTCCAACTGCGATTTTTCTTCGTTTGTGATACCATCTCTCGAGAGATTCTTATCCAGACTTGCAATATTTTCAGTCAATTCCTTTAGAACACTGTCCTCTCTCAACGCAGCGATTTCATCGGATGCTTTTCTTATTTTTTCTTTCTCTTTTTCTTCTTCTGTAAGTAGTTTGCTGATTTCATCATCTATGCCCTTAATTTCTTCTGATAATCTGACACATTCTTCCTTTTCGCTTCTGATAAAATCTCCCAATATACCCAATAAGCAGGTTGTATCCTCAAACTCTTCCGTATTGACGTAATCTATAAGTACATCGTGGTATTCCTTTGCTAACTTAGCACAAACGTCTCCTCTTAACGCAGATTTTCTTTTTATAAGTTTGGTTATTTTACTGACATCCAGAGGATGAGGATCTTGTTTCCCATCTCCTTTTATATACTTTCCGTATTTTGGCAGCATTTCATATACAGACATGTCCAGAGGTCTCTCTCCTTTACCATCAATACGAAGTAGGTAGTCACGTATTTTCTTTGGAGCAAAATCGAATAAATCGTACGCTATGTCTCTTGCAAGCGCTCTTTCTTCAGCGGAAGAAAATTTTCCATTAATTTCCAGCATCATCGACATCGGCCCGCTTAACTCACCTACTCGAATAGCATTCTTTTTTAAAATCTCCAATAACTGTCTTATGTTTTTTTGAAAGTTTGTATTTCCTGAAGTGCCTTGCCGCAGAGCTAAACTCGTATAATTTATACCTTCTCCAAACATTATTTTGGCAATACCATTCAAGTAATCACTCCCGAAATCGCTCATCAGCATATCTCGGAAATTGCTGTGAAAACCCTCTATCTCAGCTGACTTAATTTTGGCGAAATATCCCAAAACAGGATATGGCATGTTATTTAGTGTATGAATATGCCTATTTTTACCGGACAGAAAGGCCTTACTTCCATTCTCGTATAAGTCTTTTATATGAAAATAACCTGATTCGTCGGTTTTATCTACCGACTTCATTTTATCATTGTCCTTGGCAGTTGAATTTTTCTTTCTGTCTGCGACTTTACCATCAATGCGATGCAAGAATGCGTGTTTTTCTTCCACTTCAAAAATCAAATTATTATTTTCGATTGACGGACCATTTTCTTCCTCTTTTTCAGTGTCTAAACCGATTGCTATAAATCCAATTAATGCGTCTTTGCTCCGCCCGTCCTTACTGACTTTTACTTTTGTGATCGAATCATTTTTCACCGTGAATTTTACGTCGTTCCTTATTCCCAAAAGCGTATTTATTGCGTTTTTAACACTATGCTCGCCCTCTGCATCCAGTTGATAATTCGGATTCTCATTTATGGTTTTAATCAACTTAGCAGCAGCTTCGTTTGCCCCCGGTATTTCCGGATATTTTTCCATCAACAGACAGAATAATCTGATCATGCTATTCCAATCCGGTTGTAATTCATATCCGCCATTTGTTCCTTTGGAGGAATACCAAATCCCTCTATCGCTGTGACCACCACAGATATTTGACCATTTCTCCCTTACGTCCACACCTCCATCATTAGCCAAGGATTGAATATCCAAAACCTTTCCTTCCGGCGCAAAGAAATCCTTCAACGCTCCGTTCGGAATTCTACTTAAATCGGTTTTTACGTCTCCTGTCAGACCATCATTATCAGTTATTTTTTCGGAAAACAGGAATGAACAGAATTGCCGCATCGTAGTTTCTACGCAATCGGCATACGAATCACCTTTAAACACAGTTGTGCCGTTAGTAATTGGCGTAACTCCGACATCAAAAGGAATAACAGACCTGCTGTCTCTTCTTTCTTGAAATAACCTGCTTGTAAGGTCACTGCTATAATCCTGATTTTCCTTTCTATTCTCTTTTAGTAAAGTGGCGAGTTCTTCTAACTGTGCATCAGCAGACTCTCCAGAAATCACAGCACAGGCATAGGCACATATTATGTTGTTGGCGTAACCCAGCCAGTAAGGATGATTATTATCCTGTTTTTCAGGTGAGTCATCATAATCATATTCATAATCTGTGTCTTCTGTCTCCGTCAGTTCATGCTGATTCGCAGGCGTATCATGACGTGCGGGCAATGCGTCATCTCCCGATCCAGACTCCGTCGCCCCAGAAGAATGGTTATTATTCTGATTCTCGGGTGTATTATAACGTTCTAGTAATACCGCTCCCGATACAGCTTCTGTCAATTCAATCAACTTCTTGACCTTAGACAGATCATTTTCATTTTCCACATTCAATACGATACCGTAAGAATCTGTAACACGTTTAATCGTTTCGAAATTTTCCTTTATTAGGCTGTTGAATGCCAATTCTAGTACCTTTTTTTGCTGCCTTATTCTGTCTAGCAGAGAAGTATCCGTAAGCTTATCCACTTTGATATTCTTAGAAATTTTATCCAATTGGTTGGTATATTCTCCAAAAAAACTCTTACTCATCCAGTTCTTTTTTTCAACTTCCATTATCTTAGCATTTACCGGCTTAACCGTATTCAATATTTTCTTGATTTCTTCTTTTCTACTACTAATGATACTTTTAATATTCGGAACATCGAAGTCGTCTTTCCATGTGTCGGTAATATCGTTTTTTAGTTTTTCGAGGTCTTCTCTTGCTTTCTTAACTTCTTCACTATCACTGATTTTTTGGCTCTTTATAAGAGTATCTAACGCTTCCAAATTTTTTTTGACAGCCTCTTTTATCGAGTTTTCATAATTATGGAGATGTTTCAGTTGCCCTTTGGATGCTTCTTCCTCCATTATCCTTTTTCTGTACGCCTTTATCTCTTTCTTTTCCAGGCGTTTTATTTCATTTCTTTGATCATCAATATCCTTTTCTAAATTGCGAATATCGTCTGCTAGTTGTGCGTACGTCTTTCCGGAAATCTTGGAAAGAATTTTCTTTGCATCACTGATAATTTTTGCTTTTTCTTCCTCTTTTTTATTTTTGTCGGCCTCGAGAGCGTTAGCCACACTATTCAGCGCTTGATCCGTCGCCTCATTAAACACATAAGCAATATTATTTACGGCATCGACTTTTTGAAAAACATTTCCCTCAACATTGCGTATCCTGTTTTTAATTTCATCACTTGGTAAGGAGGTATCATCCTTTAAAATTTCCGTTGTCTGTCGTCTTACTTCGTTCGCGAATTTGAACATCGTAGCGATAATTTTTATTACATCTGAACTATACGCTTCGTTTTTCCTTTTCGCAAAAAGCTGTCCTATAGATCCGCTACCGTCCGCGTTGAACCCTGAACCTCCGGACGATGGATGAGTTAAAACCAGCAACTGCATCATAGCATCCTGTCCCTTATCAGTGTAACTGCAGGTGCCTATGGTATCACTTTTCATACGAACAAAATCAATGTTTCCATACAATCTTTGCTGCTCAAAAATTCCTTCTCGAAGAGATATAATTCCTCGAATTAAATCAGTGCTTTTATCAAAGCTTTTTGAAAAACTACCATTGTTTTTGCCCTGATATTTGTGATACTGACTCAGCTGCAACGCCTGCAAGTCCAATATGCTTCCCAAAATCAAAGTAGCGCAAATAAATTTCTTCATGACATCCCCTGACTAAAAAATACTTCCATTTTATACATAACAGATTAATAAAATGTAAATATGCTTGCAATATTTATATTTATTGTCTATTTTTTTTATGATTTTGCCTTGTCCCCGCTGTTTGGATATGTCGAAAATTTGCTGACATAGCTCTATCGTCTCCCGACGTGGGGGAGCGTGACGCTCCACCCTAGTTCTCGCTGCGCTAGCATATTCACGCTAGTTTTGAGCTGCTGATAATGCTATATGAAGAACTCCACCTAGCGGAACGAAATTTATGGTGGTACACCTGTACCGTTGCGCTAGCATATTCATGCTAGTTTTGAGCTGCTGATAATGCTATATGAAGAACTCCACCTAGCGGAGCGAAATTTATGGTGGTACACCTGTACCGTTGCGCTAGCATATTCATGCTAGTTTTGAGCTGCTGATAATGCTATATGAAGAACTCCACCTAGCGGAGCGAAATTTATGGTGGTACACCTGTACCGTTGCACTAGCATATTCATGCTAGTTTTGAGCTGCAGGTTACGTTTCTATGATGAATTCCCCACTGGAGGTGAGAAATGGCATGCAACTGCTTGTTGCCCCACCGGAGGTGAAAAATAGCATGCAACTGCTTGTATGTTAAAACACGTTATTGGTCATATAGTTATCGATGCGACAATGATGTGGTGAACTTGCAGCTGCTAGGAAATAAGTCCTGTCAACATGGTTAGACCACATCACTTTTTCGGCTGGACAGTATCTTAGAGACTGAAACGTCAGCGATCTGCATTTACATGAATAGCCAACCAAAACCGTTTTAGAGGAGGTTAAGTGATGATGTCAAACGCGATTCTGGGAATTGATGTGGGGAAGTCGGAGCTGAGTTTAGCTTTGCTTATAGATAAAAAACTACTTATAAAACAGTGAGTAACGATCGAAACGGTTTCAAACAGATCGTTTCTTTTGTGCAGAAGAAGGCGGAGAAGGCCGAAGTTTATCTCGAATCGACCGGGCGCTATTGGGAAGCATTAACGGAATTTTTGTATGCTCATGATTTCGATGTAAAAGTCATAAATCCCATACAAATCAATGCGTAAAATGGCACGACACAAAACTGACAAGGTCGATGCCGGCATAATCGCAGAGTACGGTGCAAAATTCGGTGGTGTTTCGTACGCTCCAACCGCTGAAAATGTGAAGGAACTTCGGGAATGTTACCGCGCAAGTTTGGCTCTTAAAGAACAATTGATTTGCGTAAAAAATCATTTAGAAAACAAAGAGTTATTGCCGATTTCGGTTCGAAATGTTTGGGAAAATCTTGCGAAAACTCTCGAAAATGAAATCAAAAATCTCGAAAAGTATATGAAAAAAATAATTTTTGATGATTTAGATTTGAAATTGAAATTCGAGCTGTTGACCCAAATTCCGGGCATCGGTGATGGTACCGCAATTGCGATTTTGGCGGAAATCACGCATCTTGAAAATTTTAAAACGGCGAGAAATTTGGCTGCATTTATCGGATTGACACCTCGTTTTCGCATGTCTGGATCCTCTGTCCGTGGAAAAACTCGGATTTCGAAAATGGGATTGAAATTACTTCGAAAAGCTCTGTATTTTCCTGCAATTACCGCAATGCAGCTTCATCCCAAGCTGAAATTTTTCGCTAACTCTTTGAAAGAACGCGGGAAAATCACGAAACAAATCATTTGCGCAGTCATGCGAAAGCCGGTGCACGAGATCTTCTGCGTTCTCAAATATGACTTCCCGAGGATTTTAATCTTACCTCCGCCACTTGATTTTTAACACAGTATCATGTTGCCCCCACCGGAGGTGAGAAATAGCGTGCAGCTGCTTGCTGCCCCTACCGGAGGTGAGAAATAGCATGCAACTGCTTGTTGCTCCTGCCGGAGGTGAGAAATCTAGCTGGTACAGCTGTACTTGACAAAATGTTTTTCCCATATTATATTACACATCGGGTTTAGGAAACGAAGAAAAGGGCGTTGATGATGATGGAGTTAGGATTTTGTAAAATTTACAGCCTATGCCTCACAGCATCAGAGCGACGACGAAGCTTGTAGTTTTTAGCCCATTCAATATGGAACGCTAATCTGAAAATGTATTTGGACGAAACATTGTTTTCGTTTTTGTCGATTAGTATGCATTCTTGATTCTGGGGTAAATTTATTCTGATGGACTTGAAAAAGTCTTTGAGGAAAGAATTTTATAAATTTAAAAATAAAAAAGGAGAGAAAGATTATGGAAAAAAAAGTCGTTTTGGCGTATTCGGGCGGATTGGACACATCGGTCATAATTCCATGGCTTAAGGAGAATTACGGTTACGAGGTTATCGCGGCGTGTATCGATGTCGGACAGGGATCTGAGACCGATGGTCTAGAGGAAAAAGCGTTAAAGACAGGCGCGACAAAGTTTTACCTGGTAGATGTAAAGGACGAGTTTGTAACGGATTACGTTTATCCTACGCTAAAGGCTGGCGCTGTGTACGAAGGGAAATATCTCTTGGGGACGTCTATCGCCAGGCCGTTAATTGCAAAGAAATTAGTTGAAATAGCGAAGAAAGAAGGGGCAGTTGCGATAGCTCACGGAGCAACGGGAAAAGGGAACGACCAAGTTAGGTTTGAGCTGGGAGTGAAGGCACTTGCTCCGGAATTGGAAATTATCGCACCTTGGAGGATTTGGGATATTAAATCCAGAGAAGATGAAATTGAATATCTCGAGAAGAAAGGTATAGCAATTCCAGCGAAAAAAGGAGACACATACTCCAGAGATAAAAACCTGTGGCACTTGTCACATGAAGGTCTGGAGTTGGAAGATCCGTCATTAGCGCCGAATTATGAGAAGTTGCTTCACATGTCTGTCACGCCGGAAAACGCACCTGACACGCCGGAATATGTCGAAATTGAGTTTAATAAAGGCATTCCGGTAAAGCTAAACGGAGAAAAATACGCTCCTGCCGAAATGATAGAGAAATTGAACGAAATCGGTGGAAAAAACGCTATTGGTGTGATAGATCTTGTTGAGAACAGGGTCGTCGGAATGAAATCAAGAGGAGTTTACGAAACGCCAGGCGGAACAATTTTGTACGCAGCGCATGCGGAACTGGAACATCTTTGTCTTGATAAGCAAACGATGTCGTTTAAGACGTTAGTTGCAAATAAATTTGCTGAATTAGCGTATTCCGGGGAGTGGTTTACACCGTTAATGGAGGCTATAATTGCCTTTATCGATGAAACGCAGAAAACAGTGACAGGAACTGTTAAGTTGAAGCTTTATAAGGGGAATATAATTCCGGCAGGGGCGGAATCAACCTACTCGTTGTATGATGAAAGCCTTGCCAGTTTCACGACAGGAGAGCTATATAACCACAAGGACGCGGAAGGTTTCATAAACCTGTTTGGACTTCCGCTAAAAGTAAGGGCTTATGTAAAAAAGAAAAACGGGGAGTGTGTTTAATGACTTCGGACTTAAAAGGGAAACAACTCTGGGGTTCCAGATTTTCTAAGGTCTTGAGCGAGGCGGCGAACGATTTTAATTCGTCGCTGCCGTTCGATAATGTGCTGTATCCTTACGATATCGCGGGATCAATTGCCCATGTATCAATGCTTGCGGATCAAAATATTGTAGATCCGACGGAGAAAAACAAAATTATTTCTGCGTTGAACGAAATTCTAAACGATATAAAAACCGGAAAAGCACAGTTTAGCTTGCAATACGAGGATATTCACTCGTTTATCGAAAAACAATTGATCGAAAAAATCGGTGATATAGGTAAAAAAGTCCATACGGCGAGAAGTCGAAACGACCAAGTGGCACTTGATATCAGATTGTATCTAAAGGACAAGGTAAAAAACATCCAAAAACTCCTACTAACGATGATTAGTGTATTGCTGGAGATTTCTGAGAAGCATATCGAGACCATTATGCCGGGATATACGCATCTCCAGCGTGCCCAACCGATAACTTTTGCGCATCATTTAGGCGCATATATCGAGATGTTCAAGCGGGATTTTATGCGGCTTGGTGATGTGTACAAACGGATAAATGTTTTACCGCTCGGCGCGGGGGCTCTTGCCGGGACTCCGCATAATATAGATCGATATAAGACAGCTCAATACCTCGATTTCGATGGTGTATGTCTTAACAGTCTTGATGCTGTGTCCGATAGGGATTTTGTTATCGAAACCATAAGCGCGCTGTCGATTATAATGATGCACTTAAGTCGTATGTCAGAGGAAATTATTCTGTGGGCAAGTTTCGAGTATAAATTTATAGAGCTGGACGATGCGTTTTCAACTGGAAGCAGCATGATGCCGCAAAAGAAAAATCCCGATATCGCGGAGCTCACGAGAGGTAAAACTGGAAGAGTGTACGGTAACCTGATTACGATTTTAACCGTTATGAAATCGCTGCCGTTGGCGTATAATAAGGATATGCAGGAGGATAAAGAGGCGCTTTTCGATGCTGTAAACACCGTTAGCGCATGCCTTTCTATTATGCCGGAGATGATAGCCTCTATGAAGGTCAAAAAGGAAAATATGCTGAAAGCCGTCCGAGAAGGTTTTTTAAACGCTACTGATGCGGCCGACTACCTGGTAAAAAAAGGTCTTCCGTTTAGAGATGCTCATAACGTAATAGGGAAAATCGTTTCCGATTGCGCCGAAAATGAAAAAAATCTCGAGGATTTATCAATTGAGGAATTCAAGGGGTATTCTGACCTCTTCGATGACGATATATATGATGCGATTAACCCGGTGAGTTCGGTAAATTCGAAAAAAGTCATCGGTGGACCATCGTTTGAGTTTGAAAAAAAGGTTATTGAGATGAATAAAAAATGGATTCAGGAAGTTTGAATTTTTTTGCATTTTGGAAATCGCCTATGCGGCGGGCACCAGGCGTGACGCCTGGACTCATTTTTTCACCTCCGGTGGGGAATCCTTCAGATAACATTAGCAGTGGCTCAAAAATAGTATGAATCCCCTAGCGGAGCGAAAATTAGGCACTGGGAACATCCCGGCTAGCGCGGCGAAAATTAGGCACCGGGAACATCCCGGCTAGCGCAGCGAAAATTAGGCACCGGGAACATCCCGGCTAGCGC
>JAAGKN010001006.1_pt1 | contig 52132 bp, 54 predicted proteins | sample 6206371 | NCBI WGS metagenome assembly JAAGKN01 (sample SAMN11533720, study PRJNA540317) | gut metagenome | isolation source: fecal pellets from male and female animal of same cohort | host: Peromyscus leucopus | place: USA:CA | collected 2017
ATTTCGGGGGAAAAATTTCCCGTCGATTTGAAATGTTCAAGGACTTTTTCCACAAGGACTTCAGTGTCTGGACGGGGTATCAAAACTCCCTCGCCCACATAAAAGGGTTTGCCGAAAAATTCCCACCTGCCGAGAATATACTGCAAAGGCTGTCCGCAGCAGCGTTTTTCCGCAGCGGACATAAGCCTGTCCGCGTCAGCTTCGGGGACTTCATTATCGCCTTGCAGCGTAAGCGTAACCTTGTCCGCGTTCAGAATATCTTCAAAAAGACAGTCCGTATCAAACCTGTGAGTCTCGACGCCTGCCGCCAAAAGCATATTTTCGGTAAGGTCGTAAAGGTCTTTTAAAGTCATAAACTCTCCTTTTTTCTGCCATTCAGCGGTATTTATCCGAAAAGTACGTCCAATGTCTCAATATCAACGGTTTGAGAAGGATCAAATTTTTCGGAGGAAACATATTCCGTCAGACTTTTCAGTAAAGCCCGGCAGGGCAGAGAATTTGTATTCTCGTCCAAAGCCGCGGTGCAGACAAGGAGCTTTCCGCCTCTGGATTTCACTTCGAATATTGTGCCGAGGCTGTGATTTCTCTCGCAGTTGTCAATTGTGCGGACTATCGGTTCAATTCCCGTGCCGTCGAGAATTGCCGTCCTTGAGCAGTTTACAATATCATACCACGCTGCGGTTGAGTAGCTTTCTGTTGGGAAGCCTTTTAGTGCAGGGTGCTTTTTGTCTATGAGAAGCCCAAGCGTACCAACAGGTACAGGCTTTTTCATGCTTTCGGAAATTGAGCGGAACATGGGGTAATTCCAGAAATCGGTGCAGTAGAAGCCCTCCACAGAATTTTCCTCGTTTAGATTTTTCGGAATAAACAGTACCGATTTTCCCTCAGAAAGCTCTGCCTTTGCGGTGCTCCAATCAGCAGCCGCGGAAAAATTCAGCGGAGTATTCGGATATACCCACAGTATATATTTGTTGCAAATATCCTTGCAGCTTAAATTCAGTACGACCTTTTCAGCGGTTTCAATATTCGGCATAACAAGCTCCGCTGTACCTAAATCGAAAACGCCGCCTTTAAAGCTGCCCTCAGCGGAAATATCCTGTTCGCAGACTGTCTCGCCGTTTACGGAAAGCTTTACCGTAACGGTCGGGTCAACGTCCGCCCGATCGGCGTAATTGTAAAGCTTAACGCCCATGCTGACGGTTTCCCCCGCCTCAAAAACAAACTTGGAAAGACAGCCGAGCAGCACCCTGTCGGAGCAGAAGTTCCGCCATTCGATAGCGGTTATAACGCCTTTGCTCTCCATAAAGGAATTGAGTATTCCAACAAGAGCCGTGCCCTGTCCCGTGAAATCCTGAATATCAAGAAGCTGGAAGCCTGAAAGCTCCTTTGAGCGCAGAGCGGTCTCTATCTCATTTTTGTAGCACTCGGCAGCGAAACGTCCCGATGCTCGGAAGTATTTGTCCGCAAGGTGAGCAAGTCCTGCCTTTTTGAGACGGTCACGGAAAATTTCCAAATTATACGGCTTCAGTACGCCTGTGTACTGCTCTATCTCGCCGTAATCGGGGTACATAAAATACTGTCCAACCTCGTGGGAGACTACGGGGACGTTTGAAACAAGCTCCCCTGAGGAATTGTCCACGGAGACGGTTTTTACCCCTGTGCCGTACTGAATTTCGATAGTGCCTCCCGAAGAAGCACCGCTGCCTATAGAGTTCGGTTTGATATGTTCGTCATATGTATAGTCCGAGTTGGGAGCGTCCGTCTGAATGTGTCCCAAGGGCGCGTCGCACATTGCGTAGGAGCCGCGGAAAAGCCGCTCCCTTGAAAAGCGTACGCCCACGAAAAAGTCGTCGTTTTCAAGTATGCAGGGATAAAACTGGAAGTTGTTTGAGCCTTGTGTGTACAGCGGTCGGGGGTCGTATTTTTTATAGTCCCCCAAAATTGTGTTTAGGCGCTCCTTGCTGCCCCAAAGCTCGTTGCCGAGGGAAAGTGCGAAAAACGAGGGGTGATTGCCGAAGCTGTCAAGAATTTTAAAGCCCTCGCCGATAAGATATTTCTGACCGTCGGTAAGCTCGTCCTCTACCGTGCCCCAGAATGGCAGCTCGGGTTCCATGTAGATACCCACGCGGTCGGCAGCCTCAAAAGCCGCCTCGGGGGGACAGCAGGTGTGAAAACGGTAGTGGTTTATGCCGTGAGATTTTGCGGTTTTCAGTATCTTTACCCAGCTTTCGACGTCCGTGGGAGCAGCCCCGGTCATAGGGAATATCATTCCGTCATGCTTGCCGCGCAGGAAAATTTTCTCGCCGTTGAGAAGAAAATCCTTACCGCTTGTTTCAAATTTTCTCATGCCGAAGGAGATTTTTTCGGTGTCCCCGCCGCAGGAAATTTTCATGATGTATGTATTGGGTTCATGCTCGTTCCAAAGCTTTGCGCTCGGCATTTCGTACACAAAGGTCGGATTTTCTTTTGTAAGAGCGGCTGTCTTGCTGCCGAAGCCGTTCACCTCTGCGGTAAGCTCAATGCTGTCTCCGCCGATAATTTCACCGCGGACGGTTACGCTGCTTTTTTCGGGTTCGGGGAAAATTTTTATATTTTCATACCGCACACGGCTCCTGCATTCAAGGTAAATTTCTCCCGTGATGCCAAGCCAGTTGGTCTGGGTGTCCTGAGAGGTCATGTGTCCGCCGGGCACAGGGCAGGAAACGTTGTCCGCTATGATCGTTATTTTGACGGGTACGCCGAATTTAAAAAAGCCGGTAACATTGTATCTGTGCGGCGCGCACAGGCTGTTTTGTGTACCGACCTGTTTTCCGTCTATCCAAATAGAGGTGGTGCGGGTGCGTTCCATAACAAGGAATACGTCGCAGTCAGCATTTTTCGGTGTAAAATTCACGGTGCGCTCGTAAAGCGCGTACCCCTCAAAGCGGTAAGGATCAGTTAAAAAGCCGTCGCTTCTTTCATCGGTCAGGGGTGGTTTTTTCATTTGCTGCACCGTTGAGGGCAGACGTATAGTATCATTTATATCGGCATCTATATCGGGCGCTTTTTCGCTTAGCAGAAAGCTCCACTTTTCGCCTGTCAAAAGAAATCTTTCTATCATTCAAGACATTCCTTTCTTTTATTCTGAAGTTTTTCCGTCCTCTGTTTTTTTGGCGGAGCGGGCGCGCTTGATAACGTCCTCCGCAAATTCCGTCATATAGTCGGAGCAGGAATTTTCCAAAGAAATATTTGCATGGAATACAGCGTCGTCGTACTGTCCGAGGTTAAGAAGATTAACCGCAAGGATCGCGGAGCAGAGAGACCTGCCGTATTTTTTTAAATACGGCGGAAGAGTCCGCCATTTTATTTTTTTGATAGTGTCTGCTGCGGAATTGTACAGCGAAGCCTCCGTCTGATAAATGGCAAGGACTGTCAGAACAATATCGTTTGAAGAAAAGGCTTCAAGGTAATAAATGCCGTCGTCGTATGCTCTGACTGCGCCTTCCTTGTCATGGGTCAGAACAGCGAGTATCATTTTGGCGCAGTAGTAATACGCCGCAGTCTTGAAATTTCCCGTTGACTGAGCAATGTCCAGAATACTTACAAGGTCGGCTTGGGAAAGAACGTCCTCCGCAGTTTCAGTGTCGCCCTTTACAGAGTACAGCATTGCCGACATCACGAGAATGTGATTTTTCATGTCCCCAGCCGCATTTGACATAAGCTCTGACATAAGTCCGTCGGAAAGTCTTTCGTCCCTGAAAATTTTAAAAAGTCTGCGTCTTAGTTTTTTTGCGGGAGCTCGCTTTGCCGCAGAAGAAATAAAGTATGAAATTATACCGAGAAAAAGGGACGCCGCCGCCATAACGGGAATGTAAATTTTCAACTCAAAGCTGCCGTAGGAAAGCGAAAAAATGTTATGTACCATCTGTACCGCAAAGCCCGCGCAGCAGCCTAAGATAAGATATATCCCCCACCACAGGCTTATGCCCTTTGCAAGCGCAAGGAGCCTTTTTTCAAGCTTCATAATTATTTCCTCCTGTTTTTGTAATGATTTACGTATCCTTTTGAACGTCCGACATGTTTTCTGTTTCACATTCCACATAATCCGCAACCTTTGTCATTATCGCGGAACGTAAAAAAGTATTCATTGGTATTTTGGAAGCTTCTATAGCTTCTTTTAATAATTCGTACTCGGACAGTTTCATTTTTACCGTTTGGTACTTAAAATGTGCCTTGTCGTACTTTTTATTTGCAGCACGCTGTGCTTTTGATACAGCCATTGGTATACACCCTTTATTATTTTTTTGGTTCAGCCAAGGTATTATCGGTTTCACTGTTTACATACTCTGAGACCTTTGTCATGATTGCAGTACGCAAAAAAGTGTTCATCGGTATTTTGGAAACCTTTAACGCTTCTTTTAATAATTCATATTCGGATATTTTCAGCTTTACCGATTGATATTTAAAGTGAGCCTTGTCGTACTTTTTGTTTGAATTCATTTTTGCTTTTGATACAGCCATTTTATACACCTTCTATTAATATTATATCATAGTATCGCAAGGTTACAACGTGAAATATTGCACAAAATTCCCGTTGTAACTTCGTGTATGCTGACGGTTGCAATTCATGTTATAACGTGCTATAATTGATTTAAAATAAAATTCAAAGGAGAAATTACCATGAATATGCCAACATTGGAAGAAATTTTTTACGGAATGAACGGCGAGGAAGTCACTTCACCGCAGCTTGACGACGAGGAACGAGCCTTGCGGAGATTTCTAAAAATACTTAGAAATCAAAAGGAAATCAGGAAACCTGCCGCTGAACGCATTCGCGATTCTGCGGAGGCTATTTCAGTAAACGCAAAATGCGCGGGTTTTGAATTGGGTTTTAATTTCGCCGTAAAGCTGTTTTTGCAGAGAGATTGATAATTTATTTTTTCAGCAAGTCTCTCATATCTTCTATAAGCTTAGCAATATCCTCGTCTCTGTACTTAGCCCCGCTCCATATCTCGTGAGCAACGACCGCCTGCCATACAAGCATTGCCATGCCGCCCACAGCCTTTATGCCGTGCTTTTCCGCAAGCTTCATCAGCAAGGTAACATCGGGGTTGTATATTACTTCAAATACGTTTTTGCAGCTTTTTACTACCTCCTCTGTAACGGGGCAGTCCTCCGTCTTGGGGAACATTCCCACGGGACTTGCGTTGATGAGCAGGTCGAATTCCCCCGAAATTCGGTCGTGGGTAATGACCTTTATTTTTGCGTCGGGAGCGTGCTGCAAAGCTTCGGCGGCAGCTTCCTCCGCTCCCTTTATAAATTCGGGGAGAGCAACTATCGTCAAGTCCGCGCCGTGCATAGCCGCTTCAATAGCGATCATTCGTCCAACGCCGCCGCAGCCTATTTGCAGGACTTTCCCCGACAGACTGATATTTTCAGCCTCCAGAGAACGGAGAAAACCGTAGCAGTCCGTATTGAAGCCGATATTTTTACCCTCACGGTTCACAACGCAGTTTACCGAATTGTAACGCTTTGCGGACTCGTCCAGTTCGTCAAGATATTTTATAATGTCCACCTTAAAGGGTATTGTGATATTGTATCCTCCCAATGAGTTAAGATACGCCGCTTTGTCCGCAAGCTGTTCGGGGGGAAGCTCGCATATCTCATACTCCGCGGACTTGCCCTCCAGTTCAAATAAACGCTTGTGAATGGGCGGGGACATTGTGTGCTTTAACGGGTAGCCTAAAATTGCGTATTTTTCCATAAAATCAAATCCTTTGTATATATTTTCCGTAGGGCGGGGGCAGCCTGAATTGGCACGCTCCCGTCCTTATATTATGCGTGTTTCGACAAGGCAGGAGCAAGCCCCTGTCCTGCAAATTATCCGCCAATTTTCAGCGAATGTAAATACCAACCCGCGTTGTCGGGAGTACCGTCCTCTTTTTTCGGCGTAATGTCGGTGACCTTGCCGTCCGCGCCGATCTCAAGGGTCATGAAAAATCGGTTTGTAACGGTCTGGTTGTGGAGTGCATAGTTGATGTTGATAATGCCGTTATCGCGGCGGACGATATTAACAAGGTCGCCGCCCCGCGCCGCTATCTCGTCAAGAGCAGCCCTGCCGCCGCCGTACTCCAAAAGCTGTTCCTCGGTGATGTCAAGCCCCGTGTACTCGGCAATTTCACCGTCCCGATAGCGGAACCAGTAAAGCTTTTTCGCCTCCTGGTCGCGGGTCGAGTCGGTGTACCCGGCGTTCACATAGCCTGTAAACTCGCCGTCCGCCTGCATAGAAAAGTCCTCCGCGTCAGGGGTATCAAGCTTTTGGGACTTGCCGTTTTTCATGACGAAATAGTCGTTATCTTTTTTCATAAGCACGTCGCCGTCCGCAATGAAAAGACTTATGTCCTCCGTAACCTTTTTCGCGCCGTCCTTGTCCGCGTACCAAAGGGAGAAGCTTTCGTCAGTGCCGTAATAGGCGTAAAGAGCGTTTTTGCCGCCGATATTTCCGTAAAACCTCTCGCGGATAAAGGAATTTTCGTCCCCCTCTGCGGTATCGTATATCATTTCGCTGAAACGCTCGAAGTCGGTTTGCTCGATTTGCGAATATTCGTATATATCATATTCGCCGGCGTTTGAGGTATATTTTTCGGATAGGAAAACTTTTCCGTTCCTGTACATAACCGTCATATTGCCGATACCCTTGCCGACTTCGATACACTCTGTATAATTAATATTTATAATTCCATTGCCGCGTTTAAGTATATTTGTTGCTTCACGGTCGTTTACGGCAATTTTATCGAGAACCTCCGCCGCCCCATCATATTTAAGAAATTCCTCGCGGGTTATTTCTTTTCCGTTATATTGGTGAATATCTCCGTTATGGAAATAATACCAAAAGTCCATATCAGTCTGAAAAATCGTTCTGTCATTTTCTTGATCAAAATATTCAACGCCTGTTTTAATACTTCCCGTAAAATCTCCGTAATTGCCGTCGGGAACGAGATTTGCGGCAGTTTTCCCGCCGACTTTTGAAGCGGAGCTGTTTTCTAAGATATAGTAATAACAATCGTGTGTAAGCACACCGAGAACCGCGGGGTGATAGTGCTTGACCATAATATAAACATTTCCTGCGGACTTAATATGCGGCGGGTCTTTCGGGTAGTACGCTTCTTCCAGCTTGTACGCTTTGTCGCCCGAAGCAAACCACAATTCGCTCCAACTTGGTTCGCCGTATTCCGCGACAAGCTCATTGATACCGTCCTCGTCAAAATCACCGAAAAGCGGGTTGAGAATTTCGCCGTCGATTTCGGAAGCTTCAATAATTAGTTTTTCAAGCGCAGCTTGCTCGTCGGAAATATTTTCACGTTCCGAGACAGTCTCCGAAAATTCGGTTTGCGAGGAAGTGTCCGTTTCGTTTTGGGCGGTAACGGCGGTCGTTCCCTCGGTCTCCGTTACAGTCTCTGAAGCGGTCTCCGAAGCCTCGCCGAGGGACGGCATTTCCTCTTTGCAGCCGCCCAAGATCAGCAGGGAAAGAATTGCCGCAAAAATGTATTTTGACTTTTTTGACATAATATCAACCCTTAGCCGTTAATAATTTCAAGAGCCTTTTCAAGCGTCTTGACGTTCTCGACATTCGCCGCGTTTACGCCCTTTAAGGTCTTTTTAACAAGCCCCGTCAGCACCTTGTTTGGTCCAAGCTCGATAAAATTCTCATAGCCCGCCGCCTGCAAAGCCGCAAGCTCCGAGGTGAAGCGGACGGGGGAAACAATATGCGCCGCAAGCTTGTCCGGCATACCCTCAAAGTCCGTCTGAATACCGCCGATGAGATTGGAATAAAATTCCACATTCGGCGTACCGAAATTAATATCCGCGATCGCGGGAGCAAATTCCTCTGCAGCCGGCTGCATAAGCTTTGAGTGGAAAGCCGAGGAGACCCCAAGCTTTACAGCCTTTGCGCCCATTTCGGCAAATCTTGCCGCCGCTTTTTCCGCAGCCTCTGTCTCTCCCGCGATAACGGTCTGCGCGGTGGAATTGTAATTTACGGGGACGACATAGCCGTCTATTTCAGCGCAGGCTTGCTCCACCTCTTCCGCAGGCTTGCCGATTATGGCATACATTGCTCCGCTTGCGGACTCTGCGGCTTTCTGCATTGCCTCCGCTCTCGCCTTGATGACCTTGAAGCCGTCCTCAAAGGTAAGTATGCCGCTTGCAACCATAGCGGCGTATTCGCCTAAGGAGTGCCCCGCAACTGCGGAAAATTCCACGCCGTTTATCTTCATTGCTTCAAGCGCAACAAGTGAGGTCGCCATGATAGCGGGCTGTGAAAAGACGGTTTTTGCCAGTTCCTCCTCTGCGGACTCGTTTATCTTTTTCGCGAGGTCAAAGCCTAAAATTCCGCTTGCCCGCTCATAAACGTCTATCTGCGGGTATTTTTCGCAAAGCTCCTTTCCCATTCCAACATACTGGGAGCCTTGTCCCGAAAATAAAAATACTGTTTTTGACATATATTCCATATCCTTTCAAAAAAAATTGTGTGCGCCGAACCCCTGCAAAGCCGTTTTTTTGTCAAAACGGAAATTTCCGAAAATTTTTATCCCGAAATCGGTTGACAACGGAGCAGAAAAATATTACAATAGTAATATATGGCTTTTGCAGTAACGTGTAAAAAGTCGTTACAAATACTATACCATATTTATTGGTAAATTACAAGAGATTACCGCACTATTTTTTTGCGGCTATACTAATTAACGACCTAATTGTACACAAAAATTTCAAGCAAAAATTTGCATATACGATTTTGGCGCAGAAATTTTTGTTTGTACAACGGGAGTGAATCAGTATTATCTTGATACGGAGGTAATTGCTTTGTTTGGAATTGAAATTTTGGGTACAGGCTCGTATAATCCCGCTCTTAACGTCACTAATAACGATATGGCTAAGATCGTTGAGACCAACGACGAGTGGATATCTACCCGCACGGGAATAAAGTCCCGCCGCATTGCCGACGGAGAACCCACTTGGAAAATGGGCGCGGAGGCTGCTGCGGAGGCGGTAAAAAATGCGGGAATTGACCCTATGGATATAGGTCTTATCATCGACACTACAATTACAAACGATTTCTGCACCCCCTCCGTTGCCTGTGTTATACAGAACGAGATAGGCGCGTGGGGCGCTGCCGCTTACGACCTTAACGCCGCCTGCTCGGGATTTGTTTACGCCGTGGACGCTGCGAAAAGATACCTCCAGACTGAACCCGAAATGAAATACGTCCTCGTTGTGGCAAACGAAATGCTGTCGAAAATTACAGACTATACCGACCGTTCAACCTGCGTACTTTTCGGCGACGGCGCGGCTGCCGCTGTTATAGGACGCTCCGAGAAGCTTTTTGCAAGCTTTATCGGCGCAGACGGACGGGGCGCTCATTCACTTTATTCAAAGGCGCACAAGGTTTTCCACCCCTTCAGGACCAGCCAAACCGACGAAATAGACAGCGGCGAGTACGAGACGGGAACGACTTACCTCGTTCAGGACGGCAAGGAGGTATACAAGTTTGCAACAAAGGCTCTGCCTACGGCGGCGCATAAGGCTGCCGAAAAGATAGGGCTTGACATAAACGAGGTGGACTGGTTCATTCCACACCAGGCGAATATCAGAATTATCGAGACCGCCGCGAAAAATATCGGCGTTTCAATGGACAAATTTATTGTGAATATCCAAAATCACGGCAACACATCAAGCGCGTCGATCCCAATAGCTCTCCACGAGGCTATTACTGACGGTATAATCAAGCGGGGCGACAAGCTTTGTCTCGTAGGCTTCGGAGCAGGTCTTACCATGGGCGCGGTTATTTTGGAGTATTGATTTTCTGCAACTGTGAGTATATAATTTCTGATGCAATACATTGAGTATTAAAATCTGCAAAGGAGTGTCCGTAAATGATAACAGAATATGTTGTTACAGAGCTTTGGGACTTGTTCTGGCTTTATGCGGACAACGCCTTTACGGCTTTTATGCAGAAAAGCATATTTGTGCTTATTATACAGGGAGTATTGATAGCGTTTTCTATTTGGGACAGAAACAGCCGTTTTTTCGTGGTTTTATCGGCGATCGGCGTGTATTCGGTCTACGGCAGTATTTCGGTATGGGTGAATATGCACGGCATTGAGCTTGCTGAAAAACGTCAAAGCGAAGCAAGGTACAGACAGTACCGCCGTGCGCTTAATCTAAGGCACAGGAAGCTGCCCTATGACGAAATAATTTTTATACCGGAGATAAATAACGATACGGATAGTTTCAATAAAATATACACTGCGGAATATAAAATGAATTTTGAAAGGAATTATATTTATGGCTAAAACTGCAATTATTACAGGCTCTTCAAGAGGTATAGGCGCGGCGATCGCTCTGCGTTTGGCTAAGGACGGTTACAATATCGCTCTTAACGATCTTAACGAGGGTATGTTTGAAAATAACGATATAAAGGAAAAAATCACCGCGTTGGGCGTTGAGGCGGAAATATTCTGCGCGGACGTTTCAAAATACGATCAGTGCGAAAGTATGGTAAAGGCTGTAAAGGAACGCTTCGGCACTATCGACGTGCTTATCAACAACGCGGGCATAACCCGCGACGGTCTTATGGCGAGAATGTCCGAGGAGCAGTACGATACCGTTATCGCGGTAAATCAGAAAAGCGTTTTCAATATGATGAAGCTTGCGGGCAACGTTATGATACGCCAGAAGCAGGGCAAGATAGTGAACCTTGCTTCTGTTGCCGGACTTTACGGCAATCCGGGGCAGATAAACTACTCCGCTTCAAAGGCGGCTATAATCGGCATGACAAAAACCGCAGCCAAGGAGCTTGGTTCAAGAAATATCAACGTGAACGCTGTTGCTCCGGGCTTTATCAGCACTCCAATGACTGATAAGCTTACCGAGGAACAAAAGGCTAAAATGCTTGAAGCTATCGCTATGAAGCGTTACGGCACGGTGGACGAGATCGCGGGCGTGGTGTCGTTCCTTTGCTCCGAGGACGCGTCCTACGTTACGGGACAGACCATAGAAATTTCAGGCGGACTGTCTATGTGAGTGTATAGTGTACAGTTGACAGTTTTGTATGATATTTTGCATATGTAGGGCGGGGGCTTGCTCCCGCCTCCGGATAAAAAATAATTTTTATAGGCGGGAGCAAGCCCCCGCCCTGCAAAATGTTAATTAGTTAATTATTTATAATTTGAAAGGATTTGTTTAAATATATGAAAAGAGTTGTTATTACGGGAATGGGCGTGGTTTCCCCCGTGGGAAACAGCGTCGGCGAATTATGGGAAAGCCTTAAAGCAGGAAAGCACGGCTTTGGCTATATAAACGATATTACAGGCGATGATTTCGACGTTAAGATCGCCGCGAGAGTAAAGGATTTCTCACCGGAAAAATATGTTGAGAAAAAAGAAGCCCGTCGTATGGACAGATTTACCCAGTTCGGCGTGACTGCTGCTATGGACGCTCTTGCTGACAGCGGTTCGGATTTCAAAGACCTTGACCCGTTCCGTGCAGGCGTTATCTTCGGCGTTGGCATAGGCGGACTTAATCTTACCCTTTCGGAGCATGAAAAATTTCTCGAAAAGGGTGCGGACAGGATTTCCGTGTTTTATGTTCCTATGATGATAGGCAACATGGCTGCGGGAACGATTTCTATGCGTACAGGCTTCAAGGGGGACAACTTCTGTTCAACTACAGCCTGCGCTTCCGCTACTCACGCTATCGGCGAGGCTTTCCGCAAGATCAAGGACGGCTATCTTGATGTTTGTATTGCGGGCGGTTCGGAGTCCTGCGTGGGTACGTTCGCGCTGGCAGGCTTCAACAATATGAAAGCCCTGACCCGTTCCGACGACCTTGACAGGTGTTCAATACCCTTTGACGCGGAAAGAAGCGGCTTCGTACTCGGCGAGGGCTGCGGCGCGTTAGTCCTTGAAGAGCTTGAGCACGCTAAGGCAAGGGGTGCGAAAATTTACGCTGAAATTGCAGGGTACGGCGCTACCTGTGACGCATATCATATGACCTCTCCCTCTCCGGAGGGCGACGCTGCGGCAAGAGGAATGGTGAATGCCTTTACAGAGGCGGGACTTAAAGCGGAGGATATCGACTATATCAACGCTCACGGCACGTCCACGGGACTTAACGATAAGTACGAAACAAAGGCCGTTAAAAAGGCTTTGGGCGAAGAGGCGGCAAAGAAAGTTGTTATCAATTCCACAAAATCTATGACGGGACACCTTTTGGGCGCGGCTGGAGCTGTTGAGGCGGTCGTTACGGCGCTGACGGTAAAGAACGATTACGTTCACAAAACGCTTGGATATAAAGTCCCCGACCCCGAATGTGACCTTGATTACTGTACAGAGGGCGGACGGAGCATGACCGTAAACGCAGCTCTTTCCAACAGCCTCGGCTTCGGCGGACACAATGCAACGCTTTGCATTATCAAATATAAGGAATAATTTAGGAGGCATTTCAGATGAGCGATAAGATACTTGATATAATAGACATAGAAACCGTTTCAGCACTGGCAGACCTTGTAAACGAAAAGGAGCTGGAAGAGCTGACCGTTGAAAGAGACGGCAAGAAAATTACCGTAAAGGGCAGGAAATGTCAGCCTCCTTTAGGCGGCATGCCCCCGCCAATGGGTATGCCTTTGGTTCAGACCCAAGTGATGCAGCAGCCGGCTCAGGCGGCACAGGCTGATGTTCCCGAGGTTTCGGGAAATATTGTGAAAGCCCCCTTGGTGGGAACTTTCTACGCCGCCTCCGCCCCAGACAAGCCTCCCTTTGTAACTGTCGGCAAGCGTGTCAAAAAGGGAGACGTACTTATGATAATCGAGTCAATGAAGCTTATGAACGAGGTACAGAGCGACTTTGACGGCGTTGTGGAGGAAATCCTCGTAAGCAACGGTCAGGCTGTGGAATTCGACCAGCCTATTATGATAATAAAGTAAGGGGACGTACTTATGCCGTTAATGAACAAAGAACAAATTATGGAAATAATCCCCCACCGCGATCCGTTCCTGCTGATAGACACTATCGAGGAAATGGAGGTCGGCAAGCGCGTTGTCGCAACAAAGCACATGAACGAGGACGAATTTTGGTTCAAGGGACATTTTCCCGATTATCCCGTTGTCCCCGGTGTGCTTATGCTGGAAATGTGCGCTCAGGCGGGAGCTGTTGCAATGCTTTCAATGCCCGAAAACAAGGGCAAGATAGGCTTTTTCGGCGGAGTTAAGGAAGCAAAGTTCCGCCGTCAGGTAGTGCCCGGAGATACCCTGCGTATCGAGGTTGAGATAATCAAGGTAAAGGGTCCCGTAGGCGTTGGAAAGGCTCTTGCCACGGTAAACGGCGAGAAAGCCGTTGCGGCGGAAATATCGTTTGCAATAAAGTAGGGCGGGGGCTTGCTCCCGCCTGTGTACCCGATTTATAATTGCAATTATGCTTGATACAGCGAGGCGGGAGCAAGCCCCCGCCCTACAGATAATATGTAATCGGTGCAATAAAACAATTTTACTGTTAATCCGAAAGGAAATTTAGTTATGTTTAAAAAGGTACTTATCGCCAACAGAGGCGAAATAGCCGTAAGAGTAATAAGAGCCTGCCGCGAGCTGGGTCTGAAAACAGTGGCGGTTTTTTCCACCGCTGACAGGACTGCTCTCCATGCTCAAATTGCCGACGAGGCGATATGCATAGGCGGCGCGGCAACTAAGGACAGCTACTTGAACGAAAAGGCGATAATCGCCGCCTGCGAAATAACGGGAGCGGACGCGGTACACCCGGGCTTCGGCTTTCTTTCGGAGAACGCCGCCTTTGCACGGAACTGCCGCAAGTGCGGTATAACCTTTATAGGGCCTGCACCCGAGTCTATTGAAATGCTGGGTGACAAGGCTGCCGCTAAGACCGCCATGAAAAACGCGGGAGTACCTGTTATCCCGGGCAGCGACGGCGCGGTAAAGTCCATGGACGATGCAAAAAGGCTTGCGGAGGAAATAGGCTTTCCTCTTATGGTAAAGGCATCGGCAGGCGGCGGCGGACGCGGCATACGCCTTGTTGAGCGCATGGAGGACTTAGTCCCCCAAATAGAAGCCGCAAAGCAGGAGGCGCTGAATTATTTCGGCGACGACAGCATATATATGGAGAAATTTATCGTAAACCCAAAACATATTGAAATACAAATTCTGGCGGATATGCACGGCAACGTCGTACATCTTGGCGAGCGTGACTGCTCTATGCAGAGGCGCAACCAAAAGGTGCTGGAGGAAAGCCCCTCCGTGATAATGACCCCAATGCTCCGAGAGCGTATGGGCAAGGCTGCCGTGGCTGCGGCAAAGGTCTGCGGATACTACAATGCGGGCACTATCGAGTTCCTTGTGGACAATGAAAATAATTTCTATTTCATGGAGATGAACACCCGTATTCAGGTGGAGCACCCCATTACCGAGTTTGTTACAGGGGTAGACCTTGTTAAAGCGCAGCTTAAAATTGCGGCGGGAAAAGAGCTGCCCTATTCACAGGAGGACATACGCATAAAGGGACACTCAATAGAGTGCCGAATAAATGCGGAGAACCCCGAAAAGGGTTTCCGTCCATGCCCCGGAAAGATAAACGCAATGCTTATCCCCGGCGGTCCGGGAGTGAGAATAGACAGCGCGGCATATCAGGGCTATACCATACCGCCCTACTACGACAGCATGATCGCAAAGCTTATTGTGTACGCTCCCACAAGGGAAGAAGCCATTGCAAAAATGAAATGGGCTTTGGCGGAATTTATCGTTGAGGGTGTTGATACAAATATAGATTTTCAGCTTTCGCTGATAAGAGACCCGATGTTTGAGTCGGGAAAGTACGACATAGGATATTTAGGAAGAAAGCAGGGTTAGCGCGGTGGAAGATCTACAGGTCGCGTCCAAGGAAAAATGTCCCCTTTGCGGCGGAGATGTGCTGTTGGGTGAGTGCAGCTCATGCGGATATGCTGTGCCCGATACGGAAAAGCTTTCCGCGGTATATGACCTGTCCCCCGACAACGTGGTTTTCGGCGACGCGGTTTTCGATTATGACGAGGACGATATTCCCTCAATAGAAATACCCGACGCCTCTGCACTTCCCACGGCGGAACAGCGCAGACAGGCGGCGCGGCTGAAAAGGGCACAGGCAAAAGCGGCTGCCGAAGCTGCTAAAAAATCACATGCGCTGAATATGGCGAATACGTCCTTTGTACCCTATACAAAGCCTAATTACGGCAATCAGCAAAAGCCTGTAAATTCTGCCGATACGTTGGACTTGCCGACAAAAATGGTAAAATCGGTGTCCGATTTCGTATTTAACAACTGGTGGAAATTTCTTTTGACGGCAATTCTTCCCTCGGTGGGGTACGGCTTTGCGTTTTTCTACTTTGTCATAAATATGGATAAGGATCGTAAAAAAAGCGAGCTGTTTTTTGCGGCGGCGATATTGCTGACGACAATTTTATTGCAGGCGGTCAAATGGGATCCCACAGGGTTTGACATACTTATACAATATTTCATAAAAGGATTTTTGACAAGAGGTCGGCATTACTACTAATACTGATTTGCTCTTAAAAGCGTAGGTAAAAAATCTGCACAAAAATCATACGCGCAAATTTTTGCTTGATTTTTTACACGCTTTTTAGTCGCAAATCAGCATAAAGGAGCGTGAGATAAAATGGCGGTAAAAAGATGTCCCCTGTGCGGAGGGAACGTTAAGGGCAATTACTGTAACGAGTGCGGATACGCAATTCCCGATGAGGAGGACATAAGCGCGCTCTACAACTACGATCCATCGGATTATCCTCAGGAGCAGCCCGCGGTACGTGAGATAACCCCCGAACATATCACCGAGGAGATATACCCCAACCGTCCCAAGCCGATGGAATTCAAGGTGCGGGAAGAACCTAAAAAGGATACCCTTTTCGCAAACCCCTATGCAAACCAAAACAACGGAGCAAATACAGGCGGAGCAAATCCGTATGCAAATAATGCTCCTAAGCAGAGCGGCAACCAGTCTCCCTATGCGGGACCTTATATAAACAACGCGCCGCTGCAGAATAATAATCAGCAGAACAATCAAAATCCCTATGCAAACGGCAATTTCAAGCCTTATACAAATCCGAACCAAAACGCTTCGGGCGACAGCTTTTGGGATTTTTTGAAAAAATACTGGATATTTGCACTGCTCACATTTTTTTTACCGCCTATTTGGGGCGTTATCTGGCTGATTTATGACAGGAACACTCTCAGTAAAAAATACAAAACGTATATTATTATTTTAACAATACTTGGGTTAATTCTTCCTCCATGATAAATACTGATTTTCTCCCGTTGTGCAGAATTTTTTGTACGCAATTAGGCCGTAAACCGGTATAAGCATGGCAAAATATACATATTTCCGAAAAGGAGTGAACAAAATGGGTCTTGAGGACTTGTTCAACGTTGTTAAAACCCGTCTTGACAATCTTAACAGCGCAGAGGAGGAAAAAGCCTCCGACAAACCCGATAAGGACGATTCGGCTGTAAGGGTGCCGAAAAATATGCTGTTTAAGTGCCCGAGATGTCTGAATGTGATAATGACCGACGAGCTGGAGAAAAATTTAAAGGTGTGTCCCGAATGCGGTTACCACGCGAGAATTTCCGCTCCCGAAAGAATAAAGCTTATTGCTGACAAGGAAAGCTTTAAGGAATTCGACCCAAATATGGTCAGCGAAAATCCTATAGATTTCCCCGATTACGAGGCTAAGCAGCAGGCTCTCCGCGACAGTACGGGTCTTAAGGACGCCGTCATCACTGGCGAATGTACGATACGCGGGGAACGGTGCGTTATCGGCGTAATGGATTCCCGATACATGATGGCTTCAATGGGCAGCGTTGTGGGTGAGAAAATCACACGCGCATTTGAGTTTGCCACGAAAAACAAGCTCCCCGTGATAATGTTCACAGCTTCGGGGGGAGCGAGAATGCAGGAGGGTATCGTTTCCCTTATGCAGATGGCTAAGACAAGCGGCGCAGTTGCCCGTCACAGCGACGCGGGACTGCTTTACATAACGGTAATGACCGATCCCACAACAGGCGGCGTGACGGCTTCCTTTGCCTCTTTGGGGGACATTATTATCGCCGAGCCGAAGGTCCTTATAGGCTTTGCGGGCAGACGCGTTATCGAGGGAACTATAAAGCAGCGTCTCCCCGACGATTTCCAATCGGCGGAATTTATGCTGGAGCACGGCTTTGCCGATATGATAGTTGAAAGAAAATCCATGCGAAGAACTATTGCACACATTTTAAAGCTGCACAAAACGGGAGGGGATCTGTAAATGGAAAAGATGAATAAGCTTACTCCCTACGAGCGTCTTGAAGTAGTCCGCCACAAGGGCAGACCCACCGTAAGAGACTACATACCGCTTATTTTTGACGAGTTTATCGAAATGCACGGAGACCGCTGCTTCGGCGACGACAAGGCGATAGTGGGGGGCATAGGCTCTATAAACGGTATACCCGTTACAATTATCGCGCAAGTCAAGGGCAGAAACCTCAACGAAAACAAGGAGAGCAACTTCGCTATGCCGCATCCGGAGGGCTACAGAAAGGCTCTGCGGCTTGCAAGACAGGCTGAGAAATTTCACCGTCCCGTTATATGCTTTATAGATACTCCCGGAGCTTTCTGCGGCGTTGAAGCCGAGAAGCGTGGACAGGGAGAGGCTATTGCAAAAAATATCATGGAATTTATGCGGCTGCGGACTCCTATCATCAGCGTTGTCCTCGGCGAGGCTGGAAGCGGCGGCGCGCTTGCTTTGGGAGTATGCGACGAGCTTGCGATTCTGGAAAATGCTTCCTACACAGTAATTTCTCCCAGAGGATTTGCTTCCATTCTTTGGAAAGATGCGGGCAAGGAAAAGGAAGCCTGCAATATAATGCGCGTTACCGCCGAAGATATGGTGGAACTGGAGGTTGCGGAGAAGATAATAGAGGAGCCTTTAGGGGGCGCACATAACGATATTGGTCAAACTGCCGAAAATATTGCAGAATTTTTGTACAAATCTCTAAGAGAAAAAATGAAAATAGATATTGACGTTTTGCTAAATGAACGTTATACTAAGTTTAGAAAAATCGGTAAGTTCATAGAGGAATAATTTTCCGGTCAAGCTTGCCGTATGAGGTCAGTTTATAAGGACATTTCATATTGTCTTTATACCAATAAAAAATAATATGAACGGAGGCAAAAAACATGGTATTTGATAAGGTAAAGGAAATTATCGTTGAGCAGCTCGACGTTGACGCCGACAAGGTAACAACGGACGCAAACATTCAGGACGATCTTGGCGCTGATTCTCTTGACGTAGTTGACCTTGTAATGAGCCTTGAAGAGGAATTCGATATCGAGATCCCCGATGAGGCTGTTGAAAGCATTAAGACCGTCGGCGATATTGTTAAGTATATCGAGGATAATCAGTAATTGTTTTCACCAAAAGGTAAAAAACGCCGCAGAGCTTCTTTGTCTGCGGCGTTTTTTGGTAGGTTCTAATTTTTATTAAAGAGGTTTTTAATTATGATAAACGACCCAATTATAAAAGAAATGTCGGAGGAAATAGTAAAGCTTTGCGACCCGCTGCAAATTTTTCTTGCAACGGCAAAAAGAAATTCAAAGGGCGAAGTCATACGCTTTAAGCTTTGCATTGTGGTGGACGACAAATATGTCAGCCACTCCGATCTGGAGACGGAGATACTGCTGAAAACCGACTGCCCCGTGCCATGCGACATAATAGTCTATAACGTAAGCGAATGGAACGAGTGCCTTGACGACGACTTTTCATTTGCGTACAGAATTGAAAACGAGGGGAATTTGATATATGAGCAGAAGCAGTAGTCACTCCACCGACAGCAAGCGTTATTATGACTGGCTTTATCACGCTTGCCTTGATATAATGTCCGCCCGCGTTCTTGTGGGCGACGAAAGGCTCTCCAAGCCTGTGGTGTTCCATTGTCAGCAGGCTATGGAAAAGGGTCTGAAAGCGTTCCTGCTTTATAAGCACCGCAAGCTTTTCGACGGTCACAATCTGACATGGCTCTGCAAGCAGGCGGCGCTGACGGATCAGTCCTTTACAAAATGGATAAGCAAAAGCGCAATGCTTAACAGGTACTACATAGAAACAAGGTACCCCGCCGACATTCCCGAGGAGATAAGCAAGGAGCTTACAAAGGAGATACTCGAAGCCACCGAGGATATGCTGGAATTTATCTGTGAGCTTACGAAATTTGATTACCGCAGCTACCGCAAGAAAGGCAAGTACTGGCTGACGTGACAGTTGAAAGTTTAACCCCGCGCTGCTGATACTATAGCGGTACATAAAAATATCTTGACAAAATTCGTAGGGGACGGGTTTCCCGTCCCGCTGTTTCATAATTGCGGGCGGGGAGACCCCGCCCCTACAAAAGGCATTATTTTATAGGATTGCTATAGTATGACGGGGTTTTTTATTGGTTTTTGAAAAACATAAATTAAAATTTATTTTAAATCGGCAAAACAATAAAGCGTACCCCGATCGGAGTACGCTTTAACTATCAATTATACACTATAAAATGTCAACTGCTCAGACTTGGCTGTTGTTGTCAAGGAAGTCCATAACATCGTCAACGTATGTGAACGCAAGAGATGTGCAGGTGTCAGCACAGCCGTAGTAAATGCAAATTCTGCCTGTATCGGCGTCAACAAGGTTAGCGCAGGGGAATGTTACTGCGTCTGTATCGCCGATAAGCTCGTAATCGGTCTGAGGGCTGATAAGGTAGGAAGCGCCTCTCTTGAGGACTTTCCAAGGCTCGTCCTTGTCAAGAAGTGCAGCGGAGAAGCTGTAAACATAACCGTTGCAGGAGGTCAGTACGCCGTGGTAGAAAATGAGCCAGCCGCGGTCTGTTTCGATAGGAATAGGACCTGCGCCCATTTTTGTAGCTTCCCAGCCCTTGGAGGGTCCCATAACGTGACGGTGCTCGCCCCAGTATGTCAGGTCGGGAGACTGGCTGATGAACATATCGCCGAAAGGAGTATGACCGCTGTCGGAGGGACGGCTCATCATAACGTACTTGCCGTTGATCTTGCGGGGGAACATTACGCCGTTTCTGTTGAAAGGCAGGTATGCGTTTTCAAGCTGTGTAAATTCCTTGAAATCGTAGGTGTAAGCGATACCGATAGTGGGCTTCCAGCCGTAAGCGTTGCACCATGTTACGATATACTTGTCTTCGATCTTGCAAACGCGGGGGTCGTAGCCGTACTGCCACTGACCTACCTCGGGGATATCGCATTTGAACTTGATTCTCTCCTCGTTGATGTCCCAGTTGAAGCCGTCCTTGGAGAAGCCGACGTGAAGCTCCATGTTGCGCTCTCTGTCGTCAACGCGGAAAACGCCTGCGAACTTGTAGTCGCCCACCTCAAAGGGAACTACGGAGCTGTTGAAGATAGAGTTTGAAGGCTCTCTGTAGCCGTTAGCCTTTTTTACCATGATGTGATCGCGCTTGATGATGGGGTTTGCCTCGTAGCGCCATACTACGTCCCTGCAGTCTGCGGGCTTATCCTGCCAGGGGATATTGGGGAGGGATACGCCGTTTAAAACTTTTACTTTCATTGAATAACCGCCTTTCAAGGTGTATAATTCTCTGGGTAGTCCGCACTTTCGTTTTAGTCTGGGACAGACCCACATTACTATTTATTATACACTATATCTTTCCAAAAATCAATAGCAATTTTTGCACTTAAAGGTATAAGTCACAAAACTTTAACACTTATTCTTATTGAAACGGATTACATTCAATTTGAAACGGTTTACATTTCTTACGGTTCACAAATGTTTTACAATTGGCGCGGCGGGGAGTGTCCCGAGGCGGGAGTTACCCCAGATTTGAAATACAATAAGCATTTACTTTACTAAGCCCCTCAAAGGGGGCAGGTATTAAGATTTTATTTTATGCAAATAATTTCCTTGCCTTTATTTTCGGCAAGCTTTTCAAATTTTGCTGCGCCGCCGTATGAACGCTGCACAAAGGTTATCACAATGTCGGAACGCTCTATAAGCCATTTGTTGCGGAAATTTATTGCAAAGCGTTTCGGAACACATTCAATGCCTTCGGGGAAAATTGTGTGTAAAAAGTCCTCTCTGTTTTCGGGGAGGTAGGCGTAAACAACGTAATATTCTATCTGATAAATGCTGCTTAATTCTTTAAGGACGGATAAAGCCATTCTGTCAAAATTCCCGTGATTTCCCACATAGAAGCAATTAACGCCCCGCTTTTCTATAAGCGAGGTTATTTTTTCTTTAAGCGCGTTTTTTATTTCCTGCGGCGCGTCCGAGTGTCCGAAAAATGTACATTTCATAAAATCTCACCTTGTTAAATAAATGTGTTGGTCTATATGTAGTCTGCATATATAAATATCAAATGATATACTTATATTTGTTAAGTCTATATATAGTCGGAGGTTAAAATGAAAATTTCCAAAGCGGTTGCAGTGCGAATTGAAGAGCTTTGCAAAGAACGCGGAATTACAATAAACGGTTTGGCAAATTTATCGGGAGTACACCCGTCTACAGTAAAAAGCATTATTTACGGCGCAAGCAAAAATCCCGGAATTGCAACAATAAAAATGCTTTGTGACGGTTTGGAAATAACTGTTGTTGAATTTTTTAACTGCGAAATTTTTCAAAGCTTAGAGCAGGAAATTGAATAAAAATGAAAAATCGGCTGAAGATCCAGCCGATTTTTATATTTTAAAATTTTATCTCATAAACCTTTCCGCATTCAGTCTCAAACTTCACCGTGTCCCCGTTGTCCTCCGCGGGGACGTTTTCTCCGCCGCAGGAAACCGATATTCCGCTGCCGACTATACGGCAGGGATTTCCGCAAAGGGAAAGCACTGCCGCGGAAACAGGCTTGCCGTGTTCCCATTCAAAGTCAACCTCGAAGCCGCCTCTTGCAATAATGCCGCGGACAAATCCCTTTTCCCACTCTTTCGGAGCGGCAGGGAGAAAATGTATTTCTCCGCTGTGGCTTTGAATAAGAGCCTCCGCAATTCCCGCGCCGCCGCCGAAATTGCCGTCTATCTGGAAAGGCGGGTGCATATCGAACATATTAATGCTCGTTGAATGAGCAAGCAGCGCGGCAATGTTCTCCCCAACCTTTTCGCTTTCGTGGAGACGCGCCCACATATTTATTATCCATGCCCGCGACCAGCCTGTGTGTCCCCCGCCGTGGGTGAGACGGCGTATCAAGGTCGCCTTTGCAGCCTCAGCAAGCTCGGGGGTGTGACGTTTTGAGATAATATCCGCAGGGTGCAGGGCAAAAAGCTGTGAAATATGCCTGTGTCCCGGTTCTGCCTCATCGTAGTCCTCCGCCCATTCCATGATCTGTCCGTATTTTCCTATTTCGGGCTTGGGGAGCTTTTCTCTAAGCTCCTTTATTTTTGCAATAAATTCTCTGTCGTCCTTAGGTTTAAATTCTTCGGAAATTTCCGCGGAGGAATTTATTACCGCCGTGAACAGCGTGTACAAAATCTGACTGTCCATAGCCGCGCCCTGACAGATAGTACCCCTTGCGCCGTCCTTGGTAATATAAGTGTTTTCGGGTGAGACAGACGGACTGGTAACCATTCTGCCGCTGCCGTCGTCGATAAGGTAATCAATGAAAAATTCCGCAGCCTCCCGCATTGTGTCATATTTTTCGGTGAGGAAAGCCTTGTCTCCCGTGAATAAATAATGCTCGTACAAATGAGTGCAGAGCCACGCCATGCCCATTACCCAAAGCGTGCCGGGGAGCCATTTGTCCTGCGGTGCAGTGTCACCCCAAATGTCGGTGTTGTGGTGGCACATAGTTCCTCCGCAGCGGTACATTTCACGGGCGGTAACTCTGCCGTTTTCCCTCATGCGCTCGATATGGTCGAACAGCGGTGTGCAGCACTCGGACAGGTTCTGCATTTCCGCGCCCCAGTAGTTCATCTCGGTGTTGATATTTATAGTGTACTTGCCGCCCCAAGCAGGCCACATATCCTTGTTCCAAATGCCCTGCAAATTCAGGGGGAGACTGCCCTCGCGGCTGCCTGCTATCATAAGATAGCGTGAGAAATTGAAGTACATTTCAATAAGTCCGCTGTCGCTGACGCCGTCTTTGATTTTTTGCAAACGCTCGTCTGTCGGTATACTGCCCATATCATCGCCGCCGAGATCAATTTCACATCTGTTGTACAGCTCGGTATAGTCCGCAATATGCCATGTCAGCAGGTTTTGCACACCCTTGCGGATCGCCGCCTTAGCCTGACTTACGGACAGCTTTTCGTAATCGCCGCTTCTGTAAGAGGTCTGGCAGGCTATGGTGATAAAAGCGGAGTCCGCACTCTCGACACGGATACGGTTTGCGTCGGTGAAAGCCTTTCCTCCCTCCGAGGAGCAGGAGATCGCCGCCGCGTAGGGTATACCGTCCGAAACGGTAAAAAGCAGGGTGGAGCTGTCGTAAGCTTCATTTTTGTCGTAATTGTCGTCCCGACCGTCAATGCTTGCGGTAAAGCTGATCATGCCTTTTTTGTCAGCGGTAAAGCTTATAACAGTTACATTGTCGGGATATGAGGAAAATACCCTGCGGCAGTAACGTACACCGCCGTTTGTCCAGTAGGTCTCGCAGACAGCGTTTGACAGGTCGAGACAGCGCATATAGTCGGAGTAATTTTCGGTATTATCCTGCCAAATGTGGAAGTCACCCAAGGGCTGGTAATGCCGCTGCTGCTCGTTCACGCCGTAGAAAGCGTCCTCGCAGAGACGTTCCGCCTCGGAGGTTTTTCCCTCGCGGATAAGCTGCCGCATTTTTTCAAGGTTTTCATACGCCTTGGGGTTGTTCCGCTTGCGAAAGCCGCCCGACCAGACGGAGTCCTCGTTAAGCTGGATAAGCTCGTTTTCGGGGACGCCGAATATCATTCCGCCAAGTCTGCCGTTTCCCACGGGGAGAGCCTCGTCCCAGTTGCGGGCGGGCTGTTTGTACCATAAAAGCTCTGATGATTTTTTCATAAAGATATCTCCCGTTCAAATTTTTTCTTTAGAAAATTATAGCATACTTTTCTGCAAAATTCAACCGTGGGGAGCAATTCGGTCAATTAAATTATAACAGTCCGAAAAATAATAGGGGGACGTAAAAAACGTCCCCCGAAAAATCGGTGCATATTTTATAACAAATCAAACAGAGCAGAAAAAACACCTGTATCTGCCCCGCCCCCTTTGAGGGGGCTTGACGCAGTAAAGTTTTTTAGTTTTTAACTGTGGGGGTGACACTCGCCGCGGGGCGTTCCCCGCTCGCTGCGGGGCGTTCCCCGTCGCCGCCGCCTTCAAGCTTGAATTTAAGACGGAGGTTGTCCGTAACAAGAGCAATAAATTCCGAGTTTGTGGGCTTGCCCTTGCCTACGCTTATGGTGTAGCCGAACATATTGTTAAGTACGTCCACGTCGCCCCTGTCCCAAGCCGTCTCGATAGCGTGGCGGATAGCTCTCTCAACTCTGGAGGGGGACGTGTTGAAAGCTTCTGCAATAGTGGGGTAAAGCAGCTTTGTTATGCTCTCCAGCATTTCAGGCTCTTTTATGGAAAGCATTATCGCCTTTCTTAAATAATGATAGCCCTTTATGTGCGCGGGTATCCCTATCTGATGTATGATGTCGGTAACGATTATCTCCAGACGAGCGTCCTTGTTTTCAGGGGGACGGCCGTTTTCGCCGCTGCTTTCAAGCCGTCTTATCGTGTTCACAAGGGCAGCAGCATTAAACGGCTTTACCATAAGATAGGCGTTGCTGTGGGAGAGTATCTCCATTTCTATCCTCTCATTTTTGTATGATGACATAACAATAAAAAACGGACGTCTTTTCATGCTTTTTGTACTTTCGATCAGCTCGATAGCATTCCCTCCCGGCATTAGCGCACAGCATACTACAAAATCAGGGATAAAGCTTTTGATCTCAGATAATATAGCTCCCGCGTCCGCAGCGCATAATTTTGCCGTATAACCCGATTCTTCGGCTTCTTTTGAGCATTGCTCTGCAAATTCAAGATTTTCATCTCCTATAAGTATTTTGATTTCCGATTGTGTTGACATTTGGACTACCTCCTAAAATTTTTCTCTTTCCATATTCTACCACAAAATGGAACAAAAATCAATACTTATTTCCCAAATTTTGTAATTATTTATCGCAGTTTACAAGGCAATACAAGATTATTTGGTAAAAAAATACAAAGTTCAACAAAATTTTATGCAAACATGGAAAAAATTATTTTCTGTCAGGATCAAAAAAACGAGGGGAAAGCTTATTTACAAAATCCGCACACATAAATGTTGTAAGCACTTCTTATTATACGCGATTTTATTCTTTTTGAAGTATGGAGCTTGTCGAAAAAAGCCGTTAAAAGCCGTTAAAATAAGGACTGTTTTACAAGGTTCGGCAGCCTTTGAGGAATTTTCACGGGGTCATTCCCATAAAAAGCGTCCCATACGGAACAAGGGCGCAGCTTTCGCGCTTCTGACTGTGATTTTTCGACAAGTTCATTTACAAAAATGGAACACGTAAATGTTGTATTGTGCTTTAATAAACGGATTTTCCCACCGAGGCTTTAAGCTTTTTATGAAGCGCATTCGGGAAAACCGTCTTTTAAGATCCTGTTAATGTACAGTATACAACATATATCGGCTTATGTCAAGATTTTTCAATGAATTACGACAAAAATTTGCAGTACTTGTGAAAGCAGCCGTCGGCGGGGGGCAGAAAATTATCGTGCGGCTTCAACGGACATCATGGGAGCAGTTATTGCAAAGCCTGTCTATAAAATCCAAAATAAGCTTCAGGTCATTTTCGTCAAGCTTTTTCAAGCCGTCCAAAGCCTTTTGGAGAAGCTCGGGACGTGCAATATTATCATCAAAAAATTCAGAGGGTGTTATCCCGAAATAATCGCATATCGCAAAAAGCTCGGTCAGCGGAGGCAGAGACTTTCCCGATGAGATGTTGTAGATATAGCCTCTGCTGTGCCCGAGGTCGTAGCTCATTTTATATTCCGACACGCCCTTTTTCAGTCGAAGCTGTGTTATCCTGTCCCTGACAAATTCTTCATACATTTGAGGTACCTCCGATGTTTGCCGTAAAATTACAATTATAGTATAAATATTATAATACAGCAAATTGTCCCTCGTATACTCAAATAAAATATGTTTTATATATTGAAATAACATATTAAATATGTTATAATCAAATATAAGATGATTAAATGCGCTAAAATACTGCGAAAAAACAAAGGAAATTTGATATTGGAGCTGATGAGATTGAACTGCTGCTTTACGGGACACAGGCTTGTCAAGTCCACAAGAAATCTGGAGTATAAAATAAAAAAAGAGCTTAAAGCTCTTATCGAAAACGGCGTTACGGATTTTTATTCGGGAGGGACATACGGCTGGGAGGCAATGTGCGAGCTGACGGTCCTGAAGCTTAGAAAAAAATATCCACACATCAGGCTGCACCTTATTCTGCCGTGTCCCGCAAAGGAGCATACAGCGGAGTGGGACGGCAGACGGCGTGAGGTCTGCTATAAAATAATGAACTCGGCAGACAGCGTTGAGGTAGTCTCGGAGGAATATTTCGACGGCTGCATAAAGGTGCGGAATATGCGGCTTGTTGAAGCGGCGGACAGGTGCTTCTGCTATTACAATGAAAAGAATATCGGCAGCGACACTGCACAGACAGTACGAATGGCTGCGGAAAAAGGCATAAAGATAATAAATATTTATTCTGTCCCAAACGACAGCGAGCGCATTGAACGCTGCTTTTAAATAAAATTTTGTCCGCGGCTATTGACAGAACGGAGAAAACCATGTATAATATAAACATAAAGAGTGTATGCCCTACACAGGAGCTATGGCTTGCTGCGGAACGGGCTACTCCCCTTAATGCTTTTGATTATTAAAATAACCGCCGGCTGTAGGAAGTTTGGGCGGTTATTTGCTTTTCCCGGCTATTTACGTTTGTTGTTTTTATTGCTAAAAACAACGTAGCACAGGGAGATAACGCTTGTCAACATAATAATAAATGTCATTAATTCGTTAAAGGTAACATATGTATCCATTAATTATCAACCCCCTTTACTGTTGATAAAGGGGAGCAACCGCCTCCGCAGGCAAGGAACACTCCTGCTTCGGGCAAACACTCTTATTGCTATAATATCATATTTTCCTTTGTGTGTCAACAAATTTTGCAGTACCCCTTGACAAACCGAAAGAGCTGTGGTAAAATAAATAATTACAGAGGAGAAGTAATTTTCTGCCTCTTGCTTATTAAAATCTAATATTCCAGTAGGGGAGCTGCTTAAGGCGGCTGAGAGGGAACCAATATCTTGCGCGGCAAGTTTCACCAGTTCCGACCCTTAAAACCTGATACGGGTAATGCCGGCGTAGGGAATTTGTTCGCTTTCTATGAAAAGTCAAAGTCTGTGCGTTTGTACAGACTTTTTTTATTCTGTCGGACAGCCATGCCGTAATTATACATTTTATAAAGTTAGGAAGTATGTATTATGGAAAGAAACTCAAAAACAAGAGTCCTCGCAGAGGGCGCAATTATGGTAGCTATGGCTTTCGTTTTAAGCTATATCAAGATTTTCCACCTGCCATGGGGAGGATCTATTACACTGCTGTCAATGCTGCCTATCGCAATATTCAGCATTAAAAGGGGCGTTAAGGCAGGACTTTTCGCGGCGTTCGTTTCCTCGCTTTTACAGCTTGGTCAGGGCATTATCGTGGACGGGCTTTTTGCTTGGGGACTTACTCCCGCAATGCTTGCCGCCTGCATTTTTTTGGACTACATAGGCGCGTACACCGCTATAGGTCTGGCGGGAATTTTCCGCCAAAAGGGTCTTATGGGCAGACTTGGAGGAACGGCTGCCGCTATTCTTATAAGGTATATTTTCCACATTGTCAGCGGTGCGGTCATATTCCACTCCGCGGGTATGATCTGGGAAACCTTTTCCACCGACAACGAGTGGCTCTACAGCACCCTTTACAACGGTGCGTATATGCTCCCCGAAATGATCTTCACGGTGATAGGCGCGGCTGTGCTTCTTAAAGTGCCGCAGATAAACAGGCTTATTGCGGAAAAAGGCTGAGCCTTTACCCTTTTGGGCATACTTTGTCAATAATGATAAAATGTTTCCATGGGTAACAATACCTTTATACCGTTACGTGTCAAAAGGGCTGAGCCTTTACATGGGCAGCAATGTTTTTATGCTGTTGTCTGTCAAAAATTGACGGCGGGAATTTTTATGTCCCGCCGTTTTATTTTATCTGTTCTCATCCAAGTAATTCTGTACTCGGTTCTGAATAGTATCCGCAACATCCTCCGCAGACTTCTGTCCAGAAAAATATGCTCCCGCTTCCTCCTGAACTATGTTGGAAATATATATATCCCTGCGCTGTACCGTAGTTATGGACTTGATAAGCTCCATAGCTCTCGTCGCGTCCGCCTCGTCGGGATAGCCTATGTCCACCACCTGCGATGCGCCGCCGAAAAAATTATGCTCCTCAACGTGTACCTCGCCGAGACTGTCTGTGTACTCCCAGGGCTTCTGCTCATTTTCAAATCTTTTTTCAATGGCGGTAAGCTTTATCGGTATCGATCCCGACCGCGCTTCGGTGTACATATTCTGCTGATATTCCTCCGAAAGGAACGACTTCACAAAGCCCCAAGCCCCATCGGGGACTGCTGTTTTTGAGGATATCGCGAATTTTATTCCCCATGTGTCGGAAAAGCAGGAGCCGTTTCCCACGGAGCAGGGATAACCCTTGTAGGTGATTTGTTCGCCGAAAATGCCGTTTTCCGCAGTGCGTATACCGTTGGGCGTACCCGCACTGACAGCGGTATCAAGGAGCTGCCTGTCTGCCCGCAGATCGCTGTATGTATCCAAAACATAGTGTTCCTCGCTCTGTTCGCTTGGAAATTTGTTGCAAAATTTCAGCACGTTTATAAATTCCTCGCTGTCAAAATAGCATTTGCCCTTGCTTCGGTCGATATAGCTGTCGCCGCAGTTAAAAATAAAATCGTTGAGTATCCAATCGTTTGTGACGTTGCCTAAGATTTCCTTGCCCGTCATATTTTCGGTGAGGGCGGTAAATTCCTCCATAGTCCAGCCCTCGTTTTCTCCCACACGGGAGGTTTTTGCCGCGTAGGTAGAAACGCTGAATTCTGGTGCGATCTCATAAAGCTTGCCGTTTACCTCGTGGGCTTTAAAGTAATTTTCCAGATAATCGCCGCGGTCGAAATCCGGGTCTGAGTCCATAAAATCATACAGATCGGCAAGCAGACCCTTTGAAATATAACTGTCCGCCAAAATGTCATAACCGAGATTATCCTTGCCGAGCACAAGCACGTCGGGAATATTCCCCGCAGTCATAGCCTTGTTCATTTCTCCCAAGCCGTCCTCATAGTCGGCAAAGGAGGTCAGCTCTATTTCATATTCGGTATTGTTTCTGTTGAATTTCAAAATTTGGCTTCTTACTGTGTCGTCAAGGTTCAGGGCGAACAGCTTTATAAGCTTTCTGTCGGGAAGCTCCTCGGGAGGGATTTCGGTAAGAACCGAAACGTACATATTGTCGTACGAGAAATTTGCCCCGCCGCTTTTGAGCTCGTAAGCGTTGTTCCGAAAAGCAATTCTGCCGTCAGGGAATGCGTATATATCGCTGCCAATAGAGCCTCTGTCAATGCCGGATTTTATCCAGTCGATAATTACTTCGGTTTCGCCCGTTTCAAGATCATAGCCCGCAAGTCCCGATTCACGCGACATAAGCAGGTCGTACTTGTCCGTGCCGTCAAGGAACTCTGCTTTGCCTGAAATACGGTAACGTTCCCCGAGCGCGCCGCTTTCAAGGTCAAGCTCAATAAGCTCCGATTCCTCCTCCCATATGTAGAGATTGTCATTCCAGTTCATAATTGTGTAAACCATAAATATCCTGCCGTCGGATGTTTTACATAAGCCGCTTGCGTATGAAGCCTCCGCGTGAGTCTGATCCTTGAAAAGCTTAACGGTTTTCCCCTCGGAATTTATCATCGCCGCACTCTGTTCAAACAGAACAAGATAATTTCCGCCGTCAAGGGGCATAATGTCGATCGCTTCGGAAGATGAACCGCCGATAACGTGGGAAACGCCGTCTATCTGACTTTTGCCTAACATTTCTCCGTCGGGAGAAAATCGGTACAGCGTATTTGTTTCGCCGCCGTGATACTGCATTACTATTGATACCGAGCCGTCATCGTCAATGCACGAATTTTTAATATCAGTCATTATATTTGTGGTATCGAAATCAAGATATGTTTTTTTCTCAACCGCGCCGTCAAAACCAATTAAATAAAACGGGTATGACACCAATAAACCGTTGTTGTCGCCGAACTCGGTCTCGCAGCACAAAAGATAAATTTTTTCCTCTGTACAGATCACGTTGCTTATCATATCAAGCCCGTCGGGGAGCTCAACTCTGTCCTCTTTGTAAACGTGCTCCTTTGAAGCGGTCTCTGGCTCGGCGGAAATTCCGCAGGACGAAACCGTCAGGCACATGACAGCTGCAAGAACCGCCGTAAAAATTTTTCTGAATTTCATAATTATTTTCCTTTCCGTGCAAAAATATGTTAATTAAATTTTAACACTATTTGCGGCGTATGTCCAATTACAAAATAATTACAAAAAATTGCAAAAGGTTACAGACAGGTTACAAATGGTTACAATTTGATTACAAATGTCAAAAAAGGCTAAAGAAAAAAATGTTTTAAGGGCAAAGAAAAAATACAGGGACGGCGGCATTTTTATTTGTGCAAAATGACTAACATAATACATTTTTATGGAACGTCGACTGTAAATCATTGGGAAAACAACAGCGTTGTTAATAAAAATACTACAAAATCACCGTTAAAGCGTGTGGTTTTTCAGCCTGAATATTAATCATTTGTGAAATTTTAGCCTATTTTTAGTATTTGTAAATTATAATAGTTGACAAAAATAATTTAATTTTGTATAATATAATTGTAAGTAAAGTACAAGTGTATCATTTTTCATCTGATACTATTCATACAGCGAAAAAACCTTTCTGAATTATATCAAGTATTGAAATTTTGAACATTTTTTTGTGCCGACCGAACATATTGTTAGGTGATTGTTAGGTGAGGAGGGTTTTATGCGCGGACGATACAAAATATTTATACTTGCGGCGGCTTATATTGCGGCTGCTTTTGCAGCTATCAATATTGCTCTGAAAATTCCTGAGCACACCGCCCTTATTCTCATAGTTTTTGCAGCAGTAACTGCGGTCTCGCTTCTTTTCCTTACGCTGGGTGTAAAGTATATCAGCCGTGAACACGCTTTGAAAGAGCGGGAACGCCTTTCAAGGCTTATGCACAGTCTTAACGCTATGGTTATCTTGTGGGACGACGACTTCCGCTATGTTGAGGTAAACGACGAGCTTACCAAGTCCATAGGCTATACTTCGGAGGATCTGACGGATATCAAAAATCTTCAGAAGGTTCTTCCTCCGGACGCGTTTGCACCGAGTCTTCAGGCTATCGTAAACAATCGGGACGAGGAGTTTTACGTTACCGCAAAGGGCGGCGCAAAGGTCTGCACCATTTGGAACACGTCCATTATGAGTACGGTGCAGAACAAGACCCGCACTAAGTGCCTTATGATGTCTATCGGTATGGATATTACCGAAACGGTGAGAATGAAAGAGGATCTTATCCGCTATTCAAAGGAGCTTGCGGAGTCGGAAAGCAGGTACTCCCTTTCAATGGAGCTTTCCGAGATAGGTATAGTCCTCAAAAAGCCCGATAAGAACACTTTCTATGTGTCGGAGCAGCTTTGCGTCAAGCTTGGCATTGAAAACGGCAGCGATATCCCTGCTGAAACTCTCAGAGAGTTTTTCCATGAGGACGATAAAAAGGTTTACGACGCTCTTGCGGCGTCTATGACAAGTCTCCGCGGTATAGACAATAACGAGATACACAACAGTGAGTTCCGCCTCCTTGAAAAGGACGGTCAGTACCACTGGTTCAATTTCAGATATAAGATCACTCCCAACGCCGATATAAATTATGCAAACATAGGCGGCGCGGTGATAGACGTTACAAGAGATAAGGCTAAGGACACTCTTATCGAGAAAATGGCGTACATCGACGATGTTACGCAGATATTCAACAGAAACAAATTCATGCAGATAGGTCAGGAGACATTTGAGTGCGCTGTCAACGAAAATGCGGGTATTTCCTACTGGGTCATTGTTTTGGATATTGATAATTTCCACCTTATAAACGATACCTGCGGATATGCAAACGGAAACAAGCTTCTTAATGAATTTGCTCAGATAGTTGAAATGTCCCTTACAACAGGCGGCTTCGGCGCGAGAATAGGCGGCGACAACTTTGCGCTCCTTATTCACGACACCGGGGACGATGATCTGCCTGTGACAATTATCAAAAACATTCAGGAGCAGCTTAAAGATATATGTGATGAAAGCTTTGCTTCTCAGACAGTGACTTGCTCCGCAGGCTACTGTAAGATGTCCGACGGCGGAAATGATTTCGCTCAGGTTCTTGATCATGCGGAATTTTCTCTCAGTATGTCCGACGGAACAAAGAACGATATTATCCGCTACGACAATAAGATACACGATAAGATAATCGAGGGCAACGCTATTGAAAGCGAGCTTACAAAGGCTATCGAAAATCACGAGCTTGCGCTGTACTATCAGCCTAAGATCGACCTTTCGGACGGAACTCTCATGGGCATGGAGGCGCTTATCCGCTGGATAAAGCCGGACGGCACAGTGGTGCCTCCCAACAAGTTTATTCCTGTTGCGGAAAATTCTCTGCTCATAACAAAGATAAGCGATTTTGTACTTCATGAAGCCTGCCGTCAGAACAAGGCATGGCAGGATAAGGGTTACCCGCCCATAGCGGTATCCATTAACCTTACGGCGGTGGATTTCTACCAGACTGATGTTAAGGAATCTATTCAGAAGGCTCTTGACGAGACAGGTCTCGAAGCTCAGTGGCTGGACGTTGAGCTTACCGAATCCCTTGCGTTAAAGGATATCGACCACGCTATCCAGCAGATGCAGGAGATACGCGACTTGGGCGTAAAGCTTTCCATGGACGATTTCGGTACTGGCTATTCGTCCCTCAGCTACATTCAGGTGCTGCCTATCACGCTGCTGAAGCTTGACCGTTCCTTTATAATGTATCTTGAAGAGGATGAAATTTCGAGAGAGATAGTTTCGGCTGTAATAAGAATAGCGAAGTCCAAAAAGATCGAGACCATTGCCGAGGGCATTGAGACTATCGGTCAGGCTGAAATTCTTAAGCAGTCGGGCTGCGATCTGGCGCAGGGTTATTTCTTCGGCAAGCCTATGCCTGTTGACAAGTTTGAGGAATTTATGGCTGAAAAGGCAAGAGAGCACGCCGCTAATGTTGCTGCAAATGCATAATTGAGCTTGGAGGTTCTTTATGTTGTATCCTTATATGACGCTGGCGGACGAAACAGAAATAGTCCATTCTCAAATAATCGACAGTGAAAAGGTTATTGTGCATTTTGAACGCCCCACCGAGGATGGCTTTGACTCCGCGAGGTTTGAACTGCCGTCTTATGAGTTGATTTCCTGCGAGGGTTACTCAAAAAATGAATTGGATTTTTTTGAGGAATTGCTTCGTAATAATGCTTGCTCAATATGCAAAAGTGCGAATGACAAAATTAAATTTTATTGTTGAAATAATGCAAAATATAGGGTACGGGAATACTGTACCCTTATTTTGGATTTTAGAGTTTTGTAAAAAAACCGCAGGAGGAATGTTATTATGGCTAAAAGAAGAATCGGTATTCTTACAAGCGGCGGAGACTGTCCCGGACTTAACGCTACGATAAGAGGCGTTGCAAAGGCTTGCTTTGAGAGAATGGGCGAGGACGGTGTTGAGATCGTCGGTATACAGAATGGCTACTACGGCTTGATAAACAACATTGCGCGTGATATGAAGCCCTCTGAATTTTCGGGTATTCTTACTCAGGGCGGAACTATCCTCGGCACTAAGCGTCAGCCGTTTAAGATGATGTCCGTTATCGGCGAAGACAATGTGGACAAGATAAAGGCTATGAAGGACACATACAAAAAACAGAAGCTGGACTGCCTTTTGACTTTGGGCGGAAACGGCACTCACAAGACCGCAAATCTCCTTTCGGAGGAGGGGCTTAACGTTATCGGTCTGCCTAAGACTATCGACAACGATATTTACGGCACGGACGTTACTTTCGGCTTCCACACGGCAGTTGATATTGCTACGGACGTTATCGACCGACTCCATACAACGGCGGCTTCTCACAGCCGTATCCTTATGGTTGAGATAATGGGCAACAAGGCGGGCTGGCTCACGCTTTATTCGGGCATTGCAGGCGGCGCGGATATTATAATAATTCCGGAAATTCCTTACGACCCCGAAAAGGTCATTACCGCTCTTAAAAAGAGAAGCGACGCGGGAAAGACGTTCTCGATAGTAGCTTTCGCGGAGGGCGCATACGATATCGAGGAAGCAAAGCTAAAGAAAAAGGAACGCGCAAGACTTCGCCAGGAGGCGGGCATAACCACCGCCACAAACCGTCTTGCGGCGCAGATACAAAAGGGTACGGGAATTGAAACAAGAGTGTGCGTTCCGGGACATATGCTTAGAGGAGGAAGTCCCTCGGCGTATGACCGAGTGCTTGCGACAAAGTTCGGAGTACGTGCGGCAAAGCTTATTGAGCAGGAGAAGTACGGTTATTCCGTTGCAATGGTAAAGAGCCTTATTACGGAAAATCCGCTTAAGGACGTTGCAGGCAAGACAAAATTCGTTACCGAGGAACACCAGCTTGTAGGTACTGCGAGACATTTGGGAATTTCATTCGGCGACTAAGCGGGGAAGCCCCCGCGGGCAGCCTGCAACGCAGTGCTGGCAAAGTCACGCCTCGATGTTAATAATTACAGTGCTTTAATGTTTAAAAGCCCCCTCAAGGGGGCGGGTAAAAATTGTTTTAAGATGTTTTTATAGGGCGGGGAAGTCTGTATTTACACGTCCTCGCCTGTACAAATTTACAGAACATAAAATTTTATCGGACGCGGGAAATTGTTTCTCGAAAATAAAAAACAGGAGGACAACTATGCCGAGGATTTTAATTGTTGACGACGAGAAAATGATAAGAAACGTTGTTAAGGAGTACGCCGAATTCGAGGGCTATGAGACCGCTGAGGCGGAGAACGGCATGGAAGCTGTGGAAATGTGCCGCAATGAAGATTTCGACATTATTGTCATGGACATTATGATGCCACGTCTGGACGGCTATTCTGCGGTAAAGGAAATTCACAAGACCAAAAAAATTCCCGTTATAATGCTGTCCGCAAGAGGCGAGGAATACGACAAGCTTTTCGGCTTTGAGATAGGCGTGGACGATTATGTTGTAAAGCCTTTTTCACCAAAGGAGCTGCTGGCGAGAATAAAGGCTGTCCTTAAAAGAGGAGCTGCCGCGGAGGAAAACAGCAGGATAGAAAAGATATCATTCGAGGGTCTTGAAATAAACGTTACGGGGCGCGAGGTAACTATTGACGGCAAGACCGCGCAGCTCACTCCAAAGGAGTACGACCTGCTGTTCTATCTTGTCAGGAACAAGGGTATTGCGCTTTCGAGAGAAAAGCTTTTGGAGGAGGTTTGGGGGTATGATTTTTACGGCGACGACCGCACGGTTGACACACACATAAAAATGCTGCGAAGCTCCCTGGGGGAGTATAGAAAATTCATAATAACGCTGCGGGGTATGGGGTATAAGTTCGACACATGATAAATGAGAACCTATCTTGTTAAGACAGGTTCTGAAATACCTCGGAGGTCAGTTGTGAAAAAAGGCTTTAAAACTATACGTCATACGGTATGGATATATTTTTCAATATTTATTGTCAGTATACTTGTTCTGATGTGGTTCACCTTCGGCGCGTCTCTTGAAGCGAATTACAAGCGGCTGAAGACGAGCAACATTTTTGATATCGCAAGCTATATCCTCACGGGCTGGAGCAAGGACGAATTTACCGACGAGACCCTTGACAAGCTTGCTTACGACAACGATATGTGCGTGCTTATTCAGGACGCCCGCGGCAATTCCGTTTACTCCTACGATATGATGGCGAGCAACTGCCTTATACACGGAATTTACAGGCTGGAGCTGTATAAATACCGCGCCGAAGCTGCGGCAAGCCCCAACGGTATGTATTATACCGAAATAAAAAATCCGCGGTTCAACACGGAAACTTTGCTTTTTGTGATGATACTTGGCGACCGTTCCGCGCCCAGCGGGTATATTTTTCTGAACACCTCGCTGGAGCCGCTTAATTCCACAAAGGGCATTATAAACAGTCAGATTTTTTGGGTAAGTATAATGCTTCTTATCCTCGGCTTGGGCATATCTTATTTTTTGGCACGGCTTATCGAGACCCCTCTCGTGCGTATCACTAAATCGGCGAAAAAGCTTGCACAGGGGGACTATTCCTCACACTTTGACGGACACGGCTACGCCGAAACGGAGCAGCTTGCGGACACGCTGAACTACGCCGCCGAGGAAATTTCCAAGGTCGATAATCTCCGAAAGGATATTATTGCAAACGTGTCCCACGACCTGCGGACGCCTCTCACAATGGTGAAGGCATACGCGGAGATGATCCGCGATTTATCGGGGGACAACCCTGTCAAGCGTCAGGAGCATGTCAATATAATCATCGAGGAAAGCGACCGTCTTGCGGCGCTGGTAAACGATATTCTCGACCTTTCAAAGCTGGAGAGCAACAACGCCAGCATGAACCTTTCCGAGTTTTCAATTACAAAAAAGATATACGAAATTATGGGCAGATACACCCTGCTTTCCGAGCAGCAGGGATATAAATTTTTTGTAACGGCGGACAAAAATTTCGAGATAAATGCGGACGTTATAAAAATAGAACAGGTGCTGTACAACCTTATAAACAACGCCGTGAATTACACAGGCGAGAATAAAACGGTGTACATCACCCAAATCATTGTTGACGAGGAGACTGCGCGGATAGACATAACCGACACGGGCAAGGGCATAGAGCCTGAGCTTCTGCCGCTGATATTTGACAGATACTACCGCGCGGAAAAAAACAAGCGTGAGGTCATAGGTACGGGTCTGGGTCTTTCCATTGTAAAGCAGATCTTAAAGCAGCACAATTTCAAATTCGGTGTACGCTCCGAGCTTAATGTTGGAAGCACGTTCTGGTTCGAGGTAAAGGGGCGCGCTGCCGGCGAATTTGAAGCGGCGGAAACAGAGGAGGACATTGATGAAAACCTTTAAATATATGCGTATACAGGGACGTGAGACCGCATACCGAACGCAGAAGCCGGTAGGGATTTTTATACTGAACTGGCGCAGAATACGGGACGGCGTTTACAGCAAAGAGGACGCGGAGCTTTACGACAGTACGCACAAATGGTTCCTTGAAAATCTTCCTGTGCCGCCCTTTTACGGAAGGGACAATGAAAATCCCGACGGCGCGGTAACATGGTTCAAGACGGAAAATGCGGACATGATGCTTGAACATATCGAGCCGCTTTTCGGGCTGCTTGAAAAATACAATATACCTTATGATGTTGTTTATACGGACAGTCCCGGAAAAATAATATATGAGGACGATTTTCAGGTGGGTGTGATTGACTGAAATTGACCCGCAAAAGGAAAGGAGCTATTTCAATGACTAAAAAGGAAAGGGCAGTTCTTGCAATAGAGGGACTTGCGGAAATTTATCCTGACGCGCGCTGCTCCCTTACATACAAAAAGCCCTATGAGCTTATGATAGCGGGACGGCTTTCCGCCCAGTGCACCGACGCGCGGGTGAACATTGTCACAAAGCCTCTTTTTGAAAAGTACCCCACTCTTGAAGCCTTTGCGGAGGCGGACATTGACGAGGTTGCGGAGATAATCAAGCCCTGCGGTCTGTACAAAACGAAAGCAAAAAGTATCGTTGAAGCCTGCCGCAAGCTTCTGTACGATTTCGGCGGCGAAATGCCCCGTACCATTGAGGAGCTTACCACTCTCCCCGGCATAGGCAGAAAGACCGCAAACCTTATTATGGGGGACGTTCACGGCTTGCCCGCCATTGTTACGGACACACACTGTATAAGGATTTGCGGCAGACTGGGTCTTACAAAGGAGACAGACCCGAAAAAGGTGGAGCAGGATTTGCTGAAAATTATCCCTCCCGACAAGGGCAGCGATTTCTGTCACAGGCTTGTAATGTTCGGCAGGGAATTTTGCACGGCGAGGAGTCCCAAGTGTCTTGAGTGTCCTCTCAGAGTGCATTTGCAGGGGTATACCTGCAAGCTTTAGTTATTGCTCGTCGAAAACGCTTATGAACAGGCGGAGCAGGTCTTTCATTCCGCAGCGGTAGGCGTGGAAAATTTCTTCGTCCCTGACGGTATGGTCTTCATCGAGGTATTTTTCAAACAGGTCAAGAGCGTCCTTATTAAGCTTTTCCGTAAGTTTTTTATACAGCTTTCCGCGAGCCGCATATGCTTCTTCGGCGATGTCGGAAAATTTAAATTTTTTATTTACCTCGCTTATTTCGCAATCATACAGTTCTCTTATAAAGCTGGTCATAGTTTTTCTCCTTTTGCAATTTTTGTGCGTAATCGCAACGCGTAAGTAATAGTAGGGCGGGGGCTTGCTCCCGCCTTTAATAGAATTGTGCGTTGTCCCATAGGCGGGAGCAAGCCCCCGCCCTACAGTGTTTGGTGTTTTCCAATATTAATTATAACACATAGCGTAATCAACTGTAATGTACAAAATGTAAAATAAAAGTTAATTAAAAATTAACAATTAATAAGGCGGTGATGTTAATGGATAGAAAAAAATATATTGAATATCCCAACAAATTTAATAGAGATGAATACAATAAAAAATACAGTAAAGAACATTACGTCCGTTTTTCCGCAAGCGTTAAGCCCGAATTAAAGCAGCGTGTGGACGATTACTGTAAAAGAGCGGGGATATCCAAAACGGAATTTATCCGCCGCGCTATTGAAATGTTTGAAAATAACGAATAAGGCGAACGACCTGTTAGGTGTTCGCCTGAAAAATTTTTATCTGACAGTATCGGAAACCACCGCCCCGTCTTGAATGCGTATAGTCCGCGCAGCCTGCGCCGCAACGCTGTCATCGTGGGTAATTATTATCACGGTTTTCCCCTGGGCGTGGAGGTCGTAAAGGATACGCATTACCTCCGCGCCGCACTTGCTGTCAAGGTTCCCCGTAGGCTCGTCCGCAAGGATAACAGGCGGCTCGGAGGCTATTGCTCTCGCGATGGCGACCCGCTGCTGCTGTCCTCCCGACATCTGATTTGGACGGTGGTCAAGCCTGTTTTTTAACGACACCTTTTCCAGCGCGTGGAGGGCAAGCTCGTTCCGTACCGCCGCCGAAAGTCCGCGGTATATCAGCGGCAGCTCGACGTTTTCCTTTGCGGTAAGTCCCGCAATAAGATTAAAGCTCTGGAAAATAAAGCCTATCTCCTTGTTGCGTATTTTGGTAAGCTCTCTGTCGGAGAGTTTGTTCACGGGGACGCCGTTCAAAAGATATTCCCCAGAGGTCTGAACGTCCAGACAGCCCAGCATATTCATCAGCGTGGATTTCCCCGAACCCGAAGCTCCTGCAATTGCAACAAATTCCCCCCTGTTTATTGTCAGCGTAACGTTTTCAAGCGCGGCAACGCGGCTTTCCCCCTCGCCGTAAAGCTTGGTAATGTTTTTCAGTTCTATCAGCGGCATGGCAGGCAATTCCTTTCAAATTTTCTTTTCTAAGAATTAATTTACCCAAAAATATGCCGCATTATATATGCGGAAAAAAATTTACAAAAAATACCCGATACAGAATAGCTTTCTGCATCGGGCATTTTTAATGACTTAAAAATCAAAATCGTTAATGTCTATCTCTTTGTATCCGTCGGGGACGGTAAAATAAGAGTTCTTAAGAGAGTAGGAAATTTTAAAGCAGGCTACAAGATCGTCGCCGATCATCGCAAGGGGATTTCCCTTTTCGTCAAAAAGGTAGCCGTATTTATTATATTCAGCGCTTTCAAACTCCTCATAATAATATATTTTATCGTTGCTCTTGAATTTGAATAGTTTACCTTTGGCGTTCTCGGCAATTCCAAGGTCTGCGTAATAATCGTCACTGTCAAAATTCATAAATTTGCCAAGCATTTCGTCCATGATGTCGTCATAGCCAAGGTCTTCCGTAACAGGAAGAGTTATTTTTGTCTTGTCCTCTACCGAAAGCATGGTTATGTTTTTGGAATTGAAGTACATTCCCAAGCCGGTGCCGTCCTCGTAAACAACCATTTTCATTTTCTTGCCTTTGTAAGCAACAGACAGGATAACGTCCTTAGTCGCAATGTCTACGCCGAAAGAAGGGTCGTCGCTTTTAACAGCTTTTATCTGCTTGTCAAGGAATTTTTTAGTTCTCGATTTAGCAAATGTGACCGTGTTCTTGGTTTCCTTTTGACTGTACTTTTCCACCCATTTAATATAGGTGGAGCTGTATCTTGCGTTTGTCAAAGCCTTTGTCTCGCTCCATACAGAAGCCGCGGAAGCTGTGATACCCAGCGCCATTGTTACGCAAAGCACTGCGGAAACAACTGCGGGGAGCATCTTTTTGATTTTTCTTAACATTGAAAAATTCCTCCTAAAAAATTTTATTCAAAATCGCCGTAGTCGACGGTTTTATAACCTTCGGGCAGGTCAAACTCGCTGTCCTTGACAGTGGTTTTAAAGCTTATGCAAAATGCATCGCCTCTGTTTATCATGGCAAGCAAAGTCCCCTTTTCGCTGAAAAGGAAACCCACCTCGTCAAGCTCTTCACTGTCAAATTCCTCATAATAATAAATTTTTTCGCCGCTTTTAAATTTGAAAATTTTTCCTTTGTCGCTGTCCTCGAAGCCAAAGTCAAAGCACTCGCGAACAGGCTCTGACGACTGCTTTATAAGCTCGGGAATTTCCTCAGCCTGTTTTTTGGTCGCGGTTACAGAGGACATTGTTTTTTCCGCAATATTCAGCATGGTCACAGTTCTGCCGTTTATGTACGCCGCATCACCCGCGCCGTTTTCGTCCGATACAACAAGCTTGAAATTCCCGTCTTTTGCGGCTGCCGCCATTACTCTGTCGGAGGAAATCATATAAAGTGAGTATTCGGGATCGTCCGCGGACATTTCCTTTGTTATCCTGTCAAGAACTTTTTTGGTTCGGGACTTTGAATATGTCACGGTATTTTTTGTATCCTTTTTGCTGTACTTCTCCGCCCATTTAATGTAGTTGGAATTATACTTCGCGCTTGTGAGAGTCTTTGCGCTGCTCCATACCGACTTTTTCTCCGCTGCGGAGGCTGTTATTCCAAACATCATTGTAACGCAAAGTATTACAGAAACTATAGTCGGTAATATTTTTTTTAATTTTCTTAACATTGAAAAATTCCTCCTAAAAATTATTCAAAATCGTCAATATCAATGTCCGTATATCCTTTTGGAACGTCAAACTCCGAATCATCTATGTTTGTTCTGAAGCTTATGCACAATGTCGCGTTGTCCACGGTCATGGCGATAGGCGTGCCCTTTTCGGTAAAGACAAAGCCTACGCTGTTAAAACCGCTGCCGCATTCAAACTCCTCGTAATAGTAAATTTTTTCATCGCTTTTGAATTTGAATATTTTTCCCTTTTCGTTTTCGGATATTTCAAAATCAAAGGTGTCGGCAACATCGTCGGTGATTATTTCGGTGTATTTGTCGGAAACTTTTTTGAGGTATTCATCGTCTTCGCCGTCGGCTCGGACAGTGACCTTTGTCTTGTCGTTTATTGAAGCAATGGTTACTGAATTTTTGTCCACAAAAATAGCATTGCCCTCGCCGTCCATAAGCATAACGTACTTTAAACAGCCGTCTTTAAGAGTGTAGCAAAGCATACTTTCTCCGTCAATAAGTCCGAGAGAGTATTTCGGCGAGTCCGACGCTGCTTTGGCAGTTATTTTGTCAAGAAATTTTTTGGTGCGGGATTTTGCGTATACAACAGTATTCTTAGCTTCTTTTTCACTGTATTTATCCGCCCATTTTATGTAGTCGGAGTGGTACTTCAACCCTGCGGCTGACTTTGCCGACTTCCAAAGCTCCTTGTCCGTATCCGCGGCGGAAGCTGTTATTCCCAAAACCATTGCTGCACACAGCAACGCGGAAACGACCGCGGGGAAAACCTTTTTAAATTTCCTCAGCATGAAAAATCCTCCTCAAAAAATAAGTGTATAATATATTTGAATTGTAACATATTTTTTCAAAAATGTCAATAAATATTTTAAATTTTTCCTCAATACTATCCATATGTACAAATCCAATAAAAACAGGCGGGAACGCACCGATAAAAGCCGTCCCGCCCTAAAATTCGGAATATATTAAAAAAGGTATGTAATCTCGCCTCCGCAACCAAATGTGAAAACCGCCTGATGTCGCTGAAATGGCTTCATTAGGTGGTTTCCTTTATATTCTAGTGCAGACAGAACTGCAATTTTGCAGTCCCAAAATCAAAAAAATCACTTAAATTTCCAATAAAATCACACGAAAAATCACACGGAAACCAAATTTTTACAGAGTGCGGATTTGTACTGAACTACATATATTTTACTAAAAAGCGGAATAAAAGAACAATACTGTTTTATTAATGTTCCGCTCTACACTCTATCTATTCCACCTAATGCCGATTTTGCGTTATTCTCTCAAACAAAATATACAAAAACAAGGTATACAACTTTTAAGAAATAAGTTGTATACCTTGTTTATCTAAGACCATTTTACATTCTAAACAGATACATCTGTTTTTAAGAGTTTGTAGAAAATTACAAATATTGAATGCTTACTTACATAAAGAGGAATTTGGTAAACTCATTCATATAATTCAATATTTTTAGTATACTGTTTTGATATTTCAATATACCAAGTATCATTTTCTTCAAAAAACCACATTCCAATAAAATGTTCATCTAATAGATTATTAAGTTTACATATATATTTTGTCATATCAGTTGCATTTACATAACCTGAAGATGAATAATATCGAACGACTGTGCTAGATCTGTTTTCATTTTCACCGATTATATCACAATCAAATATATCATTTATGCTATCACTATTTCCAATCAACGCTAATCTCACGCCATACAAATCATTTCCTGACGAAAATAAATATTCAATATGTACATCGTCATCCAAATGATATTCATCATAAACCATTTTCAATTCTTCCTGTGAAAATACACTTTTTTTACGTATGGAATAGTAATTTATATATGTACTAATAACCCATCCTATTAATAATAAAAAACCTGCCAAAAGAAAAGCTATTCCCGATAAATATTTTTTTCTTATCGTATGTTTATTTTTCCATCGCATATATATTCTCCATAAACATAAAAAGACTTTGCTAATCCTGCTTCATGCAGTGCGTACATATCCCCATCGGTTATTGTTGGGAAAAATGCAACTTCTTTATCTTTTTCATAATCATAATAATCATAAACCATATACCTTAAGGAATAATAAATACCACTTTCCTTTTTTTCTGCTTTGCATACGATTATTCCAGAACATTGTCCTAGTGAAGCTACATAATTAACATCTAGAATACCACGAATTGACGCTTCGTAATAATGTGCAATCAAAACATCGCTTACAATAATATATTCTTGATTAAAATCCATGTCAATTAATTTAGAATACACATAATGTTCTGTAATATCCTTATAATTTTGAAAAAGTTCGTTTGAAACTGAAGAGTTAGAAATTAAATCCCTAACATCTAACTCATAATCTTTGCCACTGCAATCCAAATAATGTCTTAATAATTGAGAAGCAAGTGGTGTAAATATGCTTGAAACGTCTGACAAAAGTATTGCTTTTCGCTTTGTCAATAAATCATCTTTAGCAAAAGATGTTAAAAAACTTTTATCAGCAGCTTTCTTTTCTTCTATACAGTATACAATTTCAGGTTTGATATTAAAATCCTCTGTGTCAGAAAATGTAATATCCTTAGAAAGGAAGCTGAGTGTACTCAAAGGTTTTAAATCATAATAATCGTTATACTTATCGTAATCAGAATTGATATTGGTTGGATCAGACCTAATTGGTAATATATGCACAAGTGCTAATGAACTTGGATATGTACCTTCTTCTCCAGTCATATCCATGTAGCGCTTTAATCCATCTTTTACATAAAAACGCTTTGTATCGTCATCAAAGTAGTTATATCTATCTCCTGTCAAATCAACAATTTCCGCAAAAGTTAAAAGTTCAACGTGCATAGGATCGCTGTCATCAACAAGCGAACGTCCGCTTTCTGTTGCAAACTTTATTTCTTGGTAATCAGCAAGCCCATCATGGTCTGTATCCATAAATTCATTGTAATGCGTATTCTTCTGATACCATTCATAGTTTTGCTGCAAAGATGAATTAAGTTCAACCTGTGTCCACCCTACTGCCGTAACAGTCGGATAAACATTGCCAAAAATCTGTTCAACAATAAAGTCACCAAAGTTATATCTGCCTTTTTGAACAAGAATTTCAGAACAAATGTGATCAGTTGATAAACTAAGGTATTTACTGTAATTTTCATTTCCTGCACTATATACAAAATGAACATTGAAATCTAAATCTTTAACTTTGCCGACATAAGCTTCATTTGAACTGCATTTAGGGAATGCCAAAGCGTCAACTACAAAGCAAAATCTATTACTGTCCTCACGAAAATCAGAAGATAATTCGCTGGTTATACACTTCATAGATTTATATAACGCATAATCTTTTGGCTCAAATGTAATTGGGATTGAAGGTATTCTTTTAATCATATTTTGGGCATCTTCCATATTAGTCGCATATGAAGTGTTATCATTTAAGTTTGGAATAACACTTCCCAAAAATGATATGTAAAAAATCCTTACATCTATGTCAGCAGCTTCAGCCTCTGTAAAAATTTGGTTAGAAGTAATAACCATCTCTTTTTGCACAGTATCTTCTAATCCCTTGTGAGGATATGCCACTAAGACTACATCTAAGCATTCTTTATCCTCTTCCGTAGTATCCTCGGAATTTGCAAGAGAATAAAGCATTGGCTGATTAGCCTTAGAAACCGAGTTAAAATCTTCGGGTGCAATTTCAAGTCCTTCAAGCCATATTTCCATATCCATGATACAGTATGTACCAAGTTCATCAACATGGGTGTAAACTCTGTTGTTCTCAACATCATGGAAAGTTTCTATAGGCAAAAGCATATTTGTGTCTTCAAAAAACTTGAAAACATTATAGCGTTTAATACCGGCAAATTCATCTGAAACATTAGTGTATTTGCCGTTTGTATTTTCCGTAACACTATTATCAAGGTCAAAGTTAATAATAACATCTTCCACTTTTAATCCGTCTGTGTAAACAAACTCGGGAGAAATACCAAGAATAGCGTCGTTCTTTATAACATTGGAATAGCCGCTTTTGTGAGAGGATAGATTATTTGCGGCAACACCGGCAGCAGTAATATCAATAGAAACTTTATATGGGTTATCGGAAGTATTAATAGCTGCAAAACTGTCTGAATCTTCTCCGATATGCTGTACAAAAGTGCGTTCGGAATCAGGAATTCCATCAGCAGCCGCACTTGCGGGGTCAAGACCGAGAGTAACCTCATCACCGTCAGAAATGCCATCATTATCGGTATCGTATTTCAACGGATCGGTATTGTATTTATTTACTTCTTCACCGTCTGTAAGTCCGTCGGAATCGCTGTCAGCGCTGCTAGGGTCAGTACCCAATTCATACTCACGGAGATTTGACAAACCGTCTTTGTCAAAATCCTCATCGCTGTCAGAAATACCGTTGTTATCTGTATCTGCCTTTTTAGGGTCAGTTCCAAAATAGTAAACCTCATATCCGTCAGGCAGACCGTCGCCGTCTGTATCAGGATTTGTAGGGTCAGTTTCAAAGTAATACTTTTCATAAACATCAGGCAACCTGTCATTATCTTTATCAGTTTTATCTGCCCAATTTATTTGATAGTCAACTGTTACAACATTGCTTTCTGCAGACAATTCTCCAATAGTTTGTTTAATCTTAAAGTACAAAACATCAAACTCATTATTAGGAGAATAAATAAATTCTGTAACATCTTCAACAGTATCAACAGAAGTAAAGTTCTCTCCGTCCTCGGATACAAAAACTTCAAATATACCATTTTCTTTATTTGAAGTCCAAGAAACAGTTATTTTGCCAGTCTCTTTATCATAATTAGCTTCTGCCGAAATAGCTATATCTTCCGCAGACTTTGCAACCGCTACAACATTACTCTCAGCAGTCTGCTCTCCAACGATCTGAACAACCTTAAAATACAATGTTTCAAAGTCATTTTCGGGAGTATAAACAAATTTGGTAACATTCTCAACAGCACCAACAGAAACGAAATTCTTCCCGTCCTCGGACATAAGAACATCAAAAGTGCCGTCCTGTTTGTTGGAGGTCCACGATACAGATATATTTCCGCTTTCCTCGTCGTAGACCGCATTTGTATTAATTTCAAGCTTAGGGTCAGGATCAATTATGCCGCCCTCTCCGATAACAACCTCGGTAAGTCTGAAATTACTTAACAGTGCTTCAACATCAGCAGCCTTTGAACCGACAAAACCTATTGTCATAAATCCGTTTGGCTGAATAGGATTAGTCCACATCTCGGCAGCAACTGTATAGGACGTGCTGTTGTTTTCAAGTACGCGACCATTCCAAAGGTTATCAATAGTGAAATTGCTGTCAAAAGATAAAGTCCAAGCCTCAATAGGCGCAGCCGAAATATTGGTAATAACGATATTACCCTCAACACCAACGTCCCAAGACTTCGTTATATTATATTGTACATCATATCTTCGATTTTGTCAACCCTTTTGGAGTAAATTTCAAAGCTGTCGGGCAAGGCAATGTCATTACCGCTTAAAGTGTAGCCGTATGTAACGCTTTGACTCGGAGCAATTTCAAAGTTCCAGCCAACATTCTTTATAACGTACTCATCGCCGTTCTGCTCGTATAAATCGGCATTCCAAAGATTACTGATTTCACCCTCTGCGTCATATTTTAACGCCCAGTTGAGAATAGAATCCGTTCCCGTGTTTGAAACGGTAAGTTCAACCGTCTGCGCCCCGTCCCACTCGTTTGTAATGTTGTAGTCAACGGAATATCCGTCATAATTGTATGTTGTTCTGCCAATATCGGCTGATACGGGAATTGCCGTAAACAGCGACAGCGACATTGCTGCCGCTAAAATCGCTGATACGGATTTCTTCAATCTTTGAGAGAAAGACCTTTTCATTTACTTAACCTCCGGTTTTATATTTTTACAACCTTTTCTGTACTGGTAATATCCACGTTCTCATACTTACTGCCACTGTAAACCTTAGCCACAGACCTAAGTCTGTAAGTACCCGATTCGGTTATCGTATAAGAATTAGTACAATTACACCACCAACTGTTAAATGTATCTGTCCAATGCGTTACCTCGTCCCATGAATTACCATCTTTCTTTTCCAAATATTGTGTTACTATGATTTTAGTTGCTGTACTGGAATTTCCGGTAATGGTAGTTCTACATGATGCCTCATTTGTGGAGGAAACACTTAACGTGGTGGTAATGCTGTTTGTATACAAATAGCATGGAGCAGCAATACTGCCATCAGGAATAACCGCTGCTGCCGAAGGAATACTTCCAACCGAACAGCATATTAGCAAAGCTAATAAACAAGACAAAATTTTTTTCATAGACTTGTCCTCCTAATAAATATAAAATATGGTTGCAGGGAATTTTACCCTACAACCATAACAACAACATAATATTCTATTTTGTGAGCCGATTTTACAAAATCATTTTAATTTTGTATCTTTGCACAAATCTATTATATCATCCTTGTACAAATTGCTCTCAACCCTTATGACGTATTGACCATTATCAAACATAATATTGCAATTATTTCCTGTATTATGAATAAGATATTCTTGTCCAGATGCGTCAGTATAGTATTCAAATTCAGCATTATTATTGTCAAAATTACCCATAAAATCGTAATAAACAGTTTGTTCATATAAAATATATTTATCACTATTTATATACATTGCAAATACCGACGTTTCATCAGCGTAATAATCAACTTGTTGAAAACCATCAGGCAAATTCGCTATCTCATATTCTTCCTCAATAACCGTAGGGTAATCTTCCATTGTCCCGCTGACGGAAACCGCGGTATGCTCCTTGAAAATATTCATAAGGAAATCATGAATTGCTTCACGGACAGCCTCTACGCTTAATGACGAGGCAAGGATTATTAGCACAGCCGCAGCCGTGCAAACAATTCTTCGACCTGTTGTGCATATAAGCTTAAAATACGGCTTTTCACGCCGTTTAATCAATTTGTTAATTTTCCGTATATATTTTTTGGAAAATATATAATCCGGCTTCAATTCAACGGTTTGCATAAATTCATCAATCTGCGGCTCAAAAACCTCTCCGAGAGCCTTTGACAATATCGAAAATTCATTCACTGTAAATCTTCTCCTTTTCAAGCAATACAATAAGATTTTCCTTAGCGTTCTGCAATCTTTTTCTTGCCGCAGCATTTGAAATATGTAAAGTGTCGGCAATTTCGTTATGCTTCAAGCCGAGATTAATACGCAAATATAAAATTTCTTGGTCGGTACTTGAAAGCTCCTTAATACAGCGGACTATTTCGGCGTAATCTCTGTTAGAAAGTGACTCGTCAGTCAAGTCCGAAAAATCATCATCTAAATGAACAGCTTCAATATACTTCTTCTCACGTTTAAGTATATTGAAAGATTTGTTCCTAACTGTAACGACAACATATTTATCCTGTTTGTGAGGCTCTAATTTCTTAACTTTTTCAAAACATTTAGCAATGCTTAGAAAAGCCTCCGAACACGCGTCCTCTGCCAATTCACGATTTTTTAATATTTTCAAAGCGATAGATATTGCTTTGGTTTCATACTTGTAGTACAATTCAGCAAAGGATTTTTTATCTTCCTCATCGTCAATCAATGCCATGCAGATAAACAGCATAATGTCACCCCCAATTCAAACTTATAAAATTACTTTCCTTTCAACTCCAGCAGTAACTGATTATTAATCTCTGCCTCTTCCAACTTCCGAAGATTAATATAGAGAGCCATACTGTCCTCGGGAACAATATCAAAATTATCAATCACAATTAAGGTATCATTCTGCATAACTCGCAAATAATTCATATGCTGCATATAAAGATTTTCTAAAACCTCATCGGACTTATCGCCCTTAAAATTTATTCCCGCAATTGTATTTTTCAAGCTGTCCGCATATGTAATAAAAAGAATATTTGTAAACTCCGACTTGTTGTCCTTAATGAATTTTTTCACAAATTCACTTTTCCCGATACCGCCAACTCCGTAAATAAATACTTTGTCCTCAGCTTCAAGCATTTCCGAAAATGCTTGAAGCTCTTTTTCTCGTCCGCAGAAATATTTGCAGCTTGATATTGTGGGAATATTTATTCTCTCGGACATTAAAGGCGATTCCGCTCCTGCTTTTGTCGGACGGTTAAGAGAAAATATTATTACCTTTGTCAGAAAATCCGTAATTTCATTTTCATTATTAGGATAATATTTCAAAAGATTTTCTCTATCGCTCTCATTCATACCGTCGGAAATAATAAGCTGTCGAATTTCATCGCACATACCAAACTTGTCCGAAACATAGGGCAGTACACGCTCGTCCAAATCGTCATAAAGCACAGTATAGTTATCGGCTTCGGAGTAAAACTGCCGCCCCTCACGTTCCAAAACCTTTTTTCGGTTTCTGACCTTGTTCGCCGTGTACTCGGCGGCAATATCCAATTTCCCGTTGAATTCATAGTAGGAATATAGGATTTTTGAGTACAATTCGTCTTTTTTCAAGCTGGCGGCGTATCTTAAAAGCACCGCGAAAACCTCCGCAAAGTCAAATATAGCCACAATCTGCACAACCTTTCAATTTTTTAGTCCTGTTTTGAGCCTGTTTTAAGCCTGTTTTGTTTTGCCGCAAAATACTATACTTATATCACAGGCGGAGCGATACCGATTACCGCGGAATTGGTATCGTTTGCCAAATATAGTATAACACACGGAGGTAGAATATGCAAGTATTTAAAAATTTAAAGATTATAGGTATCGACCACGGTTACGGCAACATCAAAACCGCCAACACCGTAACGCCCACAGGCGTGTCCGTTTTTGATACAGAACCGACCTTTGAGGGCAACACAATTTTTTATGACGGACGGTATTACCGTTTCGGCGAGGGACACAAGCCGTTCATTTCCGACAAAACCGAGGACGGGGATTTTTACGCCGCAACGCTTTTGGGCATTGCTAAAGAACTGTCCCGCGAGAAGATTTACGAGGCTGACGTACATATTGCCGCAGGACTGCCCCTTACTTGGGTTAAAAATCAGCGTGAAAGCTTTCGTGAGTACCTTATGAAAAATCCCGACGTGACCTTTTGGTACAAGAAAAATCTTTACAAAATCCATATCGCTGGGTGCAGTATTTATCCGCAGGGATATTCGGCGGTAATCGGCAAGCTTGGCGAGATGAACGGCGTGAATATGCTTGCCGACATCGGCAACGGCACGGTTAATATTATGTACATAAATAATCATAAGCCTGTTGAAAGCAAGTGCTGGACTGAAAAACTCGGCGTTAATCAATGTGTGATTTCGGTACAGAATTCCGTCCTTGATACGTTCGGAGCGAAAATTGACGAGACGATTATCGAGAATATTATTCGCTTCGGTAAAGCCAATATCGGCAAAAAATATCTTGACTGCATTACCGAGCAAATCAGGATTTACGCCGAAAAAGTTCTTGACGTTCTTGAAAAATACGAGTACAATTCCGAACTTATGCGGCTGTACATAACGGGCGGCGGCGTTTCGATTATGAAGAATTTTGCCGAGCTTGATTTTGAGAAAGTTGTTCTTATTGAGGATATTTGCGCGGCGGCAAAGGGTTATGAAACCATCTGTTTGCAGTCGTTAAGGAGGGACAAGTAATGATTTGGAGTACAAATTTGCGGTTTAATCTTGACAAATCTCCCTATCGTGAAGCTTACAGCTACTTAAAAAATATGGACAGGAAAGCTCACAAGTCCATTAACAAGGTCGTGGCGATCGCCGTTTGCGAGCATTTTAAGCGGCTTGAAAAATCCGCAAACGACCCGTATTTTGAAACACGGGAGCGTGAGGATAATTTCGTAAACCGCATTGTTGAAGCTGTAAAAATTGCCGTGGAAAAGGCTATGCCAAGCTTTATGGCGGCGTATATTACGGCAAAATTATCGGATATATCAAGTCCCATAATTAATAATACCGTTTCTGAAAATGTGGTATTAAAAGAGGAAAATTTCCGATACTGCCGCTAATGACATTGATTTCGACTTTGTGGGAGAATAACACATTTTTAATACCGATTTATATAAAAATAGTACCGTAAATTACATAGCTTTATACTAAAAAAAATTGTAAATTCAGAGCCAAAAATATCGGTACTGCTTTAAAAATATATCGGTACATTTCAAGTTTATTTTAATATTAAAAACTATGCAAAACGGTATCGGGGCACAGCGTTCTGCCGCAAATGCGACATTACAAATTCCTGCGGAATTTGTGTAATTTCATAGGCTAAACGCCTTTGCAATTACAGCTTTGCACAGGTGCAAAGCAAATCTGCCTGCGGCAGAATACGCCCCTATCGGGGCAAATCAGCGCTCTGTAGGAGCGCATAGCGAGGTACGTCTAATGGCTATCCAAAGTCAGCCATCAGACCGTCGGCAAAGCCGCCGCCTCGCTCAGGGGAACTTCCCCCGAGACCCCCTTTTGGCGCATACGCGCACAACAAAATACAACGCAAAAGGAGCAATGCCATGAAAGAAAA
>JAAGKN010000044.1_pt1 | contig 52106 bp, 32 predicted proteins | sample 6206371 | NCBI WGS metagenome assembly JAAGKN01 (sample SAMN11533720, study PRJNA540317) | gut metagenome | isolation source: fecal pellets from male and female animal of same cohort | host: Peromyscus leucopus | place: USA:CA | collected 2017
CAAGTTACGTCATATATCACAAATTATTTGTAATTTTGCACCAGATTCGGAAAGAGAATTTATCAAAAGTTAAGTATCTCTTCCCAAGAGATACTTAAATGAAAAAACACCCTCGCCCTTTGGGGCTTGGGTGTTTTTTTCTTGGCTGGCTTGCCTTCGCCTGGAAGGCTTCGGCACTATACCTTGCTGGCAAGCCCGCGAGCGGGGGCGCTCGGGGCTACCTTGAGGAGCTGCCTTTAGCGGATGAAGAGGAGCTCGCGGTATTTGGGGAGGGGCCAGATTTCGTTGTCTACCATCAGCTCGAGGTCGTCGATGCTTTCGCGGATCTTTTCCATCAGGGGGATCACTTCGTCGTGGTAGACGATGGCTTTGGAACGTTGGTCGGGCATGTGGTTGCCTTTGCGGCGGGCGTTGACCATGAGTTCGACGTTGCTTTTGATCTGAGCCATGTTGTCGGCGATCTCTTCGATGGAGTTCATGTCTTGGCGGGCGATGCTGTCGGCCTTCTCACCCTTGAAGAGTTGCTTGATCTTGAAGACGTTGTCGAGCAAGAGGCTCTGATAGCGGGTGGCGGCGGGGATGACGTGATTGATGGCCAGGTCGCCGAGCACGCGGGATTCGATCTGGATCTTTTTGGTGTACATTTCCCATTTCACCTCATTGCGGGCTTCGAGTTCGGTGCGGGTGAAGACGCCGGTGCGGGCGAACATCTCGACGGTTTCGGGCCATTGATAAGCGTCAAACATTAGAGGCGCGGAGGTCTCGACGTCGAGGCCACGGCGTTTTGCCTCCTCTTTCCATTCATCGCTGTAGCCGTTGCCATCGAAATGGATGGGGCGGGATTTGATTATGAGTTTGCGCACTTCCGCGAGGATTGCGGTGTGCATATCCACTCCACGGGCGATTTCGGCGTCGACGGTGTCGGCAAACTGATTGAGCTGGTCGGCCACGATGGCGTTGAGGGCGATCATGGCGGCGGCGCAGTTGGCGCTGGAGCCGACGGCGCGGTATTCGAAGCGGTTGCCGGTGAAGGCGAAGGGGGATGTGCGGTTGCGGTCGGTGTTGTCGACGGAGAGTTCGGGAATCTGATTGAGTTCGAGGCTCATCTTCGACTTACCGGCGAGGATGATTTCGTCGGCATTGTTGTTGACGATTTCGTCGAGGATTTTGGAGAGCTGGGTTCCGAGGAACATTGAGATGATGGCCGGGGGGGCTTCGTTGGCGCCGAGGCGGTGCTGATTGGTGGCTGAGATGATAGTGGCTTTCATCAAGGCGTTGTGCTTATGCACGGCGGCCATGACGTTGGCTACAAAGGCGATAAACTGGAGGTTCTGCTCGGGGGTTTTGCCCGGGGAGAAGAGAAGGACACCCTTGTCGGTGCCGAGGCTCCAGTTGTTGTGCTTACCGGAGCCGTTGATTCCGGCGAAGGGTTTTTCGTGTAGGAGCACGCGGAAATTATGGCGTCGGGCCACTTCGGCGATCAGCGACATGAGGAGCAGGTTGTGGTCGTTGGCCAGATTGGTTTCCTCATATATCGGAGCGAGTTCAAACTGATTGGGTGCCACCTCGTTATGGCGGGTTTTAGCCGGTATGCCGAGCTTATGGCATTCGATTTCGAGGTCGAGCATGAAGGCCTCGACGCGGCTGGGGATTGCGCCGAAATAGTGGTCTTCGAGCTGCTGGTTTTTGGCCGACTCATGGCCCATAAGGGTGCGTCCGGTCATCACGAGGTCGGGGCGGGCGGCGTAGAGGGCTTCATCCACGAGGAAATATTCCTGCTCCCAGCCGAGGAAGCTGGAGACGTGGCGCACTTCAGGGTCGAAATAGCGGGCCACGCGGGTGGCGGCTTTGTCGACGGCGTTGAGGGCCTTGAGGAGAGGGGTTTTATAGTCGAGGCTCTCGCCGGTGTAGGAGATGAAGATGGTCGGTATGCAGAGGGTTCCTCCGGTGATAAATGCGGGGGAAGAGATGTCCCAGGCGGAATAGCCGCGGGCCTCGAAGGTGTTGCGGATGCCGCCGTTGGGGAAAGAGGAGGCGTCGGGTTCCTGCTGCACGAGGAGTTTGCCGGAGAATTCCTCCACTACCCCACCCTTGCCGTCATGGTCGATGAAGGCGTCATGCTTTTCGGCTGTGCCGTCGGTGAGGGGGTGAAACCAGTGGGTGTAATGTCGGGCGCCGCAGTCGACGGCCCAGCGCTTCATGCCTTCGGCGACGCTGTCGGCGAGTTTCCGCGAAAGGGGCTTTTTGTTGTCGATGGCGTCTACGAGGGCGTCATAGGTGTCTTTGGGGAGGTATTCGAACATCTTTTGCCGGTTGAACACCTGGCAGGCGTAATATTTATCCACGCGCTCGGCGGGGATGTGCACGGGGGCCGGTTTGCGGGCCGAAGCGACCTCAACGCTCTTGAATCTTAAGTCGGACATCTTTAAAAACTAATATTTTACCTTAAATCTTCTTCCTTGGAACTGGAAGATTTCTACCTTAAAGGTGCAAAATTACAAAAAATATGCTTAAAGGCATAATTTTTAGGGGCTAAAGTGAAGGAAAAAATGCGTGAGGACCGGGCCGGGGGCAGGAGGAGGGGCGGCCCACGGGAGGAGGGCTTACACCCGCGCGCTTCGCTAACGCGGCACGCTGAAGGCCAAGGCTGACCGGGGAGCTGCGCGCCTCGCCGCCTTGCGGCGAGCACCCTAACGGGCGGGCCGGGAGCTTCGGCTTGCTTATTTCTGCTTTTTTGATTTTCGCTTGCTGATTTTTGATTTTCGCTTGCTTATCTTTGATTTTCGCTTGATTATCTTTGATTTTTTGCTTGATTATCTTTGATTTTCGCTTGCTGCATTGGGCTTTTTTTATCTCGCAGGCATTCGCTATTTTATATCAGGGAGGTTATCAGGAGGTCGGAGATCAGGATGGCCTCGGGGGCTATGCTTAGGGATTGAGGTGCGGGCAGGGAGGTTAGGCTTGAATCCGGATTTGAAGTTGGACTTGAATCCGGATTTGGAGTTAGGCTTGAATCGGGATTTGGAGTTGGACTTGAATCGGGCCGGGAGGTCGGGCTTGAGTTGGGGTTTTCTTCGGGGCTTGAATCGGGGTTTGCGTCGGGGGCGGGCTTTGGCTGGTGGAGTTTCATTGTGCCGGCTTTTATGTGGGGATTGGCTTTATTTAGGAGCTGGCGGAGGGGGGCGGCGCCGAAGAGGCGGCGGTATTGCTCGAGGTCGATGCCCTCGCGGCGGCGGAGGCTGAGCATTATGAATTCTTCGCGGCGCTCTTCTTGGCTTAGGTGCTCCTCCTGGTAAAAGATGGGAGTTATGGGGGCTATGGGAGTTATGGGGGTTATGGGAGCTACGGGAGCTATGGGAGTTATGGGATTATTTTTTGTCGGGGCGAAGTGGCGGAGGTAGGCTTTGAGGTCGGCGGGGTTGGCTCGGCGGATGGCGGCGCCATCGTAGCTGTGGGCCGAGGGACCTAAGCCGAGGTAGGGGCGTCCGATCCAGTAGCCGCTGTTATGGCGTGAGCGGTATGGGGAAATTTCTGCAGGTGAGTCAGGGCTCAGGCGGGCGTAGTTGGAGGTTTCATAGTGTTCGAAGCCGGCTTGGCTCAGGCGGCGGCGGATCAGCTCGTACATTTCGGCTACGGTTTCTTCGTCGGCTTCTTCAATTCGGCCTGCGTCGCGCAGATGCGTCAGGGCTGTGCCCTCTTCAAACATGAGGGAGTAGATGGAGATGTGCTTCAGAGGGTAGCTGAGCAGTGTGTCGATGTCATGCTCGAGGTCTTGGAGGCTTTGGGCCGGCAAGCCGAAGATCAGGTCGGCGCTTACATTGCTGAAATTTCTGCAGAGGACCTCGAGGGCGCGGCGTGCGGCGGCCGGGGAATGGTTGCGACCGATGGCCCGGAGGGAGGCATGGCTGAAGGTCTGCACACCGACGCTGACGCGATTGACGCCGGCCTGCTGCCATGCTTGGATTTTTGCGTCATCCACATCCTCGGGGTTTACTTCGACGGTGAATTCCGCGTCGGGGGCCTCGGCCACTCCCCTATCGGCGAGGATAGCGCGGATGTCGCTCATCATGGAGGTGAAGATGTCCGCCGGCATCAGGGAGGGGGTGCCCCCACCTATATATATAGATGTGATTTCCGGGGGCAATTCAGCGACGCGGCTGCGGAGCTCTGCGCAGATGGCTTGGGCGAGGCGATGCCAATCGGCGATTTTGGCACCGCCGCTATAGAAATCGCAGTATAGGCATTTGCGGCTGCAGTAAGGGATATGGATGTAGAGCATGGAGTCGGAATGGGGCTGCTTTTCGGAGATTTAGGTGAATTTCGGGAAATTTTTGCAAATTTAACTCTAAAAATTGAAAATTCTCATAATAATTTAGTAAATTCGCGAAGCGCGATTTTTTCGAGCGCGAATTATGATAGAATTTGATGGTCCTTGCACTCCTTATAGACGGGAGATAGACTTCAGATAGACAAGGGATAGACAGTGGATAGACAAGGGATAGACAAGGGATAGACAGGGGATAAACAGGGGATAGACAGTGGATAGACAGGGGATAGACTGGAGATAGACAGGGGATAGACAAGGGATAGACAGTGGATAGACAGTGGATAGACGGAGATAAATCTTGATAAATCTTGATAAATCTTGATAAATCTTGATAACTCCTGATGAATCCGGATAAATCCGGATGAATCCGGATAAATCGGGATGAAACGGGAAAATGGGGAGTTTAGCGGGCATAAGGATGATCAAATTGCAGTGAAAACGATAAAAACCAACCGATATCATGAAGCAGGACAATGACGGCAAGGCAGCATTCATCGAGCCGCTGAGCGAAGAGACTCAGATGGCCGGCAGTCAGAGCGCAGGCGAGGCTGAGCGAATGATGAGTCACTCTGAGGCGGAGCAGCCCCGGGGTGATAACGAAGCGGAGCGCACGGAAGGCTCTTCGGAGGATATTCATGCCGGAAAATATAGCGAAGCGGAGCGCACGGAAGGCTATTCAGAGGAAACTCACGCAATGAAAGTTAGCGATGCGGAGCGTATGCGCAATGAGCGCGCGATGAAGCGCGAGGCGGAGATCCGGAAATACGACAAACTGGTGGAAAACCGCGCGCAGCGCGTATTCGACGTCATGGCCTCGCGGGTGTCGGCTGAAGACATGGTCCGCCTGCGCGACGCCTTCGATTTCGCGCGCGACGCCCATAGCACACAGCTTCGCAAGAGCGGCGAACCCTATATCCTGCACCCGATATCGGTGGCCCATATAGCCGCAGCAGAGATCAACCTCGACGTCAACTCAGTCATAGCCTGCTTCCTGCATGACGTCGTGGAAGACACGCCGCACACCATCGAAGAGATCGACCAGCGCTTCGGCTCGGACGTGGCCTTCCTCGTGAGGGTAGTCACCAAGCAGAAAAAAGACAAATATGAGATGTCGAAGCAGCTCGACAACTTCAAGCAGATGCTGAACTCGGTGCAGTATGACATCCGCGCGCTGCTCGTGAAGCTCGCCGACCGGCTGCACAACATGCGCACGCTCTCGTCGATGCGCACCGACAAGCAGATGAAGATAGCCGGCGAGACCGATTATTTCTACGCTCCACTCGCCACGCGCTTAGGACTTTATGACGTAAAGACCGAGCTTGAGAACCTATCGCTGCGCTTCCGCTGCCCGCAGGAATACGAGCAGCTCGACAAGAAGATCACGGAAGACGAACTGCGCAACCGCGAGCGGCTGCAGGCCTTCGTGGATGAAATCCAAACACTCCTGGCATCCAACGGCATCCGGGCAAGAGTATTCTACGAATACCGGCGCCCCTATTCTCTTTGGCGCAAGATGCACAAATATGGCGACGACTTCGACCATTTGAAATACAGGCACTTCGTGGACATCGTCTTCAAGGACGAGGACAAAGTGCCCGAGAAAGAGATGGCGCTCAAGATATATTCGCTGCTCACCGACCGCTTCAAGGAGAAGCCGGGCGGGATCTCGAACTATATCGACTCGCCGAAAGAGAACGGTTATCAGAGTTTCCATCTGAAACTGCTGGCCGATTACGGCCGATGGGAAGAGGTGCACATCAGCAGCGAGAGGATGGTGAGAAACTCCAAATTCGGTTGCCTGAGCGACCGCTCGGAGGGGAACATCCGCCGATGGATCTGCAAATTCCGCGGTGTGCTGAAGGATATCTCTCAGCGTGGGCAAGACGGCACGAACTATATCGAGAACGTCGTGGCATCATTCTATAACGACGACATCATGACATTCTCGCCGCAAGGCAAACCGGTGGTGCTTCCGCAAAAAGCCACCCCGATAGATTTCGCCTATGAGATCCACTCCTATCTCGGCAAGCATGCCAAATACTGCCGCATCAACGGAAGGTTGGCCTCAATCAAAGAGCCGCTGCACCGCGGCGACATCGTGGAGATCTTCACCGACCCCGAGAGTCATCCCGAAGAAGACTGGCTGGAGCACGCCGTGAGCTACAAAGCCAAGCGCGCAATCGCCTCCTATCTTGCCAAGCTCAAGAAGCCTGAATTCCACCGCTGCGACTTCTGCCATCCGATTCCCGGCGAGGAAGTGATCGGCTTCAAGGATGGAGGCGAAGTGACCGTGCACAAGCGCGACTGCAGCGTTGCCATCAAACTGGCCACCCAGCTTGGCGACAACATCGTGGCTGTGAACTACAAGCCCGACGAGACGATTTATCCCGTGGAGCTCGAGATCACCTGCATCGACCGGCCCCATATGATCATCGACCTGATGGACTGCATCTCCAATCAGCTGGAACTCAGTGTGGAAAGTCTGAACACGAAGACCCGCGACAACATCGTGACGATAATCCTGCGGCTGGGAGTGCACGGCTACGACGAACTGCAGACGATCATGAACGCGATCCATGCGATTCCGGACGTCGACGAGGTCAAGGCCACAACCCTGCATTGACTATTGCGGCAGGTTTGATTTGACTTTTTAGAGCGGACTCATCTACTTATCGGCGCATTGATAATTTGGGATTGCACACTTCCGAAGAGAGGTGTGCAATAATCGCATCGCGGGTCTTCGATATTTCGGATTGCACACTTCGGGCGGAAGTGTGCGGAATCTTAAATATTTTTAAATTAAAGGATTATGCGGGCGAAAAAATTTGGAATTTGAGTAAACATTTATTATCTTTGCAACGTGAAAAGGTAAAAATGAAATTTTACCCAACACGGGGCGCACCGGATTCCGCGTCAAGGAAAGCCATCGGAGCCTGCTGAGAATAGGCATTCGGCGATTACCAGAAATTGCAATACATTTCTAAGAATCTTAGAAGAGGCTGACCTCAGAAAAGTCTGAAAAGGAGGCTTGCAAAATCCTGCGGCATCAGAGTCCCGAGACATCATGAACCATAAAGAGCCTTTTCCCGACTAACTACACATGAAAAATCTTAAAAAAGGTATTTTAACAGTATTCGCAACTATAGTCATGGGCATCGCACCGCTGACGGCCGGCGCCCAGACCACCACCCACTCGGCAGCGCGCAGCGCGCATCAGAACGCCCACAAGGCGCTGATGGCCAACAGCAAGAAAGGTCTTGACAAGGCAGTGATCAAAGATCAGCTCTCAAAAGAAATCATCGCCAAAGAGAACGCCAACGCTCTGACGGCAGAATCCTCCAAACTCATCGACGACCTTCTGGCAGAAAGCCGCACCCATATCGGCAAGCGCTACGTGCACGGCGCCAAAGGTCCCTCGGCATTCGACTGCTCCGGCTTCACGAGCTACGTCTACAAACAGTTCGGCTACTCCATTTCCCCCAGCAGCCGCCAGCAATACACCGAAGGTGTGCCCGTGGACCGCAAAGATCTCCGCAAGGGAGACCTCGTATTCTTCACATCGCGCAGCAGCGGTAAGAACGTAGGCCACGTCGGTATCGTGGTTTCCGCCGACAATGAAACCGGCAACTTCAAATTCATCCACGCCTCGATCCGCGGCGTAAAGATCTCCGACTTCGAAGGCTACTACGTGCCCCGCTACATCGGCGCCAAGCGCATCATCGAAAAGTAAGTTGAAATTATTCAAACTTGCTAAACTTATGGAATATCCCAATGGATCCATTGGGAATGGATTCAGAGGAAACCTTAATTCTAAAAGAAATAATAAAGGCTTCAAACTAAATAGATTACTAATGAGAAATGCAATCCTCGCGGGCTGCGCAGTCATTCTGGCCGCCGCGCCCGCACTCGGCAAGGACCGCGTGACCCACAACCCCGACTACACCAACACAGAGACGATTCTCCATGCCTGGAGCTGGAACTTCCCCGCTATCGCCGACAATATGAAAAACATCGCCGACGCCGGCTTCACGATGGTGCAGACCTCTCCCGTGCAGCACTGCTACAGCCCTGAAGGGAGCGGCAAGAAGATTTTCGACGAAAACGAGACGGAGGGCAACTGGTATTATTACTATCAGCCCACCGACTGGAAGATCGGCAACAACATCGTAGGCAGCCGCGAGCAGATGCAGGCCATGATGGATTCGGCTGCCAAATATAACGTCAAGGTGATTGTGGACGTGCTTCCGAACCACACCGCATTCGACATCGATGCCGTTTCGGAAGATTTCTATAAAGCCGTGGGCGGCCGCGACAAGATGTTCCATTCCGAGGGTTTGAACCCGGTGAAGGACTACAACGACCGCTACCAGTGCACACTCTGGGGCTCCGGCGCACTTCCCGATGTGAACACGGAGAATCCCCTCTTCCAGAAATATTACATGGAATTCGTCAACGAGCTTCTCGGCATGGGCGTGAGAGGTTTCCGCTATGACACGGCCAAGCACATCGGCGTGCACAGCGATCCGGTGGACTCCAAATCAGGAGTGAAGGAAAACGATTTCTGGGATGTGGCCACGGGCCGCAAGGCCGTGAAGGGCGTGAAGCTTGCACTCCCCTACGATTCCCTTTTTGTATACGGCGAAGTGCTTCAGGACCGCAATGTGCCCGAGGCTGAATATGCCGACTATTTCGGTCAGACGGCTTCGAGCTACGGCCACGTGCTGCGCGAAGTGCTCGACCAGCGTTCGGCCAATGGCAAAGACATAATCAACTGGCATCACAGCGCGGCCCCCGAATATCTCACCACATGGGTGGAAAGCCACGACACATATGCCAACGCCCACGAATCGGCTCATCTCACCGACGACCAGATCCGCACGGCATGGGTGTTCCTGACAGCCCGCCAGAACGGCGTGCCCCTCTTCTTCAGCCGCCCGGCAGGCAGCACCCGCCAGGCTTATTGGGGCGACAATGTGCTCGGCGCCCGCGGTAATGATGAGTTCATGCACCCCGAAGTGGTGGCCGTGAATAAATTCCGCACGGCGATGAACGGCCAAAAAGAGGATATTAAGATTTCCGAAAACGGCCAGGTGCTCCTCGTGAACCGCGGCAAGAAAGGCGCCGCCATCATCAACCTCGGCAAATATGCCAATGAGCTCGATCTGCCCACCACGCTGCCCAACGGCACATACAAAGATGAGGTCTACGGCATCGAATTCAAGGTGAAAAACGGCAGACTTCACGGCCTGCTCGCTCCCGAAAAGACATACATCCTGAAGAAATAAAGGATTTGCTTAGAAACTACTTCGGGTAGCCGTTGGCAATCATCCAAAGAATCAACAGATGCGGAATGAAACCCCGGCGGGTTTCATTCCGCATCTGCATTTTTTATAAGCACATAAATAGGTGCACCTCTACGAGGTGCGGGGTCATGTAGTCTTGCCGTAATCCCCACGCACTCTCGTCGCTTCGCTCCTCGCGCGCATGGGGTTAACCTATGGTGCACCTCTACGAGGTGCGTTAATTCTCTTAATTATATGGCAAAATTGGCGGAAATTTGGCTATGAGCGGAAATTTTAGTAATTTTGAAGTATGGTAGCAGTGAATAATCTCGGAGTGGAATTCTCAGCGAAACCGCTCTTTACAGACATATCATTCGTCATCAACAAGGGAGACCGCGTGGCGCTCGTCGGAAAGAACGGCGCCGGAAAGTCCACCCTTCTCAAAATATTGTCGGGTCTGCAGTCTCCGACTTCAGGCAGCGTGTCGCTGCCTAACGGGGTCACCATCGGTTATCTGCCCCAAGAGATGAAGACTTCCGATGAAACCACGCTTATAAACGAAACTCGCAAAGCCTTCTCGAGCCAGCTCGACCGGATGAAGGAACTTGACCGGCTGAATGCCGAGCTTGCCGAGCGCGAGGATTATGAATCAGACTCTTACGCCGCATTGCTCGAAAAGATAGAATTTCTCAATGAGCGTATCTCGATCGAAGGGAGCGACAACATGGAGGCCGAGCTGGAGCGCACGCTCACCGGCCTCGGATTCAAGCGGAGCGACTTCGAGAGGCCGACGTCGGAATTCTCCGGCGGTTGGCGCATGCGAATCGAGCTGGCCAAGCTGCTGCTGCGCCGGCCGGACCTTTTGCTGCTCGACGAGCCCACCAACCATCTCGACATCGAGTCGATACAATGGCTCGAGCAGTTTCTGGCGCAGAAATCGAACGCCGTGCTCCTCGTGAGCCACGACCGTGCCTTTCTCGACAATGTGACCAACCGCACGATAGAGATAAACTGCGGCAAAGCGTATGACTACAAAGTGAGCTACACGAAATTCACCGAGCTGCGCAAAGAGCGCGTGGAGCAGCAGATGCGCGCGTATGAAAACCAGCAGAAGCAGATCGCTGACATCAAGGACTTCATAGAGCGTTTCAGATACAAGGCCACGAAAGCCGTGCAGGTGCAGAGCCGCATAAAGCAGCTTGAAAAGATCGTGCCCATCGAGGTCGATGAGATCGACAAATCGCATATCACCATCAAATTTCCGCCGGCTCCCCGCAGTGGCGACTTCCCGCTGATCCTTGAGGATATGGGTAAGGCCTACGGCGACCATCAGGTCTTCGACCATGCGGAATTCACCATCCGGCGGGGCGAGAAGGTGGCCTTCGTAGGCAAGAACGGCGAGGGCAAGTCGACGCTCGTGAAATGCATCATGGGCGAGATCCCATTCACGGGCCATCTGCGGATCGGCCACAATGTCAAGATCGGTTATTTCGCTCAGAACCAGGCGCAACTGCTTGATGAAACGTTGAGTGTCTTCGACACGATCGACCATGTGGCCGTGGGCGATGTGCGGCTGAAAATCCGCGATATGCTCGGCGCTTTCATGTTTGGCGCAGAGGATATAGATAAGAAGGTGAAAGTGCTCAGCGGCGGTGAGAAGACACGGCTCGCCATGCTCAAGCTGCTGCTTGAGCCTATGAATCTGCTGATACTTGACGAACCGACCAACCATCTCGACATGCGCACGAAAGGGATTCTGAAAGAGGCCGTGAAGAAATTCGAGGGCACGGTGATCGTGGTGAGCCACGACCGCGATTTCCTCGACGGACTCGTAGAGAAGGTCTATGAATTCGGCGGCGGCCGGGTGAAAGAGAATCTCGGCGGCATCTACGACTTCCTTCGCGCCAAACGCATCGCGGCGCTTTCCGACCTTGAGCGGCGCCCGGTGAGCTCTCCCGATGCAGAGGCCGGCTCATCGGCTAAAGCATCGGCCAATGTTCAGGCGCAGAGAGTCGACGCGGCTCCGGGCGCCGGGAATGCCGCTTCGAATGCAGGCTCTCCCCTATCGGGCGGCGGAGGGCAATCCGAAGGGAAGCTGAGCTATGCCGAGCAGAAAGAGCGCGACAAGGTAGTGAAGCGGGCCGAGCGCGCCGTGAAAGATGCCGAGACGAAGATAGCCGCCGCGGAGGAACGCATCGCAGCCATGGAGGAAAAGATCGCCGCCGGAGAATGCGCAGCTGATCTGCTGAAGGATTACGCCGACGCTCAGAAAGAGCTCGAGGCGCTGATGGAGACATGGGAAAAGGCCACGGAGGACCTTGAAAGCCTAAAATCTTGAGATCCTGAAGCTTCGGGAGAGTTTTGGGCTTGACCTTTTGGAGATGCTCCCTCTTGACGGCTCAAGATAATAGTTGGCATCGTTTACCTTAGGATGCGGCTTGGTATATGGACGGGAGTTGAATCAATAAAAACTTAATCAAATGAACGAAGATATGACAGTTAAACAGGTCTTGATGGCTTCGGCACTGGCCGTGCCGATGTTTTCGGCGGCCCAGACCACGGGCCATGGCGTGAACCGCGCCAATTTCAATCCGGAAGTCAATCTGAAGGATGATTTCTATGAGTATGCCTGCGGAGGATGGATGCAGGCTCATCCCCTCACTGCGGAGTATGCCCGCTACGGCATGTTCGACCTCCTGCGAGAGAACGCCCGCAATCAACTCAACGAGCTGATTCTGGGCTTGAAAGACAATCCAGATTCAAAAGTGAAGGACACAAACGCGCAGAAGGTGAGCGACATCTATGAAATGGGCATGGACTCCGTGAGACTCAACGCCGAGGGAGCGGCTCCGCTCAAACCTTTCCTGGAGAAAGTGGCCGGAGTCACAAAAGAGAATCTGCCCGAGATATTGGCATGGCAGCATAACGGCATCGGAAGCTCGTTCTTCTCCACTGGTGTGGGAGCGGACTATAACCAGGCCAATATGAACATCATGCACGTAGGCGAGACCGGGCTCGGCCTCGGCGACCGCGACTATTATCTTGAGGACACCGAAGAGAACCGCAAGATCCTGGCTGCCTACGACAATTACATGCAGACGATCTGCCGCCTGGCAGGCTTTTCGGATAAAGATGCCAAGCGCATGGCAAAGAATGTGCTCGAGATCGAGACCGAGTTTGCCAAAAACAAGCTCAGCCGCGAGCAGCGCCGCAATCCGACCCTGCGCAACAATCCGATGACCTATGCGGAGTTGAAGGAAAAATATCCCAACATCGGCTGGGACGCTTACTTCGCGGCGCTCGGCGTGCCGGCTCCCTCGAAGCTCAACATCAGCTCCGTGCAGTTCCTGACATTCCTCAACGACTATCTGCCGCAGCTTTCGCTCGAGCAGATCCGCGACTATCTCAGCCTGGAGGTGATCGCTGAGTCCACTCAGCTTCTGAGCGACGACTTCATCAACGCAGACTTCGAGATGTACGACAAACTGCTTTCCGGCAAAGAGGAGCAGCAGCCCCGCTGGAAGCGCGCGCAGTCGATCCCGAACTCCATGTTTGGCGAGGCTGTGGGCCAGCTCTACGTGGAGAAATACTTCCCCGAGGAAAACAAGAAGGCTATGATCAAGCTCGTAGACAATCTGCGCACCGCCCTGGGACAGCACATAGACAATCTGACCTGGATGAGCGACAGCACCAAGCAACGCGCGCATGAGAAACTCGCCAATTTCCGCGTCAAGATCGGTTATCCGGATAAATGGAAAGACTATTCCGGCATCACGATCGACCCCTCGAAATCCTACATGGAGAACTGCTACGAGGCTTCGAAATGGTATAAGCAAGACAATCTGAAGAAGATGGGCCAGCCCGTGGATCCCACGGAATGGCTTATGACACCACAGACTGTGAACGCATATTATATGCCCACTACCAATGAGATCTGCTTCCCGGCAGCGATCCTCCAGGCGCCCTATTTCGATAAGGATGCCGACGATGCTCTCAACTACGGCGCCATCGGCGTGGTGATCGGCCACGAGATGACCCATGGTTTCGACGACAGCGGCCGCCAGTATGATAAGAACGGAAATCTCAACGACTGGTGGCAGGCTGAAGACGCCGAGAATTTCACCAAACTCGCCGACGCCCTCGCCGCCCAGTTTGACGCAGTGGAGGTCCTCCCGGCAAGAGTTGTGGACGGCGTGGAGACTCCCGCGCTCAACGCCAACGGTCGCTTCACTCTCGGCGAGAACATCGCCGACCAGGGTGGTCTGCGCGTTGCTCTCACGGCATATCTCAACTCGCTCGAAGGAGCTGAGGCTCCCGTGATCGACGGTCTTTCGGCCCTTGAACGTTTCTATCTGGCATATGCCGGACTTTGGGCCACCAACATCCGTGACGAAGAGATTGCGCGTCTCACGAAGTCGGATCCCCACTCATTGGGCCGCAACCGCGTGAATGTGTCGCTGCGCAATATCGCACCCTTCTTTGATGCATTCGGCATCAAGGCCGGCGACGGCATGTTCCGCCCCGAAGAGGAGCGCGTCATCATCTGGTAATAATCTGAAGCTGTCTCGCCCGGCATTCACGATGATGAAGCGAGACTGCAGATTGAGATATGCTAACTTTCTGAAAATGAAAGAATATGGATTGATAGGCCGCAAGCTCGGCCATTCCTTCTCGGCGAAATATTTCAATGAGAAATTCGCCCGCGAAGGTATCGATGCCCGCTATGAACTGTTTGAGATTCCCTCCATCGAGGGGGTCTCAGACCTTTTATCGGAGCACCCGGAACTCGTGGGGCTCAACGTGACGATCCCTTATAAGCGGGATATACTCCCCTACTGCACGACGCTGACGGAATCGGCGAGCGAAATCGGTGCGGTTAACACTGTGAAGATCGAGCGCTTGCCGGGCGGCATGGCCCTTCATGGCCACAACACCGACGCCCCCGGTTTTGCGGCGGCGATCGAGCCGATGCTCGGCGGTGTCCTGAAAGAGCCGTCGCCTCGGGCGCTCGTCTTAGGTCAGGGAGGCGCATCGCTCGCGGTGATCTACGCGCTCCGAAAGATGGGAATCGGCGTGACAAAAGTGTCGCGCCATGCCTCGGAGGGTGTGATCACCTACGCCGACCTCACGCCGGAGGTGATGGCCGCCCATCTGGTGATCGTTAACTGCACTCCCCTGGGAATGTGGCCCGAAACGGATGCTTGCGCAGATATTCCGTATGACTGCGTTTCAGAGTTGCACGTATGCTTCGACCTCGTCTATAATCCTGAGGAAACGGAATTCATGAAGCGATGTGCCGCGAAGGGCGCGAAAGTGAGCAATGGCTTGCAGATGCTTCATAATCAGGCTGATCTTGCCTGGGAATTTTGGAATAATTAAAATTCGGGAAATGACTCGTAAATATCTTTCAAGGAAAATAATCGTGGTCGAAAATGGCGTGGAGAGGGTTCATACCCTATCTATTGCTGAGGTGACATCCGATTGCGAGGGAAAGATTCTCAGTGTGGAAGTCACCCCCTACGCCGGGGAGATTGCCGGCGTTGAATATGTCGACGGCGAGCTTCGGATCGTGATCGGAGAGAGCCTCCGACGCCCATGAGGTCGACGGCGTGCGATAATGGGATATAAAAAAGAAATCACCTCTTTTTTGCGGAGGTGATTTCTTTTTTATGTTGTGATTGAGAATCTTGCTGATGTTTAAATTACATCATGCCGCCCATTCCGGGAGCTCCCATACCGGCTGCTGCGGGCATGGGGTTGTCTTCCTTCTTATCGGCGATGACGCATTCGGTAGTGAGGAACATGCCGGAGATGCTTGCGGCGTTTTCGAGAGCCACGCGGGTAACTTTTGCGGGGTCGATGACGCCGGATTCGAAGAAGTTTTCGAAGTTGTCGGTGCGGGCGTTATAGCCGAAGTCACCCTTGCCGTCTTTGATCTTCTGAAGGATGACAGCGCCTTCGACGCCGGCGTTCTTCATGATCTGGCGGAGGGGTTCTTCGATAGCGCGGCGGATGATGGCGATGCCGGTGGTTTCATCCTCATTGGCGCCCTGGAGTTCATCGAGCGCGTCGAGGCAGCGGATGTAAGCCACGCCGCCGCCTGGCACGATACCTTCGGCGATAGCGGCGCGGGTTGCGGAAAGGGCGTCGTCCACGCGGTCTTTCTTCTCCTTCATTTCCACTTCGGAGGCAGCGCCGATGTAGAGCACGGCCACGCCGCCGGCGAGTTTGGCCTTGCGTTCCTCGAGTTTGCCCTTATCGTATTCGGAAGTTGTAGCGGCGATCTGCGCCTTGATCTGAGCCACGCGGTTGGCGATGGCTTCCTTGTCGCCGGCGCCGTTGACGATGACGGTGCGGTCTTTATTGACGTTCACCTTCTCAGCCTGGCCGAGGTCATTGACAGTGGCCTGGGCGAGAGTGAGACCCTTGACTTCGCTGATCACGTTGCCGCCGGTGAGGATGGCGATATCCTCGAGCATCTCCTTGCGGCGGTCGCCGAAACCGGGAGCCTTGACAGCGCAGATCTTCAGGGAGCCGCGCAGACGGTTCACCACGAGAGTGGCGAGGGCTTCATTGTCGACATCCTCGGCGATGATGAGGAGCGGGCGACCGGACTGAGCCACGGGTTCGAGAACGGGGAGCAGGTCTTTGAGGTTGGAGATTTTCTTATCGTAGAGGAGGATATAGGGGTTCTCCATCTCGCATTCCATCTTCTCGGTGTTGGTCACGAAATAGGGAGAGATGTAGCCGCGGTCGAATTCCATACCTTCGACGACGCTGACGGTGGTCTCAGTGCCCTTGGCTTCTTCCACAGTGATTACGCCCTCTTTGGTGACTTTTTCGATGGCTGTGGCAATCAGAGTGCCGATTTCCTCATCATTGTTGGCGGAGATTGTGGCGATATTTTTGATTTTGTCGAGATCGTCGTCGACTTCCTGGCTCTGGGCCTTGATCTGCTCCACGACTTTGGAGACGGCCTTGTCGATGCCGCGCTTGAGGTCCATGGGGTTGGCGCCGGCGGCCACGTTCTTGAGGCCTACGTTCACGATAGCCTGGGCGAGCACGGTGGCGGTGGTGGTGCCGTCGCCGGCCTGGTCGCCGGTCTTGGAAGCCACTTCCTTCACGAGCTGTGCGCCCATGTTCTGGAACTGGTCCTCGAGCTCGACTTCGCGGGCCACGGTCACACCGTCTTTAGTGATGTGGGGAGCGCCGAATTTCTTCTCGATGATCACGTTGCGGCCTTTGGGGCCGAGGGTTACCTTGACGGCGTCGGCAAGAGCGTCGACACCCTTTTTGAGCTCTTCGCGAGCCTTGATATTGAATTTGATTTCTTTAGCCATTTTGGGTAATAATTTTAAAAACCTTGATTTTCAACCCGCAGGATATCTTTAAAGCCGCTTCTCGCCTTATCGCAAGGCGTGGATTTCAGCCGGAGCGTCGGGAGCGGGAAAGATATTGAGAGGGTCTTGAGAATTAAAGGAAAGTGGAAGACGGGGATTAGCCGAGGATGGCGAGGATATCGCTCTGGCGCATCATGAGATATTTCACGCCCTCGAGTTCGAGTTCAGTGCCGGCGTATTTGCCGAAAAGCACCTGCTGGCCAACTTTGACCACCATCGGTTCGTCTTTAGTGCCGTCGCCTGCGGCCACGACAGTTCCTTTAAGCGGTTTTTCCTTTGCAGTGTCAGGGATAATGATACCTCCGAGAGTAACCTCTTCAGCTGCAGTGGGCTCGATGAGCACACGGTCAAACAAAGGTTTAATGTTCATGGTTAAATTTAAAAATTATGTAGTTTAAGTTTTATCGTCTTAAATTAAATATGCAAATAGCGTGCCAAACCGGCCTCGGGCGCCGGAAAGACATTTCCAAAAGTTATAACGCCGGAGCTATCGGGATGGTTCATAACGATTTCGCGCGTTCCGACACGTGATGGCCCGATGGGGGAAAGGGTAAGTCGTGGCCTTGCGAGGATGTCGGGCGTGTCAGAATGTCGCCATGAGTCCGATCTAAGGCAGATGGATTACGCCGGCAGGCGCCGTGCGCGTCAGAAAGTTGCCATGAGTCCGATCGATGGCGTGCGGGTGGCCGGGTCGTAGCTCGGCATCAGGGCTACAGCCTTCTTTTTATCCCAATGAAACCATTTCTGATAGAGCGGCAGCATCCAATAACCTATTCGGGCGGAAAGAATACCGATTCCGGCTCCGGCGAGCACATCGTTGAGCCAATGGCGGTCGTTGTAGATTCTCAGGAAACCGACACCCACGGCGATTGTGTAGGCACCGATTGCTATGCCTGTGCCATATTCGAGGCGTATGAGCTCGGCGCCCATGAAGACCGTGGCGGTGTGGCCGGAGGGAAAGGAGTTGCGCGCTCCCGAGTCAGGACGCGGCTCCTTGACGGAGTATTTGATTCCGTTGACCATCACGCCCAAAGCCATATATGCCGTGGCTCCCACCACGAAGCGCTCCAGAAAGCGGTGTTTGCACGGCACCCCTACAAGTCCCAGGCCGAGATAGCCCACGAATGGAAGATACTGGATATGGTCATCGAAGCGAAGGTAATGCCCTCCGCGCCATTTGGCTACCTCATCGCGCAGGGAGTTCTTGATGTTATGGAAGTGCATGGAGACGCCGGCCGCTCCCACGGCTATCAGCGCGCCGGGAAGCGCGAGCTGACGCAGTTTGAACCGGTATTCGCCTGATTTGGGTTCAGCCTTGGTGGCCAAAGGATTGGCCTGGCTGCTGAAGGGATTCTCCTGCTTGACGAAGGGATTGTAATAGATGTCATCATCAAGTTCGGGCTTGGGTGCGGCTATCAGTGATTCGATGTCGCCGTCGAGATCGCCGCTGTTGTCGATGGCTTCCTCTTGCGTGAAAGTAGGCTCATCCCGCTCAATGTGCTGTTCCTCTTGTGCAAAGGCGGGAACGGCCATGAAGAGCGACGCTAAGATTGCTGCTATAGCTAAGATGTTGATTCTTGCTGAATCTGATATGATATGAGGATGTGTCATATAAATCGGAAGATATGACACAAAATTACTAAAAAAAAGGCTAATTTGAAAGTTACAGCGCAAAAATTGACACTATCGCCATGAGAAGCACGGCGATAGCCGCGGCGAGCCAGGGATAGCTGACGCGTGTGGCGGCGTGGGAGATGACGGCTCCGGAGGCCACCTTCGGCGGGATGATATTGAGCGAGACTGCGAGCAGCGCGAGTCCGGCCATCCAGAGGTAAACACTGTGTATATTGATATTGATTCCTACGGAGGTGCCCGCGAAGATGCCGATGAAATCGTAAAGCAGGTCGGTGGCGAAATTCAGACCATCCGCGATGATGGCAAGGTCAAAGCCAGCGAGTGACAGCAGAAGGTAGCCGATTGCAAGAAACATGTAGAATGGCAAAAGCGGGAGCACCACAATGTTGGCTGCGAGGAAGTTAATAGGCACGAGCTTGAAGTAATAAGCGCAGAGGGTCCAGGTGGCGGCGGTGGCCACGATGGTGGTGAGCAGCGTCGAGCAGAGCGTATGCAGCCGCGGATGATCGTGATGATGCATCGGATTCAGTTTTTCGACGAAGAGGCACACCGACGCCACGCAGGTGAAGCTGAGCTGAAAACCGACGTCGGAGAGGGCTGTAGGAGAGAAAATGAGAATTAGCAGCCCCGCGCAGCATACGCTCGAGAAGGCTTCGCGGTTGCGCTCCATCATCAGAGCCAGCGCTGCCAGGGTGAACATCAGCGAGGCGCGCAGGGTGGAATAACTCAGCCCCGATAGGAATGCGAAAAACCATATCCCGGCGAGCACTACAACGTATCTGAGATTCCGGCCACCGAAGAGCGCGAAAGGCATTGTGAGGAAAAGAAGGATGGAGGCGATTATGCCCACGTGCATGCCGCTCACGGCGAGCATATGCGACATGCCGGCATCGCGGAACATCGCGGTGCGCCCGGCGTCGAGTCCTCCCCTTTCGGCGATGAGAATGGCTTTCACGAGGCCCAGGGCGTTTTCATTGAGCGAGCTCTTTTCGAGCCGGATCTTTATCCCCTCTCTTGCCTTGGCAGCCAAAGTGAAAATATCGTCCTTATGGCCGATGACCACTGGCTGCTCGGTCTCCAGGACTCCCACCCGATGATAATTCGATTCCTTGCTCCATTTTCTTTTCATGAAGACGGAATAGCTGGATACTCCCTCCTTCGAGAATCTCAGGGGCTTGAGATTGCCGCGGAAAGAGATGATGTCGCCCGGAGCGAAGACGCTTGAAGCGTCGGCGAAGACCATGGCGTCGATGTTTTTCATGGCGATTGCATCCGCGCCTTCAGGAGTTATGCTGAGCAGCTCCGCCTGATAGCGCTCCCCTTTTTCAGTCGTAGCGCGTGCCTTGACTCGGGCGGTCATATGAAATCCTTGAAATGTCGCGCTGTCGCAGTCAATGAAGTTCGGAGATGGCCTGTGCAGAATAGCAGAAAGGCAACCGATTCCGGCGAAAAGCAAAGCGATCCATGCGAGATGGAGATGTGAGAGCGTCGGAATCAAGGCCGTGTTTGATTTCTGGACATGGAAGAGGAGCAGGCGCAGAGCGACGGCGGCAAGAATCAGCGCAGCCGGTAACCGAAGACCCGCTCCCGTCATTGAGAGCAGAATTCCCGCGGCAGTGGCCGCCATCAGCATCGCCATCTTCCACATAATCTATTTCGGGATTATTTTGATTTAGCTCGGATTAACTTGATTTATCGAGATTTATCGAGAGTTGGCTTGATTTATCGAGATTTATCTAGAGTTGGCTTGATTTATCGAGAGTTATCGAGATGTAACTTGAGTTATCTCGATTTCTCTCGATTTATCTCGGGCTCTCTTGAGGTCTCTCGGGTTACTTATTCGCTCTCCGGGTTGAGACTCCTTTATTGCCGGAATTCGGCGTTATGTAGGCGTCGTTAGAGAGTTTCTTCTTCTTGCTTGGTGCGGGGCCGCCGGAGGGCTTGTTGCGCCCGTTGGCTCCGGGGGCCATCACCGATGACTTCCCCTCCAAGCTTTGACGCGAAGTGCCTGATTGCGTCCCTTGGCCCGACTGCATCTCCTCGCTGCTGGCGAAGCGTGCTTCGGCCCCGGGCGTCACGGTGTCTGCTGCTATCGCATTCGTTTTCTTTTTCTTAGGTCCCGGCGAGAAACGCTGGCTGCGGAAATTGGCATAGCGCAGGGAATCGTAAGGGAGACGCCCCATCGTTATGCTGTCGAGCCACACCGGGAGCGCCGATGCAGGTATCTTCACGCTGCCGTAGATTCGCTTCACATTCTTGCCGGTGTCGCTGACGAGGCTGTGAAGTATGCGGCGTTCGCTTCGGAATTTTCTCGAAGAGAGCGAAGTGCTGCCGTCTTCATAGTCAACTCCGAGAATCACTTCTGCGTCGGCGTCGGAGCTCAGGCGCATGCGCCATTCGAGCGATTCCCCCTTCTGCATGGCCTCGCCGGGGAATTCAAACACGAGCAGGTCGGAATTGCCCAAGGGCGAGAAAAGGATGTGCTTGGGGAGCATCCAGACATCGTTTTCCACGCCCGTGGAGATATTCCCGCCCACCTTCTTGCGCTTTTTGTCTAATTGCGCGGTGACCTTATCGTAAAGATTATAGTATTTATCGACGTTTTTGCCATACCAGGCATAGGTGCTGTCGAGTGTAGCCTGATCCACACCGTGCTCCATGAGCACGCTCTCGGAGAGCTTGCGGCGCACGCTGTCGGGCAACGCCCTTGAGGCTCCCGATTCCTCATAGGCCTGGGCGATGGCCATGTCGGCGAGAAGATCCACCATCTTCCCTTCCGACAACACTCCCTTGGGCCGGCGTTCGCAGCCGGCCGCGAGTGTCACCGCGATGAGCAGCGGAATGGCTGCCTTGGCCATTGATATATTTCTTGACATATCGGGATTTCCTCTATTGGTCTGTTACTTATTTTTCTTCTCGCCGGCTTCTTCTTCACGGTTGAAGAGCCTATTGAATGCCAGCGAAGCGTCGCGGTTGTAGAAGATGATCATCATCAGCACCCCTATCGAGATCGACGCGTCGGCGAGATTGAAGATATACTGGAAGAACTCAAACTCTCCCCCGCCGATGCCGGGCACCCACTGCGGCCAGGTGATCGTGAAGAGAGGGAAATAGAACATGTCGACCACTCGGCCTTCAAACCATCCGGCGTAGCCGCCGCCGTAGGGGAAGAGGGTGGCTACTTCCGGCGGCATCGGGTTTGAAAAAATCTCTCCATAGAAGACGCAGTCGAAGATGTTTCCCGCCGCGCCGGCTATGATGAGGGCGAAAGAGATGATGAAACCTTTGCGCAGTTCGGTCATCCTCATCATCTTGACCAAGGCCCAGATGAAAAGGCCCACGGCGATGATGCGCCCGAAAGTTAGCACATACTTGTTGAGCCATTCGATGCCGAATGCGAAGCCGTTGTTTTCGATAAACTTCAGGTGCATCCAGGAGGTCAGCTCCAGGTCTTCGCCGAGATAGAAATTCAGTTTCACCCAGAATTTCAGCACCTGGTCGGCCACGACGATCACTGCGATGATTATGCCGACGAGCCAACCGGGCAGTAATGTCCGGTCGGCTCGTTGGCTTAACATATTGTTGTTATTCATTTTAAGCACGAAAAGTAACTTAATGCAAATTCACTTTCCAGCCATCATGGGCGTCTCAATTGGCCGCTTCGGCGCATTTCCGACGTCGCGATTGGCTGAAAAAGGGGGTCTGCTGAAGAAGTGAGGAGTCAGCGAGTAACTTCGGCGAATACCTTGAGGCCGTCGATGTCGAGTTCTGAGCCTTGTGCCAGGGCCGGATCGAGCGTCAGCGCGTCGGCGAGCACCTGCGATTTGATGTAATCGCCGAAGGCTTCCACTGCGGCTTTCACCTCGGGAGTCTCGGTGAGCACGACCTTCACGCGGTCGGTGATCTCGAAATCATTCCCCTTGCGGATATTCTGGATGCGGTTCACGAGTTCGCGGGCCATACCCTCATTCTTCAGTTCGGGGGTGACTTCGATGTCGAGGGCCACAGTGACATTGCCGTCATTGCCCACGAGCCATCCGGGCACATCCTCGGGGATGATCTCCACATCCTCGAGCGTCACCACGGGTTGCTCAGGGAGCTCGGCGAAGGTGAAGCGGCCGTTCTTTTCGAATTCAAGGATATCGCTCTGGCTCATCTCGGTGATGGCCTTGCCGAGGGCCTTCATGATCTTGCCGTATTTCGGGCCGAGTTTCTTGAAATCGGCCTTAACTCTCTTCACCAGTCCACTCTCCTCATTGGAGACGATCTTAATGTTCTTGACATTGACTTCGGAAGCGATGAGATCTTTTACGGCCTGGACGCTCTCCATCTGCCGGTTGTCGGCCACGGGGATGAGAAGGGTGGCCAGAGGCTGGCGCACTTTCAGGTTGACCTTGCGGCGCAGGGCAAGCACGTTGGAGGTGATCACCTGGGCCAGGTGCATGCTCTCCTCGAGCTTCGGATTGGCGAGAGCCTCGTCCTCATCGGGGAAATCCGCGAGATGCACGGAGGCGAACTTGCCGGGCTCGCGCAGCGGTTCGGTGAGGTCGAGCCAGAGGCGGTCGGCGAAGAAGGGTGCGAATGGAGCCATGAGTTTGGCCACGGTGGTCAGACACTTATAGAGAGTCTGATAAGCCGCGAGTTTGTCTTCGGTCATGCCGCCGCCCCAGAAGCGCTTGCGGTTGAGGCGCACATACCAGTTGGAGAGGTTGTCGCCCACGAAATCCTCGATGGCGCGCGCGGCGCGGGTCGGCTCGAAGTCGTCGAGAGCCGTCTGCACCTCCTTCACGAGAGTGTTCAGGAGCGAGAGAATCCAGCGGTCGATCTCCGGGAGCTTGGAGTATTCCACGAGTGGTTCGTTGCCGATGAAGCCGTCGATGTTGGCATACTGGGCGAAGAACTTATAGGTATTGTAGAGCGTGCCGAAGAGCTTGCCGCTGACTTCGCCCACACCCTTTTCGTCATATTTCAGGTTGTCCCAGGGTTGGGAGTTGGAGATCATATACCAGCGCACGGGGTCCGAGCCGAAGCGTTCGATGTTGTTGAAGGGATCGATGGCGTTGCCGAGGCGCTTGGACATCTTGTTGCCGTTCTTGTCGAGCACGAGGCCGTTGGAGATGACGGCTTTGTAGGAGATCGTGTCGAAGACCATTCCGGCGATGGCATGGAGCGTGAAGAACCAGCCGCGGGTCTGATCGACACCCTCGGCGATGAAGTCTGCGGGATATACCTCGCCGGAATCCAGAGCTTCCTTGTTTTCAAAAGGATAGTGGATCTGGGCGTAGGGCATTGCGCCGGAGTCAAACCAGACGTCGATCAGGTCAGATTCGCGCTTCATCGGCTTGCCGTTTTCCGAGACGAGCACGATGTCGTCTACGTAGGGGCGGTGGATGTCGAAGCGGTCGTAGTTCTCCTTGGAGTAATCACCGGGCACGAATCCCTTCTCCTTAAGCGGATTGGAAGTCATGACGCCGGCAGCCACGGCCTTCTCGATTTCAGCGTAGAGTTCGGCGTAAGAACCGATGATCTTCTCTTCGAGGCCGTCTTCGGTGCGCCAGATAGGCAGCGGAGTGCCCCAATAGCGGCTACGCGAAAGGTTCCAGTCCTGGAGGTTTTCGAGCCATTTGCCGAAGCGGCCGCTGCCCGTGGAGGCCGGTTTCCATTTGATGCTCTCGTTGAGTTCCATCAGTCGCTCGCGGGAAGCCGTGGTGCGGATGAACCAGCTGTCGAGCGGATAGTAGAGCACCGGTTTGTCGGTGCGCCAGCAATGCGGGTAGTTGTGGGTATGCTTCTCGATGCGGAAAGCGAGGCCCTCCTGTTTGAGCTCGAGGCTGAGGATGATGTCGAGGTTTTCCGCTTTGGATGCTTCAGCCTCGTTGTATTTGCCGTCGACGTTGAATTTCGGGTCGTAGGCGTTCTTGACGTAATCTCCGGCGTGGCGGGAATATTCTGCCACGTTGACGCATTTCTCCACGAAGGCTTCGGCGCACTCATCGAGCGGATAGTATTTACCTTGCAGATCCACCATCGGTCGGGTCTCCCCTTTCTTGTTGATGATGAAGAGCGAGGGGATATCGGCGGCTTTTGCCACCTTGGCGTCGTCGGCGCCGAAAGTGGGCGCGATGTGCACGATGCCCGTGCCGTCTTCAGTCGTGACGTAATCGCCGGGGATCACGCGGAAGGCCTTGTCGGCGAGTTCCACGAAATTCTCGGTGCCCACGCTGAAGCATTTGGCGGGCTCGGCCTTGGCTGCCTCTTTCACATATTCGGCTGCGTGGGCGTTGACCTTCTCGCAGGGTTTCACCCAAGGCATGAGCTGGGCGTAATGCAGCCCGACGAGGTCCATGCCGTTCCATTTGCCCACGACCTTGTAGGGGATGACCTTGTCGCCCTTCTTGTAGTCCTCAAGATTGAGTTTGGCTCCCTCCGGTTTGAAATAGCTGCCCAAGAGCACCTCGGCCATGACGGCGGTGATCGGTTCGCCGGTGTAGGGATTGTAGGTCTGCACGGCCACATAGTCGATCTTCGGGCCCACGCAGAGCGCCGTGTTTGAAGGCAGGGTCCAGGGAGTGGTGGTCCAAGCCATGAAGTAAGGTTCGCCCCATCCCTTCATCTCCTCCTTGGGATCGAGGATCTTGAAGAGAGCGGTGGCGGTGGTGTCCTTGACGTCGCGGTAGCAACCGGGCTGGTTGAGCTCGTGGGTCGAGAGTCCGGTTCCGGCGGCGGGGGAATAAGGCTGGATGGTGTATCCTTTGAAGAGATATCCTTTCTTATAGAGTTGAGCAAGGAGCCACCATAGAGTCTCGATATATGCGTTGTCGTAGGTGATGTAAGGGTTTTCCAGGTCGACCCAATATCCCATCTTGCGGGTCAGGTCGGTCCATTCCTTGGTGTATTTCATCACCTCGCGGCGGCAGGCGGCGTTGTATTCGTCCACACTGATTTTCTTGCCGATGTCCTCCTTGGTGATGCCGAGGGTCTTCTCCACGCCGAGCTCCACGGGCAGGCCGTGGGTGTCCCATCCGGCCTTGCGCTTCACATGGAAGCCCTTCATGGTCTTGTAGCGGCAGAAGATATCCTTGATGGTGCGTGCCATCACATGGTGGATGCCCGGCATGCCGTTGGCCGAAGGGGGACCTTCGTAAAATACGAAAGAGGGGCAGCCCTCGCGTTCGGTCATCGTAGACTCGAAGAGGGAATTCGCCTCCCAGGACTCAAGCATCTCCTTATTGATTTCGGAGAGGTTGAGCTGCTTATTGCGTTCTTTGAAGTTTGCCATATGTGAGATTTGCTTGTTGTCGTTCAGAACTTGGTGCCTTTGGCGCCTTTAGTGCCTCCCTTCACGCCGCCTCCCATCGCGAAGATGTTGTGGTCGTAGGTGAAGGTTTTCTTTTCCTGCTCGCGCTTGCGCTTGAGGGCGAGCTGCACGAGCGTGTCCATCAGTTTGGGGAATGAGATGCCGCTGGCCTCCCAGAGATAGAATGAGAGCGAGCCGGGGATGGTGTTGATCTCATTGACGTAGATGTTGCCGTCGGCTTCGTCGATCATTACGTCCACGCGGCTCACGCCGTGGCAGGAAAGCACGCGGAAAGTGTCGCCGGCCATCTTGCGGATCTTCTCGGAAGTCTCTTCGGGAATCTGGGCCGGAATCCGTTTGTCGCTGGCCTGCATGCCGGCGTTGGTCTTCGTGCCTCCCATGTATTTGTCTTCATATGATAGGAAGTCACCCGATTTGATCGGTTCTTCGCAGACGCTGCTCTGATGGTCGTCGCAGTCGCCGAGCACGGAGCAGTTGATCTCCTTGAGTTGCTCGATCATATGCTCGATGATGATGCGCGAGGAGAATTTCTCCGCCTCGTTGACCTTCTCGATGAGCTGGGCGCGGTCGGCGGCTTTGCCGATGCCGACGCTCGAACCGAGGTTGGCCGGCTTCACGATCACGGGATAACCAAGTTTCTCCTCCACCTTCTTGACGATTGCGTCCTTGTCGGCGAGCCATTGCTTGTCGGTGCACCAGACATAGTCCACCACCGGGATTCCCTCTTCGCGCAGGATCATTTTCATGGTGATCTTGTCCATGCCGTTGGCGCTGGAGAGTGTGTTGCATCCGGCGAAGGGGATGCCGATCGTCTCGAGCACACCTTCGAAGATGCCGTCCTCGCCGTTCGTGCCGTGGAGCACGGGGAGCACGACGTGAATGTTCTCCACGACCTTGTTGCCTTTCGAGAAAAGGCCGCCGGCTTTGGCCTCATAGAGGTTGTAGTCGCCGTATTCGGGGCGCATGAACACCTCGGTGGTCTTTCCCTCAAGGGCCTGCATGTCTTTGTAATTCCGTATGTCGAGAAGAGCTTCGCCCGTCATCCATCTACCCTTCTTGGTGATATAGACCGGGACTATGTTGTATTTGTCCTTATCCATGGCGGCGATAGCCTGGAGAGCGGAAAGCACGGAGATTTCATGCTCCACGGAACGCCCGCCAAAAAACACAGCTACATTCGTTTTCATTGTCAAAAAAATTGCTATAACATATCGCCCACGCTGCGGAGCGCAACGCGGCGACAACATCTAAATTTTTTACAAAATTAACATTAATTGCTCTTTAATCAAAATCATTGCCGACATATTTTTGCGTATTCCGCAAGAATTTGTTAATTTTACATCATAGTTTGATTAACCGAAGCTCCGGCAGGCCCCCAAAACACACCTCCGGAGCTGGAAACTTGAGCAAAATCTGGCAATTATGACCCCGTTTAAATTAGAAGGTCTTGGCGTGGCTCTCGTCACTCCGTTCAAAGCCGACAAGTCGATAGATTTCGGTGCCCTCGGGCGCCTCATAGAATTTCAGATAGCCTCGGGCGCCGACTTTTTCGTAGTGCTCGGCACCACGGGGGAAACCCCCACACTAAGCCGCGATGAGCAGCTCCAGGTGTGTGATTTCGTCAGAAACCGCGTCGCAGGCCGCCGCCCCTTAGTGCTCGGCCTCGGCGGCAACAACACCTTGGGCATCGTCGAGGATCTGCACACCCGCGACTTCGACGGCTTCGAGGCCATCCTCTCGGTCGTGCCCGCCTACAACAAACCCTCCCAGGAGGGAATCTACCGGCATTTCTCGGAAATAGCCAAGGCGAGCCCTCTGCCTGTCATATTATATAATGTGCCGGGGCGCACGGGCGTCAACATGACCGCCGAGACCACCCTGCGCATCGCCCGCGAAAACCGCAACGTCATCGGCATCAAGGAGGCCTCCGGAAATTTCTCCCAGATCGAGGAGATCATCAAAAACAAACCGGAATACTTCGAAGTCATCTCCGGCGACGACGGCATCACCTACGCCCTCATGACTATGGGTGCGCGCGGCGTCATCTCCGTCATCGGCAACGCATTCCCCAAGGAGTTCGGCAAAATGGTCAGAAAATGCCTCGACGGCGATTTCAAAGGTGCGTTGCCTCTGCATTACATGTTTACCGAACTCTTCAACCTCCTTTTCGTAGACGGCAACCCGGCGGGTGTGAAATGCACCCTCAACGCCCTCGGCATGATCGAAAACGAGCTGCGCCTGCCCCTCGTGCCGACGCGGCTCAGCACCAACGAAAAGATCCACGCCATCTGCGACCGCCTGCGCAATGCCTGACATCTTTGCTTCTCTCCGATATCTTGACCGCAACAATGCGCAGCCGCTCGGATTATGCTGAGCTTCTGTGGAAATATGCTGCGACGGAAGTTTTTTACTATAAGTAGATGTTCAAATTAAATGCATATTGGATGCGCAGGGATTTTGGAGGCAGTTTCTTCTCTTGAAGAAGGAGTGATGCGGGCATCACGACTGATGAAAGGGAAGAAAATGACCCAAAAGACCAAGCATACAATATGCAAGCAAATAAAAAATAAAATATAGTAGCGGTTTAATTTGAACAGCTACTTATAATGTTTCACGGGTAGAAATGATCGATAAAGCCACCATACAACGCATCAAGGACGCCGCCGACATCGTGGAGGTGGTGAGCGACTATGTCCATCTCACTCGCCGCGGAGCCAACTACATGGGCCTATGCCCTTTCCATAATGAACGGACTCCTTCTTTCTCGGTGAATAAACGACGCAATTTCTGCTATTGCTTCTCTTGCCATAAGGGCGGTTCGCCCGTGAATTTCATCATGGAGAAGGAGGGCGTCTCCTATCATGACGCCCTGAAGCATCTCGCCAAGAAATACGGCATCAAGGTTGAGGAAAGGGAACTCACCGACGAGGAGCGCAAGCTCGCCACGGAGCGCGAGGGGCTGATGGTGGCGGCTGAATGGGCCATGAAGCAGATGGAGCACGACCTGACCGAGACCACCGAAGGCCGCGACATCGGACTGACCTATCTTTATTCGCGCGGCGTCACGGAGGAGGCCATTAAAAAATTCCATCTCGGATATGCCATCGACAACGGCCAGCATCTCACCCCCATGATGCGCAACGCCGGTTTTGAGGTCGACATCCTCCGCAGTCTCGGCATCACTGGCCAGAGCCAGCAGGGCAATCTCTACGACAAATACCGCGGACGCGTCATCTTCCCCATCATGAACAGTTCGGGTAAGGTGGTCGGCTTCGGCGGACGCGACCTGAAGGGTGGACCCGCGAAATACATCAACTCCCCGGAGTCGGTGCTTTATCATAAAAACAACGAGCTCTACGGCATCTATCAGGCGAAGTCTGAAATCGTGCGTCAGGATAAATGCTTCCTCGTGGAGGGCTATCTGGACGTCATCAGTATGTGGCAGAGCGGTATGCAGAACACCGTCGCCTCCTCGGGCACGGCGCTCACCGACGGCCAGATCGCCATCATCCATCGCTTCACCAACAATATCACTCTCCTTTATGACGGCGATGCGGCGGGCATCAAGGCGGCTCTGCGCGGCATCAATATGCTGCTGAGCCATAAGATGAATGTCACGGTGCTGCTTCTTCCTGACGGCGACGATCCGGATTCTTTCGCAAGAAAACACACGCCCGAGGAATTCCGCGACTATGTGAAAGCGCATGAGACGGATATCATCCGCTTCAAGATCCAAGTGCTGATGGCCGACGCCGGCGACAATCCGCAGCAGCGCGCGCAAGCCATCAACAGCGTGGTCGGCTCCATCGCCTGCATCCCTGATGACGTGGAGCGCACGGTCTATGTGGGCGAATGCGCCCGGATGCTGAAAATCGATGAGGCCACGGTGGCCTCGGCCGTGCGCAAGGCCCGCTTTGAAATCGTCGAGCAGCAGAAGAAAGACCGCGCCCGCCGGCAAATCGAGGCAGATTATCCTCTCGGGCCTTCCGAATCGCATATCCAATCGCATATCAAATCCCAGGGCCAATCCCAAGCAAGCACTCCGGCAGCGGCCCAAATGCCTCCTGCAGATCAAGCCGCTCAGTCGGTCAACCCGGACGCGTCTGCAAATTCCAATTCCGCGGCTTCCGCGGGTGGATACATCAATCCGGCGGCGCTTAATCCCGATAGTCGGAATGTGGCCGGAATCCGAGGTGCTTCCGCGCCTAAGCAGTATCCTCTGCTCGCCGTGGAGAAGCATATGCTAAAGAATCTCGTGAAATACGGCTATCTCCCCTTTCAACTCAATTCCGAGGAGGACGCTCCGGAAAACGCTGAGCAGGCGCAGAATGAGATCGATCCCTCTGCCGCGGAGAATGAGCTTTATTTTGTTGTGGATTTCATCCGCGACGAACTTGAGGCGGACGCCGTGGCGTTTTCCGTGCCGGAATTCTCAAGGGTGTATGAATGTCTGCTCGAAAACGTCGACCAATATGTGGCAGATATGCAGAATTTCAAACTGAGAGTCGCTGAGCAGGTGGATAAAATGCGCCGCGAGGGTCGCGACAAAATCGCCGTAGATTGCCAATCAATGTCTGATATAGAGAGGGCTGAAAGAAAGCTCGAGGAGTCGCTCAATGTTTGGCAGGACAACGAGATGAGGGAGTTCTCGAAGAATTATCCCGGCGATTTCCTCGCAAGCCATGAGAATTCCGACATCCGCCGGCTGGCCAACGAGTTCTTGAATGAGCGGCACGTGCTGTCCAATCTTTTCGCCAAAAATATGCATGTCTCCGATGATGAACTGCTTTATCAGAACATCGTCCGCCCCCTGACGGAGTGGAAGAGCGAGATTCTCAATGAGCATCTCAGTGCGCTTATGGAGACGTTCCGGCGCGAAGGTGGCAAAGACCCGGAGAAAGACCAGCAGATGCAGCAGCAGATGCTGAATCTCATGACGATGCGCTCGCAGGTGGCAAAAAACATCGGCGACCGCATCATCTCCCCGCGAAACATTTTGAAATGACTTTTTAGGTTGCGGCCTCTGCGGCCGTAGCCTCTTTGAAATTGATATGAACGTACTTGAAATAAAAAATCTCCGGAAGTTTTTCGGCGAAAAATGCGCGCTCAACGATGTATCGTTTGATGTGGAGCGCGGCTCAATATTGGGTCTGCTCGGCCCGAACGGCGCCGGAAAAACCACTCTGCTGCGCATCATCAACAGTATCATGGTGAGCGATTCCGGCGTAGTGAACATCAACGGCCTTCCGGCTTCGCTCGAGCAGAACAAGCATCTCGGCTATATGCCCGAGGAGCGCGGTCTCTATGGCCAAATGAGGGTGGAAGACCAGATACTATATTTCGGGCAGTTGAAGGGTGGCAACCGAAAACGCCTGCGCGAGGTGATGAATGAGTATCTCGATATCTTCAACATGTCTTCCGAAAAGCGCCGACGAGTCAAGGAACTCTCTAAAGGAAATCAGCAGAAGGTGCAGATAATATCCACTATCGTGCATGAGCCGGACCTCGTGATCCTCGATGAACCCTTCAGCGGATTCGACCCCATCAACGGTCAGCTCCTCCAAGATCTTATCGAACGCCTCCATGCGCGCGGCACGTCGATCATGCTTTCTTCGCATAACATGCCGGCCATCGAGGAGATGTGCAGCGACATCGCCTTGATCAACCAAGGGAATCTGCTCGTAAAAGACAGCATCGAGAATATCAAGGAGGTGAATAAGGATGATACGCTATTGCTCACGACTGCCTCGCCGCTTTCGCTGCAGGCAATCGCCGACAGCGGCGCCGTAGCCTCGATCGAATCCACGCGACCGCTGAATTGGCGCAAGGGCTACTCCTATAAAATCCGCAAGAATGAAGGCCGCTCCAATATGGATATCCTCGACGCGGTCGCTATCCAGTCAGACATCCTCCATTTCGAGGAGGCTCTCCCCTCTCTGACGGATATATTCATCAAATACACCACCGAGAAGCACGACGACGCGAACGTCCCGCAGCCGGCGGAAAACAACTAAAACTTACAAATAGAAAACGATGTCTCAATTAGGATTGATAATAAAAAATGAGTATCTGACGAGCATACGCGCCAAGTCGTTCTGGATCTCAACGCTCGTGGTGCCCGTGCTCCTCGTGGCCTTCGGCGCTGTGGGAGGCTATTTCATGGCAGAATCCGACACGGCGATGAACCTGCAGGATTCCATCTCCCCCGACCAGGAGGAGATGACCCCGCTTAAACTCATCGGCATGATGCTCGGTATGTTGCTGACGATGTTCATCATGATGTATGGCAGCTCGATTTTCCAGAAGGTGAAGGTTGAGAAAACCGACAGGATCGTGGAAATCATCGCCACGTGTGTGCCGGGGCGCACGATGATGCTCGCCAAGATACTCTCCGTAGGCCTTGTCGGTCTTACCCAGCTCCTGCTCTGGGCCGCGATAATCGCTGTGTTTATGGCCGGCATACTGGTCGTATTCACCTTCGCTATCCCTTGGGAGAAGGTTCTGCAGTTCAAATATATCATGGCCTTCGTGTGGAGCATTCTATATTTCATCGGAGGATACGTTTTCTTCGGCGCGCTCTTCGCGGCCGGCGGTGCGATGACCGATAAGAACAATGAAAACCAGGAATATATCGCTGTGCTGACCTTCGTGTTGTTGCTCTCTTTCTATATCGGCATGTATGCCGTCGACCATGGCGGGCAGACATTCGTAAGGGTCCTTTCTTTCATCCCCTTCACGTCGCCCACGATCGGATGCATAAACGCCGTGACGCAGACTGTCCCCGTGTGGGAGTCGGCGCTATCCGTGTTGACGCTCTATTTCTTCGCCTGGCTTGCCATGGTGCTCGCCGGCAAGATCTACACCTCGTCGATCCTGCTGAAAGGCAAGAAATTCACCCCGAAGGATATCGTGACCTTCCTGAAATCGAAATAACCCCCAACTAAACGGCCGCAAGATACGGTGCCGAAGCCGTCCCGGCGAAGGCCGAATGTTATTATCGTGCATCCTCGGGCGCACCTCGTAGAGGTGACACATAGGTTAACCCCAAAGATTGACACGCCGCGTGAGGAGTGCCGGCGACGAGGGTGCGTGGGGTTAGGCAAGACCATAGCAATCGCACCTCGTAGAGGTGCACCAATTCACTAAAAATATTATGGCAGACAATTATTTGGAAAAAAGAATGGAAGACCTGCGAGCAGGTCGCATCGACGCCGAAACGCGCAGACTCATCAAGCGCAACCACGCCAAGATAGCGGCACGCAAAGCCGCCGAAGCCAAAGAAAGGAATGCTCAGCCCGACGAATCCGCTTCGCCGACCACCCGATTAGCCGCTGTTCCTCTTCTTTAAGTCGTTGGAATTCTTTTACGAGGTAAAGTTCAAACTCAACAGATACCCAACTGGCAAACTTAAACGCTATATCACGTTGTGCGTATGTGCCGCCTTCACGTCCGGGATTATTGACAATTCCAATGGCTCCTGTCAATTCGACCCAACGGCTTGGACTCATCGTAAAAGAATTGGAACCAGCCTCTCTCAAAAGGGGTCGAATTCGACCCCTTTAAAATTGGGATTGTTGAGCTGTTCCCATAAGACAAGATATTCAAAGTGTATTCTTGACGCGCATCCAGTTCTTGACAACGTCTTTCGGCTCGTCAGGATTTTTCTGCCGGGCTATGTCCGTGATGCAAATGTAGTCTATGCCATCCTTTGAAAGGGTTCGGATAGTGGTGTCTTTTATGATTAACTTTGCCAAGGGATTATGAGATTCGTTTGGAATGCAATTTTAGGGAAAATTTCTGACAAAGATACCATTATATAACTTGCTTTGGGCGGGGGTTAGGCGGGGCGATGGCTGAGGGAATCGATTTGGGCGAGGAGTTCTTCGTGGGGGATATTGTAGGGGAGCCAGTGGAGGGTGAAGCCGCGGCGCTCCATGCCTCTCAGCCAGGTCATCTGGCGCTTGGCAAACTGATGGATGGCTATTTCGAGCTGGCGGCGCATCTCGTCGCGGCTCAGCGCGCCCATGACGTATAGCGTCAGATATTTGTACTCCAATCCGTAATAGATAAGGTTTTCCGCCGGTATGCCGCTTGCAAGCAACCCTTTAATTTCCTCCACCATTCCGCTTTCTATCCTTGCGTCAAGACGCGAGGATATTCTGTTTCTGCGCTCTTCGCGGGGAATGTCAAGAGCTATAATGAGTGTGTTGAGTGGTTTTGCTTTCTCGCGCGAAGCGGCGGCAGCGGCGTCGGGGTGGGCCAGGTAATAGCTCTCGATCTCGATGGCGCGTATGGCTCGCTTGGCGGTGTCCACGTCTGTCGTGTTGTGCAGCGTCTTCATCCCCGAGAGGATATCCGTCAGCTCTTCAAGGCTCTTACCTTCGAGCGAAGCGCGCAGTTCGGAATTCTCCGGAACTTCGGGGAGGCGCACGCCGCTGAGGGCGTTTTCGAGATACATGCCGGTGCCTCCGCAGATCACGGGCAGTGTGCCGCGCGAGCGGATATCGTCGTAGGCGATGTTGAAATCGCGTATATACTGATGGAGATTGTATTTTTCCCCGGCGGGGACGATGTCGATCAGATGGTAAGGGATTTCGCCGTATTCCTCGAGGTCCTTGCCGGAGCCGATGTCCATGCCGCGATACACCTGCCGAGAGTCAGCGCTGATGATTTCGCCGCCGAGGGCGCGGGCGATCTCCACGGCGCGGCGCGTCTTGCCGCAGGCCGTCGGACCGGTGATGGCTATTGATTCATATCGGCCGAGACACATGCTGCCTGACATCATCTCACTTTCGGTTTGCCTTTGAAGAACTTCTTTATGCCGAAGAAGGGAGTGTCGGAATTGAACATCGACACCTTGATCCATTTATCGTCCTGGAAATCGAGCACTGAGTTCTTTACGTCATGAAGATTGAAGGATGGGGTGTATGATTTGAGCTTGTTTTTTCGGCGCCCCTCTTCATCGAAGATCTTTTCGGTGAGAATGATCGTGGCGAGGCGGGAGATGTCGGCCACGCACATAGGCGCGAACTTACCGGGTGTGCGCGTATAGAGGCGCTTCACGAGTTCGAAGTCCACCCATTCTCCCTCCACGGGTATTTCGCTGTGTTCCTCCGGCGTGCCGTTGAGGAAATAGAAATATCTCAGCACGGAATGGTTGCGCAGGTCGGTGCTCTTACGGCCGAAGAAGAAGCGCAGTTCGCCGTCGGTGCCCGTGAGGCGCCGGATGATCGTGCGCACTTCCGGCATCGGAATGCCGTTGACGGCGCGTTTGGTGACGAACGGCGTGTCGAGCACTTCCTTGTATTCCTCCTTGGGGAGCACCGTGTGCGGGTCAAGATAAATCTTGTTTTCGCAGATGACGTAATATCGCAGATATGTCTTGGCGGTCATATCCTGCAGTTCTTCCTGCGTGATGATGTCATCGTTGTCTTTGAGGTCGAGATAAAGGTTGTAATAGCGGTAGACGAAATAGATTTCGTCGAAGATGAAGGCGATGATAGTGAGCCAGGTGAAGACATACCAGTCGCGGGAATTGATCGAGAGCCGGATGTAGACGAAGAGATAATAGTTCCAGATGAGCACGGAGAGGACGCCGAAAAGGTAGATTAGGTTTTTGATCTGATAGAACGACTCATATTTGAAGATCGCGCCGGCGCGGCCGCGCTCATAGAGGCCTCCCTTGCGGAGCTTGCATTCCTGACAGAAGCGCATCTTGTTGCGGCGCAGATAGATCACGGACATGGTCAGGAAGCATACCGGATTCATCAACAGCGAAGGAATGTAGGGGTCGTTGAGGAAGAGGAATTCGTCGGGAAGCTCAATGACGTTCCAGATGGTGAAGACATTGAGGATGATGGTGATCATCGTATAGTTCATCACGCAATAGAGCATGGCGTAGATGACAATCATGCAGTCGCTCTCGGCGCTGTTGCGGTTTTGCGCGATCATGCCGTAAAGCACTGCCGCGCAGATAAACGACACGATCGGAGCCGCGTAGAAAGGAAGCACGTGACTGAATGCCATCAAACCGATGAGCGTCAGCAGACCGATTGACAGGTGCTTCCAGAAGGAATATAATTGTAAGCTGTTAACTCGCTGTAGATCTTCCATAAATATTTTCTCTAAAAGAGTAACCTTTCGGCGGTATGGCGAAATGCGTCCGTCATATCACCACACCGTTATTCACGGATACTGGAGGGGAAGTAACTGATAAAAAGCGTTATCAGACACCTCAAATATGGAGCTGTTCCCTCCCCGAGGGAGAGTCTGCGGGGAGTGCACTGTGAAAAGTGCGGAATAGTTCGTTACAAAATTAATAAAAATCTCGCAGAATGGCAAAAAATTAAGGTAAAAAGTGCTAATAAATCCAAAATAAAAAGGACCTCCGCAGGCGTGAAGCCCGCAGAGGTCATAAAGGGTTATGAAATACGTATTTCTTATCCGGGCGGCCTTCGCCGGGACGGCTTCGGCACCTCTACCTTGCCGGATCGGGTTATTTCAGGTGCGTGTTGAGGTAGTCCACGACTTTTGCAAAGAGGCGTGTGCGCGCGTTGCACATGCGCAGGCTGTGCTCAAAACCGGCGTAGGACATCATGTCGAAGAGCTTGCCTTCGTAGTTGAGCTTGGAGGTGTATTTCAGCGTGTTGTAGTAATGCACATTGTCGTCGCTCGTGCCCGACATTATCAGCAGTTTGCGCGTCATGCCGTCGGTCTTGTTGAGCGCCGAGGCGATGTCATAGCCGCTTTCATTCTGCTGCGGAGTCAGCATGTAGCGCTCAGTATAAATGGAGTCATAGAATCGCCAGTCGGTCACCGGGGCCATAGCCACGCCGCATTTGAACTCACACTGCGGCGAGCTCAGCTCCATGAGCGTCATGTAGCCGCCATAGCTCCAGCCGAAGCATGATGTGCGCTGTGAGTCCACGTAAGGCAGCGATGCGAAGTATTTCGCGCCGGCGAGCTGGTCGGCCGTCTCGCACTTGCCGAGCTGGCAATACACCGCGTTGGCCCATGCGCGGGAGCGGTTGCCCGTGCCGCGGCCATCTACCGCCGCCACCACATATCCCTGCGATGCGATGTAGAAGATGCCCTCCATGCGCCAACGGTTGAGCACCTCCTGCGAGTCGGGTCCGTTGTATTGATACATCATCAGCGGATATTTCTTGGCCGGATCGAAGTTGGCGGGCTTGATGAGATAGGCATTCATCTCCTCCCCCTCGGCGTTTTTCACCTTGAGGAATTCCATTTTCGGCGCCGCGGCGTATTTGGCCGCATATTCGGCGTTCTCCTCCACCGTATAGATGCGCTTGCCGCCGACGGCGTAGATGGCATATTGTGGCGGAGTGGTCGAAGAGCTGTAGCTGCGCAGATAATAGTTGAAATTCTTGCTGAACCAGGCGTTTTCCCATCCGGCGCCGTTATGCAGCAGTTTCAGATTACCCTTGGCGTCTACGGAGGCTATGTTGCGGTTGATCGCTCCGAGGCTTGTGGTTTGCATATAATAGACCCCTCTCTTGGCGTCATGGCCGTAATAGGCGGTCACGTTGAAGTCTCCTTTCGTCAACTGCTTGAGCAGATGCCCATTGTAGTTGTAGAGATAAAGATGGCGGTAGCCGGATTCCTCGCTGCCGATCACGAAGGAGTTCTTGCCATAGTCCACCATCTGATAGGCGGCCGGCGAGAGCCAAGCCTTGCTGCTCTGGGTCAGCACGGGCGTGGCTACGGTGCTGGCGGGATTCACCTTGTAGAGTGTAAGCCGGTTCTGGTCGCGGTTGACCACCATCGCCATCAGGTCCACGCCATTGCCGTCGAATTCCAGGGAGGGCACATAGTCGGTCTCCCCTATCGGCAGTTGCATCTGCTTGGTGATCTTCGTGTTGAGGTCATAGCTGTGCACGCTCACGATGGAGTTCGGGAATCCCGCGAGGGGGTATTTGTAGACATAGCTTTCCGGATAGAGGTCCTTGTCGGGATCCTCGTCGCAATAGCTGCGGTAATTGTCGAAGCTGTAGGCCGGTACGTCGGTTTCGTCAAATCTGACGAAAGCCAGCACATTGTCGTCGGCGCTCCAGCGCATGGTGTTGACGACTCCGAATTCCTCCTCGTAGCCCCAGTCGGGCGTACCGTAGATTATGGAATTCTGCTTGCCGTCGGTGGTTACCGCGGTGTCGGTGCCATATTCCAGATTGGCGATATAGATGTTGTTGCCGTATTGGTAAGCCACCATCCGGCCGTCGTGAGAGAGAGTCGCTCCCTGCTGGGCGCCGCGCTCGGAGACGCGGCTCAGCGTACCGCGGAAGATGTCGTAGACATAGTATTGGGCGCGGAAAGTATGGCGGTAGATCTTCTCTTTCTCATTCCAAAGGAGGATCTTTTTCTCGTTGGCGCTCATGACGTATCCGTCGAAGTCGCTGATTTTCACCTCTCCCTTCACGGTGTTGATGTCGAAGAGCGTGGAGAGTTTCTTGCCGGTCTTATAAGAAAAAACCTCGATGGAGTTGCCGTCGTCGGAGATGCAGGAATAGGATTCGCCATCGAGCATGGGGTTCATGTCTTTCACGCTCTTGGGCGTGGCCACGCTTAAGTCGCAATAATCGTCGATGGTGAGCGGCGCGGCCTGAATGGCAGCGCCTCCCCCGGCGGCTGCGATCATGGCCATCGAAAGTATCAGTCTGCTGTAGTTCATGATGTTAGAATTAAATAATTAAAGGGTTAAGAATCAGACTTGGGTCCAACTCTTAACCCTTTATTTTGATGGGATTACAATCTGATGCTGAATATAATGTCTCTAAATTAAGACTCAATTTGCATTATTTGAAAGTAGGTTACCATAGGGATATAATTCCTAATTCCTAATTCCTAATTCCTAATTCCTAATTCCAAATTCCTAATTTAGCGACATTGATGCTGAATATTAGTAGGAGCGGGCGAAGATCACGCGCTGAGCCGACGGTTTGCCGGTCACCATGCACTTGCCGGGGGTCTTGTCGCCCTCCAGGGGTATGCAGCGGATTGTGGCTTTTGTCTCGTTCTTGATCTTCTCCTCAGTTTCGGGAGTGCCGTCCCAATGCGCGAGAATGAAGCCACCCTTTTCGATCTGCTCCTTGAATTCCTCATAGGTGTCGACGGTGTAGGTCATCTTGTCGCGGTAAGCCTTCGCTTTCTCGAAGAGGTTTGTCTGGATATCCTCGAGCAGCTTGGCGATATGGTCGGCGATACCTTCGAAGTTCACGGTCTCTTTCTCCAGAGTGTCGCGGCGCATCAGTTCGACGGTGCCGTTCTCCAGGTCGCGCTGACCGATGGCGAGGCGCACGGGCACGCCCTTCACCTCATAGTCGGCAAATTTGAAACCGGGTCGCTTATTGTCGGCGTCGTCATATTTCACGCTGATGCCTTTGGCGCGCAGTTCGTCGAGCAGGGGCTGCACCTTGGCCGAAATGGCCTCCAAGCCGGCGTTGTCCTTATAGATGGGCACGATAACCACCTGGATCGGAGCGAGATGCGGGGGAAGCACCAGACCATTGTCATCGGAATGGGTCATGATGAGCGCGCCCATGAGGCGGGTCGACACACCCCAGGAGTTGGCCCATACGAGCTCGGGCTTGTTCTCCTTGTTGACGAAGGTCACGTCGAAAGCCTTCGCGAAGTTCTGACCGAGATTGTGGGAAGTGCCGCTCTGCAGCGCCTTGCCATCCTGCATCATTGCCTCGATTGTGTAGGTGTTCAAGGCGCCTGCGAAGCGTTCGCTGGCGGTCTTCACACCTTGGATCACCGGCATCGCCATGTATTTTTCGGCGAATTTGGCGTAAAGGTTGATCATCATCACGGTGCGGGCCTCGGATTCCTCGGCTGTAGCGTGGGCGCAATGGCCTTCCTGCCAGAGGAATTCGGCTGTGCGCAAAAACATGCGGGTGCGCATCTCCCAACGCATCACGTTGGCCCATTGGTTCACGAGCAGAGGCAGGTCACGCCATGAATGGATCCAGTTCTTATATGTGCCCCAGATGATCGTCTCGGATGTGGGGCGCACGATCAGTTCTTCCTCCAGTTTGGCCTCGGGGTCCACGATGACGCCGTTGCCGTTGGGGTCGTTCTTCAGGCGGTAGTGTGTCACCACGGCGCATTCCTTGGCGAAGCCTTCCACGTGCTCGGCCTCGCGGCAAAGGAATGATTTGGGAATGAGAAGGGGGAAATATGCGTTCTGCACGCCGGTTTCCTTGAACATCTTGTCAAGGGTCTGCTGCATCTTTTCCCAGATGGCATAGCCGTAAGGCTTGATGACCATGCAACCTCTGACGGCCGACTGCTCGGCCAGATCGGCTTTTACCACCAATTCATTATACCATTGGGAGTAATTGTCGCTTCGTTTGGTGAAGTTCTTAAGCTCTTTTGCCATTAAATATCTTTCAATATTAGTTTATTCTACTTTTGCAAATTTTGGTCCGGCATCATCGGATATGGAGCACCTCTACGAGGTGCGATAGCTGATGTTTGACCTGACCCCACGCACCCTCGTCGCTTCGCTCCTCACGCGCATGGGGTTAACCTATGTGTCACCTCTACGAGGTGATACTCATGTGATTAAACTTGCGAATCTTGAGCAGTTTATTCTTGGATTGCGTGTTCCCTTACTGCCTCTTCCCTATCCCCTGCCGGCTCCTTCGGCGATCAGCGCAGGCGGTCGGCCTCGCGGATTTTGCGGTGGTCGGCGCAGATGCGGTTGTAGGCCATGATCTCAGCGATGATCGAGATGAAGGGCGCGCACACGAGCGACGACCAGTTCACCGTGCCGCCGTTGATGGTCTGATAGCCGAGCAGCGCACCGACGATGGCCACGCAGGCCACAATCAGCAGTGAAAGCAGGCAGAGACGCTCCTGAAGACGGTATTTCTTATAGGTGAAGATCGTGATCAGCGGCAGCAGCGCGGAAAGGAGCGACACTGCGAAGAAATACCAGGTGCTGATTGGTTCCGGCACCTCGGCGCCCGTCGGTATGCCTTCCGGGAAGAAACCGAGAGCGGTGAAATTGAAGCTCCAGTCGGCCGTCTGCACCTGACCGAGCGACATGAATGAGAACATGCCCATCAGCACCACGGCGATGAGCAGCAACAGCGATTGCCAACGTTGAATTATCATATCTAAAATATTTTTAGCTCCCCAAGGCGCGACGCCCCGAAAAGCAAGGGTTATTCCAAAACGCAAAATTAATAAATTTTTCCCGCAATCCCAAAAATATACCGCCCCATCTGCCCGAATCCTCGATCATTTGATAAGTTTGATTTTTTATGATGTCTCGTTAATCATAGTTGGCGTGGAATTTGTTGTATATTTGATTGCGGCCCGGCTCCTTAATTAAATCGATTTTTTTCTTTGATTTCAGTGACCGGGCGGCTTTCTTTAATTTGATAATTGAAATTGATGACTCCTTTTGTTAAGAATGCGCTGTCTTTGCTGGATGCCGGCAGGATCAGCGACGCCATCTCCTATATCCGCAAGCGGCTTATCGCCGACAGGAACTCTGCGCGGCTCGACGCCATCTCGCGTATCGACCAGACTTATACCTTTTTACTCAAATACCTCGCCGAGGGTCAGCAGGATCCGCAGCGCGACCGGATGTTCTCCAATATCCGCGAGGAACTATACGCCATCGTCTATGCCGTCCAGGCCGAGATCGAGGGCAACGAGTCTCCGAAACTCTATCATTCCACTTCCCGCACACTGAAATATTCGTCGGTGAATTTCTCCGAAGCCCTCGGTCGCTTCATCTCCGCCGATTCCGCTCTGCAATTCGCGGGAATCACCAATTCCCCTGAATCCCTGCGGATAAACGCCGACCGCGACCGGGCGCTGAAGGATATCTTCGCCCTCACCTGGACCATCCCCTCCGGCGAGAGGGATTCGCTCAAGGCCATCGCCAATGTGGCCGCCGACAACGACATGCCTTTCGAACTGCGTGCCCTGATCATCGGTGGACTATACCTAAGCCTGAACTGCACCTACGACCGCAATAAGTATCTCGCCCTGCTCGACATCTATTCCAAGTCGGAGTCCGAGAAACTTCAGGCGCGCGCCCTCACGGCCCTGCTGCTTATCCTCAACCAGCATCGCGCCCGCATCGAGAATGACCTGGAGATAGCCTACCGGTTTGAAGCGTTAACCGACCGCGACTCCTTCCGGCCGCGCCTGCGCGCCGTCTTCTTCGAACTCGTCAAGGCTCGCGGCGGCATCAACCTCGCCAAGAAGATCGAAAGTGAGATACTCCCCGACATAATGAAGGAAAGCCCCAAGATTATCGACAAACTGAAGGACAAAGAGGGGAAGATAAGTATCGAAAACATCGAGGAGGCCGGCGAATGGGACTCTCTGATGAGCAAGCGCATGGGCAAGAAACTCAAAAAACTGGGCGACCTGCAGAGCAGCGGCGGCGACGTCATGCTCTCCATGTTTGACAAACTCTCCGGCCGCTACCATTTCTTCAACGAAATCGATTCCTGGTTTCGCCCCTTCTCCAAGGCCGACGCCGTGCGTCTCGGCGTTCCCTCGGATTTCGCCGTGCTCTGGGAGGATTTTCCTTCCTACAACACCGCTTGCGACACCGATAAGTTCATCCTCGCCCTCAATATGGCCCAGCTCCCCGAGCAGGCCAAGAATATGATGGGCTCGGGCCTTATGCAGCATAGCGAGCAGATGAAGGAGGAATTCAAATCCATGGAGCTCCATCTCGACAATCCCGAATTTAACATCGAGGCGCAGAACTTCTCCCGCGTGCTCTTCCGATTCTTCAATTATTTCCGCGTCAAGGGTGAATTCGAGAATCCTTTTGCCGCAAGCATCGATATCTTCTCACTCCCCTTCCTCGGCGATTTCCCCGACAGGGATGAGATCCTTGACAACCTTTCCGACTTTTATTTCCACCAAGGATTCTATGAAGACGCCATCCGCACGCTCCGCATCCTCGAGAAGAAGGATGTGCTCAACTTCGCGGCCTATGAGAAGAAGATCGGTTACTGCCGCGAAAAACTGGAGCAGAGTTCCGAAGCCCTCGAATGCTACCGCAAGGCCTACGAAGCCGGAGAAGATGATGAGTGGCTGCTGAAGAAACTGTATAATCTCGGTGTTATGACCGGCAACACGCAGATAGCCTATGATGCTCTCTCAAAACTCGTGGAGGCCGATAAGAACAACCTCAACAATGTCATCAACCTGATCGACCTTATCCTGCGCCACCCCGAAATCTCGAAGAGCGACAAACTGGATTCGCTCCTCGGGCGGGCATATTATATGGCGCCCGACGACGTGAAGGTGCAACGCTTCATGGCCGCAGGCGAAGGTCATAAGGGAAACTATGAGAAAGGGCTGGAATACCTCGCGCCCCGTATGGCGGATATCTCCATGTATCTCGCCGAGGAGGCTCTGAAATCCGCCGGTCGGTCCGCAGAATCTCAGGCCGGCTCATCGGAGAATGCAGATGGCACAGCCGAGGAAATTTCCAAGCGATTCCTCGAAACGCGCGAGATGAGCGAAGCGCTCATCGAAGACGCCACGCTGCGCTTCGCCATGAACGACTTGAAAGGAGCCATATCGAGTCTTGCGAAGATTTTTGACCTGAAGGAAAGCGGCCGGAAACGCATCGAGGTCGAGGATGCCTTGAAAAAGAAATGGAGCTCGATGCCGCCCATGCGCGCCCATCTGCCCCGCCTGACAATGTACCTCGAAGCTGCGCTCCGCAAAAGCTGAGCAGGGTTACAGCTGAACAGGGGACAGGACAGTGTTCAGTTTTGCTCTCAGAGCTAAAACTGAACACTGTCCTGTCCCCTGTTCAGTCATCTTCCGGATAAGGGTTAATTATCGGTAAAGGTCCTTCTCGATGTCCGTGATCAGTTCGCTGAGGCCGGAATCTATCGGCAGGCGGTCCTGCACCACGCCGATGCCGTGCAACACGGTGTTGTGCTTGCGGTTGAGCTTGCGGCCGATCACAGTGCTCGAAAGGTCAGTGTGCTTATGCGCCAGATACATGATCACCTGGCGGGCGTCGTTGATGTCGCGCATCCTGTTTTTCGAGAACACGGCGTCGGAGTTCAAGTTGAAGTGCTCGGCCGTGGTCTCCACGATCATGTCGAAATTGATGGATTTCTTCTCGCGGATGGCGATAGTGTTCTTCATCACCTCTTTGGCCATCGCGAGCGAGATGGGCTGATTGAGCGTGATGGAGCGCGTCAGCACACCCATCACCACACCCTCGATTTCTCTTACCGACTGCACGGCATTCTCAGCGATATAGTCGATGACATCCTCCGGCAGGTCAAGGCCGTTCTTGCGGGCCTTGAAGATGAGGATCTTCTTGCGCAGTTCGGCGTCCGGCTTCGGCAGACGCTCCGTCATACCCCATTTGAATCGGTCGATCAATCGGTCTTCGATCCCGTCGAGCTCCATCGGCGGTCGGTCGCAGGTGAAGATCAGCTGCTTGCCGTGCTGATGAAGATGGTTGAAGATCGGGAAGAGAGTCTCGGCGGTCTTCACCTTGCCGGAGATCTCCTGCAGGTCGTCGAGCAGAAGCATATCGAGGCTCATGAACCAGTTGATGAGCTGCTCGACGTTGTGCTTCACAAACTGTGCGTTGACGTATGCGTTCTGGAATTGGCGCGCCGTGGTGTAGAGCACGCGGGCATTGGGATTGGTCTCCTTTACCCGGATACCGATAGCCTGGATGAGATGGGTCTTGCCGATGCCGACATCGCCATAGAGGAAGAAGGGGTTGAAATCGTTGTTGCGCGGCTTCTTTGCAATCTCCTGCGCGATGGTCAGGGCGAGGATGTTGGAGTCGCCGCTGCAATAGTTTTCGAAGTTATAGATGGGGTTAAGCTGCGAGTCAAACCGGCCCGACTTGCTCTTCTCGGTCTGCATCGCGCCCTGCATATGCTGGTTTTCCACCCGCGAACCGACCACGCGGCTCTGGCGTGACTCCCCGAGAGTCACTTTGGCCGAGGCGTCTTCATTGAGCACCGGCACTTCATAGAAAATCTGCAACGGACGCCCGAACACTTTCTTCAATGCACTGTGCATCAAGCCCACGAACTTGTCTTCGTAGGTCTCCACAAGGAAGTGAGTCGGCACCTCCAGAGTGATGGAATCATCAGTCATGGAGCGCGCACGCGTATTGGAGAACCAAGCGTTGAACTTTGATTCTCCTATGTTGTCACGGATGAAATCCTGACAGCGGGTCCAATTATTTTGCAGGTCTTCTTTCATAATGAAGTGTTCGGGGCATCCTCTTTCAAGTTACAAAATAACATCAAAATTTGCAGAAAAAAAAGTGCAATTTGACTTGCACTTTTCAATTTTTCTATAAGTAGCTATCAATTAGCTTGAAATTTTTTCAAAATTCTTAAAAAATTTTTTTAGATGCCTACAAAGCTGTAATATTGACAGGAGCTATGGGACACCTCTACGAGGTGCGGAGGGAGAGGATTAGCTTAATACCCCCACGCACTCTCGTCGCTTCGCTCCTCGCGCGCATGGGGTTAACCTATGGGGCACCTCTACGAGGTGCGGAGGAAAGATGGCTTTAGAGGAGCTTGATGCTGATGTAGCGCTTCGGGTTCTTCTTGATGTCGATGATGAGCGAGTCGATGTCGGCCGAGACGCGGTGGAGCTGGTCGTAGAGGGCCGGGTCGTTGGTGAGCTTGCCCAGCGTGGAGTTCTGATTGTTGAGCTGGGCCGAGAATTGCTCCAGGTTGCTCGTGATGCGCTGAACATTGTCCATCGTGGGCTGTAGCGGGAGCTGGCGCAGGTCGCTGGAGAGTTGCGCAAGATTATAAGTGATCGTGTCGAGATTCACACTCGCCTTGCCCACATTGTTCATGATCGAGGGCATGCGGCCGTTGAGCGTACCCATCGTCGAGTTCAGGCCGTTGCTCGTCTGGAGCAGGTTGGCCGTAATGCCATCGAATCTGCCGATCGAGGCGCTGAGAGCCGGATCGCCGGCCAAGCGGTTGAGGTTGTAAAGAAGGGAATCCACCTTCGGCATGATCCTGTCTACAGCCGGGAGGATATTCTCCTGAAGCGCGGCCATCATGTCGGGCGTCGATGAGGCCTCGAGAGTGCTTCCCTTCGCGAGCATCTTGGTGCTGTTGCCGAGCTGAAGATTCACGAAAGCGCCGCTGAGGAGCGTCTGACCGATTTCGGCCTTTGTGCCCTCGGGCAGATGGAGCTTCTTATCGAGCGCGAGCACAACCTTCACCTTGCTGTTGGGCTTGGAGTAATCGATCGCCACATCGCGCACCTGACCCACCTTATATCCGTTGATCTGCACGGGTGCTGACTTCGAGAGCCCCGAGACGTCATCATAATATACTTCATAGAAATTCGCGGGCATGAAGAGGTTGATGCCCTTGAGATACTCAATTCCAACGACAAGGATAGCTACAGCTATGATCACCGAAAGACCGATGACGAACTCCTTGCTAAACTTCTTTTTCATAGTAATTTATAGTAATTTCTTTATTTTCTGGATTTAAGCCCCTTACGGCTGCCGGCGTAACCGGAGTTCTCGCCATCGGCGCCGTTGGCTTTCTTGCTGTCGTTCCCCTTGGCCATCGTGCGGCCCGAATTCTTATCTTTCTTGCTATCCTTCCCTTTGGAGTCGGCGGCTTTGATGGTGCGCGCTTTCTCATTGATCCTGGAGATCCATTGGCGTTTATCCTTACCGCTCTTGCCGCCGTCGGCCTTAGCACTTTTTAACTGCGCTTCGCCATCGGCCGATGCGGTCATCGTGCCGCCTTCACTCCTGCTCTTCCCGACGTTGACGGATTCTGCTGTCAGCCCTTCCTCTATCTTGGCGTTGTCAACGCCATTCGGTTGAAGGGATGCCTCGGCAAGGTCAGTCCGGTCCATACTGCTTTGCAGAGATTCCTGACTGCCGGCGATAAAACCGGTGTACTCACTCTTTAAAACGATATTATTGACCTCAAGGTTCCGGTTGTCGGATTCCAGGCGTGCCTTTTCGCTGCGGCGCCGGCGCCCGTCGGTCGTGGTGCGCGCGCGATGCTGGCTGCGCGTGGCTTGGAGATTCGAGTGGCTGAGATCCTTGACCTCCACTTCCGGCACGATGGCCATGGCAAAGACGCCCTCGATAGTCTCCGATTCCTTATCCTTCTGAGGAGTCATCTCCTTTGTGTCTTCAGTTGTGGATTTTTTCTTCTTGCGGGATTTCTTCTTGCCGGCTTTCTCCTTCTTGCTCTTGGAGGCCTTGTTGGCATCGCCGCCGTCCTTGAAGATAGTGCCTCCGGACGTGCCGGACTTCACTTCAGAGGCGTTGCTGTCATCGCGGTTGGATTTGAGAGTCTCACGCTTCACAGTGCCGCTCTCTATCATGCGCTGCTTCTGCAGGAAATTCTGCTCCTGCACCTTGATTGCCTGGAAGATGGCCTCCGCGAGTTTGTCGACTCCATCCTTAGAGGTCATGAAGTTGGCCGACTCGGGATTGCATATGAAGTCAAGCTCCACGAGCACTGAAGGCATGGATGTGGACCAAAGCACCCAGAAACCGGCCTGATGAACGCCGCGGTCCTTGCGGCCTGCGATCTTCACCAGGTTATCCTGCACGCTCTTGGCGAAGCGGTGGCTCTCGCTGAGATTCTTCTTCTGAGCCATCTCGAAGATGATGTAGGATTCATCTTTCAAAGGGTCGAAACCGCTGTACTTCTGCTGATAACCGTTTTCGAGTTCAATCACGGAGTTCTCGCGGCGGGCGACGCCGAGATTGGCGTCATCCTTGTGGGGACCCTGGGTATATACCGACGCACCGGCGACCGAGCGCCGATTCTTGTTTTTCGCATCCACGGAGTTGGTGTGGATCGACACAAAGAGATCTCCCTTTGCCTTATTGGCTATGTCGGCGCGACCTTGCAGCGACACGAAGGTGTCGTCGTCGCGGGTGAACACGACATCGGTGTCTTTCAACTTCTTGCGGCAAAGTTCCCCGACTTTGAGGGCCACTGCCAGGTTGATGTTCTTTTCTTTCGCTTTGTTGTCGCAGGCACCATGGTCATGACCGCCATGGCCCGGATCGAGAATCACCACAAACTTATCTTTCGACGCGGCGGCAAGGGCCCGTGCAGCTCCGAAATAGAGAATGCCGCAGAATGCCATCACGCAGAGAATCAGGCGGGTGAAATATCTTCTGAATATATCGTTTCTTGAATACATAATCGTTTCAGTGAGCCATTTCAGCATAGCGCCGCGGCATCGGCTGCGACGACGTTTTCCGGCTCATTGCAAAATTAATTAAAAAATCCCAATCAAGCGGCATATCCCCGAGGTTTTCTTTTCCAATTGTCAAGAAAGATTGGTCTAATTGGCGTTTTTAACATTTTCTTTAGTAATTTTGCTCATTGCTACGCGGCAACTTCTCGCCTCGGATGGGAGGGTCTGCATAAATCCGCGACACTATGCTCCAACGAGGCACTTCTTAAAGAACACATGATTCTATATGGAACTTAAGGAATTTATCGACGAATATGCCAATGTCAGCCCCGACAAACTGAGGTTGAAATTCTCCGGCAAGAACCTTTCGCCTGAGGATAGGGCTTTCTATGACTTTGCAATTCTCCAGATCGAAGCCCGCAAAAAGTTTGGCGCCAAGTTCCGCCATTTGCTCCACGCATGCCCCGATTTCCGGTTTCCCGCGATGCTCGCCGGTGAGCAGGCCAGCCATGAAGCCGTGGCCACCTATCATGCCGGGCTCATTGGCGATTGCTCTACCCTGCTGGATATGACCGCCGGCCTCGGCATCGATTTCCTCACCATCGCCTCGGCGATGTCGAAGTCTGTCGAATCTTCAACCAAAATCACTCCCAATTCATCATGCCCGGAAGGCGATGCGTTCCGTAATAACGCCTCTGACGCCATCTACCTCGCCGCAGAAATGGATTCGGTGAAAGCAGACACTTTAAGAGAGAACATAAAAGTAATGAATCTTGCAGGCGCCGAGGTTTTCTGCGGAGATTCCATGCAACTGCTGCGAAATCTTGATCAGAAAGTAGCCGGAGCTTCCGCAGATTCTGCCGCCGGACTTATCTTCGTCGATCCGGCACGCCGCGGCGAGGGGGATAAACGACTCTATGACCCCGCCGACTGCTCACCGGATATAGTCACGCATTGGGATCTACTGCGGCGCAACGCCGCAAGGATCATAGTGAAAAACACACCTATGCTCGACCCCGTCAGGGCCGTGTCGCTCTTCCCGGGGGCAACGGAAATCCACATCGTAAGCTATAAAAATGAGTGCAAAGAGGTACTGATTATCGCCGATACGCAGGTTGATGAGAATTCCTCGGATACCCTCAAAAGGATTGTGTGCGTAAATATCGGCGGAGATGGCGACATCGCAAGTTATACCATCAGTGCGGAGGATTTCGGCCCCCCGACTCCGGAGACGATCGCCTCGGAAGATTGCGAATTCTCCGGCGGCTATCTCTACGAGCCAAATGCTTCGCTGATGAAGGTCATCACGCGCTGCAATCTCTGCAATGCCTTCAAGAGGTTGGCCAAGCTCTCCCCCAACTGCCATCTCTACTTCTCCGACACTCTTTATCCTGATTTCCCGGGGCGGATACTTGGAATCGAGGGGTTGATAACCAAATCAGACCGCAAGGCACTGAAAGGTAAGGCTTTCAATGTCGCCACGCGTAATTATCCCGAAGGGGCTGAAAAATTAAAGAAGTCGCTGAAGGTCAATTCAGCGACTTCCGATAGGGAATTCATCTACGGCGCAACTCTCGGCTTCGAGGAGCGCCCCGTCTTGATTAAATGCGCTTCAATTTCGTAGCCTCATATGATAACTGACCTTTCTCTTTCGGTGTGATCATATATGGTGCACCTCTACGAGGTGAAATTAGACAACTAAACCTGCGAAACTAAATTTAGAATTTATAACCAAGCGAAAGAACCACTTGATCCGAGTTGAGGCCGAGATCTGCCTTCGGGCTCTGGATTTGCAGATTGCTCGGATCGTCGGTGAAGGCGTGATAGGTGGCTGCCGTGTGCTTATGCACATATGCCAGGTCGGCATAGAAGCCGTTCAGACGGTAGCCCAGACCGGCCGTTATGTAGTTGGTTGAATTATCGAATGTATAGTCGGGTTGCGTGCCGGCTGTGCTGATCACCATCGAACCGTTTTTGGCCACTTCCTTCACGGGCGAGGAGACGTTGCAATAGCCCAGGCGAACGCTGAATTTCGGAGTCACACGGTATTCCGCACCGATGCGGAAAGTGGAGTTGTTACGGCAAATCTCGCCGATGCGGGCGTTCGTGCCGTCGACATCGTAGGAGTTGTAGACCGGTCCGCTCCAATAATCATTGTAATAGTCATATGTCGGCGGGTCGCTGAAGCGCATCTTGGAATACTGCGCCCATTCGCAGTCGGCTGAAATGATAAACTTGCTGCCAATCACTCCGGCTGCCGAGACGATTACTCTCCAGGGGGAACGGAAACGGAAGCTGTAGCCGCCGGGGATTCTATCGTTTGTGTAGTGGTCCTTATCACCCTCTCCATTGTAATTGGTGGTGGTCATCGCCGAGTATTCATTGTTCAGGCTATAGAAGGTCGGGGTGTGGAATGCCAGGCCGATGCGCAGCTCCTGGATGGGGCGCACGATCACGCCGAGGCGATACGTAAACCCTGTGCCCGACACCTTATAATAATTCTGCAGGCTCCAGTCGGACGTCGTCGGTTCGATGCCTTGGTCGCTCTCCACATATGCGTTCGTCAGATTCTCGCGGTAATACGTGTTGCGCTGATAGTTGAGGTTGGAGATGTCGAAGTCCATGCCCCAATACACCACATTGTTGATATTTCCGCCAAAAGCGATGTTGAAGGAATCCTCGCAACCGCTTTCCCATACTTCATACTCTCCAACGCCTGATGTGGCCGTGTTGAGCAACTGGCCGGAGGTGCTGTAGATCGGGTCGGCCCACTGCCCCTCCCAATTGGGAGCATCCTCATCGCCGATCGGGTTGATCAGGAACGATTGGTAGGCAAGCGTAGAGATCCAAGGGGCCATGACTCCGCCGTCGTTGGGATCATAGGGGTTGAAAAAATTGCTTCCTGTCACGTCGGCTACTGTCACTCCGTTGGCGTTCGAAACTCCTGCCATCCAGTTGGTCATCGAGTTGTTGAGCTGGCCGAGGTTGCCGGCGTAGCGGCGGTTGAAGGAGCGGGTCTTATTATACGTAAAACCGAAGTTCAGGTTGGGCATTGCGCTGCTGTTGAGTCTCAACGTCAGCACGCCGCCGATATTGTTGAGGTAGAACTTTGTCTGGTCGGTGCTGTTCTTGAATCCCGGCACGCTGGAATTGGCGTTCTGAGCGTCGAGATCCAGCGTAAAACCGAGTTCGTGGCTTCGGTAGACGCCGATGCCGCCGGGGTTTTGCGAAAGCACGGAGAGGTCACCGCCGAGCGCGCCGAACGCGCCGCCCATCGACATGAATCGGGCTGTGCCCTTCAAATCCGATTGCGAGAGCCGCAAGGCGTCTACGGCATCCTGCGCGCTTGCGAGCGTCGGAAACGCCAGCGCCGTGGAAATTACGGCCGAGCTTATCACGAAAGTTCTGATTTTCATAATATTCTATTTTAGCAGTTTTCGATTATAGTTTAAAGTGGGTGGATTGCGAACTTCCATGATCCCGCCGGCCAAGCATTCGCCTCGAGCCGGGGTCTTGAAAATTCGTGAACTCATTTAAACTTTTAATTAAAACCCTATTGAGCTTAAAAAAGTTTAAATGAGTTCATTATCTTAGAAACTGTTTAAATTTAACAATGGTTAAGATTGAGAGGATTTTTTGAGTGATTTTTCAATCTTGAAGAGGGAGTTTAGCGGGCTAAACGACCGATGATAGATTGGAAAAGCGCCAAAAAAGACCTCAAGATTAGCCATATGTTAAAGTTAAATTGTAATAAACGTTAAATTTAAACAGTTTCTTAGAGCCTCCCCTAAGGAAACTCATTCGATGTCCAAACATAAGGTCGCGCCGGGAAATGCCCGGCGCGGCTTTTTTTCTTAAAAAATGTAAAAATTAGTGCTGTCGCGAAAAAAAGTGCGGAAAAATTTGCGAGATTCAAATAATTTTATCAAATTTGCCCT
>JAAGKN010000953.1_pt1 | contig 52042 bp, 40 predicted proteins | sample 6206371 | NCBI WGS metagenome assembly JAAGKN01 (sample SAMN11533720, study PRJNA540317) | gut metagenome | isolation source: fecal pellets from male and female animal of same cohort | host: Peromyscus leucopus | place: USA:CA | collected 2017
ATTGGAGTGTCGGGCGCGACCTTGTAATCCTTCGACAACTGCACAAGAGAAACTGCACCAGCTTGGTGGAGAATTGCAAAATGCTGAATCACCATATCTTATAAATGTGCCACAGACTGTGGCGGAATTAGACGGGGTGCGGTATTTCCCATGTCTTACGATAATGTCCAGATTGCTCCATCAAATCTTCTTCCGTCGGCAGAAGAATTACAAGCGAGAGTGAGGTTGATGGAAGAAAAAGTCAATATGCAGGTATGGGATAGGCGAAAATACCTGCAATACGCAGGTATGATAATGGAAGCGTATGCGGATGGCGGGGCGGGTCGGCCCTTTGGGGCCGACTACGGAACCGCAACGGCTGCCCAATCAGGGACATATGCAGCCGGGATGCGGGATGTGCAGCCGGGATGCGGGATGTGCTGGAGGGAATCAGACTACTGATAGATGTCGGGCGGTCGGATTGCGGTTATTGGAAGCGGGTGCGGTCGCGGGTGTATTTCTTGCGGAGGGAGGCTTCGAAGGCGGTGGTGAGGTCGATGCCCGTCTGGTTGGCCAGACAGATCACTACCCACATTATGTCCGCGAGTTCTTCGGCGATGTCTTCTTTCACGTTGTCGGGATGGCGCACATCGCCCTCCTTCGCTACCTGGTCGCCGTAGGTGCGGGCGATCAGGCGCGCCAGTTCGCCCGTCTCCTCCGTGAGAAGGGCCATATTGGTGAGATGCGAGAAATAACGCTTGCCGACCTCCCGGATCCAGCGGTCGACAGCCTCCTGTGCTTCTGCGATTTCCATAAGCGGTTATTCAAATTCCCAATAAAATCCGAGCGTTCCGGTCAGATGATCTGGAGCATACGGAGTTCGTCGAGGATCTCGTTGCCCGAGAGGGTGCGACGACGCGAGATGGTGCGTGCGAAATCGTCGATGGCCGGGCGGATGCGGGGATTGTTGAAGATGCGGCGCATATAGGTGCTGGTACGCGAGAATATGCTGTCGATCTCGTCATCCTCGAGCGAGCAGGTGTCGCGTCCCTCGCATTCGATCTCCTCGCGGATACGTTTCAGGATCTCCGACGGCACATCCTGACGCATGCGCACCATAGAGCGCGCCATGACGTTGGAGAGCACCATGGCCGAGGTGATGTAATAGTTGTGGAGGAGATTGTCCCAGTTTGCCTTCACCGAGATAGCCGGCGAAGCCGGGTGATAATACTGCTGGGAGAAGGTCACCATCGGACCTTCTGTATCGAGCGATACTCCCGCCACTCTGTCGAGGGCATCGAGGGCGGCCAGCGATATGGCCATGCCGGCAAGGCCGTAGGCCCTGTCGTCTTCATTGAGATATGTGAGAGTCAGCGTTTCTGCCATAATTTTTGCGAATGTATTCTAATTTTTCAACAACCGACAGGCGTCATTGTTGCAACCTTTGCAAAGGTTAAAGGTTATATGCATAAAGTTTATACCAATGCGTGTATACCTTCAGGGATCTGACGATCGCCTATAGCCATTGATATCCTCAGAAAAGGAAGCCGAGTCCTGCCGAGACGCGGATTCCCTGCTGCGGGAGTCCGGGGAGGGTCTCGTCGTGGCGGTTGAGGAGGTTGTCGGCCTGCAGCCAGATATCGAACGAATCCGAGAACGCGTACGACGCGCCGAAGTTGAGCCACGTCAGGTCGGGGAGACGGCGGCTTGCCTCAACGTCGCGGTAGACGTTCTTGCCCGGATCGAAATAGCGTCCTACGGTATAGATACGGCGCACACCGCGATAGTCGTATCCGATGCGGAACTTGAGAGTGCTCCAGGGATTGGTCTCCGCAGAAGCCGAAAGCACCCAGCGCGGGCGGTCGAAACCGTTGAAATACCCCTTGTGGCCGTTCTGCGGCTGATAGTTCACCTTCCCCTTCACCGACAGGATGCGTCCGAAATCATACGAAAGGTTGGCCCCCAGGCTGAAGCCGTGGATATTCATCGTGTTGGAGGCGAGATAATCGTATTCCACGCTGTGTCCGTCGACAGTCAGCGGAAGCCCCGCAGCCGGCATCCAGTCGAAATTGTTGAGCATCGCCTGATACCAGCCGCCGAGGTATTGCCCCTTCGAGACGCGGAACGCGAACTCCACGCCCGCCGAGAAGCCCGAGAACGGACCGAAATTGGCGCCGAAGCTGCCGTCGAGAGGGTTATAGACCGGGCGTGTGGCCGAAGCCGTAAGGAAAGGCTGCTGGTAATAGTCGGCGTCATATCCCGCCGCGAGAGTGTTGAGGCGGCTTCCTCCGAGCAGGTGGAGGTAGAGCTGGGCAGGACCCGCATTGAAATCGAGCTTCACGTCGGGCGCGAAATGGAACGTCGAATAGCGGTTGTCCTCATCTCCCGCACGCGCCGCGATGTCGATGTCGACACCGATGCGCACGTTGAGACGGTTGCGCGTGAAGCGGTAATACGGTGTCAGCGTCACCAACCCGTAATTGTCAGGAGCGGCGAGCGTAGTCGGAGCCGTATTGCCTCCCACACCACCCGGGATATCCACATGATAGACAGTGCCCGTAAAACCCTTCGATCCGGAATAGCAGAGAATGTCCGCATTCAGGTCGATGCCTACAGCCGACTTCGTGGAGGTCGGGAAATTCAGATTCGCGGCGATATTCACGTCGGTCTCACGGGTCGCCTTGTCGGCGTCGACAGCACCCTTGACAGTATTTTCGAAGGGGCCGAACGACGGGAGATAGAAGCGGCGGTAACCGAAATAGCGCACGCCCGCCTGCACTCCCCAGGAGATATCGTCGGCGCGGCTCTCCGACTGCCAGCCGAAACGAGCCGCCACGTCGTTGAGGGTCTGCGTCGGCACATCGGGCACGGCGTCCGGGCCGGCGATCCCCGCCCACGAAGGCGCGAAACCGTAATAGTTGAAATTGCCGATATGGTAGTCCACCGCGCCGTCGAGACGTCCGCGTCCCTCGAACACGTGGGAGCCATAGACACCGATCGACTCGTCATAGCGCCATTCCTTAGTGTCGGCGTAAAGTTCCGACAGCTCCGGCTTCCAGAGCGATGTGGAATTATGCTGCAGGCGCACGCCGAGAGTGGTGCGGTCGGTCTGCACGAACCGGTAGCCGGCCGAAAGGGTCGAGTTGAGCCACGAACCCGCGCCGAGTTCCAGGTATCCCCGGCGGTCGGAGATCTGCCGGATGGAGCGCCAGCCGGTAGCCGCCGACGGAACGAGCTGCGGGGCGAAAGCCGCCGCCACGCCCTGTGTGTCGTAGGCGAGGGGAGAGTTCGTAAGCTCGAAACGCTCCCTGCGCGGGAACGAATTGATGCGGTCGAGAGGAATGATCTCAGGCACGTACTTGCCGTCGACAGCAATCTGCTGATTGAACTGTGCCCGGGCCGGCACGGCCGTGCCCAGCGGCGCCAATGCGGCCAGGGCCGCGATCAGACTGTATGATGTAGCTTTCATTGTTCTTTCTTTTACTTCCAGGATTTCAGACGCGAGGAGATTGCCGAGAGGATATCCTTCTCCTTGCCCGGATAATTCGAACGGAGGCTTTCGAGATACTCCTTGGCGAGATAGGTCTTGCCCTGCGCATGGTAGGCGTCGGCCAGGGCGATGAATCCCTGCGCCAGCCAGTAGCTGTGGGGCGTGCCGGCGTCGGTGAAATCGAGCGCCACGCGCTCCGCCTCAGCGTAATTGCCCGCTTCGAGATGGTGTCTCGCCAGCGTCACGGCCGCCTCGGCGCCCGCCGCACTTGCCGGATTGCCCGCAAGGGAAGCGAGGATATCCGCCGCCTCGTGGGTCTGTCCCGTCTGCATCAGCGCCTTCGCCTCATACAGCGAGGCCTCCTCCGCACGGTCGGCCGACAGGCCACCCGAGGCGCGGGTCTTGCGGGCGTAGGAGATACGCTCCTGCGGATCCGCTGTGGTGCGCATCACGCCCGCCATCGCGTCGGCCGCGAACTCCTGCCCGCCCGAGCGTTCCAGTTCCTTGTAGGCGAGAAGGGCGTCCTTGTCGCGTCCCGGCAGGTCGTTTTCCAGAATCTGCGCCTTCATCAGCAGCGCCTCGGCATACTGCGCAGAGTGGGGACGCGAAGCTATGAGGCGCGTGAGCGTCTCCTCGGCCTCCTCATACTTTCCGTCGGCCTCAAGCGATACGGCAATGTCGAGCAGAGCCGGAGCGAGATACTTGCCGTCGGGATAGTCGCGCACGTAGTTGCGGAGCAGGAGGATGTTGGATATATCGTCGGCGAAGGCGATCTCCGCGCCGTCGAAGGCAAGCTGCTCCATCTCCCCGGCGTCGAGCTGACGCGCTCCCGGCACATTGCGCAGGAACTCCGCGTACTCGCCTATGCGACCGTTGGAGGCATAGTATTTCTTCAGGTCGTCGCCCGCCATCACGGCCTCCTCGCTCGAAGGCCAGCGCTCGATGATCTCGCGATAGGCTTCCGCCGCCTCGTCGCTGCGTCCGGCGCGGGAATCGGCCAGGGCGAGATTGAGAAGGGCCTTGCGGGCCTGCACGGCGTCGGGGTACTTCTCCGAAACCGACCGGAACGACTTCACCGCCTGTTCCGTCTGGCCGAGACTCTCGTAGGTCATCGCCTTTTCGAGCATGGCCGTAGGGAGCCATCGGGAAGCCGGGAAACGGCTCTCCATCTCCGAAAGCTCGCGGATCTTGCCCTTCGTATCGTTGCCCAGTCCGAGCATCACGGCATGGCGGTAGGTGGCATAGTCGGCATCGGCCGCGCCGTCGGCTATCGCGTCTGCATATCCGGAGCGGGCCGAGGCGTAGTCGCCCGAGTAATAGAGGCAGTCGGCGCGACGGATCGTCGCGTCGTGCCTGATCGAGGCAGGGAGCGCGGGCGAGGCGGCGAGCGCCTTGCCGAACTCGCGAGCCGCGGCGGCATAATCCTTCAGCTGATAAGAGGAATATGCGAGGTCGTAGAGCGCGAGGGTGCGGTTGGCCGACGAGCCTATCTGCTGCGAGGCCCTGGTGTAGGCCTGTCGGGCGTCGCCCCACTGCTCAAGGGCATAATACGCGTCGCCCAGCCAGAGCCAGGCCTGCGCGGCGATCTCCGGGTTATGGCGCGAGAGGTCGATCGAGCGGCGCAGATAGCCGGCCGCCTCCTCCGGACGGGAATTGGATATTGCCTCCACACCCAATTCGTAGAGGATCTTCTGCTTGGCCGCAAGCACGCTCGACGACGGGTTGCGGATCGCCTCGATCCGCGCCAGGGCCTTGCGGTAGTCGCGGTCGTTGTAATATGCCACTGCGAGGTATTCCTCGACCTTCGGGGTATATTCCGAATCGGGATAGGTGGTGATGAACTGTTCGAGTAGGTCGACCGACGAAGAGAACGGTATCTTTCCGCCTCTGGTGATGGCCGCCACATAGTTGTAGAGGGCTCTTTCCGACACGTCGCGGTCGAAATCCATTCTCGCGGCCTTCTCGAAAGCCATTGCCGCCGCATCGGGATTTCCCGTCTTCACGTCGCACTGGCCGAGATAGAGCCAGGCGCTCTGGGCGATGTCGTCCGAGAGACCGGTAAGGGGGGAGAAGCGTTCCGCGGCTGTCTCGTAGTCGCCGTTCTCATAGTCGGTCACGCCCAGGGCATACACCGCGTCGGGGGCAGGCTTGTCCTTCGTGTCGTCCACGTACTTGAGCAGGAACGTGCGGGCAGAGTCGTATTCACCCTCCTTGAAATATGACAGACCGACGATGCGGTTGAGTTCCGGTTTCAGTTCGTCGGAATGTATCTTCTTCATAAGCGACCGTCCGTGGGCTATCACATCCTCATACTCGCCGCGCGTGTACTCGATCTGGGTCATATAGAAACCAGGTTCGAGGCCCGGCACGTCGGCCGGCACGCGAGAGAAGCCGTCGTAGGCACGTTTCAGGTCGCCGTCGATATAGTCGAGATAGGCCGTATAGTATCTTGCGGCGTCCTTGTATTCGGGAATGCCGGCGATCCGGGAAACGAGCGGCCTCGCCTCGCCGTAGTGCTCCGTCTTGATGAGGGTCAGGGCCTTGCGGTAGGTATAGAGCGCGAGGTCGGTGCGGTTCAGGCGGTCGAAGTCGGCCTCACGGTATTCGTCGAGGGCCTTCTGCCAGTCGTGGTTGAAGAAATAGAAATCGCCGATCGAGAGGCGGGCCTTCAGCGCGAGTGGCGACGCCGGGAACTCGCGTTCGAAATCGCGCAGCAGGGCCACGCACTCGCGGTCGCCTCGATTGTAGAGCGCCTGAGCGAGCATATATACGTATTCCTCCCGCTGGCTATCGGAGAGGGCGGAAAGCACGGAATGGTCGGTATCGAGATGTTTCAGCTGGTCGATCACGCCGGCATAGTTACCCGCGTCGAGCATGGTCCTTGCGCGTTCCATATAGCCCTTGGCCAGAGGCGAGAAGCGATCCGGCGAAGCGGCCACCTGAGCCGGAAGCGAGGCCGCCAGCAGGAGCAGCGAGGCCGCGGCGAGGGCAGTGCGACGCAGCGCGTTGTCACGTATGATCTTCATAAATGAATCGAATAATCGGAATAATATGCAAATTTAGCCATTTGCGCGAGATAAAGCAAATCGAACCCCGCGAATGTTTATTTTAACACTCGAAAGCTTTGCGCAATAAGAAAAAAGTGGTAAATTTGCGCCATCATCGACGCGGGGGAATCCCGCTTATCGACAAACTTGACAAATAAGCAGAGATACTGTAAAGACATCCGAAAAGATAAATCATACTAATCATACGCCGGATTCCTCCGGCATTATCAATCACTTATTTAAAAATCATGAAGTTTATTTCAAGACTTTCCGCAGCCGCAGCCGTGATCGCAGCCCTCGGCATGACCGCATGCGACAGCAACGATGACAACGGCGGTGGCAACATCGAGACCAACAATCCCAACACCGGCGAAACCCCGACCACTCCCGTAGAGGAGAAGAAGTATATCGAGAACACGGCCGTAGAGCTCAAGAAGGTTCTGAATCCCCAGGACCAGGCTGACTTCCTCAACTTCTGCAAGGACTTCTCCCGCGAATTCGACGGATTCATCAACGACGACGATTACGACTATCCCTACGACTATATGGCCCGCGGCGTCCGCGACCTCGGCATGAGCCTCCGCAAGGGCGACCTTCTCGGCATGACCCGCGCAATGCAGGAGATCTCCTACTCCTTCTCCGACATCGCCGGAGTTTACGAGCCTGATTTCGAGGAAGAGGAATGGGTAAGGACCGGCGACAGCAAGAACCTCGAATACCGCTTCAAGGTCAACGGCCAGAACTGCTCGCTGACAGTGGCTCCCTCCGGCGGCGAATGGTCGGCATCGGGCGAAGGCTGGATCGAGGAAGACGAATATCCCTACGATGAGGTCAAGGCCCTGATCAAGGTGGCCGTTCCCCGCAACGTGACCCTCAAGCTCACGCAGGGCTCCAAGACCCTTATGTCCGGCAAGGTGGTCAGCGACTACAACCAGGGCGGCAAGACCGCAAGCTGCGACGTTGACGCCACCGTGGCCAACATCACGCTCAAGGCAGAGGCCGACCTCAACAACACCCGCTGCGTGGCTCACGCCGTCGCTACCGTGGGTGGCACCCAGGTGCTTGAGGCCAACGGCGTACTCAACGGTCACGACATGTGCGACTTCGACCGTCTGATGATGATCGCCAATGGTCCGGACCATGATGTGGACGACGATAGCGAGGCCTGGATCACGAGCCCCTACAACATCCACTCGCTCTTCAAGGACGGAACGGCCAACACCAACATCATGCGCCGTATGTTCGTGAGCGGCACATGCGACAACATGGCCCACCTCGCCTACACATTCGACAACTTCGAGGACGAGAACCAGGGCTTGGCCCAGACGCAGGTGGCCTATATCAACGATCACATCAAGGCGCAGTTCTTCCTCGGCGGTGCGAAAGAGCCCTCCGGAAACATCGTATGGCAGCTCATGAAAGACGTCGACGAGTGGAATCCCCAGTACACTTACTGGTATGCCGAGCCCGTGCTGAAATTCAACTCCGACGGCTCGACCTACACCTTCGAGCAGTATTTCAACGAGGATGACTTCGCAAGCACGATCAGCGTGTTCACATCGATAGCCGATCTCTACGAGGCTTTCTTCGGAATGAACAAGTAATCATATCAACTTGCGCATACTCAAAAACATACGCAATATGAACATAAGAGGGAGAATGTCGGCTCTGTCGACATTCTTTCTCTTGTTTTTGTCGCAGCCCCTCGCATCGCAAGGCGCGGAGCCCGCCGACAGCGTCACCGACCTGCAGGAGGTGAGCGTTAGCGGTACGTCGCGGCGGCTGATGCGCGGCGGCGAAGCCGGACGCGTCTCGCTCAACGTCGACGCCCTCGGGCGCGTGATGCGCGCCTTCGGCGAGGCCGACCCGCTGAACTACGCCCGCGTGGCGGGCGGCGTCTCCGCCGGAAGCGACTATTCCTCCGGCCTGTCGGTGCAGGGCGCCGGTTTTCCCCATTCCCTCTACCGCGTGGGGGAGGCCACGGTATGGTTTCCCTATCATTTCGGAGGAATCTACTCGATGTTCAACGGCATGCACTTCCCGCGCCTCGACATCGACAAGGGGATGTACGCCGGGGCGGCTCCCTCGCGCCTCGGAGCCGTGTTCGACGTCCGGAGCCGCGACTCGCATCCCGACCGGACGCACGCCTCGCTCAACGCCGGAATGACAGCCTCCTCCCTCGGCCTGCGCATCCCGGCAGGAGAACGGTTCAGCATCGACCTGTCGGGACGCATATCGTATCTCGACAAGCTGTACGGCCCGCTTCTCGACATGGGCGACCAGACTATCGGATACACCTTCGGAGAAGGGGCCCTGACGGCACGCTGGACACCCGGGGAACGCGACAGCGTGAAACTCGACGCCGTGTTCAACTCCGACCGCCTGCGCGTGCTCGACAACAACTACGACCTCGACACCCGCCTCGACTGGGGCAACCTCGCCCTGTCGCTCGTATGGACCCGCGGCGGAAAGATACCCTTCCGCGTATGGGGCACCCGGTCGGAATTCCGCAACACGCTCCGCGCCGACATGCCCGGATTCGGAATCGACGTGCCTTCCCGGATATCCGAGACGAAAGCCGGAGGAGAACTTACGGTGACTCCTCGCGGCGACCGGGGACGGGTCACGGCCGGGGCGGAAGCGATAATCTACCGCGCCCGACCGCAGGACGCCACAGGGCATCAGCCCGCCATCGACGCGATAGAGATGAGGCTTTACGCCACCTGGGCAAAACACCTGTGGAGACGGTTCCGGCTTACGGCATCGCTTCGCGGCTCATTCTATCACACCGCCGGATACACCACAGGTATGCCGGCGCCGTCGGTGACACTCGAATACCGCGGCGACCGCGACCGCGTGGCCCTCAACGTATCGGCGTCGCCGCAATACGTCCACCAGACGGGATTCGCCGACATCGGCCTATCCTCCAACTTCTGGTTTCCCGCCACGGCCACGGCTCCCCGCGAGCTCGCCGCCGGGGTCTCCGCGTCGTATTCCCGCTCCTTCCTCGGAGGAGCCCTCAACGTAGGGATAGAGCCCTACTTCCGGCGGATACTCCACGAACCCGAATACTCCGGCATAATGCTCGACCTCGTCGACGACAACTACAGTCTTGACGAGCATCTGCTCCGCTCCAACGGATTCAACACCGGGTTCGACCTTACCGCCAACTACACCGACGGCCCGCTAACCGCGATGCTCAGCTACTCATTGGGAATAGCCCGGAGGCGCTTTCCCACGGCTCCCGGCCGGTACCTTCCCGCGATGTCCGAGGGACTCAACAATCTCAACGCCCTGCTGTCGTACACGCTCGGGAGCCACTGGACCCTCGGCGCCAACTTCACCCTCGCATCGGGCCGCTGCTATACCCCGGTGAAGGCCATATACATGCTCGGGGAGAACGTGATGATGGTCTATGGCTCGCGCAACTCCGCCCGCCTTCCGCTCTACCGCCGCCTCGACCTCTCCGGCTCCTACCGCTTCCGCACCGGAGGACGGCTGCCGCTGACGCACACCGTGGTGCTGTCGCTCATCAACGCCTACGGACGGCGCAACATAGAGCTATGTTCCTACCGCTTCTCGGCCGATGACGGCACGTTCTATCTGCATCAGGTGCCATCGCTCTACCGTTTCCTGCCCTCGCTCAGCTACACAATAGACTTCTGATATGAAACCGATGAAATTCCCCCTCATATTACTTGCGCTTCCGCTCGCGCTGAGCGGATGCGTGGAACCAGATCCCGCGGAGCAGACGCTCGTGGTGGAGGGTTTTATCGCCGACGGAGGCTATCCGACGGTCTGCCTCATGCAGACCGTCGACCCCACGCAGCAAGGCGCGTCGCTCGCCGACATGGTGGTGCGCTGGGGCGTGGTGAGGATATCCGACGGCGAACGCACCGTGATGCTCACCGGAGGTCCCGACAGGAACTACTTCCCACCATACACCTACACCACCTACGAGATGCAGGGGGAGGTGGGGCGCACGTACACGCTTACCGCCGAATACGACGGCCGGCAGGTCACGGCCGTGACGCGTATCCCCGAGCCGGTGGCGATCGACTCCGTGACGGCGCAGCCCGACGGACGCGACGGCTCGGAGCGGCGACTCGACCTATGGCTTACCGCCAAGAGCGACGGGCCTGAATACTTCCGCGTGATGACACGCGTGCGCGGGGTGCATACGCAGCTCCTGCCCGGCTTCATGGGAGCCGGGGAAAGCGGCGGAGCCGACGGATTGGTGAAGATACCCGTGAACCGACCGCGCACATCGCGCGACACCGTGGACTACCGCACCTCATTCCTGCCCGGCGAGCAGATAGAGGTGGCGCTCTGCACGATGGACCGCGACGCCTATCTCTTCTGGCGCGACTACGACAATGCGGTGGCCTTCGGCGGCAGTCAGTTTCTCGTGCCTTCCTCGCCGCTGCGCGGCAACATCCGCGGCGGCTACGGCTACTTCCACGGCTACGGGATGACGCGCCGGATCCTGACGGTGGAGTAGGAGGCGTGTCTCAGGCAGGACGGACCCATGCAGTCAGCGGGGCTTATGGATTTTTCCATAAGCCCCGCTGACTTGTATGCATTTTCAGAAAATCAGAAAATCATTTTCTCAAGGATGTAGATGCCGGCGCCGCAGAGATAGCCGAGCAGGGCGAGCCAGGAGAAATTCTTCAGATACCAGCCGAAGCTGATCTTCTCCAGGCCCATGGCGATCACGCCTGCGGCCGAACCGATGATGAGTATCGCTGCCGCCGACTCCGGCGCAATACGACAGGAATTCCCAGAACGTGCCGTCGACCACAAAGTTGGCGGCATAGCCGGTGGCTGTGGCCGGCTCGATGGGATACATGCCCATGACGGCGGCCACGAGGGGAACGTTGTCGACAATCGACGACAGGGCGCCGAGGATGATGTTGATCACGTAGACGTCATGCACCTTCTCGTCGAGGATGTGGGCCATCTCGGAAAGGAGCCCCGTGGCCTGGAGGACGGCCACAGCCATCAGGATACCCAGGAAGAAGAGGATCGACGGCATGTCGATGCGCGACACCACTTTGGGCAGACGCAGCTCCTTGGCCGTGTCGAGCATCTTGGAGTTATAGAATATCTCCGTGAAGATCCAGAGGCAGCCGAGAACGAAGAGGATACCCACGAACGGAGGCAGATGGGTGATCGACTTGAACACCGGCACGAAGATCAGGCCTCCCACGCCGAGGTAGAATATCGTGTTGCGCTCGCCGCGCGAGATGAAACGGTTTTCCGTCACGAACGGCTGCTGCGACTCGATCTGTCCCTTCACCTTGCGCGAGATGATGAGGATCGGCACCACCATCGAGACGAGCGACGGCAGAAGCACGTAGGAGAGCAGCGTAGGAGCCGTGACATTTCCCTTCACCCAGAGCATGATCGTGGTCACGTCGCCGATCGGGCTCCAGGCGCCGCCGCTGTTGGCGGCTATCACGATGGCTCCGGCGTAGAGCCAGCGCTCGTGCTTGTCGGAGATGAGCTTGCGCAACAGCATTATCATCACGATCGAGGTGGTGAGGTTGTCGAGGATGGCCGACATGAAGAAGGTTGTGAAGGCGATGATCCAGAGCAGGCGTCGCTTGTCGCGCGTGGAGATATGGTCGGTGATCACGCGGAAGCCGCCGTGGACGTCGATCAGCTCCACGATCGTCATCGCGCCGATGAGGAAGAGGAGTGTCTGGGTGATGTCGCCGAGATGCTCGATGATGTCGACATTGAGCACATACTCAAGCGCCTGCCGCCCCGGGGAGAGCGACTGCAGCGACGGATTGTCGCCTAAGAAGCGTTGGAAATGCTCCGCAGATACCGACGGGACGATCCATTCCGCGCCCAAGGCGTAGAGGATCCAGAGGAGCATACCGAGCACGAGCGCCGTGGCCGTCTTGTCGACCTTCAGCGGATGTTCGAGAGCGATGGCGAGATAGCCGATCACAAAAATTATTACTATTGCAGCCAGCATGTGTTGATTTGAAATTAGGCCGTAAAACCGGGGTTTTCCGGCGAAGATGATGAGTTCGTATTAGATTGGCGCAAAGGAATAAATTTTATGTGGAATCTGCAAATAAAATTACGGAAAAATTTCCATAATTACTGAAATTTCTATTTTGTGGCGCAAACCGACACGAGATCGGGCAAGATACCTTCCGCATCGAGTATTGTCTCTACGAATTCGCGGAAGGCGCCGTGGCCGCCGTGGACCTGGCCGGGGAAGCGCACCTCGCGGCGCACGTATGCCGGAGTGTTGGCCGGACAGCCGCTGAAACCGACCTCGCGCAGCAGCGGGAGATCGTTGATGTCGTCGCCGATGAAGGCCGTGTCGGCGAGCGTTATGCCCAGTTCGGCGCAGACCTCGCGGGCGAGCGAGAGCTTGTCCTTGACCCCGAGGTAGCAGCGTTCGATCTTGAGTTTCTCGGCACGTCGGGCCACTATCTGCGTGTCCTCGCCGGTCATGATCGCCAAGGGGATTCCGAGCTGCCGGAGGAAGACCACGCCCCAGCCGTCCTTGACGCAGAAGCGCTTCATGACGTCGCCCTCGGCGGTATAGTACATTCCGCCGTCGGTCCAGACGCCGTCGATGTCGGTGATGAAGAGTTTGGGAAGCATTATTTCAATTGTCAATATACAATGTTCAATGGTCAATCGCGGAGGGAGGCGGGATAGATGATGGAGTCGGCGGCGAGCGGCGATGCGAGGGTGCGGCCTATCACTTTGTCGCGGTCGATCCATTTGAAGCCGTCGCCGGGGCTTAGGAGGTGGATGTCGTCGGTGGTGATCACGTGGCCGGCGGGCAAGGCGCGGCGGGTGGCCACGGAGCGTTCCAGCTTCACTTTCGCCGCCTCCACGGCCGGGTCGATGTAGAGGTCGTCGCGGCCGAGCCAGCGCTCGGCCACGCGGATGTCGCGCACCATGCGGTTCACGCCGTCAGGGCCGAGCGAGCCCTGCTGGTCGGTGCCCTTCATGTGGCGGTCGATGGTGATGTGCTTCTCGATTATCCTGGCGCCCATCCCGACGGCCACGGCCGGAGCCGCGATGCCGATGGTATGGTCCGAAAAACCGATCGTGTACTGCGGATAATTGCGCAGCAGATACGTGATGGTGCGGAGGTTGAGATTATCCGGACGCGTGGGATACTGGCTGACGCAGTGGAGTATGGATATGTCAGAATGATGGCGCGTGATCACGTCGAGGGCCTCGTCGAGCTCCTTCTTCCCGGCCATTCCCGTGGAGAGGATGATCGGGATCTTTGTCTCGGCCATGGCCTCCAGCAGAGGAAGGTTGGTGAGGTCGCGGCTCGCCACCTTGAGGCGGTCGGGTGTAAACAGTTTCAGAAGCGACATACATCCGGGCGAGCAGAGCGTCTCCACGAAATCGAGTCCGAGGCTCTTGGCGTGGTGGTAGACCTCCAGGTGTTCCTCGTCTGTGAGTTCGAGAAATGCGCGGTGCTCGCCGTAGGTGCGTCCGAAAGAGTGGGGGAATTGTAGGGACGGTTCATCTGCTCGGCGGCGAGTTCCTCCTTGAGGTCGCGCTTGGTGAGCTTCACGGCGTCCATGGGGCGCAGGTCGAGGTCGCTCGCCTCGTCGCGGACGGGACGCGCCACGAGGTCGACGATGAGTTTGGCAATGTCCACCGAACCGTTGTGGTTCTGGCCGATTTCGCCGATGATGTATGTATGCTGTGGAGAATTCATTTTTCGTTCTGCTGGATGTTCTGTTTCATAATTCTGCCGTACTCCGGATCGGAATCCACGAGAGCCACGAGGGCCTCCGTAGTTCCGTCGGTCTCGTCGCGGTGGCGGCGGTAGAGCTCGCTGAGGAGTCGGAAATCCTCCGGCGTGTCGAGCGTCAGGCGCAGGTCGGTACGCTTTTCGAGTAGCGCCGGGAGAGGGATGAGGTCGATGGAGAATTCATCGGGGTGGGTATAGATATAGATCGTGACGTGCTCGCGGTAGAGCTTCTCGTCGGTGGCCTTCGCGGCGCGGCGCAGGGCGTCAGCAGTGGCGAGTTCGGCGAAAAGTCCGAGATGCGACTTGATCGTGGGGCGGCCGTCGGGGAAACAGAATCCCACGTAGTCGGCACCCGAAGCCGACTGCTCCTCGAACATCCGCGGAAACGAATCCGTGAGGAGGAACGGATTGTCGGAGCATACGCGCACGAGGCGGTCGAGCCCGAAACGGTCGGCGGCACCGATGAAACGCGAGAGCACATCCTCCTCGCTGCCCCGGAAGCACTCCACGCCATGCTGCCGCGCCACATCCTCCAGCACGTCGTCGGCCGGGTTCACGGTAGTGGCGAGCACGATTGTCAAGCCGGGGCAAGAGCGCTTGATGTTGTCGATCACGATGTCGATGATGCGGCGGTCGCCGTCGAACGGGCGGAGGATCTTCGCCGGCATCCGGGTAGAGCCCGAGCGGGCCTGGATCACGACGCCATCGCGCATCGAAGCTTTCGCTTCGACCACCCGACCGGAGTCTCCCGCCTTTGCGGAATCGCCCGAATATATCTCGTTATCAGCTTTCTGCATATAACCTCTATTATCTGATATCTAATATCTATTATCTAATATCTATTATCTAATCACTAATCTTCTTTCTCGGGAACGCGTCGATGAAGCTTCCGGGGGTGATGTTGATCACCTCCTTGCCCAGCGAGGCGGCATAGTCGCGCAGGATGAAATACGCCTTGAAAGCCACATGCATGTGGTATAGGATGGTGTGCAGGCGGGCCTCGCTGAGGTTTTCCTGCTTAACGGTGTCGGCCTTCGACGTGCCCCGGTCATAGAAATGCTTCTGGTGCATGAGCACCTCATTATTTTCGGTTACGCTGATTTCGGGCAGCCAGGAATGGTCGGCGCCCGCGAGATAGATTTTACTGAAAGGGAGACGCAAGGCCGTCGCGATCGACGGGATGAGGACGTTATGCGGGCGCGGCATACCCAGGCCGCTGCGGAACACGGCCCTCGCGAAGCCCGGAAAACCCTCCACCGGCGTGGTGTTGTAGATATGCACCGTGATGTTCTTGTTTCCCTCGATCATCGGGCGCCACTTCGGGTCGGATTTGGCCCGTGCCGGGATGAAGAGATGGAGAGGCCAGGTGGTCTCGCGGGCGAGCGAACCGAACAGTGCCTCACGCTTCTCGTCGACAATCCAGAAAAGCGGGTCGGCGATAAGGTAAAGCTCCGGACGCAACTCCGTGAACATCGGCGATGTGGCGCAGAGATTCACCGCCAGCAGCGTGCGTCGGTCGAGGAAGGGACGGTGTTCCGCCACGGTCCTGTTGAGCGAAGGGCCGTTGGCGAGAATCACCAGTTCGTCGGGATTCCGGAACTCCTTCGGCAGCGCCGAACCCCGGCGCGACAGCAGCGGAATCTTCACCAGGCTCATAAGCGTCTGGCCGAGATCCGCTCCCCATTTCGATATTTTGTCTAATTTTCCCACAATGCGATTTCAGAAAATTTCTCAAGCTACAAATTTAGCGAATTTTCAACATTTATTTGTTACATTTTGTTAATAAATTCAAACAGCTACTAAATATTCCGATATGAAGACACACGCAGCTCTGCTTATAGCCCTTTGCGCATTCGCGTCCGCCGCGCAGGACTCCCCCGCGCAGACAACCCCGGACAGCGATGCCGACAGATCCATAAAGTTCACGCACGTAAGGAGGGACACCGTCCTTTCAGGAATAATCCGCAAAGACCGCCCCACGGGAAACAAGGAGATACCCGTGCCGCACTTCGCCATTCACACCGCCGACAACAAGTTCGTGATGACCATCGGCGGCCAGGTTAACCCCATCATCGGCTGCGACTTCGGCAACGACCTCTATGACGTGGACGACGCCGGAATCAACTTCGTGACCAACGCCATTCCGGTTCCATCCGCCGAGGGCAAGCGCTCGGACTTCTACATCAATGCCCTCAATGCCGACGTGGACTTCGAGGTGGTGGGACTCGGAGGCACCCGCGACCAGATCACGGGATACATCAAGTTCGGAACCAACGGCATATCCAACGGCTTGAAGATGAAGAAGGCGTATGTGTCGTGGCGCGGTTTCACCGCCGGAATGAAGAGCACCCTCTTCAAGGACAACGATGCCTGCCAGCCGCCGACAATCGACCCGCAGGGGCCCTCCGGACTCGTGGGCGGCACGGCCTACGAAATCAGCTACATCACCCCACGCTACAAGGGTTTGCGCGCCGCACTGGGCGTGGCCATCCCCACCTATTACTCCTCCAACGGACGCTACTACGGCCACGACTTCCAGCCGTTCCCCTTCTCCGACGCCGAAGGGAAGCTCGTATGCGACCCCACGGCCTTCAACCAGAACGTGCCCGACATTCCGCTCTGGGTGGAATGGCAGCACTCGGAAAACAACCGCATCCGCGTCAGCGCCATATTCCGCAACTTCCTCTACCGCGACGAAGTGACCGACCGCAAGCGCCACACTCTGGGCTGGGGCGTGATGCTGAGCGGCAACTTCAGTCCGATAAAGCCGCTGATATTCTATCTCCAGGCCGTATATGGACAGGGAATCGGCAACTATATCCAGGATCTCTCGGGCCTGCCGCTCTCCTTCACACCCTCCGACAAGACCCTCGGCCGCATGTCGGCATCGCCGATGATGGGCATCAACATCGGCGCCACCTACAACATCACGCCCAAATGGCAGGTTAACGCCGTGGTCTCCGAGGCGCGTATATGGTCGGTGGAGACGTACGCCAAGGCCAACGTCACGCAGCCCGGCAACGTCAACGACTACCGCTACGGCTTCTACACGGCCGCCAACGTATTCTACAATATCTCCTCCTACTTCCAGGTGGGACTCGAATACCTCTACGGCCACCGTCAGACCTGGAACGCCGGCGGCGCGGGCGACAACCGCATCCAGGCGCAATTCCTCTTCAACTTCTGACAAGAGGCGGGATGAGTGTTTTAGGCGTTTTAGGCGGGATAGGCGGGATAGGCGGGATAGGCGATATAGGCGGATTATGCCTAATGCGCCTAATGCGCCTACTCCGCCTAAAACGCCTATAAAAAACAAGAATTTTTTTGTATTTTTGTGGAATATTCCGCCGAGCGGAATATTCCACTTTATTCTATAATCAAAAATACAGGAAAACTATGGTATCAAATCGCCCGCAGTTCTGGCTGCAGGTCCGAAAGGACTACATTTTCGACAATTTTGAAAGTCTGTTAAATTATCTCCGACAGTACACCTACACAGCCGATGACGAACATCCCGATTACAATTCCACCCTTGAGTGCATGACGGCGCTCTCGGAGGATATCGGTCAGATTATCAGGAACACTCCCTTTTACAAACCCCTCGAATTAGGTTATGGACTGAATGCGGTGATACGTCTTTTCTGCGCCACCATCCTCGCCTCCAACAAAGCCGGAATCACTCCCCGGCGCACCATAGCGTCGCTCATCGACCTCGTGATGAAATCCCCCGAAATAAAGATAGCCGAAAGCGAACTCATAAAAATCTACCATATAGCCCTCAACTGCGTGCGCGGACGCGACATGATCCGCTGCGGATTCAACTGGGACAACATCTCCGACCCGAATCTCGCCCCCTCGATGCTCATCATCAACTTCAGCCGGCTGTCGTTCCGTGAACTCCCCGAAGACCACCCCGCCGCGTATATCGAAAACCGCGGCCTGCTCGTGGTGCCGCGCGACGGCGATGCCCGGATGTCGGTGGTGAACCGCCACAATTTCGAGCGCGGTGGCCTCGACACGCAGTTCTCGCTCCAGGATATGATGCAGGTGGATGTCCCCAGGAAGGAATACGAGAAGGCCGCCGACTTCGACCGCCTCTATCAGATCACCACCCGTCTGCTCTCCGAAATGGACCAGATGGGCCCTTCTCCCCGCACGAGCCTGCGCACCTACGACCTCGACTCCGACAGATTCCTGGTGAAGGTGACCTCCAAACGGGGAATGCGCATCGACGCCGAGACCATCGACCCCTCCTATCACCTCGAACGCGGAAAAGTGCTCCTTGAGCTTCCCGCCAAGCGACCCTCCTCGGCCGTGCTCAACGAACGCCTGCAGGAAGGCGACTATCTGCTCGTGCATCTCTGCAAAGGGGAATACCGCTTCGAGGTGATCGACGCCTTCGAGGACTTCTACCGCGACTATGTATGCGCCGCCGCCGCCGAGACGCGCCTGGCTGTGTTCTCCTCCGAATACGCCAACGGAACGGAATGGATCACGGAAGACGGAATGCGTGTGGGAGTGGACAAGAACAAACGCGCCGCCTTCGACGAGATCACCGCCGAGCGCTTCGAACACGCCATGGCCACAGGCACCCCCGTGGAGCTGCGCCTCTACAACCAGCCCCCGCGCACCGACAAGGACAGCTTCTTCGCATACGCCGACTTCACCGACTCCTACGCCGAACTCGGCGAGGAAAGCTGGTTCACGGCAGCCGATGCCGACGATATACTCATCGACAACTTCCTCGAATACTGCCACGAACGCGGCCGCGACATGGAAGAGAAAGGGCGCCGGGGAAGCTTCATGGCCGCCGAGCCCGATCTCTGCATCCCGATGATCTCCACGATGGCGCGTGTGGTGGAGGCCGGACTCTCTTCCTGCCGCTCACGCCTGGAATACATCACGGCCGTGGCGATGCTCTGCAAGGTGCTCTCGCGTAACTCCGAACTCGCATATATGGAGCACGAGCGCAAATTCCTCTACGCCCAGGTGATGTTCGCCCAGAACCGACCCTTCTCGCCCCTGACTCACCCCGCCGCGCTCGACGGAGTGGAGCGCGTCGACCGCCGCGAGCAGATCGTGCGCACCCTGCTCGGATACCGCAAGAAGGACGTGACTCGCGTGCTGGCCGACTCCGACCGCGGCGAAGACTCGCTCGACAAGGTCTCCGCGCTCGTCACCGCCTCCAACTCCCTGATAGACATCATCGACACCATCGAGCTCAACAACATCAAGCAGGTGATAGCCCGCTCGCTCAGCATCGAGGACGAATACGTCTCCATCCTCGACGACCGCACATTCTACGGAATGGAGAGCATCTCGCTCGAATTCAAGACCTCCGTGGTGTTCCCCCCCGCCAACCGCCGCCGCTACGCCTCGGCCGTGGCTGATCCGGAGCTGCAGAAGTGGGTGATCATCAAGGCCGTATGCGGATTCCTTAACTCCCGCTCGGGAGGCGAGCTGCTCCTCGGCGTCAACGATGCCGGATATGCCGTGGGGCTTGCCGACGACATGAAGAAACTCTACGAGCTGCGCGAGATAATCTCGCCCGACATCGACCATTACCGCACCTACCTGCAGCTGATGCTCGACCGCGCCTTCCGCGAGCCCGACCAGAAGGTGTCGAGCTCCGACATCACGCAGACCCACGTCTCCTACAATCCCGAGGAGAACGCCGAGGGAAAAACGATCATGCGAATCTCCGTGCGCCCCTACCAGAAGGGAATCGTGAGCCTCGCCGTCCCGGCCGCCGACCGCCCGCAGGGAATCGAGGACTCCTACGTGCGCCTGAGCGGACGCACCGTGCCTGTCACGGCCGCCATGCGCGCCGAGATCCTGCGCTACAAGCTCTGAGCCTTGCGGCGGCGTGAGAGCGTGATATAGAATGCGCTGAAGACACCCAAGGCTATGAGCATCATCGCCTGGAATCCCCACGCCACGATGGAATAGGCCGCGGCGTCGGCATGGCTCACGCCGTAGAGCATCAGGGCATACATCACCGCGATGTTCCACGGCCCGAGGCCGCCGTTGCTCGGAACGGCCATCGAGAACGAACCGAACACGAAGACCACCAGACCCGGGATCAGGCCCCAGGCCGATCCCGGCGTCTCCACCAGCTCGCGCGTGAACGAGAAGGCATAGAAACAGCAGTAGGTCTCAAGGTAATAGCAGGTCCAGATCCCGAGCGTGAGAAACACGTAGGCCCAGCGTCCCTTCATCGTGAAAAGCACCTTGAAGCCCTCCCAGATGCGCGAGATACTTCTGTTGACCCCGGAGAAGAACTTCGTGTCGCGCAGCACGACGTCGCACACTGCGAACGCCACCACAAGAGCCGCCAGGGCGGCCCAGAGCTCCCAATGGTCGAACAGACCCTCGATGGTGCGTCCGAGAGGATATCGTTCGAAGAACGACGCCAGCGCCGGATGCGCCACCACCAGCGCAAGACACAGCAGCAGGACCACCACCACCGCGTCCGAACCGCGGTCGGCCAGATCGGTGCCCACCACTGTAGACAGCTTCACATTCTCCCTTTTCGAAATGTAGACGCAGCGCCACGCCTCTCCGAGATAGGGGACAATCAGGTTCAGCGCGTAAGCCGAGAAAATCGCCACGCTCTCCGCCACCACCGGCATGCGCGGGATGCCCGCCGCGCGGAGCTGTATTCCCCAGCGGACGCCGCGGATCACGTGCGAGACCATCGTGATGAGCATCATCATCGCGATCCAGAAAAAGCGGCAGTCGCGGCGGATGATATTCTCGATCTGATGGAAGTCGAGCTTATGGAACATCCATAGCACCAGCCCCGCCGACACCGCCAGCGGCAGCACCACCCTCAGCACCTTCTCCGCCTTCCTCATCCAGGCGTGCCCGGCCGTCTTGCTCTTTATGTCATTGTCATTCATGGCTCATCATTTTAGAATAATAACGGCGCAAGCCGCAGGGCGGTTTGCACCGCCCGCCACGACCAATGCCCCTTCTCGATTACATAATGATGTTGTCCGGCAGGCACGCAGGAGTCAGGAATCAAGCAAAAGTCCGGTTTTGGTTGCAAAAATTTAAAAAATATTTCAAAAATATGTCATATTGTCAAAAATAATGTTAATTTTGCAGTCGTAAGGCATGTCTTTGCGATTTGTTTTGACAAAATGATACATCAAGCCGTAGCACGCGGCATTTACAATAGGTTGAAAGTCAGATAGGTTGAAGATAATTGCCCGAAAAGTCAAACAACAATAACAGCATTCGTATGAATAAAAAGCTTTACACCAGTATCGTGGCGCTCACGCTGCTCTTTGGAGCGGGAGTGGTGACATCCTATGCCGTATCCAGCCGGGTTGCGCCTGCAATCGTTCCCTCCGGCGTACCCGAAGAAAGGGCGATCCAGCCGAGAAACCCGGATATCTCTGTGGTATTCGACTTGAAAGACGGAAAACCGTATCTTAAGGCCACACTTACAGTGCCCACGCTGGGAACTTATCCCGACACCTGGGAGGACGTGGCGCTGACGACAGTGAAGAAGGTGGAGCTGAAGCTCCAGGGCGCGTCCTACAGCGATCCTCCCACAGTGCTGAAGACATGGGAGAACTGTACGCCCGGCGAGACACTCACCTACGATATCGAGGATCCCACCATGGAGATCGGAAAGGAGTACACCTATATCGCCACAGCCACACAGGATATCGAAAGTTACGGCAACCGCTGCTATGCCAAGTTCGCACTCAATCCGAAGGCTCCGGAAACTCCCCGGATAGCGGAGAGCGCAGACGGCACCAAGCTTGAGGTGACCTACGTCTGTCCCACCGCCGAGATGAACATCGGAAGCCCCTATAGTCCCGAATACGTGCCTCTGCCCGAGGGAGTGACCATCACGAAGGTGGAACTCTACACCAAGGGCGCAAGCGACAGCGAGGTGATTCTCGCAAGCCATGCGAATCCCGAGCCAGGACAGGAGTTCAAATACATTGACGAAAATCCCACGCCCGGCGCTTTCAACAATTATTATGTCCGCTCCTGCACCGATTACGGCAACAGCGGAGGCGCCTACAACTCCTACTTCTTCGGCGATGATTTCCCCGCCAAGATTCCCTCTCTGACCGCGACCGAGAAGGGCGGCAAGGTGGAGCTTACATGGGAGGCTCCCACCGCAGGATACAACGGCGGCCGCTTCGACCCCTCGAAGACCGTGTATGCCGTATATCGCATGTACGACAACTACGGCAGCGGGATGCAGCTACTCGTAGACAACCTCAAGGAGACCACCTACACCGACGGCGTAGAGGATCTTACCGAGGAGAAGATGTTATGGTACCGCATCGTGCCTTCGAATGATATCGAGGCCGACCAGTATGCCTACAACTACGCCGAGACCTCCAACGGACTCCTCGTAGGTCCGCCGGCAGCACTTCCCTTCGTGGAGACCTTCAACTCCGGCACCAAGTTCAACAAGAAATTCGACAGACTCTGGCAGACGGAGTTCGACTGGTCGTTCTTCAGCGACTACTATATCCGCAACGACCTCTCCTCCGTGGCTGTCAGCGGGGATTCATACCTCGACCTGCTTTCCGGAACAGGCGGCGGCAACAGCGGCGACGAGAACGGATACGACGCCTTCTTCTACGTTACCCCGGCAACTTATTACCAGAATCTCGGCTCGGGAATGCTCGCTACAGGTTCCCTCTCCTTCACTGACGCCACCAACCCGATGATCTCCTTCTGGTACGTCCCCATCAACGACAACAGCGGACAGGTCACAGTCGAGATCAACAAGGGCGAGCTCGATGGAGAAGGCAATGCCGTATGGGAAGAGGTCGGCGTCCAGCTCTTCGACGATCCCACCCTCGACAAGGGCGTGGTCACTACGGAGCTCAAATGGCAGAAGGTAAGCTTCCCGCTCACCAAATACGCCGGAACACCCAAGGCCAAGCTCCGCCTCAGATATGAATACACCACGCTGGAGAACCGCTATGCGATGCCCGTGGACATGGTGACGGTCGACGACTATCCCGCAGTGACGGGTCTTGCAGTTGAGGACGGCGAGAACGACTCCCTCGTGCTGACCTGGAATCTTCCCGAGAGCGCAGGCGAGAAGAAAGCCACCTACAACGTCTACAAAGGCAGCGAGAAGATCGCCTCCACCGAGGAGAAGACCTACACGTTCGCCGGAGCGGAGCAGGGCGAAAGCTACAGCTTCGCGGTAGAGGCCGTATATGAGGACGGCACGATAGCGCCCAAGTGCGAGGCCGTGGAGTACACGGTGCCCCTCAGCTCGTTCGTGGTCGACGGAGTGAAATACTTCGTAGCCGACAGCGACGTCTATGCCTCCGGTTTCGTAGGCGAGGGCGACGCGGTGGTGATCCCTGCCAAGGTATCCTACAAAGAGAAGGAATATGAAGTGGTGAGCCTCTCCGCTGAATTCCTCAAGGGCAACCGTACGGTCAAGTCCGTAGAGGTGGCTGCCGAGGTGGAGAGCGTACCCGAGAGCTTCTGCTACGGCTGCGTGGCGCTCAAGAGCGTCAAGCTCCCCGCAAGCGTGAAGGAGATCTCCGACAAGGCGTTCTTCGGCTGCGCCGAGCTCAGCGGCCTGGAGCTTCCCGAGGCAGTGGCCAAGGTGGGAGCGTCGGCGTTCGAGCATTGCGAGGCTATCGCCGAGATAACCTTCGGACAGGATCTCGCCGAAATCGGAGCGGCGGCCTTCAAGGGCGCCAAATCCCTCGCCAAGGTCACCTTCAAGGGTGACGTGCCCCCGACCGTGGCCGCGGACGCATTCTCCGGAATCGCGTCGCCCTGCGAGGGCGTATGCCCCGAAGGCAAGGAAGCCGACTACGCCGCAGTAGAGGGCCTGAAGCCCATCTCGTTCGCTACCAACGCCATCTTCGACATCATGTCGGGCAACGTGGCTGAAGTGGAATACTTCAACCTGTCCGGCGCGCGCATCGCGGCTCCGGCACGCGGCGAGGCGGCTGTGGCCCGCGTAAGACTCCACGACGGCACAGTGAAGACGGTAAAGGTGATCGGCAAATGATCCCGGACGCCGTGACTCCCGGCATACACTTCTGATTATCAATAGCGGAGTCCCCGGCACTAAGATGCGCGGGGGACTCCGTATTTTCAATTTCAAATCATCGTTATGAAAGCACTACTCACATCCATAGCACTCGGTCTCGCGCTTTCCGGCGCCGCATCGGCGTCTCCCCCGCAGCGCGTCATGTCGTACGGCGATCTCGATCCCGCCGCGCTGTCCGGCCTCGTGAAGACGAATGGCGCCGAGACCGGCCGCACGATGGTCGGCCCGGCCCGTCAGGTTTCAAAGCCCGGATTGCCCGGACTGTCAGCGCCCCGGGGCGCCGCCCGGAATCCCGAACCCAAGAGCCTTTCCGGGGCCCGCTTCTACGGCTGGCTCACGACGCCCTCATCGGGAGATATGAGCGGCGGATGGTACAGCCTCGACGCCGACGGCGAATACAAGATGCAGTGGACCAACCAGATCGTATCCCTCGGAATCAACCTCACCTCCGGCTGGATAAAGAACGATCGTCTCTGCGGTCTCGGTTCGTTCTCGGCAAGCGGCCTCGTGTTCTACTACAACTATCTCGAATTCGACCTCAAGACCGGAGAGCCCCTTACGGAGACCCCCATCGGCGCCGACAACCTCATCGACATGAGCACCTATTACCTGTTGAGCGTCTATGTTCCCTCCGAAGACCGCATCTACGGCTATACGTACACCGACAACGCCTGCTCCGGCTACAGGTTCTGCAGCTCCCCGGCGGACGATATAGGCGACGTCACAGTGATCAGGAATCTGACCGACTTCGCCGAGCGCACAAGCTCGATCTGCTACAATCCGGAAGACGATATGTTCTACGGCGTGAACTATTCCGGCGACTTCGTGCGCATCGACCGCAAGGGCACCGAGACAGCGCTCTTCCATCTTCCGCTTGAGACACTCCGCAGCGAGCCCTCCGGACTCATCTGGAGTCCCCTCGACGGATGCTTCATCTACAGCGCGTATTATTTCAGCTACGCCACCCAGCTCTACGCAATCTATCCGGAGACAAAGGAGGTGCGCTTCATCCGCAACTTCCCTACCGACCTGGAGTTCACGTTCCTTCTCGATCCCGACAGCGACTATGATCCCAAGGCCCCGGGACGCCCCGCGCTCACAGGCTATGACGTGGTCCCCGGCGCCCTCTCCGGAGAAGTGACCTACCGTCTGCCCGACAAGTTGGGCGACGGCAGCGCCCTCACCGGCGAACTCGGCTGGACACTCTACATCGACAACGCCGTCTACAAGACCGGCAAGGGCACTGCGGGAAGTGAGGTCAAGGTAGCCCTCAGCGACATCGCGCAGGGCACGCACGTGCTGCGCTTCGCGGCATCCTCCGGCAAGGCCGAGGGCCTGTCGTGCGTGGTGAGGAAGTATTTCGGAAACGGAGTGCCCCTCGCTCCGGCGTCGGTGACGCTCAGCGACAGCAAGATCTCCTGGGAGCCCGTGACCGAAGCCGAACTCGGCGCCTACCTCGACCTTTCGAAGCTCCAGTATGACGTCTATCTCAACGACCGCTATCTCGGCTCCACCTCCGGCACCGAGTACGCATCCAATCTCGATCCCGCGTTGCAGGTAGACGTATATCACGCATACGTATCTGCCAAATGCAACGGACTGCAGTCGGAACGCGCCGAGTCGAACAAGCTTATCTACGGCGCCCCGATTCCGCTGCCGTACTCCATCACCCCGACACAGGAGCAGTTTGACCTCTGCCACGTGATCAACGCCGACGGCGGACCCGCCTACGGAGTATGGGACTTCTCCGAATCGCGCTGGCACGAGCCCGTGTTCTTCTCCGGATGGGGTAAGGAAACGGCCGACGACTGGCTGATACTTCCCCCCGTGGACTGCACCGACCTCAGCCACGCCTACAGGATCACCTTCGACGCCATCTGCGGAGGCACCACGTCCGACACCGAGTCGTTCGAGGTATGGTGCGGAGCCGCTCCGACGGTAGAGGCCATGAAGACGCTGATAATGCCCAAGACATCCGTGGACAAATTCATCACGGAAGGATGGGAGACGTTCAGCAATCTCTTCGTGCCCGCAGAATCGGGTCCCTGCTATATCGCCATCCGCTGCGTATCGCCTCCTGAGCAGTATTCGCTCATCATACGCAAGATCCTGATCGAGACCACGGACGAGGTGGCCGACATTCCGGCGGCTCCCGAGGCCCTCGGCCTCGTGTCGAAAAGCGACGCCGACCTCACCGCCACAGTCACCTTCAGGCTCCCCCTTCAGACCATCTCCGGCGCTCAGATTCCCGAGAATGCCGAGGTGAAGGCCATGGTCCGCTCCGGTGCCGGAACGGCGGAGAAGACGGCGAAGCCCGGCGAGACCGTGACCCTGACCGTCGGCACCGCGCAGGGCGACAACCGTGTAGAGGCTTATTGCTCCGTCAACGGACAGGGTGGCCAGGTGGCGTCGATTTCCGTATTCACCGGAACGATCCCTCCCAACTATGTGGAGAACTTCAAGGCGCAGGTCACCGAGGACAACCTCGGCATCCGCCTCACGTGGAGCGCTCCTCTCGGAGGACAGGAGAACCTCGAAGGATACTACAGCCCCGAAGGCATGCACTACTGGCTATACGAGCAGGTCTACGACCCGACCTGGGGAGAAAGCACCTGGCAGCCGGTGAAGGATCTCGGCAACGTCACTGAATACACCTATACCGTGCCTGCCGACGACCCTCTGCGCATCAGGTATCTCGGAATCTCTGCCGCCAACAACGGAGGCATATCCGACGCCCTGAGCTATGCCCTGCGCGTGGTAGGCAAGCCCTACGCCTCGATTTCCGAAGACTTCGCCGATGGACAGCCTCATTACTCGCCCCTGCGTATCGTGGCCGCATCGACCGAATACGTAGACGCGGCATGGGAGATCGTATTGCCCGAGCAGGTGAACTCCGACGCATGGTCGGCCAAGATACCGTTCGCCCTGATCGGCTATAGCGACAACGAGGCCGGAGGCCGCGCACGCGTGGCGCTGCCCAAGGTGGTCACGGCAGGAATGGATCGCCCCGTGCTCGCAATGACCGTCTGGACCGGCAAGGGAAGCGGCAAACTGTCGGCATACGCCGCCGGATACAGCAACCAGAACCGTCCGGAGAAGATATTCGACATGCCTGCGGGCAACGGCGGCTGGACCACGGTCATGACCGATCTTCCCTCCGCATATTGCGACAAGCAGTGGGTGGAGATTCAGCTTGACGCCGAGCTTTCCGACTATTACGACTTCGTGATGATCGGAGGCTACAAGATCTGTCCCGCCGCCGAGAGCGCGGTTGCCGACCTTGCGCAGCCCGCCACGGCGATAGCCGGCGGACGCGGCGAACTGATCGCTGTCGGTTTTGCCGGAGAAGAGATCCGCGTCTACGGCGCCGACGGCAGCCTTGCCGCCGCAGCCGTCTCCGACGGCGACATGGCGCGACTGCGACTCGCTCCCGGCCTCTACCTCGTGCGCATCGGCTCCCGCCAGGCCAAGGTACTCGTCCGCTGACGCCCCGCGAGGCTTCGCCTCACGCATAAACATAGAACAACGGCGCCGACCGCATCGCGGTCGGCGCCGTTGCCGTACTTATGACGCATTTATGCCTTTGTGCGGTCTGGTTTCTTTTTATTTAATGATTGCCCTAAAAGAAAAGCCGTCACCTTGACCCATCGGCTGTCCGGATTGGACTGGAGGTATTTATAGCAAAGCCAGGGAACGTATATGCCGCTGATGATCGACAGAACCGTATAGCACCACCAGGGGAGTTCGACAAAATGGTGAAGGATCTGCTGTGTAGCTACGTTGCAGAACCAGGAAAGCAGGAAAATCAGATAATTAGCTCCAATCAGATGATCGATGAAATGAATATCGCGTGCTTCCATTATCTTGGCGAGGGATATACACATCAATATTCCCGTAAAGGAACATAGCGATACCATACTTGTTTTTTCGGTTGTAAAGAAGAGTATGGTCCAAACCGAAGCTAATGTCAGGAAGAAAGTGATGGAAGTCCATGGCAGAAACCGGTCGATTTTGTCTGCAAACCTGGCATAGGCGGCTCCCGTTGCAAAGTAAACGCCAAGTCGTGCCACCTCATAGAGAGAAAATGCTGTTCCGAAATTTATAGGTCCGAGTTGGAGAAAGAGAAACAGCAGTATTATCACAGAGAAGAGGAATATATTGTTTAGTCCGGCCTTTTCTCCCAGTGTGATTACTGTATAATTGAATATCAGAAGTATGAAACTTGCCTGTAGAAACCAGAAGAAGGGTATGGGAAGATATTCGGCAAATACAAATGCTTTCCAGAAGGATTCCATTGATAATTCGATGGTGTCATCGGCTAATCCGGACATCAGGGCCCTGGGCAGGAAAGTTATCAGAGTCAGGACTATGAAAGGTATCAGGAGACGTTGTATTTTCTTGCTGATGAAACTTTTGATGGATGTTCCTGAAGAGTGGTTCCGCATTTTTGTGGTATAGATCATCAGGAATCCTGATACAAACATAAACAGAGGCATACGGAAACTGAACAGCATGCGGTAGAGCAGCATATTCTTTCCCATACTACCATCCGGATACTCGTGGAATGAGTGCCCGAGTACCACGAGTATGATACCTATAACTTGCAGATATGCGATGAATTTCAGATAATTACCGCTCTGCAACTTGGAATCCTTGGAATTTGAGACAGGCATTTTATCTTGTGTATGATAGGGCGGGCAGTTGTCTTGATGGACTCAGCGGTTGCCTGTGAGTACTGCGGTGAACCGCGGCAGTAATCGCGAGGCACACAGCCAGACGGCCCAGGATACGATTACAAGGGTCAGGAAGGTGAGTATATATACTCCGACCAACTCGACACTGTCGGAATACCCGATTGTCTTAAGCCATAACTTGCGGGTCACGGAGCTGAATAGTCCGTGGAAAGCGTAGATAAAGAAAGTGCTCGGTATCAGATATGCGATCGCCTTGCGGCATCTCGTGGAGTCCATGGCGAGACTGCCTGCTGCGAAAAACGACAGCGTACCGCCTATATTGCGCAGTAGGATCGCCGGCATATGGAATGCTCCGGGTTCCGGTCCGAATCCGATCAATGCTGCGAATCCGAACCATAATAGCAGGCCTATGATGAGAGTCCGGAATTGTTGACGTAGCAGAGTTCGAAGTGTCTCTTGGTGGAATGCGAGCCAACTTCCGATCAGGAAATAAAGGCCACCCCAAAGGTCAATGCCGATGGCAAGACAAGCTATCAAGGAAATCGCCGACAGCAGAGAAGATCTTGCCACAATGAAGAACAGCGGCGTCAGCAGGCAGAATACCATCAGGTTGCGGATGAACCACAATACGAAATCATAAGGATATCCGTTTGTCAGATTCCAGAATCCTCGTATGAACGCCAGTAAATCGAGACCTGAACCGGGCAATACGTCATAACCCGGAAAACCGAGCATACCGGCCTTTAAAAGGAACAGGGCCGAACCGATTGCATTCCAAAGGAGATATGGGATCAATAGCGTGTGGCTTCTCCGGAGCATTTTATTGCGGTATACGGAGGAGAATCCCGATCCGGCGGAGGGAATGTTAAGGAAAAACAGAAAACCCGAGATGATGAAGAAAGACGGCACGCAGGCCGAGCAGAGATTTCCGCTGATGAAATTGACAATGGTGTACGCCGGGTCCGGGAAACCGTCCGGAATCCCTTCCGTTGGATTGGAGTGAATAAGGATAACGCCAAGAATCAAGAGAAACTTGGCGTAATCCAGAACTTTGAGTTGCAGTCTGTCAGACAATGAATCAAATAGGGTTGGAAGGATTCGAAAGTATGGATGTCACGTCATCTGCCGATAATCCCGAGATCTTTGATATCGAGGCTAAATCCAGACCATTGGAAGCCATATTCTGCACCATTTGGATCCGCATTGCTACTTCTCCTTCCGCACGACCTTCGGCACGACCTTCAGCGCGACCTTCGGCACGGCCTTCGGCGCGACCTTCGGCACGGCCTTCGGCGCGGCCTTCGGCACGGCCTTCGGCGCGACCTTCAGCACGGCCTTCGGCGCGGCCTTCGGCGAGTCCCTCCTCCTTGTAGGTCAGAAGTGTGTTGTTGTAGTCGCGATAAGCCTTGAGTTCCCTCTCATACTGACGGCGCTCTGCCGCCTGGAGATTCTCCACACGGCTCACCTCCTCTATGCGGCGATAGACCGCATCCATATCTGTAAACGGCATTGTCGTCATAGTCTTCATGTTTTTAAGTATGTAAATCCATCTTTCGAAATCATCCTCGCAATCCTCCGGTCTTTCCTTGGTGAATTCCGGAAGCTGTATATAGATCAAACGGACCTTGTCCGTGAATTGTTTCCCGGTCGACATATCGGCGAGCTCGACATCGGTGCGCAGCTTGCGGTCGGCGCCAATAAGCGGGAAGTTGGCGAAGAATATTCCGTATACAGGCATATACTCGTAGCGCCAGTCGCCGCCGCGTCCCTGCTCCGTGATGGCACGGGCAACATAGAATACGGATCGGTTTATGAAGAAATTCTGGCTTCGGTTCTGCATCTCGACGATGAAACGTCGTCCGCATGCCGTCTCGCATTGTATGTCGTAAAGCACCGAGCGCTCGTCGCTCTGCTCCTTCACTTTCTCCTTGTCGAGATGACGGATGTCGGTGATTGGATCCTTGCCGTCGCCGGCAAGAAGCATGTTGAGGAATCCTATGAGTACATCCTTGTTGGAATCCCTGCCGAAAAGGATCTTGAAGCCGGGATCCGACAAAGGATCGATATATTTCTCCGTACCGATGTAACTGTATTCTGCCATACTTGGGTTTGTTGGATGATTCTTCTGGTCTATTTGCAAATCCTGAATACAAATATAATAAACAGTTTCATTATTTGCAATTAAGTGACTTTGAAAAATAGTTAAGGGGATTGTAGGTATTACCGTAAGTTGTGGAGGTAACCTGACCGGCTGAATGGGGGTAATGAAACGAAGCTGCTTAACGGAAGAGGCTGCAGTACTGGTCGGCGATGTGCCGCCAGGTGTAGTGCCGCGCGGCGATGTCCTTCATCGGCGCACCATCAAGCGCAGATACCGATGCCAGCAAAGCCAGGATGTCTTCTGGACTCTTGAAATAGTAGGCGCGGTTTCCGGTTGTCTCGCGGTTGTAAACCACATCGTAGGCTATGATGGGGATTCCGAAGAACATTGCCTCAACAAGTGACGGATTAGTGCCTCCCGCACTGTGGCCGTGGACGTAAATACCCGCGTTCGAACGGAGGGCATATAGAATATCGAGATTGTAGATGGCATCTACAAGATGCAGGTTCTTATAGCCTGAATATTTCTCCTTGAGCTGTTTCGACCAGTCGCTGTGTTGCCAGTTGCCGATGAAGACCAGAGGATAACCGGATTTGGAGAAAGCCTCAAGAATCATATCGCTGTTGTTTTCCGGCTCGATACGGCATACAGTGATAGCATATCTGCCTGATTCAACGCCGCATGATTTCAATGTATCATCGATGAATTCCGGGGTAAGCGTCCGTTCCACCTGATCTCCTCCGTAGGCGATCAACTCGGAATCTTTCCCGTACTCCTGTTTTACATAATCCGTAATTCCCTGATTGTCTGTAACGATAATATCACCATGCTTCACGGCACAGCTCTCTGAGAATTTCAGGAATTTCCGGACCCATTTATTCCATTTCTCTCGCCGGTGTTCAAGCCCGTCGATATTGATTATAAGTTTCTTATTGGAGAATAGGCGATATATAGGAAGGAATGAACAGCCGGACACACCGAGAATCAGAATGGCATCAAAACGGCGTGTGGCACGGCAAAGACTGATTATATCGTAAGGGATGCTCTGCAGACCGTTCGCGTTAAGATTCACATAACGGAGGTCGGCCCCCTTGTATTTCTTCAACTTGCGTTCGTAAGACTTTTTACTGCAGAATACGGTATATTCTATATCTTTGGCACTATTTCGGATAAGCTGGTCCACGAGAGTTTCAAACCCTCCGTAATTAGCCGGAACACCTACGGTGCCTATGACAGCGATTTTCATAACAGATATAGTTTACGGTTCAAATTGATAGGTAATAACAGTAGCGAGAAGTTTTGTATAGAGAGTGTCGATGTGTATGATGTGAAGCCAACACCTTTTCATCATAACAATATAACACGGAATGATGAAATAATGTTAGAGGATTATAGATTCGATGGCGTCGATCATCGCTGGTTCGCGGTATTTACGCGATTCAGTCAATGCATGGGATGCCATATTTAGGTATAGGTCTTTATCAGATAGTAGATTGTTGATTGTCGCTGATATCCTGTCAAGATCGGCAACATCGATCTTATAGCCATTGACACCGTCTGTAACAATGTCTGCAATTCCACCTTCAGTAGGCACGATTACCGGTAGTCCTGCCGAAAACGCTTCGATAGCAGTGAGACCGAAAGTTTCGATTACGAGTCGTTTGTCTGTAAGATTCAGTACTACTGAAGCCTTATCATAGAATTGAGCTGGATTGTCTGTTTGGGAATGGATGAAGATATTGTCACTGACTGTGAGTTGATTATCTTGAATATATCGGTCGATATTATCCTGAGAGTCGTTTATTACAAGAGTGAAGTTTAGATTCGGATTCATACTTCCAAGACGTATGAACTTATCTACCCCCTTATAGGTTTTCAGCGAGCCGAGCATCAGTATGTTTTTACGGCTGAAAGCCGCTTCCGGATCAGGATGTAGATTAGAGGCAAATGCATCCGGGACAGCATTCGGAACGATCGAAACACCGTCTTTGCGATTTAGGAAGGAAGCCTGATATTCAGATACGCAGATAATATTATCGGCGAGTCTCTGCATTCCATTGGCAAGCAGTCGATACATTGCGTTTTTTGACTGAGCATTCTCGTGGTAATGATACACCACTTTATTTCCTCGTAATTTCGCACCTGCCGCCGCTCCTATTGGTAAAATGGTGTTAACAAAGAAGACGGTATCCTTGTCTTTTTTTACTTTGAGAGCTTTGAAGAAGTAGACTAGATTGGCTTTCAGGATATTGAATAGAGTCTTCAGATTGCTCCCCGCAGAGAATGAATATTTCACGGTATGCTTGTGAAATTCATCGGATTGTTGGATTGTATCGAGAATTCCGCCGTCTGAGGTGTACAGATCGATGTGGTGCCCCTTTACGAGCAGTTCGTTCAAGACAGAAGCCAATACTTTCGGACTGCCGCTGAAATCATTCAATAAATGGAATGCGAAGATTCTCATCGTAATAATACTTAAGAAGGGAATATTATCTCCAGTATAAATTGCAGGTGTGATGAGGCTTCTGCTTATCGATAGGGGGCAACTGCATATAATCTCCATACTCGGCACGAAGAATAGAGTCGTATCCCTTAGGTATAGGGAAAATGATACCTTCAAAATCCTTTTCTATGGTTTCTGCAAATGCGTCCCTCTTGAATATACGTGGTAACCCGCCGTACCCGACATACTCTGTGGAGGTGTCCTTGTTATATGATTTAAGGAAATTTGTAAAATTATCAAGGAATTTGGGGAGGGTTGTAATCCCTAAAGCCTCCATTGTCCTCATATACACAATACCAAGATTCTTCAGTATCGTGGATTTTAGTGTTTTACCGCGGGAGAATACCCACGTCAGGCATTGCAACTCATTAGTCAGAAGATCTGATCGCTTAAAATACCGATCCCGCTCTGTCAAATCATCCGGAACACTGTCCAATGGAAATATATCAATGTTGACAGACAGATCCATACGGAATTTTTTACGTATCACATACTCCGATTTTAAAGTCCGGATATCATTTACGGTTGCAAACATCTTGTTGTATGTAGGACAGTTTCCGTAATGCAGAACTTTATAGTAAGGATGTTTAGGGAAGTTATTTAAAAGTTTATCGTAATCTTCCCGAGGCATCCATATATCGATATCATCATCCCATGGAATATATCCGTTATGACGTATTGCGCCGATAAGTGTGCCATAGGCAAGATACATTTTAAGACCTTGCTTTTTGCAGACATCCGCAACATATACGAGGATATCGAGTGCCAGTTTCTTTTCAAGCTCGATATCAATTGGTTTTAAATTCGTTGTTTTTGACATATTTCTATATATAATGGTTTATTGGTGCGCTTCCAAATATAAGTATGTAACCGTATCCAGTATTATGTGGTATTAAATACAATGTAGATTGACTTAATGACACATGACTATCTGTATGTTTATATTAGCATTTTATAGGAAATTCTTAGATCACATGTGTTGTGATGTGAGATTTTGAAATATTTCGAAATGAATAATAATGAAATGCATAACCAGGCAATCTGACTATTTAATCCATTTAATATTACGCATATAATAAGTAATCCAAGTGTTGGAATAAGATATTTTTTATTAATACAGTAATATAATGCAAATATAATGTATGACAACCCAACTAATAATCCATACTCAAGCATAAATTTACCCATTCCCCCGTAGTTTGCGTCGCCCATATATCTGACATATTTGTATAGCCATTTTTTTGATGAGTCAATGCCATCCCCAGCGAACCAGGCTTTTGGAGAAGATATGTCTATATGGCTCACACAAAGAATGTCTGGAACGACCCTGACAGCAGCACTTGCATCGGCGCCGATAATTGTCTGAGCATTTGCTGTCGGAACTGCATCGAGAAATTTAGTCACACGTTTTATAGGAGTGAAATCCAGTGCTGTTCCTATACTGATAAACGCAATGGATATCACTGAAACCATTAAAAAATTACGAATACGTACGAATTTGCATATAATTAGGAATAGAACGAGAATAGCTGTTCCGCTTTGTGTTGTCAGCATAATCCATAGGAAGCTAATCCAAAGCCATTTATTGTTCTTTATGCTTGAAATGAATGATATACGTCTGGATGTAATCTTATCTTGAAGTATCAAATATGAAATCATGATTAAACCCACATATCGAGATGTGTGGCTAGGTTCAGCAGACAGCGAGTTTAATTTCCAGCGGTTTATAGTATAGAAGTCCGAAATTTTGTTTATTATGGGAAGACCAGTAAGAATACACAGCTGCTGCAATATAAGAACAATTGCATAGGCATATATAATCAATTTGAGAAGTCGCATAAGTTGAGAAGGGCATATTTTAGATTTAATATACACCCTTACCAAAGCCATAAAGTAACAATAGAACATACAACTAAACAATACGGTTGATGCTCGAAATGTTGTTGGATATGATATATATTGAGATAGAACCGAATATATCATCAAACATATCAGAGGTATGTCTATTTTAGGAATTATTATCTTAGAAGTAAGGATAATAAGCGGGCCAAGAAACATCATCCCTATAAGGAAGAAATTTCGGTTATCAATAGGTGATGTGAAAATAGACAGACTTACAGATAATGACATTATCATCAAATAGAATAATATCCTATATCTTTTTGTAGATAATAATTGCATGTTATTTGATGAATTTGATTGTATGCTTATGAATTATTCGCCAAAGACAGTGACAAGTTCATAAGATTACATGATAAGTATGGTTACGTATTGGAAACCTAAATACTATATATGTTTAATCAGTATTATGATACTTAAATCAATAAGTAGTTGATAAAAATTAAACGATATATGTAGTTTTTGATCTTGAACTATAAAACTTGATCTTTTTGGTCGCTTTTGGTTTGTCGTTCAGTCGCATATATTAATATGCTCCTTCTTCCGCATCAAAATCGCCTCAAAAATCTCTTCGTTTTATATGTTCATTAATTTTTACCAACTACTTATGATTTTTTATACAATATCTGGAGTTTGTCAATATAATAGATTTCACTTTAGTATGGAATATACTATCAAGATAGTGTAGAGCAAAACGCGAATACGAGTACTTACTTGTGTTTTGAATCGAATTCTTCTAAGGAATCTTTGACGGCATCGAGATACCCGTAGCCATTGGACTCATCAGGCTCCATATATCCACCTTCTGCCCATTCATTCCATGCAAAAATAAATATCTTGTCAGTCTTATATACTTTATCTGCTCGTGTAAGCAATTCCGAGAAATATCGTTTGAATTTTTCAGGTGATGCTCCCTTATAACACCAGCCGGCCTCTTTTTTTCTTGGGGTATTGTCCCAATCTATGAATGCGGATGGAAGCATGGTGTCATCCTCCGGCTTTAATTTAAGTATATTTTGCCAATCTTTATCATAATCTCTGATGGTTACGGTTTGATGAACCGGTGTAGGAGAAAGAGATTTCTTAATACCAAGGAAACGTTTAATTTTTCTCCCATATCTTACAGCGGATCTGAAAAACAGACGTTTTAACGGGTTACCGTTGATAAGCTGTACATATCCCGGATGGAATTGTATGCCATACGAGAACCTTGATCTATCCCATGACTTGTCTATACAAGCAGCTGCACTTTGATAAATATATTTGATTCCCGTGAAACCATTTTCTTTGGCCATTTTTGTCCAAAGGTCAAGCATCTTGTTAAGTTTGCCTATAAGTTGAGGAACATATATGATTAATAAGGGCATACCATCTTCTTTCATATATCTTGCATCCTTGAAGAATTTAAGCATATAGTTGAAGTGGTTTACCCAATCTTGCTCATCATCAAAGTCATGAGCGATTAATGTCCTTACGTTACCGGCAGTTGCCTTCCAACTGTCATTCCAGTCGTGGTTTGCCCATGAAATGCAATAGTTGAAATCTATTTCCGGATGAGCTAGACAGCATTTCCATAGGTTTTTCCAGAAGTAAGTGACCGTTAAACCAATAATGATACATCGCAAATCCGTAGATGCCATGATCTCTCGCGATTTTGCATTGCCATTTCAGAGTCTCGACATCTGAAAGGTCATAATAATTATGTCCTAGAGGGATTCTTGGCTGATTATGACCGTTAAATAATGGACGGGCTTCTTTTACATTTACCCATTCGGTAAATCCCTTTCCCCACCATTCATCGTTCTCCGGAATTGTATGAAACTGAGGAAGATATAAAGGTATAATTTTCATATCGTACGTTTGTTTAGGATTTTTGCAGGTATTCCACCAACTATGGAGTATGCGGGTACATCCTTTGTGACTACTGCATTAGATGCGATTACGCTACCTTCCCCAATTGTCACACCAGGAAGTATACTCACTTTGTCTCCAATCCACACGTTCTTATGTATTGTCACAGGACCTTTTGAAACAAGTTTCCTTTTCAAGGGTTCTGTAGAAAGAGAGTTGAGGTCTGTATCACCATGACTATTGTCTGTTATTAGTACGAACCTTCCGGTCAGTACACCGTCTTCAACAATAATTTTATCGATACTTGTAATGTGGGAATACTCACCGATTGATACATTATTCCCTATTATAATACCAGTTTGGCATTCATTTCCTGTGGTTTCAAGCACGCAATTGGACATAATTGATGAATTTGATCCTATTGATATTTTTTCAGGATGTATCAAGGTAATATGTGGTGCCAATTGCGTATTCTCTCCAAACTTATTAAAACGAGATTTATTTAGGCCGGTTACATATCCTCTGTGGAATGCGTATAATGGATACCATATATATTTTTGTGGAAAAAGGGTGTTTAGAATACTCCCTAATATCCTACCACTAGCAGATATTGCTTTGATGATTCTATTTTTCATGTCGCGTAATTCGATTAATCAATTGGATATATTCGTGTTGCTTTAAGTAGTATCGAGTAATTATATGAATATATACAATTCCTATGGCTATACCTATGCTGAATAATACATATATATTTGTGTTAATTGTTTTTAATAGGTATAGACATAGTAAGGGTGAATACACAATAAAGCATTTAAATGCTTTTATCGGGTCAATATATACATCATGTTTATGACGTTTACAGAAATACATGCTAAGACCCAGGATAAACAATTCAGGTAAGATCCATGCGATACTTGCCCCAACAGCACCTGAAACCGGGACTAAAATCATATTCAGTATTATTGAAAGAATAAAACCACCTGCTGCGGATTTAGTTGCGGATGAATCGTTGCCGTTTGGTATTAGTGTTTGATTAATGGTTATTTGAGTGAGTCCGCCGATAATAATCACTGGCAATGATATTCTCATTGGTGTTATGGCGCCTTCGAATCCATGACCGGCAATAATAATAATAATTTCTGGAACAAATACTTCAATAAGGTATAGAAGTGGAATTGCTATAATAAATAGTATTTCAAAGGATTTTTCAAGTAGTCGTTTAGATTCGGCATTGTCGTTATGTGAAATAACGGAACTCATGCGAGGCATTAAGACTAAAGTATAGGCGTTATATAGTAATAATATTATTAGAATTAACTTGGATGCTGTGGTGAAATAACCGACTTGAGTGCTATCGGAAAACAACTGTAGCAATATTGGCGTTGTGGTACTGTAATAACATAGTAATATAAAGTTTAACCCTAAAAGGATAAATTCATTTTTAAATGTAAATATATCCTTGAGAGGAATGTGTATCAGAGACACAAATCTTCGTCGGTATATCCAATTGATAGTTCCATTTAATACTGTTATGATAGTTGTCAAGGAGAAGAAAAGAACGTAGTCTTTCTGATTTTTTACAAATATAAATATAAGTGTTATATATATAACACGTATAAAAAGAGTACGATATGTTATATATTTGAAATTTTCAATTCCACGGAAAAACCATTCTACAATAAAAAGATTAAAAGCTACATTTATGATTCCTATTCCCAGTAGCATTGCAAAATCCTTTAATGACGAGACTGTAAGCATCAGAACAGCATAAATGACAATAAAGATTATTGTATTTAATGCAGTGAGATAGAATAGCCTTGAAAAGCATAGATCCAAAGACTTTCTGTCTTCTTTTGCCTTGGCAATCTCTCTGGTTCCCAATGTGCTTATTCCCATCGCAGACAGCAAGGTAAACAAGTAAACAAAACTTTGGGCGAAATTACATCGGCCCAAATATTCTGCGCCAAGTATTCTTGTTATGTACGGATATGTTATGAGCTGACTGAGATATAATGTCACAGTCAGAGCCATATTGAAAATTACATTCTTTTTAAGACTACTCATGCAACTACATAGAGGTTACTATGCTATGAAGAAATAAGTCCTGTATAAGGGAATGTCGAGGCATTCTACAATATGTGTAGAATTTTTGTGGCGTAGTATACGTCGTGAAGACCGAGACCAATGTTGTAGGAGAGAATCCGCTCGTAGTCGTTGGTTCTGCCTTCAGTTTTTCCTTTCAGCACATCGCTGATCTCACCGAATCTGCGAAACTGATTGAAATACTTGAACCCCTTGACGTGTCCTTCATCGTCAGCATAGACTTTGTCGAAGACCGTGTCGCAGTTCTGGAATCCGCGTGTATGTACAGGAACAACAAGAACACCCGGCTTGAAGAGATTCACATCATCCACAAGCAGACCGTCGGCGTCAGTGATGCATGAGACAATAACGTCTGCGTCCTTTACAAGCCCGGTCATATCTTCGGCAATTTCCCATGTTACGTTGTCGAAGCCTTGATATCGCTCGATTGTCTTTTCTGCATGGTCCTTGTATCTCTTCAACCGTATAGTCAATGGCTTGTTTTGTTGGTGGCGAGGAAACAGTCAAGTGTGGCATGTCCCATCGCTCCAAGTCCGATAAAGGAATATATACCTGCCTGGGAATTGCGGAAGGTGTTTATAGCGAGTGCCGCTACCGCTCCGGTTCGCATTGCCGTGATCCAATCGGTATTGATCAATGCGGTCATTTTACCGGTCAGGGTGTCGAATACCATCATCTCACTGTTTAATGCCGGATGCTGGCCTTTGATGCGCGATACTACCTTGCATCCGAAAGTATGATATTCCGAAGGCAGGATGCAAGGCATGGTATTGATGAAGTCTGTGCCTTGCGGATGCAGCGATATTTTGGGTGGCAGATTACTGCGGTCCTTTATCAGGAACGCTTCTTTCACCCATTCCACACACTCTGCGGGAGATATCCCGAGTGCTTCTATCTGTTGGCTTGAGATGATCTTCATTTGCTGTATTCTTTTAGTGCCTCGATCAGGCGCGAGTTGTCTTTGCGGTCGCGGATGGCGATGCGTATGAATTCCTTCCCTTCCGCAAAACCTTTTTTCGAGGAACAATCCTTGATCAGAATGTTGTGTTCGGAAAGCAGACGGAGCGTCAGTTCGTGCGATGTGAAGCGCTCTGTTATCTCGCAGAGGAAATAGTTCGCCTGCGACGGAATCACGCGCAGGAACGGTATCTCTTTGAGTTCTTTCATAAAGATTGCCCGCTCCCTGCGGAATTTGTCGCATGAGGCGAAATAGTCCTTTTCGTATTTGCCGTAGATCTGCATGTAGAATTCGGCGAATGAGTTGATGTTCCAGATTGAAACGTCTTTCTTAATACGGTCTATTTCCGCTACATCGGATGAAGCCAATATTCCAAGGCGCAGGCCGGGAACACCGTATGATTTCGAGATACTCTTCATTACGAATAGATTCGGCTTGTCTTCCAATATATCGTCATGCAGCAGCGTATTGTCCACACCGTCATCCGAGAAATCCACGAAAGATTCGTCAACCACGAGTCGGATCCCTTGTTGGCAACACCATTCGGAAAGGTCGAGGATGTCTGCCTTGGAAATGAAATTGCCGGATGGATTGTCGGGATTGACGATGAGCAGAGTGTCTAACCGCTTATCCGCGAAGAATTCCTTGAGATCGGCTGCCGTGTACGAGAAATCGTCGTTTGAAGGACGGTATTTGACTATCATGTCGTCTTGCAGGCGGTTGGGGTATTCCTCGAATGTCGGGTAAGTCACTCCGACTTTGCCGTCGCTTGTCTCCATAAGACTCTTGATCAGTTCGGCGGCACCGTTGCCCACGCATACATATTTCTGTTTGATACCGAAGTATTTTCCTGCGAGAAGCGAGTTGACGCCCATACCGGACGGATAGTCGCGAAGAAGGGTTTCGAAATTCGCTTTCATCTCGTCTACCATTTTACGACGTGGGAAATAAGGGTTGACGAGGTAACAGAAGTCGAGAAGCTGCGGATAGCGCCAGTATCCCCCGAAACTGTGCTGAAGTTTTTCAAGGCGGGATTCGCTGTCGGCGAAGATAGTCTCGGCGATGCGCAGATCCTGCACATCATCGATCTCATACCATTTGATGCCGGTGATGGGAAGTGCCTTGATTCCGCATGTATCGATCAGGGTGATTACGCGGAGAACCTGCTCGTAGTATTCATTCTCGCCTAATACCTTGATATAGGCTTCAAGGAAAGGGAGATAATGATTTACTATGAACTCACGGCTGAATTTGTAGATGTTGACAGTCTTGTAATACGAATCCGTGTCGCTGTATTTGAACGCTTTTTTAGGGATGAAATTGACAATGTTGTCGTCGTCATCTATACGAACCATAGTCCCGTCCATCCAGGTCTCGTATTTGGATACGAGAGCGCAGTCGGGATATGGGGATTCAAGTGCGGCTTTCAGCGCTGAATCTTCGAATATAAGATCCGATTCAAGAAGAAGAGTCTCCTCTTGCGACATATATTCGCGGGCGAGCCATAGGGAGTATATGTTGTTGGTTTTGTCGAAAATGCTGTTTTCGACAAACTTCAGATTGTAGTTCGGATATTTCTCAGTAAGGTAATGTTTGAGTTTTTGACCTTCATACCCGATCACGATCACTATGCGTGAGAGATCGAGGCGGGAAAGCTGCGCGAGCATACGGTCAATGAGTCTTACTCCATTGACTTCAAGCATACATTTGGTATTATCGGCGGTGAATTCGCCAAGGCGCCTGCCCATACCTGCTGCTAAGATAATTGCCTGCATAATTAATTCAATTATGTTGTGGTGTCGAATTATTATATTATAACCGAAGTTTTTAACGAGCTTTCATTTATGGAAGTTCAGATCGTTGAGCCTTATTATAAGGATTCGTGTTGTTCGTTAATTTTTTGTCGACGCTGCGGGATCAAACTCGAGACCGCAAGGGCGGCACGGAGTGTCAGATGCGGAGGCGGGGTGAGAAGAGATATTCCGGGGTGGCGATCAGCATTGTGTTGTTGCCGAGAAGGTGGATGCCTTCGCTTTCCATCTTTTCAAGTGTAGCGTTCTGGCTTATGGTGAATGCGCCGAATGGTGCTTTGTCGCTGTGACCCGGTACTGAATATACGAAGTATATGTTGCGTTCGTCGGGTTTTACCAGATTCAACGATGTCAATTTGCTAAAGGTGGAGTACATCTGGCTGTAAGCCTTGTATGTATAGCCTTCGATATTATCGGCTGTGCAGTATTTGGTTTCCAGCATCAGAAGCCATGGTCTCCGGCAGTCGGATATGGCACTGAACGCACATTCGCAGTTCTCTATTCCTTGGATGAATGTCGGATACTTTTCGAAATTCACCGCAAGATACGATATGTTTCCGGATCCGGCTTTCTTAAGATGAAACTGGGGAAAATCATCGAACGGGTTTGTCGAGATCTCCACTCCGCGTCGGCTTTCAGTAGCATCCGTGAAGTCTGCCACGTAGCAGTCTCCGTCAAATATAGGCGATTTGCTGAAATATTCTTTCATCGCGTGAAGTTCAGGAGATTGTTGAAATCCGCCATAATATTGTGCATGACGCGGTCGAAGTAATTGCCTCGGATCAGACCCTGTTCGTCCTGTATGGTAGAGGAGTTGCATATTGTGCCTTCGCCAAGTTCCCAGACCGATACCGAGGCGGGATCCGTAAACGAGCTTTCCGGAATATCCGTCATATCTCCGATGATATCGTCTGCTTGTCCTTTCACTGTATGCGCGAGCATGCAGTTGTTGAGCGCATAGAGGATATAAGGGCTGTGGGTGGTAATCACAAGGCTGTCCCGCTTATGATTGATCTTGGAGAGTATATAGTAGAGGAGTCGGGCCTGAGTTTCGGGGAAGAGGTTCTGCTCCGGCTCTTCGATTACGATATTGGATCTGGAAGGACGGCTTGTTCCTTGTCCTAATTTAGACATTCTTACAAGCAGATTAAGCAGCCAGAGGTCTTCTTTGATCTCTATTGGATCGCGATCCGTGTCTGATGTGTTTTCTATGGGTCCGCTTATTCTATTGAAGATTGTATCGATATCAATAGCTTTGTAGTCGATTGTGATCCGATCAAACAATTCCGGATCTTCGATTCGGAGATTATCCACCGCACGTGTCACCAATGTCCTTCTGATTCGCTCCCGGTCTTCGGCCGACTGGTCCTCGTCATGGGAGAATATCCAGCTGGTGAGATAGTCGATGTACACGCACAATGGTGTCACCGACTGCAGTCCGCTCGATGCCTGCGTGAGATGGATGGATTTGCCGTTGTCAAGACGCAACATATCCCTGTTGCCTGTTTCGTCGAAATAGTAGCTTCCGTCGAGATTCAGGATCGAGAGTTTATCATCTTCGGCATACTTGCCGCGTATCTGCTGCCAGTCGTCGATAAACTCCAGCAGATAGTTGTCGGGCATTTTGGTCGATAATATTCCGGGAACGGCAAGGACATTTCTTTCCGACGGAATATATGCGTTTTTGGATAGTGTGACTTTGTCGAATCCCTCGTTTTTGGTTACCGTGAGCTTATTATGTGCGAAATGTATATGCAGTGCCTTTCCGTGGAACGTGAATTCAGAACCTTCGGAAATGTAATCGGAAATATTGTGGTATTTGATAAGAGAGTCGCGTGTGAACGTTCGCGTGACCTGATCGGTAGTGTTGCGGGAAATGCAGTCTTTCTCAAGCCATTGGCAAAAGCTGATGATCTTGGCGATTGTGCTCTTGCCGCTGCTTTGCGGACCGATGAACACGTTGATTCGGTTCAATTCAATCTCTATGTCCTTCAACGGGCCGAGATTCTTTATGGTTATGCTCTCTTTCATAGAGTGGAGGTTTTTGTTTTTTAGCCGCCCCTCTGCGCTTGAAGCCGGATTCCGCATCAGCCGGCCTCGGGCGGCTACAGGGGCTGGAGGGAGGGGGAGGGGATGGTGAGCGTCAGGAGCAGGCCGCGGTCGGAGGTGAGGGCGAGACGCAGCATGCGGCGGTTGCCTTGCGGCAGGGTGAGCACTTCCCCTTCGTAGCCGGCCATGGGGCCGGTGGCGATCCGGACGCGCTGGCCGAGCGTGAAGTCGGGCGCCTGGTCGGCGGGGAGCAGTTCCATGTCTTCCGTGAATTGCCCGATGCGGCGCTGGAAGGCACGCATGTCGCGGTCGGAGATCGCGGCGTAGGGTGCCGCGGGATCGGGCGAGGTGCGGTAGCACCAGGCGAGGTCGCCTATGTGGCGGAATAGTGGGCGGATCCCGGCGGGGTCGCTGCGGAAGAAGAGCACGTCGGAAATATAGGCGCGGGTCTTGACCGACAGCTTTTTGCCTACGCGCCGGGCTATCTCCTCGCAGGGATAATATGTCTGGAGGATTTTGCTCCGGGGCGAGTCTTCTGCGAGACGGTCGGCGATGCTTTCCGGAGAGACGCCGCGCCGGAGGCGCATGGCATACCAGCGAGGGCGTGGATCGCTTACGGCGTCGGCCACGTGGCGACGCAACCGTTCGAGTTCTTCCTCGTCTGCATCCGGCGGAGCCACAAGTCCGGCGACAGTCCGGCCGGTGAACGCCGCGGCTTCGGTGATGGTCAGCCCGGCGTCAATGGTGAGCCGGAGGGCGAGGTTTCTGAGGCCATCGTCATCGGTAAGCCCCTGCGTGCCATCGGGGGCAACGAGCTCTGCGAGTTCAGGCGAGATGGCGGCCAGGCGGCGACGGAGTTCCGCGGCTATCTGGCGCAGTGTCCGACGACCCTGAGAGAGGGGAAGGAGGTATTTGCGGCGTGGCGCGGCGTGGCGGTCGATGATCTCTTTCGCCTGAGGAAGGCGCATCAGTCCGTCGGTTTCGGCGCTGTCGAGCCTGAGTCCTGCCACGTCTTCCAGCGCGAGTCCGCCGGCGTAGAGTCCCAATAGAAGTGTATCGACGGCGAGCCTTAGCGGAGAAGGCATCCCGGGGGCTTTCTCCGCGAGTCGCCTTACGGCGGGCAGCACGGGGTGCGACCGCGTGGCAGGCGAAGGAAGGGTGGCCTCAAAAGAAAAGGGGATTCCGGCTTTGTTGAAAAGCGCGCGCACGCTCTCAAGGTATCTGCGCATCGTGAGCGGGCGTATGCCGCGTATGGCCATCGTCGCCGTCCAGATGCCAGCTGCCTCATCGGGGGAGACGTCGAGGGCGTTGCAGTCGGCTACGGCACGGCGCATCGAGCGCACTGCCTTGGCGCATAAATCGGCATTGCCTCCCGACATCCGGGACAGCTCACTTTCGAGCGCTGGAAGAGCTTGCTTAAAACTAATCAGGGAACAATCAGTAGATTGAGCCGGATTGTGAAATCCAACTTTTATAGTAATTTAGGGTGCTTCTGTCTTGGTCGCGGCAGAAGGCTTTTTCTGTCGGGGCGACCTCGGGATGCTGAAAGGGGGGAGTGCTGTGACGGCACTTTTTCACGACTCCACTGCTCCGGAGGCTCTGCAACGCCATTGCAGAGGCCGAAAAACGGGGCAGAGTTCGTCTGCAAAGTTACAAAATTAATACTTAATGAGCAATTTTAACGTATATAATTCGTTTTTTGAACAAAACCTGACGTCAATGAGTTCATTACAATTCTGCTCAAAAATATACAGAATGACTGCGGCCTTGGCTGCAGTCATGGTCGCCTTGTTCGTATTCACCTGTCTTCCCGCGTCCGCGGCGGTATGGAAACATCATCCTGCCGTCGATGACTTCCCTATGCGTATAGCCGGAGGTAACGGCAATACGTATTTCTTTGTGTTCCAGCGTATGTACAAGACCGGAACCAGTTCCTTCAGACAGCCTCACGTGGCCGTGTTCCGCCACAACGATTCCCGCTCCGCCGAAGGGATAGTGCCGCTTGCCAACGAGGTGGCCCTCAACGGATACAACGTGATGATGGCCGAATATTCGCCCGAGGGGGCGTTTCTGACGCTCGTGTACGACGACGGGGGAATCGACTTCGTTGCAGACAGCGGGGAAGTGCGTCACAGCGATATGCTGAAGCAGATCGGCGTTCCGGGGTGGAGCCGTATCAACTCATTGACAATGTGCGGGACGGAGGCCTGGATCGCCACCGATGCCGGCTATGCCGCAGTAGACGGGCTGACGGGGGAGACCATCGGCACGGATGAAATCGGCAAACCCGTGAAATGGGCTGCGAGAGTCGGCGACAGAATCGTGATCGTAGCCGACAACGCTCTGCGTGCGGCTCCGACAACCCCTTTCCCCCGCGATTATGCGGCGTTTGCCGCATTGGGCGCCTCCGGAACACCGGCAAACCCCAAGCTGCTCATGCCCCTGTCGGATTCGGCGTTCGGCTATCTTGCCGATCCTACTCCTAATGCCGGGACGTTTTCGCTGAATGTGGCCTGGATTGACGGAGGAGCGTGGAAAACGCGCAAGCTTCAGGATATATGGCTCCCTACCGCTCCTGCGAATGCAATGGTGGCCAATCTTTTCGAGCGGAACGTGACTCGCAACCGCGACGGATGGCTCCTGGTGACGGCCGGCAATTTCTTTCAGTTGTATAAAGACAGAAATCCTGCCGACAGCCAGATGGTGGAGGCGCTTACGGCCAATCTGATACAGACCGTGGGCGGTTCGCCTGACTTCGAAAACTTCTGGACGTACGTTTCGCGAGGCGGGTACCGCCACGGCCACCGTGACGGCCAGAACGTGATATGGGACGAAACGACGATGCGCCCCAAGGCGCCTGCCGCTAATGTCGCCACCAGGTTGTCTTATTCTTCCGAATTCGGAATTGTCGCCTCAAATTACGGCTTTTCATGGATATTCGGAGATCTAAGCGCGAATCAGCCGGTTCAGATATCGGGATACAAGGATGGCGACTGGCGCGAATACTCCCCACTTTACAATATGCCTGCATCGGCTGCGGCCGACGAGTCGCTTGCATCGCTGTATAATACCTACACGTGGCGATTTCCCGTGAGCGACCCGTATTCTCTGGAGTTCGACCCCGTGTATCAGACCAACGTATGGATGGGATCTCCCTTCGGGGGCATTGCCGCCGTGGATATGGCGCATCCGGATTCAGATCCTGTGCATATCGCCTCATCAATGAATCCCCTTTCCGCATATCCCGGTTTCAAGGCCATGATTCCGGATTGCAACCGATGGAACGGATATGATCCGATGTCGACGCCGAGTTTTGACGGGGATGGTACATTATGGACCCTTTACAACAGATATGACGCCACCTCAGATGGTAAGGAGTCGATTCGGATCTACTATTGGACGGCAGCTGACCGTAAGAATGCGATCGATACCCGACGCTTTGCCGAATCGCCGGATATGGGGTGGTTTGCACTCAATAATTCAGGAAGTGGCGGCAATGCCACCATGAAGTTGCTTGCCTTGAGGAAGCCCCGGAATAAGAATCTGCTTATAGCGTTTATTTCCTCGCAAAACAGACTGTATCGGGTGGATCACAACGGTACACTCTCAGATACATCTGATGATGCCCAGGATCTTTTCACAGATGTCAGTGTGCAGACAGGTGGGGTATGGCCTCTTACATATTGTCATGCGTGGGCGGAAGACCCGGTCACGGGTGATGTCTGGGTAGGAGCGGAAACTCAGCTTGTTGCGTTCGACCCTGTGGCGAAGCCGGAAAACGGCGTTATGCCCGGACGCGTGCTCGATCTTGAATATGGCGAACAGCAGGGAAATCCCTTCGACAACCTCGCCGTGTATGGTATTGCGTTCGACGACCGCAACCGGATGTGGATCTCCACGGACGGCGCCGGAGTATGGTGCATATCGGCCGACCGTAAACGGGTAGAGGAGCATTATACAACGGCCAACTCCGGACTGCCGTCCGACACCGCCTACGGCATGGCGTGGAATCCCGAGACGCAGTCGCTCATGATCTCTACGGCCGAGGGGCTGGCCGAGGTATGGCCCGAGCTCCCCTCCGCATCTGCCGCAAACGAGAACGGACCGACGGTATGGCCGCGCAATGTGAAGGCCGACTACGCCGGTGGCGTCGTGATACGCGGACTTTCGGGTAACGCACGCGTCTTTGTGACCGACCGCGACGGCCACGTGGTGACGGGTTTTGACGCCGATCCCTCGGGTGCTGCGGTCTGGGACCTGACGGACGGCGAGGGACGCCCCGTGGCTACCGGAGTGTATCGCATCGAGTCGTCGGCCTCGGACTTCGAGCCCGTCGAGGTCACGGTGCTCCGATAGGTTCCAATTTGCGGTTTTGCAAGACCAATTTTCAATTTCTATAGTATTGTAGACTAAAAAGCGCAAAAAATGCCAAAAATATCACGAAAGGGCCAAAATTATTTGGTCCTTTCGTATTTTTAAGCTATTTTTGCGACAAATAAGTGGCTTTAAAAAAGACATGATATCATATTGCTTATGGATTTGATATTCTCCGCTAAGATATACTATCCAGTGGTGTGGACGATGCTTGGCCTGGCCGTGGTGGTGTTCGTCGCCCTACGCTATGTCACAGCCGGATACGGCGTGATGTACACCCGCAGATGGGGACCGGCTGTCGGCAACCGCCTCGGGTGGGTGCTGATGGAGGCGCCGGTGTTCGTGGCGATGTGCCTGCTCTGGGCCTGTTCCCCGCGCCGCGCCGAGGCAGCTCCCGCGGTGATGGCCTCCCTTTTCCTGCTGCATTATTTCCAGCGCAGTTTCATTTTCCCTCTCCTGATCAAGGGGAAAGGCCGGATGCCCCTCAGCGTAATAGCCATGGGCGTGACCTTCAACCTCGTCAACGCCTATATGATCGGAGGATGGCTCTTCTACGTGGCCCCCGTGGGCACATACCCCGAAGGCTGGTTGCTCACCCCGCAGTTTATTGCCGGAACGGCCGTATTCTTCCTGGGAATGGCCATCAACCTCCATTCGGACAGCATAATCCGCAACCTCCGCAAACCCGGCGACACGGGCCATTACATACCGCGCGGCGGAATGTACCGCTACGTCACGTCGGCCAACTACCTCGGCGAATTCATCGAATGGTGCGGCTACGCGATCCTGACGTGGAGCCTCGGCGGACTGGCCTTCGCCGTATGGACCTTTGCCAACCTGGCGCCCCGCGCCCGCTCTCTCCACCGCCGCTATCTCTCTGAATTCGGCGACGAATACCGCTCCCTCCGCCGCCGCTATATCCTCCCTTTCATCTATTGAAGATATGGAAACAGCTTCATCGAGAGGAATCTCCGCCGAAGGCTTCCGCGGGGCCAAAGCCGGATAAGTGCGGCTTCGATCGGGTGGTAAAAGCCGGACGAATGCGCAGCGGGGGAGACTTCGGTCGGGTGGTAAAAGCGAAAGCTTTTATAAGAAAAGAAATAAAAAAACTCACATATATGAAACTATTCACGCCGGGGAAGCTCGGCCCCGTTGAACTCAGAAACCGCACCATCCGGTCGGCGGCCTTCGAGGGGATGGGCAAGGGCAACGGCCCGACCCCGATGCTCCGCGACTATCACCTGTCGGTGGCCCGCGGAGGCGTCGGTATGACCACCCTCGCCTACGCCGGCGTATGCCGCTCAGCCCTCTCCTTCGACTCCCAGCTCTGGCTCCGACCCGAAATCGTCACCTCCCTGCGCGAAATCACCGACGGCATCCACGCAGCCGGCGCCAAGGCCTCGATCCAGATCGGCCACTGCGGCAACATGACCCATCGCTCCACCGCCGGAGGCACCCCCGTGGCTGCATCAGAGGCTTCAACCTCTATTCCCCCACCTGGGCGCGGGGACTGCGCGAGGACGAGATCCGCGGGATAGCCCGCTGCTTCGGCGAGGCGGTCCGCACCGCCCGCGACGCCGGATTCGACTGCGTCGAAGTCCACGCCGGCCACGGCTACCTCATCTCACAGTTCCTCTCGCCCTACACCAACCGCCGCCGCGATGAATTCGGCGGACCGCTCGAGAACCGCATGACGCTTCATGCATATGTGTCTCGACGAAGTCATGAAAGCCGCCGGATCCGACATGGGCGTGATCGTCAAGACCAACATGCGCGACGGCTTCAAGGGTGGCCTCGAAATCGACGACTGCATTACAGTGGCCAAAGAAATCGAACGCCATGGCGTCCACGCTATCGTGCTCTCCGGGGGCTTCGTGAGCAAAGCCCCGATGTACGTGATGCGAGGCGAAATGCCCATCTGGACCATGACCCACTATATGAAGCAACTCTGGCTCAAATACGGCGTGCGCATGGCCGGAAGATTCATGATCCCATCAGAACCCTTCAAGCCTCTCTATTTCCTCGACGACGCCCGGCTCTTCCGCCGCGAGCTCGATCTTCCGCTCATTTACGTGGGCGGGGTGTTGACCGAGAGGGTGCCGACAAGGTGCTCGACGATGAGAATTTCGATTTCGTGCAGATGGGACGCGCCCTGCTCAACGAGCCCGACTTCGTGAACCGTATGCGCGAGGAGGAGCAACCACCGCTGCGGATGCGACCATGTGAACTATTGCATCGCCCGCATGTATTCGCGCGAGATGGCATGCCACAAGCATTGCGCCGACCTGCCCCGACGTATCCGCCGCGAGATCGATGACATAAAGGCAAGGGCGGCAAAGGGATAAGGCGATGGGTAAAGAGAATCTTACAGGGAAGTGGGCTGTGGTGACGGGTGCCAGCAGTGGCATTGGCCTCTGCTTCTGCCGCCGTCTCGCCGAACTGGGATGCGGCCTGGTGATGGTGAGCAACCAGGATTGTCTTGACGACTGCGCCGCCGGACTGGCTGCCGCGTCGGGCGTGCCCGTTCGCGCTTTCTTCTGCGACCTCACCGCGCCAGACTGCGCCGAGAGCATCCTAGCCTTCCTTGACGCCGAGGGAATCGAGGCCGATTTCCTTGTCAACAATGCCGGTATTTTCTCCTTCAATACCGTAGCCGCCACCTCCGAGCGCCGTATCGACTGCTTCGTCGATCTCCACATACGCGCCGTAACCTCGCTGAGCCGCGCCTTCGCCATACGTTTCGCGGCCCGCGGACGCGGCAGGATACTCAACATGTCGTCGATGTCGTGCTGGATGCCGATGCCCGGCCTGGCGATGTATGCCGCCACCAAGGCTTATATCAGAGTCTTCTCCCGGTCGCTCCACTATGAGACAATCGACCGCGGCGTCACCGTCACGGTGGCTTGCCCCGGCGGTATCGCCACCGACCTCTTCGGACTCCCCGAACGGCTGAAGCGCTTCGCCGTGTCGATCGGAGTACTGATGACGCCAGAGAAATTCGCCCGCAAGGCAGTATCGAAGATGCTGAAAGGGAAGAAACAGTACATCAACGGCTGGCTCAACCGCGTCTCGATCGTGGCCGTGGCCGCCACGCCAACCTGGCTACGCATGCAGGTGAAGCGCCGGATGCTCGACAAAGGCATCGGAGTAAAGTAGAACAGCGAATAGATATCAGATAATAGTTATTGGATAATAGATAATAGATAATAGATAATAGATACAGGGATACTGTTATAGGCGGCTGGCTCTTAACCCTATAATTCTTAACCCTTAATCCTTAACCGTTAACCTTTCCCTATAACCTATCATATCTAATATCTCTTATCTATTCACTTTTAACTAAAAAGATAAGTAAGTCGTAAAAATTAAT
>JAAGKN010000297.1_pt1 | contig 52021 bp, 62 predicted proteins | sample 6206371 | NCBI WGS metagenome assembly JAAGKN01 (sample SAMN11533720, study PRJNA540317) | gut metagenome | isolation source: fecal pellets from male and female animal of same cohort | host: Peromyscus leucopus | place: USA:CA | collected 2017
GTATGCTTCCACCGTTGCGCTGCCGCAGGCGAAAGAATCAGCTCTTACTTCATGTCGTTTCTGTGTGTAGATACCAGCTTCTGCAAGTTCTTCCTCGGTAAAGTTCTCTTCGAGGTATCTTGCATCTACAATATTTGCAGTGCTTAGTACCCAATACCAGTTTAAGGTGATAACTTTGAGTAAGTCTTGTTTACTTTTGGCGTCAAGTCCCATCTTATAACCGGCTTGGCATGCGCTCTTTTCTTTCGCTCTGTGCAAAAGTTCTTCTTTTATTTCTTCAAATGTTTTCATTGTGTGTGGAAGTTATTGTTTTCGTTTTGAGGCAGTATCAGGACTTGCACCTGAACGACAGGAGTTTTTCATGGACTTTCACCAAATAGTTTTGCTTTATTCACGTCGCGGTGATATTCGGCATTACCCGTTATTAGCTCATTGGTTTGAATTTCTTTTTACGGCTAACCGTAACATATTGACTTGCCAACCTGTCTATAAGAGCTTCACTTTAGCGTCTCTCATTGTCCCGCCATACTGCCTGGCCATTGTTATTTTGTCATTTTAATAAATTCAGGTACAATCCCATACAGATTAGACTTACCATCCCATTTGTCGATAAACTGCTTGTAAAGCTGTAATCATTCGTTCTTTCTATTCTTCTTTATTCCTTTCAATAGTTCGGGATTGCCATAGGTGCTTATATTTTTCTTTGATTCTTTTAGCGCCAGCAACCTCGAAAACATAATCAGCCCAAATATCAATGAACTGTTCGCCTGCGTATTTCGCAAGTTCGCGTGTCTTGAAGGCAAGCCGAGACCCAATGCTCGCATTCGCGTACGATGAAAAGCTGCTCGTGTACGCATACGCAACACCGCCATACGCATGCGCAGCGTTGTTCGACCGAAAGACCACACGGCTTTTCTGTTCATCTGAAAGGTCGTTGTACTCATTCTCCGTATAGAGGACGAAATAAGGGTAGTATCGCCGTTCGTCCGTTGTAAATTGTGGTTCCCAGCCCTCGTTGAGTGCGGCAGCAATGATGCGGAGTTTGAGGTAGGCTACAAGGTCGGCTGAAAGCACATTTCCTATGTTTGGTGCTTGTGTGGGCATTATATTTTCCAATATTGGATGCCCCTCTCCGAGTTCACGGCAAGCGTCCTCGAATGTTTTGATGCGTTCAGTTACCGGGCGGTTGTCCCTTACCTGTTCATCTACGAGTGTTAAAACACCGTTTACCCATTCGGCTTTCTTTCCTGTCGGGATTTCGATTTCAATTTTCTTCGTTTCCATTGTTCATGTGGTTTTTGAATTGTTTTTTTGAATTTTATTATTTTCTCTTGTTTTCTCATTATTACTTTATTTATAGTCAAAAGGACTTTTCCTGCCTTCAATACCGTTGCGCTTGCAGTATTCTTCCCAGCTTATTGCATTCTTCCGGCTTTCCTCTTCCTGTCGTTCTCTCAACTTCTGTTCCCGCCTGTTGTAAGCCATAATGCGCTCATTTGCGAACTCCTTCAGCGCTGTCATTATGATTAGTGGGTCGATGCTGCCATAGAACCGCCCATAGCGTCCCGACTTGAAGCGGTAGAAGAATAGCATGATTTCCGATACTTTCATGTAGAAAAATTCATTGGAAATCATCCATGCTGTTTCTTCAAGGGGTATTCCCGTCAGCTTGTCTTTCTGTCCACAGAACTCGGAAAGGTTGTTGAGTTGGGGGATAAGCCAATATGCCGCCGCGTTATTGCCATAAGCGCGTTTCAGCATCTCAAGCGTGGGAAACTTTCCGAAGAAGCAGAGGTCGGGCTCGGCACAAAGTTTCATTTGCGCCGAAGGATTAAAATGTGTACAGAATGAATCCCTGTCACCATACTTGGCTGTTAGCGTCGTCCTCTGCTGCAAGGCGAGCCATGATTTCTGCTGCGTCATTCCGTCTTTGAACTCTTGCGTCTGTAGAACTTGCCTGATTGTTTTGGGGTTGTTGTCTGTTGTCATAGTTGCCTTCAAGTATTTTGGGAAAGTTGTTTGGCCTGAAAATCCAGTTGAAATCCGCCGTCCACCCTCTATTGTTTTTTCCGTTGAGGAAGTCGGAAGCGACAGCCTTGCGTATCACGGTGATAACATCCTGCTTACCGTATTCCCGAAGCCTTGCCTTTGCAAAACCTTTCCGCTGCCCATTGATAGAGCATATAGGGGGGATAAGGGAGCCTTTTACCTCCGCGTTAAAAAAGTCTTTCAGCCGGCTTATATCCTCCCCAAAACTTACAGGTGAGGTGGTGGAAGAAAAATCCGCTTGCGGTTTTTCTTGACTACCCGATAGGGTAGTTTCTTCTCTTTTGTTTTCTTCTCTTTTATTTTCTTTTGTATACTTTTCTTTTTTTTCTTTTCTTTTATTTTTTTCTTCCACATTTATACCCATTTTTGTAGCATTTATACCCATTTTTGTAGCATTTATACCCATTTTTGTGGAAGAAATAAGCATAAATTCGGAAGAAATATCTACTTTCCTTCGATATAAATTGCCTATCATTTGATAACGTTCTTGTATTCCTTTCGATGTCAAGACATTTTCAGATTCGTATAATTTCTTAGAAAACAACCCGACTACCAAGCAGCATTTTATGACCTCCCGTATGTACGCCTCTTCAAAGCCCGTTTGTCCCGATACGATGAAAGGCAGCTCTTCATCCCACCTCATGTAATACCCTTGTTTGTAGATATTACATAGCAGGAAAGCATATACGGTGACAGCCTTACCGCCCTGATACTTGATTAGTTTTCTGATTTTCAAATCCTGAAAAAAACCTATGTCAAAAGGAAAATAGTCAAGACCGACCTTTTTGCTTCTTCCCATATTATGATGTTTTTGATGTCTCTTTCTTCCTTTTTATCAAGGAACGCCTTTCGGCTAATAATTTGATATAGCCTCTGTCTATATCTGGCATGAATCCATCTCCTACAATATCTTTTATCGCATTTTGGTTGCCTCTAAACAGACCTATGTCAATAGTTTCCAACAATGCCGAAATCTCATGGCTCAACACACCTCTCCTCCTTATATTCCATAAAATTCCAGCAATAGATTCATCAAGGAGATGTTCATATTCGTGGCATTCTTCACAGAGTGTTATCAACTGTTCATCACCATATTCCCATATTTTCTTTCCGTTTTCGTAAGCGGTATGGTGGACATGAAGCGTTTTGTCTTGAACTGCCACATATCTGACATGTAAAATCATCTCTTCGCAAAATCTCCAAACGCCTTTTCTGCCATTTAGGAGATTTGATTTGTTCTTTATAATCCATAAATAAATTAAAGTGACGTTAAAGGTTCGATAATACATTAACACCACTAACCTCACTGTTAATGATATTACCAATCGTTTGAACATACACGTTCAACGTGATATGCTTTCTTGTGCTAAGAGTTTGGAGAAGTTGCGTAAGGTCGTAAATATCGCACTTGATAGAGATGTTGTCAGATACAGTTTTCGCACTGATAGGCGCAAAGTCGTGGCTACTGTTATTCGCCTTAACTCTGATTTCGTCGGTTCTTGGCATTGAACGAAATTTGAGTTGTTTAAAATAAGAAAGGCTATCACCTCCCGTTCCGCCAAGAACCGACGCTGTTAGAGATAACGAGCATCCAATGGGATTTGATAGCCTTATATCTTTGTGATATATACGCTTACAGACGAGCATAAAAATATGCACGTTAATCTCTTTCATAAATCGTGTTCTTGGCGAGAACGGTGCAAAGGTACACAAAATATTTGAAACAACATCCTTTTTATCATTCGTTAACTCTTTTGCAATCATCCCAAAACTTAGGTTTGATGGTTCTTATCCGTGCCATGCTTGTTTCTCAATATTTTAAACTCTTCCATTATCATATTTTTACAATATCACATTTGTTAATTGCCTATTTCCTTTAACATACACATTCCATCTGCCATTACCTCGCTTTAATCCTATAAAATAGTTATGATTGTAAAAACTTATCTCGGGAATGTGTTTGAATGTGCTTGTGTCCATACCGTCATAGACACCAAATCTTTCTTGATTTTTTTATCCATAATCATTTCTTTTTCTTACCGTTCATAATCACCTCCGCAAACACCCATTGGTTAAGTGCCTTTTTCTTGTTGTGTCGGTCTATCACTTGTTTTGCCAGTTTGCGTCTAAGTATATAATCGGGAAGCCGTGCTGTCATGGATGATTTGAACTCTACCATTACATACTTGCCCATGGCTTTGTCGTAGTAGACAAAATCGCACGTGTAAACCGCTTTCTGTTCATCAACACGGTTGATTACCTTGTCTTTCGTTTTTAGCCGTTTAATGACGCTCACAATGCGCTTGGGTATTATCTCTATGCTCACCTGCTTTCTAAGCCCGTATATCTCGCCTTTCTTCTGCCTGTCAAGAAGGGAAAGGTAATGCCGGAACTCATGTATGCTGTCAAATGTGCCGTAGATGTTCATTACCTTTTTGGAAAAGTATTTTTGTTTCATTCAAAACAATGTCAATTGTTGGTTTTCGTTTTCTGCTTTTGTGACAGCCTACGGTAATTCGTGCATCCGAAGCTGAATGCCATCTGGCTTAATGCGGAAAAGTATATACATGGGAAGAAAGCCATTATCAAATCGTCTTTCGTGATATTGTCAAACACGCTTGCATCCCCATTATACGCTTTTTCAATCTCAACAAACAAGTCTACTTGATAGTCAGTCTTCCCAAATGAATCCTGTATGTCATAGTCAAAGGCTTCATATCCGAGTTTTCTAAACTCATCACGGAATGTCGCGCTTTGCTCGAAGAAACAATGCACCTTCCCTTTTATTTCCATTTTCTTTCGTTAGTTTTTGTTTTCAAAGAATTGTCTAAACTTTTCCCCTCCATATTCACCGTCCGTGAGGCTTATCATCTCACGTATCGTATACTCCTCCTTGTGGGGTTTCGGCAGGCGGTTCTCTATATAATCCTTAGTGCCGGGACCGCACGCACCGGTTATCGTCCGATACGCCGCTATCGCCTCGCTGAAAGACAATGTATCATCAAGGGAGAGATTTGCATATTCCGATGTGTCGCGGTCACTGATTTTGTATATTAACTCTTCGCGGGCCTCCTGCAACGTTTCTCCATGCGCATAATGATAATCACCGTCTGTGACGATGTACAGATTCCTGTTCCGCGGATGTCGAGGTCTCCATTCCTGATTTCCTCTTCCGTCTTGCCGATAATAGCACATAATTTTTCTTTTGTCATTTTTTCCATGAATTATAAATATCTTTTATTGTTTTCGATTTCCTTTTCCATCTCTATCATTGCAGAAAAATCGTTAGGGTCAGGTATGTATATGCCGCACACGCGGCTTGCCCAATTGCGGAATCTGTCAATTGCCAAGCTGCATTCGTCAACGGATAACGATGCGGTAGAACGGAAACGCTTTGTCTCACGTTTCAGTACCTTGTCGTAAACTGTTATTGTAAACAGTTCCGCATTCGCTTCATGCTTGAAATAGGCACGTTTGCAGTAGTCAAGCGTTTCACCTATCTGACAAGCGAAATAACCAATGCAAACGTGCAAAAAACGATTTTGGTTGGGTGTCCTTTGAGGCTTACGTTCTTTCAACTCAACTGCACACCCCTTGTTTGCAAGGTATGCGGCACGTATCTCGAACTTCTTGCGCTGCAAAGGGTCTGCGGTATTATAGATAGCCATCAAAACGGTAATGCCTCTTGTTCAAATGATGATTGTTGAACATACTGCTGTTGTGGAGGGGATACTGGTGTTGGCTGCATCGACTGCTGATAAGTCTGTTGCATGGCGAGTTCTATGCGGTAGCAATTCGGCCGCACGGTGTATTCCCACTTGTTTGGGTCTATCTTGCTCTGCCATTTGCTTCCTTGCAAGCGGAATAATACCGTAACCTTGTCGCCTTGCTTGAAGCGTTGGCGGATGTCTCCGTCTCTTAGATTGATAAAGTCAAGCATAAGCAGGTTCTCATATTTCTCGCCTGTTTCTTGGTCGTATCTTGACGCATCAAGGTAGACGCTCTGCTTGGTGAATTGATTGCCGCTCTTCGATGTCATCGTGAGCGGAGCGGTAATGCTCAGAATATTACCTGTGACTTGGTTTGCCATTGTTCGTATCTTTTATTTTGATTTATTAGATATTCTGTCAGTTTACGGAACGCAGCCCATTCAAGAAATGATTTGACCAAATATGTGTTATCTTGTGTCATACCGAGGTATGAATAGACTGTAATCGGCTCATGTCTGCGGAGATTCAACCCTCGCACATCCATACCATGCTTTTCCTTCTTGTACCCCTCGAAGATAAAGAGGTCATAAGAAAATTTGTCAAGTTCTGTCATGTCCATATAAAAGCGGCTCTGACATGAGTTGATATAATCTACATCAGACGGTTGGGAATATTTGGTTTTGATGTCTCGTATCTCCAGCCCGTCAATCATATCCATCTGTCCTGTTACTATAGCTTCGCCATAGTCCTTGAACATACGATGTTCATGTATCGCATCAGGATGCTCATTGCGATAGTTTAATGCTACCTTGCATTGCGGAATGTCAAGTCTGACCTTATTGCCTTCGACATCAAATTCCCGACCAGCGGGAACAGCCTCGCTCACATGCTTGCCGTAATACAAGAATGTCCGTTCACCGGCGGGTATCTTTACACATGTGGGGTTGCCACTCTCCACTATAGAGTGAAATGCTGTGCCGATGCTTGTGTATTCATTGCCAACAAAAGCGCCTGTGATATTGTCTATCACAGACTGCTCTGTCATCTCAAAGTTCGCATAGTCGGACTGCTCCATGAACTTGCGGTAACTTTCCAACTGTGTAACCCTAATCAGCGGCTTGCTCATCAACACTAACTTTTACATGAAACTCCTTTTTCTCCTTGTCGTAGTCAAGTAACGCTTGCATCTCTGCCATGAACGGTATCTTGAACAACTTTGGTAGTTCTTTCGCGAGAGCGAGAATATTTGGTATTTCCTCATCAGTCTTAACGGAAGCGAGAGCCTCACGGCATTTGCGAAGCTGCTCTTGTGCCTTGACCCGAGCTTCAGACTTATGTAAAAGAGCGGTTTTCACTTGTTTGATAATTCCAGCCATGAATGTCTCAAACTCCTTCGTGCCATAATCAGGGATTGTCTGTGTAGGAATTTCTCCAACATTCTTCAACACATAGTTGTCGGTGCTGGAGAATGTGATTGTTCTTTTGTTGTTGATGATGGATATATAACCCACTTGGTCGGCTATCCTCACCAGCAAGTCTTTGGATTGCCCCGTGCAATCAGGACTGTGCTTGATAACATCACCATCCTGAACTTCTTTATCGTGGCAGATGAATATTATATCGGAACTGTTGGAACGCAGAAAGTTCACAAAGTCCTTGAAATCATCGCCCATCTGTCCGAAACGTTTCAGCGTGTTTGTTTTCAACTTGAAGTTTTTTTCTATCGCAAATGCGGAAAGAAAATCATCAAGCATCGCCTTTGCCGTGTCTACGATAATTGTCTTAAAGCCTTTCATCGCTTCACGTTCATTGTCAATGTCATGCCAGTTGTAGGCTACAAGTGTAGCTTCACAACGCTGAACAGCACGGTCATACCCCCTGTCTGTGTCTATGAGCAGGGGATTTTCGGCTGTCGTAGCTACAGAGGTTTTTCCACTGCCGGGAACACCATAAATAACTAAAATTACAGGACGCTCAGGTGTGATTTCCGTTTTTCTGATAATTGCCATAATGATTGAGTTTTGATTATTGATGTTTTTCTTCTTGCATTGCATGATGCAGAGCCATGCATAGCATGCCTATTAGTGGAAGGTGGAATAGGTCAATGCTACACCCCACGAACACCCATGTAAGCACAGAGCCTATGCCTATGATGAGTGTGACAGCTTGCATTGCGGTTAGTTCTTTGTTTTCATTCATGTTTATTTTTTTGTTTTAGTGCATAATTGAGTACTCGCATACTCAACATACCTGTTGAGTTCACGGCAGAAAAGTCCGTTGACGGCATTGTGCGAATTCTTGCACTGCCGGCATGACATATTTGATTTCTCATTCATGGTTTAATGTTTTTTTGTGGCACTCTGGGGAGTCGAACCCCTTTCAGCTTTTTTGTCACCTTGCCTTGACAAGATACTTGCTGCCGTTGCCTTAGTGCCGTATGCCTTCCGCGTTTCACAACGAAAAAGGCAGAAACAATGTCTAATAAACCCTATATAAAAAAGTCTGTTAAGATTGAAGCGGTGGCGGGAATCGAACCCGCAGAAATCCGGACACCTTACATCCGCACCGCCTGCCATTATTGGTTAATCACTTGTGAGGGCTCTTCGCCTCACGTTAATAATCTCTGTATTTTGCGCTACTCGTGTCCTCGTCACTGGTTCGTGGATTGTCGTCTCGCCAGTGGCTTCACTTTCGCTATCTGTATCAAATTGTCAAAGAACTTTTGGGGTGTTAGTGGACGGCAAGCATATTTTCTCTACGGCTCACCGCCCTGCGAGGGGGGGGATTTCTCAGGCTTGCTTATGGCGTTTTTTACCCCCCCGCCACTAAAAGTACTCATTCCGAAAATGGATATATCTTTTTTGAGGGCACATACTCATTGTTGAAGAGTGTGTACACTGTGATTGATATGCAGTCCCTGCTGTCCGCATCGGTCATGTTGCCAAGCAGTGCCGCATAATCATCTGCCATTTTCTTGTCGGGGTAGATTCTGTAATTGCTGTGCCTTCCGACTTGATATAGTTTGTTACTTTCCATAATTATATGTTTTTACATATTTCCTCTATTCTGCGTCTCGTATCGCTGCAAACTTTCAGTGTCTCCACCTCGTCACCGTCAGGGGTGTATCTCTTCGCGGTCAGATGCAAACATACTGCCCTGCCAGTCTCGACGAATGCGCCTGTGCCATTAAGATAATCATCCTCACGATAGCCGTCCACATCTATCCGACCGTCAGCGAATACTGTGAGGGTGTCTGTGACATCTATTGACACATGAAACTTCTCGTTGTATTCAACATTGTGCACAAGTTCGTTGTACACTCTTTCGAGTTGTTCATTCGTCAGTTGTAATAGTTTCATAATCAATATATTGCATTTCTACGTAATTTATATATTCATCGGCTTTTTTCCGAAAAGTCGAATCTTTGCTGTAAAGTGTTGGTATAGCGTTCTTATACCGCTGAATTGTGCCTTTGTGTTTGCCAAGAACTTTGCATAAACAATTAACAAGTTCTGCATTTCGCGAGTTCTGCATTACTAATCCTCTGGGAAAACAGTAGAACATTGCTACACAGCATACTACATGATTATATGTGAGATTGCTCATGCCTTGGGTGTGATTCTGTCTATATTCAGACATACACCGCTCCATCTGTGCGATTTCGGAGGGCTTGCGTAGCCTGATAGACTTAATCATGTGCGTCATGCTGTGCATATCGCGCATGAGAATTATGCTTTGATTTATATCTTCTTTCAGGGTCATATGGAGCGGAGTGTCATTTATCTGTTCATGTACGCATAAAGTGCGCTCTTAGAATATCTCCTGTTAGAATGTGGCAACTCATGACGGTGGTTGTAGAGCCACCCTTTGGAGCGTCCAAGGATTACGCAAGCCTCGTCAGCTGATACAAGGTCGTTATCAGGTAGCCCTCTCTCGCAGCAGAGCTTGTAATACTCTTGCGCGAATGCTTTGCCGATTTTCTCAAGTTCTCTTGTTGTCATGTCAGAAGCGTTTTTGAAGATTGTTGTCTTTGATATATTGTCTTATCTCGTTTTCTTTGGGGGTGTCGGAGTTATAATGGCACGCTCGCCATATAGTCATCACACTGCATTGGAATTTCATTTGCAGTTGCAGTGACGCCCCGAGTTTCAATTTTATTGGTTTTTTCTTTGCCATTTACATTATTTTATTTATCTTTGCACTTAACATTTTACTCACGTTATAATCGTGATTAACTTTTCAAGTGCAAAGGTATAGCAAATTTATGTAAAAACCAAACAAACCACATAGAAATGCTATACAATTAATTTATATTAACAATCTGATATATAATATTACTATGCAGAGTGAAGTAAAACAGAGATTAGTGCAATTTCTTGCATATCTTAATATAGGTCAGAAGGCTTTCGCTAAAAGTGTGGGGCTTTCGGATGGGTTTGTTAATGCTATACGAGTGTCCATACAGCCTAAAACACTTGATAAAATCTCAGTACGCTATCCAGAGCTCAATACAGCATGGCTTCTCACAGGAGAAGGTGAGATGCTACGACGCACTGAATCTCAAGACCAACCCACTCCAAAGGTTAGCTTTACAGGTGGTGTACCATATTATGATGTTGATTTTGTTGGCGGTTTTGACCTCGTTACTAATGACCAGACGACAAACCCTGCTTACAACATTGACTTTCTTCCATATAATAAGGCTACTTGCTGGTGCAATATTACCGGACATTCCATGGAGCCAGAAATAAACCATGGGGACATTATAGCACTACGTAAGATAGAAGACTTTTCTTTCCTGCCGATGGGCGAGATATACGCTATTGTCACAGCAAACGATATGAGGACAGTAAAGAGACTCGGTGTATCTGACAATCCGGACAACTACCGTCTGATTCCGACAAACAAATCTCCGGAATATGGTGTTCAGGAACTTCCCAAAAAGATGATTCGCTCTGTTTTTGAGGTAATGGGGTGCATGAAGAAATTCTGACAGCATATAAAAAAAGTTCTTCATGAAAAATAAGTATTATGGCATTTTTTGATTTTCTAAAGCAGAAAGAATTAGTCGAAATAACCTGCCTGAAAAAGGACTTGGAGATTTCAGCTGATAAAGAACGTGAACTAAATAGAAAGATAGAAGAACTCCAAAAGGAATGTGAATCTCTCTTGAAGTTCAAAGAGATTGCAGATATAGACAGAAAGAAAGAGGAAATATTAATAAGCATAAAGAATGAAGAGGAACAAGCTAAAAAGACAAAAGAAAAGTATCTGTCTGAGATAAATCAGATGAAATCCGAAATCAAAAAATTATCAGAAGACATACAAAATAAAAAAGGCGAAATAGTGGAACTTGACGAGATTATTCTCCTGCAAGAATTTGGTATGTATTCTCCTATATATGATTTTGCAAATTCAGGAATGTACAAAGATAGGCTTGATGCTGTTAGGACAGAACAAAAGAATATGATTTTGTACAAAACCGCAGCTACGTGTTCAACAAACTGGACTATAAATGGAAGCGAGGCGCAAGGTAGGGCTATGACAGAACAAAACATCAAGCAGATACTCCGTTGCTTCAATGATGAATGCGATATGCTTGTAAGTAAGGTCAAGTTCAACAATATAATTGCATACATTGACAAAATATATAAATCAAGTGACACTCTGAACAAAATGAACACAAAGAATGCAGTTCGTTTGTCACCTGATTATGTAAAATTGAAAGTTGATGAATTGCAATTAGCTTACGAATATGCACAAAAGAAGCAAGAGGAGAAAGAAGAACAAAAACGAATCAGGGAACAAATGCGAGAGGAAGCAAAACTTCTAAAAGAAATAGAGGAAGCGCGCAAAGATATTGAAAAAGAGAAAAAGCATTATGAAAATGCTCTTGTGAAACTAAACAAGCAACTCAACTCATGTGCTGATATTGAAAAAGATGTACTTTTAGAAAAGAAGCAAGAAATCGAATCACACCTTGCAGAACTTGATGTTGCAATTAAGGATATTGATTATCGAGAAGCAAACAAAAAAGCTGGATACGTATATATCATATCTAATATAGGCTCTTTTGGTGAGAATATATATAAAATAGGAATGACCCGAAGGCTTGACCCTATGGAAAGGATTGATGAATTAGGTGATGCTTCTGTTCCTTTCAAATTTGATGTCCATGCAATGATATTTTCAGATGATGCTCCTAAATTAGAAGCTGCCCTGCACAGAGCTTTTAAGAACAAGAAAATCAATATGGTAAATAATCGGAGGGAATTCTTCAAAGTCACATTGGATGAGATTGAGGAGGTTGTAAAGAACAATTATGATAAGACTGTTGAGTTTGAAAGAGTTCCGCAAGCAGACCAATATAGAGAATCTATAAAGATACTTGAATTAATAAATAACAAATTAAACTTTAATACACAATGAAAAGATTTTTGTTTTGTATGGCAATAATTTTGCCAATGGTGTTAACAACTGCTTGTTCTTCAGATGATAGTGGCGCAGATAATACAGACTCTGCAAATATAGAGTTTGAAACTAACAATATATCAGTTTCTGTAAATGGTGAGACAAATATCAATGTGTCTGGCGTTAATATATCAGATTGCAATATAACAGAGGAAGATGACTTTATTGTTTATGCGTCAACATACAACAACAAACTTAATGTTGAAGGGTTACATGTTGGAAAAACCAAAGTACTTGTGTCATATAATGGAAAAACAGCAGAATGTAATGTAGAGGTTACTCCCGTTAATGACTTTGTAGCGTCAACGGTTACAGAATTTGGAATATCACAAGATGAACTAAAGGAATATGTAGAAAAGCCATATGACAGTTACAAACATAATGGGCAAACAGGGATAACAGATATTGTATATATGCGTTCCGGATACAAAATCACTAATTCATATTATTGGAATAACAATATCCTATGTGGTGTGAGAAAAACGATACAGAGCAGTGACAATGATACGCAAACATTGCTTAATGTATCAAAAAGTATGAGTGAGCGGATGAAATTCATCAGTTCTTCATCAAGTACAGTGAACTCTTACCCAAGAGGGCATAGAATGACAAGCATATATCAATTTCCTAATAAATATTATGCAGTATATGAACAGACCAAATATGATATTCTATATGAAACAGGAACTAACCCTCCAACAACGAATATAATATATTATGCTAAAGATTTGGAAACTGCTAAAAATCACCAATTTGTAAAATAAAAACACAATAACATAAAAATCCGCACCAGTCTGTGACAGATAGGTGCGGATTAACAATTAAATAATCATCAACAGATTAATACAGAGAATAAGTGATGCCTAATCCCACATACGGCTGAATGCCTTTAGGTGTCAGCCCTATTCCCGAACTGATACCGATATGCCACTTGTTCTGTGGTTTCTCATCACGGATATGCACCACACTTGTGTGTGTGAACACCTTAATGCTATCAAGCTGCGGATTGTACCCTGATACCCATGCCCTATATATGCTATCCTCGTACACCTTTTGTGTAACCGGCAGCACAACCTGCACACTGTCCCTGATTACCGTATCCTTATACACAGTGTCAACTGGCAGCCTGACAGTCCTGTACCTTACTACAAGACTTTCCCGTACCACCGGCTGATTATGGACAATGGTATCCGTCATCACAACTGTATCGCGGACAGTATCGTGCCTGAGACTGTAAAACCATCCGCACTGCCAGCCGGCAATAAAGGACAGCAGGGTCAGCAAAAGCAGCTTCTTCATGTTCATCCCTCCATATAATACCATTCCGCTTCCCACGCCCTGCGCCTAACAAGACCCGCAAGCTGTTTGCCGTTGGCAGTAACATAGTGGTTTCGCCACCAGTCCTGTATGTCAAAGCGTGACGCACCCCTGCTGATGAGACTGTGGAGATTGCCGGAGACGGCTCCCATGCCGGCATTGAAAGCCAGCGATACCAGCGCGTCAAACTGGTATTGCGTTGCATGTGGATACATAGCCGACACTTCCTTTTCGAATTTCAGAAGGTCATTGCGCAGCAGGCTCTCAGCCTGTGCCATTGTGATTCTCTGACCTCGTCTAACACCTCTTGTGTGCCCAATACCGATAGTCCACACTCCTGCGGGGCATTTGTAAGATTCAAGCTTGCATCCCTCAAACTCCTTCATTTTCTCAATCAATTCATTGCTTACGTTCATTTCCATTTTCCTTTCTTTCGTCTGATTTCTCATTATTAACATCATCATTAATCGGATTGCTTCGATTAAGAATTTTCCAAATATCAAAATTCCCTTTTACGCCCTTATATTCGAGATAGTTATTGATGCATGAATTTATCTCTATTCCGTAGATAATGAACAGCATTGTCATACTTACAACAGGAGAGCCTATAGTCATCCCGAATGTCCGGCTGCACACCTCTGCTAAAGTTACCCAGCATAGATAATCCACCATCTTGTTGAATGTCCTGCGCCACATCCTGGAGATGCGTATTTTCTCGCCACGCGCCTTTGATGCCAGAACGCCAAACCGCAAGTCAACAAATACCAGTACCATACCAAGCATAAGCCATGGAGTAAGATGGCTGTAAAATTCACTAAGTACCATGCCTAATGTTGCCATAGCGGCCGAAAACAGGCTGTTTGTTGATTCATTCATATAGCAATCCTTATTAACCGTCCTGCAAACACACCACCCACTGTAAGTGACCAGTCTATCCAATCCCATTGTCCGCACCATTGCCAGTCTTTCATTTCCAACGCCGAAGCCACACCAATGCCAGCATAAGCTGCACAATAGTCACCGTCGGCAAAGATTCCTATCAGCATACCGCCTGCAAGATGCTTCCAGCGGTTGCTTTTCGCAAACCATTTTATAACGTTTTTCATATTATCTGTAATTACTTATTATACTCTTCCCACACAATGCCCTTCTTACTTTCCCAGCCTTGCTCAACAGTAGCCTGAATGAACATGTTCATTGCAAGGCAGAACGACGACAGGTCTTCCACCGTGTCAAACACACGGTATACAGGCTTGTCGTCTGTTCCAAATTTAAACGTCACGGGCAGGTTCTTTCCATCTGTCTGAAGCGCAATGCTGTATGCTGACAAATAGTTAAACTGGTTTTCCGTAGACAGCCATACCGGCATACCATTCCACCGGAAGCCGGACACAATCTTTTCATTGATTTGCGCATTGTACCATCCGATAATGGTACTCTTGACCTCCTCAATAGTCGGCTTATGGTCGAAGTCTTCCTCAATCCATTCAGCGGTGCCATCCTCTTTTTCGATGATGTTCCAGCGGATTTTCCATTTATCCTTGCGTGGGTTAGTACACTCGATAGGCTCAACGCCAGCGCATCCTGTTACATTCTGTATCATAGTCGTAATTTTTTAGCATATAATGTATCTGTTGAAGCCTTTGCGTCGTACAACCTTAACGCTACATAGCGTGTTGCCGAGCAGACCTTGTTCCCTCATTTGGTCCAGAATGGACTTGTTTTCCGAATCTCCCGTGAATGCCTTTACATCATTTTCGGTTGCCTTGCCGACATCCCTGCGTATTGACATCACGTATTTACCTTCCGGGAGTGGCACCTGCTCCGGGTAGATGAATCCGTCGGGAGGTGTAATGCCGTGTGTGGTATAGTTAGCCAGCTCCTTGCGTTGCTGTGCCACCTTATCCTCATAATCCCTGCGCTGAGGTTTTGTTACTACGTTTGTTTCAAAATCAAGAACAAGATATTCCTCTCCGACAAGGTCGGCAAGATTTACCTCTTTCCCATCGAAACGCTTCTTTCCGTCTTTATACTTGGCTTTGACACCAGTATCGCTTAACTTTTTGAACTCTGACATTTTTATTCCTGTTAAACTGTAAAACAAATTATGGCAGTCTCCATGCTTGCATTGCCCGTATAGCGAAGCATTTATTTCGTGCCGTCTCCTTTTACTTTTCACTTTATGCAGCTTGCGTGCTGCGTTTTTCTTGTTCCTTTTCCTCAGCTTAACGTGATAGCGCTTACCGCCCTCGTTATTATCATGCCCGAAAATTTTGTAACCGAGAAAATCTATACCCTCACTTGTCGGGAATACCCTTTCGTCAGGCTTGATTTCAAGCTCCATACGTGCTGCACATTCGTGTACAATGCCACGAATGCGCCAAAGGGTACGTTTGTTGTCGGACAAAGCAAGACCATCATCGCAATAGCGATAGAAATGCTTAACTCCGTACTTGTCCTTTAAGTAATGGTCGAGGAACATAGACAACAGAATATTTCCGAATGCCTGCGAGCTGCGAAGCCCTATACTGAGACCGTTAGGCATCATGCGCACGAATCTCTCAAATATAGTCAGTAGTATTCTGTCTTTGAACATCCTGCGTAAAGCGTACATCATGAAGTCCTGACTTATGCTTTCGTAGAATTTTCTTATGTCGAATTTGTAAGCGTATTTCGTACCCTGCGGGTCAAGTTCCATATCTTTCTCGATATATTTCAACAGATCGTGCATACCTCTGTTTTTAATACTTGCCGCCGTGGTGCGTATATAACGCCTGAAAACGTGCCGTTCCACAACTGCCATAATAGCGTTGCAGCCGATACGTTCATAGAGATTTACGGATTGTACCTTTCGGACTTTAGGTCCGTCAGTAACATCCATTTCACGATAGCCCGAAATACCAAAAGTGCCTTCTTTGATTTCCTTTTGCAGTCTGGCTATCACTTCGTCACGATGAGATAGGATATACCTTCCCGTGCGAGTGCGCTTTCTCTTGCGCCCACGCAATACAACATCAATAGAGTTTGACAGATTGCCATACTCTATGATTTCATCAATGATGTTGCTCGTTTTACCTATTCTTCTCATCGTTACTTCTTTTGTTTGCCTTCAATTTTCCGGGCCTGACTTCTTCGGCTGACATAAAGCCCCTACCAAACTCCACCCGACGATGTATTTTTCAGCTTTCCGTGATTATTCACGCTGTTGCTGCGGCGCATTCCCATTGGCACCACATCGAGGACACGTCCTCATCGTTGTACGCCAAAAATTTCTGAGACAAAAAACGTTTAATTGTTTGCAAGCCGACACCCGATGTTTGCGTTCACGTTCTCGGAATCGTTATTCGAGTTCGCATACGACACACCGCCATTCGCATTCGCATTGTTGTTCGACCGATAGACCACACGGGCCCACTTGGGAATTCTGCCTTATTTTCATTATTCTATTTTTTATTTTGGGTGGAGGGTCGAACAAAATGTTCGCCCTCGCACCCCGCATATCGCTTGCTTACGCAACCATTTGTATTGCCTTAAACGCTGATACCGATGTTGCGAACTTGATATTGCCCCTGAAGGCAAGCCGACACCCGATGTCTGCGTACACGTACCCGGAATCGTAAATCGAGTACGCAAACGACACACCGCCAGGCGCATACGCATCGTGGTCCGACCGATAGACCACACGGGCCGTACTACCGCTTTGGTAGCAGTTATCGAAGTAATATGAGGTTGTAGAGCCGCCGGGTTTGGCTACTACCAAATCCATATACCTGCCGTGTATCATATTCTTCGGGTATAAGTTGCCTGCTTGCTTCGGTCCTTGAATTTCACGTTCGCTTCCATCCGGCATAGTGGTTCGCCAAATGTAATCAACGGTTTTCAAGTTGAATCGTAACAGCATCCATTCGGCTTTGTTGCCGTACCAGTTCTCATACCCCATGCAGACTGGAGAACCGATAGCTGTTCTGACCTCATCACCCGGATTTTTCTGAACGTAGGCATTGCCATTGTAATGGTCTCTTATAACGGGTGGTTTAGGGTCACTGTCTTTTGCCGTCGGCTTAGTGTCCTGCATACCTGTTGCGTTGGATGCTCCCGTTGCACGACCATTTGTATGTGTACCCGGTCCGCACGTTCCTTGCGAATCCCTTTCACCATAGGTAGCGAAAAACAGATTGGCTACATCCTTGTGCATTTCGTAGTCTATCATCTGAAATCCCTTACCTCTATTGGTAGCATATACATAGAAATCATCCCAGCTTATGTTTCCTGATGATTGTACGCCGCTGACAGAGTACAAGAAGTCATCACGCATCAAGGCTTCATATATCCCAACAAGGCATTCTTCATGCTCTACCCAATCCGGCTCAATCGCTTCCAGCTTATCGCTCTTGGTCAGAAGAACGTAGTCGAAAGGTGCAGCGTTGGCAATCGTGAATAGGATGGAGACTGCATTTTCGGGTATGTTACAGAAGCAATACATACCATCCATAATGCCACTATCCGATGTCGCTTTCATTCGTTGTACGATGTTTCCGTTCTCATCCACAAGTACGGCTCCGTACAATGCGGAAGCCATAGACGGATAGCGCACCTGTTTGTATCCTCTCACATCTACCGTACAATATGAATAGTTACTCATCTTCTCTTCCGCTTCGTTTGCCGTGTTGTAATCAACACTTGAACGGATGGCATATCCTCTCTTGACAGATATATTCTCCAGCAATATCTTCACACTTTCCGCCTTAACAGGTTGTTTAGTGTTACTGCTGTACAAAGAATACTTATCCCTGTTCAAGAAGTCGTTGATGCCCTTATACCAATAATGCGGCTCGTACATCATCACATCGCCCATTTCTCCTGTAAGAACCGCCGGCGTAGCCATAGCCACATCCTTTGCATCGGCAAAGTAATTGGAGTTCTCATCATGGAGAGGGAAGACGGTCACTTCGCCCGATCCTGTCTTTTTCATCAGACAGCGATGGCGCTTGCCGATTATCTTTGCCACGTGACCGCTGACAACAAATTTCTTGTCGTAATCATACCCGGTAGCATTATCGAGATTGGAAATGTTGTCGCTTGCCGATATTCTGTCATTGAACTTTATCGTGGTGTACTCAGGCAGGGTTATATTCAACTCCGGATAATGGCTAACGTATGCGTTGTATGTTTCGTCATCAACGTATTTGGTGAGCCTGTAAGAGCCGACAAGTCCGCACGTGTCGGTGAAGTTTCCGTCCGCATCTACACCTCCAACCGTCATATACTTTTCAAGCAATGCTCCGTCTCCATCCATATCAATACCCGTAATGCGGATATTCTTCACATTGGTACACTTGTCAAGAAGTGACTGCCAATCAAGATTAGGGCATCCAGAGAAGATGAACGTGTTTACATTCGTATAGCTCTCAACGTACAATCCCGACGGCATGAGCAATGCAAGGTACTCCAGCTTCAAAGCCGTGATGGTACGAGGTAGATAAGCCTGTGTAAGCGGTGCGCCATAGGCAAAGTTCACATTCTCCACGAGCGTACCACGGGCATCGAGGATCTCTAATTTTGTCTGATTGCTCAAATCAAGTTCCTTAGATGTGGCACTGCCTGTTTTAGCCTGCTGTTGGTTGCGTACATTGAGTTTTCGCAATGACTTGCAGGCATTCAACACAAGCCACCATCCCGTAGAGCCCGTAGTCTTGGATTGCAGGTTGAGCTCTCGCAATACATCGCACTTGCCAAGGTCGAGACCGTTCTTCAGATGGTCTGCAGCCCCGGTCATATCAAGTACCTTAATACGACTTGCGCCATACAATCTCAACGGGTCATTTACCGTGAATCCTCTGTCGATGTTTAATGTCGCTATATCGCCTTCTTGAACGATACCCGTGTTCTCTATGTTCGGAGAGTTGTTCGTGCCGTAGCCGAAAGCGTACACCTCATTAGCGGTGATTTTCACGACATCTGCTTCATCCGATGCTGAGCGTGACATATAGAAGTCCACGTTATCAGAAGTAAAGTTATTTGTGCCGTATTTGGCATCGAGCAGGGCGAAACGGTTTTTGATGAAGTATTCTCGGTGTGCCGTATTGGAGCCTTGAAGCGCATAGATAAAGGGCCATACCTTGCCGTACATTTCCTGCACAGCCGGACGGATATACTTTATCTCACCCGATTTGTTAAACGCTCTATCAGACCAGTTGCCGGACTGCTCCACGTTGAACATTTCAAGAACACGCTCGTTTGTCATGACGGCACGGAGATTTGCAGCGCAGCGTTTAAGGTCATCTTCGAGGTTGGCAAGAACGAGATTCCACAACCAGCTTTCACGCCCCTCAAAAGCATATTTGCTTGCTTCCGCATCATACGTATCCCTGTCGGTGGTGTACGTGTAAACAAGGAAGCAGTCGTTACGCTTACCCATCTGCGTATCGCCATCATAGTAGGTGATATACCACTTCAAGCCGTCCCACGTGCGGAGCATCATGTTCTTGGCTCTCTGGTCCACGGCAAGATAGTAATCAGTCCACAAGTAATATGTCAGAATGAAATCCTTATCGAAGTATTGATCTATCTCATCCTTGAACTTCTGACTGACAAACGATTTGATGTTATTCGAGTTCGCACCCGTAGGCACACAATTCCTTATCCAGCCATACAGACGCTTCACTGCGTTCTGCTGAGCTTCTGTCAGTCCTACCCACTTCACATCGTCCGGGTAGTTCGTCTCCAACGCTGCATCAAAGATGTTCGGTATCTCGTTATCGCTTGATGATTGGAACAGACACATCTTTTCTCCGTTGTTAAGGCTCTCAAAAGTCATAGGCATAGCAGGCTCAAAGCCATCTATCCCTGTCATTCCGAATAAGTCCTCACTCTTGGATTTCTCGTTGTTGAAGTTGTATTGTCCGTAATATTCACTTTCTCCGTCCACGGTCTCAGCACAGAAGATATCAATCGGGAAACCGTCAATGGCTGTTCTCGCCTTGATTGATGCAAGCTGATTTCCTCCGTGCTCATATTCGTATCTCTGAGGTGGAGTGAGTAATCCGAGTTCCTTAAGGATGTCGTTGAACAGCTTGGCGCCGCCTGTGTTCATAGACATGGAGCTGTCCGAGTAGTCGGACTTCATCGTGAACAGATTCATCGGTGTAGCTCCAGGACGCATCTTATACTTGTTTTTACCAAATGGATTTTCCACACCATTTATGGTAAGTACGAGATTTTCACCACCCTTGTTGAAGTAGATACGGATGTTCTTTGACGGATATTTCGTGGAACTGGTACCCTGAATACGGATATTGCAGTTAAGCAGCACGAAATCGTACTCTTTCCCGAATGGGGAATAGAAGTACACATCAGCCTTGAAATCCGTCTTTTTGTTGTTCTCCGCATACACGTCATCCAGCTTGTTAGGTCTGACGATACGCAATATGCCCTTACCTTTCGCACGAATCTTGTCTATATCCACATCGCCTGTATCTCCGAGGATATTGTTATCGTCATACAGCAACATCATGCTGTCGGATGTCTCCGCATCCACAATGCGGTTTTCCAGCTCCTCATCATCAGATATGGCTCTGTTATATATTCGGATGTTGCGCACCTCAATATCGGCTTCCGAGCTGTCTATCACGATATCCTGCGGCACATCCTGCGCAAAATTGAAAGAGGTGTCGTAGATATCCGCTCCCGTTCTATTGCCGTTGATATAGATGTGCATCAGTCTGTTCTCGTTACGTGTGGATATGACAAGAGCAATCTTAAACCACTTGTCTGACACGTAGTTTGTGCCGAGCTTGATTTCACGGGTAACGAGTTCGTCATCCTCATTCGTATAATCCACGGTCTGACCCGTCTTGAAACTTGCGTTCTCAGCCGTTATGTACAGTCCTTTGTTGTCGTTGATACAACTTACAACCGCTGCATTCCTGCTCATCACGTTGCTGACCTTGATTGTCATTTCAATGGTAATTCCCGTTGATTTGACATCAGTAGCGAATGGCTTGTAGTTGATGGTCGCTTTTGCTCCGTTGGTCAGTTTCAGACTTTCCCCGGTCCATCCGTTGGAGTTCCAATCAAAGCCCTCAAACGTGGTCTTTATGCCGTTGGATTCCCATTGAGCAGGATTGTTCTCGCTGTTGCTTCGTCCTGCCGCATCAAACTTGGCAATAAGACCAAATACGGCTTCTGAAAGGTCAATGCTGCTCTCTGCAACATCAATGTTAAGCGTATAGCTTACCGAGCCGATTTTCATTACAAGTGTATTTGTTCCCTGCGAGGTGAATCGGTTGGTATATGTCTGCATGGAGCGAGGCGCATTGATAGTGCTTGTCAGTTTACCGTTAAGATACACTTCGACTTTTGCCGGGGTCGCTGACGGATCATAAGCGATGAAGTTGAAATTCATCTGTTCATACTGCGCTGCCTGTAAGGTAGGGGACAGGTGCGTAGTGGTAAGTATCTTTCCCGATGTGTCGGTGTACTTGATGCCGACAAAAGGCAAGTTCTGTCCGGATTTGAGTATGTCGATATAGATGCTGTCACTTTTCAGACCGTTACGCTCAGCAACAAGCTGTATCGTATGCCGTCCGGAAGTGAGTGACGAGCCTGCAATCGTAAATGAGCCGTTCACCGTACCACTTTTGTTTATGGTCTGCGATATGGGAGTGGTAGAGCCGTCTATATACATAGATACATCTTTTGTTCCGCTTCCCGTGATGGTAAACGGAATCTCTATGGTGTCAGTATTCTTATATCCACCTCCTGCAATAGTCGTAGCGAGATTGTACGAGCTTGTCAGCGTAAGGGTAATTACGTTGATGCTCGTATATGCCTGTTTTGTTTGCTTGCTTCCGTCCTCAGTAGTGGCTACGGCTTTCACATAGACATCGGTAGTACCGACAAGCAGATAGTCGGAAATGTCGAGCTTGTATGTTCCTGCGCTCACTCCATTTATGGTCTGCTGATAGGTGGTCGTTGTACCACGGCTTACGGTAATCGTGATGTCCGCCTTGATACCCGTAGCATCACCCTCGCTGTTCACGTGGTTGTATGAGTATGTGAGTTCGGCTTTACCTCCCTCTTTTACCTGCGCCTTGTCAAGTGCTGCCGTAAGGATGATTCGGCTTGCGGTACTTCCACCTCCACCTCCACCGCCCGTAAATTCAGCCGATGCGATGATGCCGCCCTGTTTGTTCAGTATGTTGAGCGTGTTCTTGTCTCCATCCGGGATGACTTCTACACCACCAACCGCTGCATCGCCAATTTCGTTGATTTTCTGCGTTACTACACGATTCTCCACGGGATTGGTACTCTCTGCATCAAGGCTTTCATCAACCTGCACTTGGTCAATGATAAGAGCCACGTTTCCCGTTGAATCGGGAGCCACATCAACACCATTTAACGATATGGACTTGATTTTACCGCCTCCATATTCTTCCCAGCTTGCAGGAATGAGGAGGCTGTCAATGTTGTTAGCCACAAAGCGGTAATCCACCCAAACACCTGCCGACTTCTCAAAAGTGAGTATCATACCCAGCTTCGCTTCGTCCTTGATGCCTGCATTTGCCAACGCTGCGATGGCGGTGTCCTTGTCGTAATATCCGCTCTGTAACGGCTGTTCATTCGTCACATTGTAGAAGCCGCTCCCCGAACCGCTACCGCTGAACTCAACAAGGTTGCCCTCGTCATCGCTCCATACATACATCGCTCCACCGAAAAGATATACCTTGTCTTTGAGTATTTCCTTTTGGGTGGAATCCATGAACATATCAGCCGGAGTTATTCCCTCTACAGACCAGTTGTTATAATACTTGCCACCAACAAGATATGCAAAGACCTTATTGTTCTTTACATATATGATTTTCCCATTTGGCAGAACGCTTGAAGCTAATTCTATGGGAGCCGTATCTACCATTCCGTCAAATCTTGCCGTCGCTCCTTTTATGGCGGTCTTGATACGGTCGTCATAGGTGGTTATGTTTGCAGCCGCTTTGCCGGCGGCTTCCGCTGCGGCATTTGCCGTCTCCGCTGCCGTGTTTGCTGTCCCTGCTGCTCCTCGTGCCGTTTCCGCTGCGTTGTTTGCCGTAGTGGTTGCCTGCTCAGCCTTTTCCGCTGCCGCCTTTGCTACACCTGCGGCATCAGTAGCAGGCTTTGACAGCAAAGACAATGGGGCTGTAACGAGCTTTTCACCCTGCATGGCAGGAAGCCCCGTCAGACCGTTTAAGGTAGTGGCTACCTCCAACTCTTTGACATCGGTACTTTCAGCCTTGATAGCATCAAGCACATCTTTCTTGATGTCTTTCTTTTCTTGTTCTGTAAGTGCCATAGCTACTTCGTTTTATATTGATTAAAATGTTTGCGATGTTTCAGATAATCAAGGTCTCCCTCGTTTCTGTATGCTTCTTTCTCGAAACTGATTTCGCAGTAAGCCTTACGGCTGTTCCTAAATCGTATCAGTTTAACAAGCCATTCTATCAGATAGGCGATATAGAAGAATAGATAGAGCATTTCTTTCATCTGTGCCGTATGGATGGCTTCGTGATTGAAATCTTTATCGCCCATCATGCAGCATTTGCGGACGAAAAGCACACCAAAAAGATTGATACACTTGAAGCCCTTAAAAGGGATTATGTTGTTATAAACTATTCGCATTGTTTACCTCCTTCCAGTTGGTCATTCAGACCGTCAATGAAGCCCGGCAGGCAATACTCTCCTGCTATATTGCGCATTATCTCCACCTCCTCGTCCGTGAAATCCGTACCGCCCTCGCTGTTATATATTTTTAAGGCAAGGGCATGTCCACGTATGCCGTTGGCGGTGTTGTACACGATGTCAGCGAAGCTCTCACGCACATCACCCTGCCTTTTCTTCCTTCTGTCTACACCTGCATAGACATCGAATTCTTTAAAGTTGAGTCTTTTCTTCATGTTAATTCTGATAATTTATGACTTGATATATTATTTTCTCTTTCGTCTCCATGCCAAGAATCAACAAGGTTAGTGTATCTCCATTCTCCATACTGACCGTTGATCTGTTGCCATTCGCATCGTAGACATCTTTTATATTAATCTGTTTGCCGATAGTAGCTCTGCAATGGAATGTTGCCACAGAGGCAAACCCTACAGGATATTCATCACTGATGCCAAACATATCCTTCACCTGACGTTCATTTGGGAGGGTTACGTTGATGATGTCATATTCCGAACCATGATAATCAAGGATGATGATGTTCTTTTGCGCAAAGTCCAGCTTGTTCATTGCGAACTCCTTGGTGAGGTCTATCCATTGTGCTCCCATGCTGATTAATGAGCTTGCCATGATTGCGGCATTGGAATGGATGCCGAAGTTCTTTGTCCCGCCGCTCACATCTATGCGTATCCCGTAATTCCATGATGAAGCGTAAAGGTCGCCACTGGCATAGCTGTGGTGGTTCGTCACATTCATGACAGAACTGTATGCGCCTCCCAAGATTCCGGGCACCAACTCGTTGCTTAACTCTACATGTCCCAGTTTGTCTCCAATGCGGAAGAGGGTGTTATAGATAGAGATGGTGCTCTCTTCTGCAGGCACCGCATCCTTGTCTGTACCTATATGGTTGTGTGAGATCTCAAAACCACCAATCTTACCCCCTGTAGCTTCTATGCTGCCGTTTGTATGAACCTTGAAGGTCTTGTTTGCCGTCACAACTCCCTCCAGCAGGATATTGTCGGCAGTGAGTTTCACGACACTCCTGCGGTTTCCGTCACCGTCGGTGTCTTCTATCGTCACGCCGATGAATCCGGCATGACCGTCAGCATCGACAGCATACAGACCGCTGCCTTCGGGTTTTACCATAAGCCCGGTTTCCTGCAGGAACTCATCGTTTTTGTCAAACACAGCGGCGCTTATCTTCACAAGTCTCTCTGACTGTTCAAAGAGTGTCTTATACTTGTAGGACAGCGATGTGACCTTGTCCGTGCTGAGCACAAGCATGTACAGGTATATCTCGCCCGTGAAGCTGAGCGTGAAGTCTCCTGTGCCATTCCAGAAGCCGTCGCAAGTGTACTGCATGTATCCGTTCGTGGCCACAAGCTCTTCAACCACTTGCAATGAGTCAAAATCCTCAAAGCCGGACTTGTTGACATTCTCGAACTTCACAGTGAGCTTCCCGGCGGACGTGCAACGGTAGAAGAAGCTCAGGTATACAGGAACAGCCTCTTTCTTGCCGTTCTCGTTTGGTTTGAATGTCGGGATGTTCATGTTGGCGTTCTTCTGCTGTATGAACTTGTTCAGTATGCGCACGACATTGCGGCCGTTGTCCCTGACGAAGCTCGCGCCATCTCCTTTCCTTGACAAGATATGGTCATTCGCCCATATCCATTTGTCGCCAAAGAGGTAGAATACTGTGTCATTTTCTGTGTCCCATTTGCTCAGACCGTTGGCAAAGCTGCTGTTCTGGATATAGTTCTCGCCTGACACATCCTGACGAAGCCCCTCAATGGCACTCTCCAGTTTGCCTTCCGCAATCTCAAATTTGGTGAGGATGTCTTCGCCGGTTGTCAGAAGGAATGTACCACGCAGATAAGCATTGTCGGCATACAGCCCGTATCCGTGGGGCTGGTTGTCAGAGGGGAACCATACATCTGTTATGCCGTCAAGGCAGCCTAAACGCGCCCGCAGGCAGTTGGCGAAGCTCTTCGTGCTGACGCTGTCAAGCACATCAATACGTGGCTGTCTGTCCTCTGTCGCGGAGATAAGTATAAGGTTCTGGCGGTTCGGGGTTTCCGTGTTGCCCATAAGCACGCACTCGTCCCCCTCACGCGGTTCCTCACCGCCGAACTCACTCTTGGGGATGATGACTCCACCGCCTTCCGTGCTCGCTATCTCCACCCAATAGCCATGCTTGTCCGTACCATCAGCCCTGAACGTGGCGCAACGCATAAGGTCATGAGCGGCGAAATAACTGTCACCCTCAAAGGTGATATGCCACGAATCATCCCTTTCCTCAACGGTCTTTACTTTTCCATTAGCTGCACTGACACATATCTGACCGCCGACACTGCGCACCTTCTCTATGAGAAGCTCAAATACATTCATGACACGACGGACGGTAAGGTTGTCTATCTCCAGATTGGAGAGAGTATCCTGCATCCACAGCTTCCACCCTTCGCCTGTCAGACCGCTTGTGAACTTGGGGCTGCTGAGGAACTGGCGGACTATCAGACTCTGAAGTTCGGCATTGCCCTGCTTATCAATCATTCCCCCGCTCACGCCATTTGCATAATCGCCCAGCTCTGCGCCCTTAGCAAAAATGATAGGCTCGCGTGCACGGTCTCGCACATCCTTGCGGAGGAAACGCTGGTCAGAGCGTGCGGCGGAGAATGCGTTATAATCGCTGGGTGGCGTGTTGTCATTGCGTTTGATGAGATAGACACCGCTGCCATTGCCAAGGTTACCCACAAGGTTGTTCCCCGATAATGTGAGGGACTGTATGCTGTCCTCTATGTCCTTCAAGCGGGAATAGACTGTGCTCTCACCGACAATGTATTGCGGAGTGTCGTATGGCAGGTCAAGGCATTTCTCAAAGCCAATGATACGTGAAAGACGCTCTCCACTCTTGAAATAAGCCTTGTTCTTGATGCACACACGCTGACCGATGTCGAAATCCTTTGCAAGGTCATGGTTAAGGTTTCCATCCTTGTCAAGTCCATAGGCGTAATCGCTGAACAGATGTGAGGTGTATGTGTTCGGGTCTACCTCCAACTGGGACACATATTTTACCGCTTTCTCTTTCAACTCTTTCTCGGCGTTATCTATTAGCCCAAGGTCTGTGAGTGCTCCTGCGTCCCAGCCTGTAAGGATAAACTTGTCACCCACTTTAGGCGTGAGTATAGTGTCGGGCAGCCTGAGCCCATAGTCCTCATTTGCGACAATCTCCCAAACCTGCGCAGTGTTCTTGTTGCCATTAGCGTCCGTTGTCTCGCCAACATCAAAAAATTGCACCTCGAATATCTTTCCTGTAAGACTGCCTGTCTGAAATTGCATCTTCAAGGTTTCGCCTTCGAGGATATAGTCCTTGCTGAATTTGAGGTCGCTTGTGGTGAAGCGGTAAGCGTCCCATTCAACGGTGTACTCATTCCCGTCCTCGTCAGTTTCCTTATCCGTGTAGGTCTTCGTGTTGAGTGACGCTATCTTGCAGTCTGTGCGAGGGAAGACCTCATCAAAGACCTTTACGATTTCCACGTACTCCTCGGGCGCAAGCCCCTCCGCGCTGTCAATGTATCGCAGCGGCTCAGGAAGCATAAGGCGGTGCTCATATATAGCGTTAAGCACTGTGCCACTGTATCGGCTTGTGAAATACGAGACAGGCACTTTGCTTTCTATAATATTAGTTATCTCATAAGTATCGCCTTTTTCCGCCCTTAATCCATTCAGCAATGTCAGTCTCTTGGTTGATGCACTGAATATCGCTGCTGCTGAAATACCTTCGTTCACGCCTGTACGGAAATATATAGAGGCATTCGCAATATCACCCTTGACCGCGCTTTCGCGGAAATATTCAAGTTTCAGAGGTCTTGCCGTATCTGAGATTTCCGGGCCATTGACAGAGAAGACAGAGAAAATGAGGTCTTTTCTGTATCGGGGAGGTATGTTACGTGTAGAGCCAAGGGCATACAGGCGTGTGCCGTAAGTCGTGCGTGAGGCGGACGGTACGATTGTCTCGCAGTTCACACCTATCTCAAAGTCAATAATGTCCTCTGCCCGCCCTTCCTCGCACTTGCCAAAACAGATGACATTCTCACGCACCCACCATTCGCACTCCCATGCCTCTGCAAGCTGGTTAAGTGCATCAATCATAGTCGTGCTGTCGAAAGACAATAGCTTTGCCTCCTCAGTCTTTACGGTAGCGGTATCAATAGAGTAGGAGAAAGCCACCTGACTGTCGCCATACTTGTAGCCAAGTTCCTTAAGGTTGTCAACGAACAGGTCAAGGAATGTGCTCAGTTTTGCCGTGAGCGACCACGCGGCTTCCGCACCACCGAACTGCGGTGTGAACTTAAATATTTTATTCTTCCACTTGAAATAGTACGCGTCAAGGATGATTGTGTACTCATATCCGCCAATGCTTTTGTTATATGTGGGGAGGTTCTGGAGACTCGTTGTCTCGAATCTCCAGATGTCCTCACCGGCGCAATGACAACCGAGAGGGAAGAATACTGGCTCAGCGAGGTTTATCTTCACTGAGATATAATCTTCTTTCATCAGTTCCTTTTTGCGTACAGAACCTTTGTTGACAGGTGTTTGCAGAAGCAGGTCGCCTTGGGATGTGTATATGCGTATTTCTGTCATTGAAACAAAATTAGTGATTTTCCGACACTATTCTGAGAGGCAAAATAAAAAAATGCGGAGTTGTGTGTAACCCAACAAATTTGTTGCATCATATTCTGTTTGCAGGGTTTGGCTCTATGAATTTTAGTGCCATTTTGCAGAATGTTCTATTGATATTTTGCCCATACGACACGCCTTGTTGATATTTCAGATGATACACATCTTCACTATCTTGCGGTACTTTTATGGATATATCTCCTTTATAAAGCTCATTGAAAAAAGCATCCTTTTTTGTTCTGAAATCGTTTCTATTATCGCCTTGCAGTGTGACATTCAAAGTAATTGTCTTGCTTGCAATTTTCGGATTTGGATTAGATATGCGCACACCATTCTCGTTGCGACTTTCGTTAGTGATATATTCTTTCATGGACGCGGCGGAGTTTATGCTGTCCAAAAAATCCTTATCCATTCTCACGCCCCATGTAATGTAAGCGTCTTTACCATTTATCATTAAATCTGCCATAATTATAATCTTGATGTGTTACGTTTTACTTCTGCGATGTCTACCTGCATCTGCTGTATTGGCTTTATTATAGCCCCTGTATTCTCCGAAATCTGCTTAAGTTCAAGGTAAGAGTTTGCTATCATGTCTCGAATCTCCGAAGAAATGTCGCGTATTCCGTTGCCTGTAGCTATCACCGTATCCAGCCTTGCGCTCAGTAGGTCAAACTTGCCAGCCTGTGCAGTGAGTATGCCTAATTCCTGCTCCTGATAGACCTGCAAGGCCGTCAGCCGTCCGTTAGCCTCGTCCATCTGGTCTTGGCTCGCGCCCTCGAATGTGCGTGATGTGCCGCCCTGCTGCGACGATTCCTTGTTGGAGTCGTAGCCGGTTACCGCTGCAAGGCTGTCACGGAGTTTGATAGCCTCGTCCACATAACCCATATATTCGTCAGCAAGGGCGGTTCTCTCTTGTTCGGAAAGCTCGTTATCTTTCATCGCTTCGCCGAACTTCCCCCACCACTCCTTCAGTTTGTCACTGTACATCTCACCAATCTTGTTCGAGAGCATAGCCTTCATGAAATATTCGGATATGTCCTCCGCTGCATCCTTGGCCTCATATTTCATGTCCATGAGGTTTGATATAAAGCTGTCGTACATGGAATCGAACGAAATGCCAGTAAGACCTTCGTACAACTGATTGGTGAGTTCTTCCAATTTTCCTGCTTGGTTTATATAGTCATTCAATTTTGCAGATACACTATAACCGTAACCTCCCTTGCCAGTGTTCTGTATCTGCGCCCACATATCCACATTGCTGCGAAGCAATTTCATCTCCTCAGGACTAAGATTCCAGATGTCACCATTCCATGAACGCCCTATCTGACTGCTGAGTTTGTCTATTTGTGCTTGTGAGAAACCTCCCCAATAGTAGTTCCAACTATGGTGCGAGCTGTGATAGCCGGCTTGCGCTTGTGCCATAGCCTTGTAGTTGTCATTCGTCTCCTGTTGGTACTTGTATGCTTCCCTATACGCTTTGACGCTCTTAGTGCCTTTGCTTGCCTTGATTTCACCTGTCAGGTCTTCTATGGCAGTCTGTAGCATCGCATTCCTATCGGTCAGCCTGTCTATCGTCTCTTCAACTCTCTTCGCATTTCCTTCGATTCTGAAAAGGGAGTTGAAGCCGCCGAACGACAAAGTGTTAAGGATATTGCCTGCATGACTTAAAGCGTTCTGGATAGGCTTGACAATGATGCCACCGCTTAAGACATCATTCAGGATTCCTTCGACAACTCCAAACAAAGTGTCTTGGAGGGATACAAATATGCTCGAGAACCCCTCTTTCAGTATGTCAAGAATAGAAAGGACACCACTAATGATGCCGGTCGGGTCTATGTTGGCAATGGCATCACCTATCTTGTCGCCGATGGCCTGTCCAATGTCCTTTATCCCATCAAACGCCTGTGCAAGCGAACCGGATTTTAATTTGTTCAGTCCGTTTGAAAGTCCTTCCAGCGCACCTCTTGCCTTTGTGGAAGATGCTTTAAGTGTTTCTGCGCTCTCGGAAGCCTGGTTCCCCAATGTCCTTACGTTTTCAGATGCGCTGTCCAATGCTTCTTGTGCTTCATTGACAGCTTCTTGTGCAGTAACCACATCTCCACCATTCTCTTGCGATTTTTTAAGGTTCTCCTTCGCCTTGACCAATGCGTCCGTAGCTTCGATTTCGCGTTGTTGCGCCTTGTTATATGCGTTCAGGCGGCTGCGGTACTGTTCCAAATCCCTTGCAACATCCTTGAACATGTCTTTTCCAAGTATGCCGGACTGCTTTTCCAGTTTGGAAAGGATGTCATATATTTTCTGTTGGTCTTCAATGGAAGAGTTCTTGAACTCGTCGGACTTGGTGATTTCCTTCAAATTGTCAATAGTAGGCTGTATCTGCTCTTTGAGGATAAGCCCTAAGTCCCCGAACACGCTCTGCCAGTCTATGTTTTGCTGTGCCGCCTTTGCGTCGATTCCCAAAAGGGCAGAGTCACGCTGCTTCTCCAAAGACAGCCGTTCACCCTCGCTTTGGGCTTTGCGTATCTTTTCCGCATATTCCTCGGCAATGGCAAGTTTCTGTTGCTGGAACGTTCCGTACTCTTTGAGATAGTCGCGCATTTCTTCTATTTCCGAACGTGCTATATCACTCTCTGCTTTTTTTCGTTTCTCATCATAAAGTTCTTTAGCTTTATTAATCTCTTTCTGCTGTTTCTTAGTTAGCCCGTTCTCATTAAGTCCTTTCAAGCCAGCTTTCTTGTTCGTCTTTACAAGCTCTTTCTCCTGCTTCTCTATCGCATCGATACGCTCTTTGTATTCCTGCTCAATCTGTGCCAACTTCTTCTCCCTGCCATCCTCCATAAGGGCAATTTCGTCCTGTTGGTTCTTGCGTTGGAGGGCCAATGTCTTTTCAGCCGATTTCAGCTGTGCAGCAACACGCTTTTCTGCCGCTTGTTTACGTTTATTCGTAGCCGTTGCGTCTTGCTTATCGGTGGTAGGGGTTCCACCCAATTTAGAGAATGCTTCTTTTGTTGTCTTTAGCGTTTTTGTCGCATTTTCATAATCTTTTTTTGTGTATTTATTTTTATTTCTATTAATAATATTTACTTTCTTTTTTGCTTCCTTGTAAGCATTTTCGGCTGCGTTATAATCGTCTGCAAAAGTCTTTTCCTTTCCGCTTGCCTCCCATTTGCCTGTAAGAAAATTAAACGATTTTTGTAGTTTATCTGTATTTGCCTTTAGTGAAGACATTTGTAAATTCAACTTGATAGGTATGGTAAAGACATTAGATTTTATTGCTTGCGCTTTCCATGATTTCAGTTGCTCAAGCATATCCTCATATTCATGTAATGCTTTGCTCTTGTCTGCCGTAAACTGTATCGGGTTATTTTCCTGTTCTTTTTTTAGAGCATCTATTTTGTCTTGGATTTCGCTTATGATAGCATCTGTATCACGTGCAGATTTTCCCGAATCAAAAGGCACAGTAATGGGATTACCTTCAATTTCGTTTTTCATTGCCACGGCAAAATCAGATAGATAATCAAGTTTTGCCTTACTTTCCTCATAAGCAGTTTTAGAGAGTTCTACATCTATTTTTGTTGGAACTTCAAGTGCTTTTTTTGCATCTGCAATTTTTTGAAGTTCACCGTTAAGTAATGATATTTTACCTTCAGCAGCATCTATCCAATCATTAGCATTCATTGCCCAACTACCTTCTATCCCTGCATCTTTAAGTTGAGACATTAGTTTTTGGGCTAATACGATTTTTCCGTCTCTGCCTGTATTGTCTATCTTGTTTTTATACTCCAATATAATTTTTTGCAAATCTGCAATATTTGACTTTAATGTATTTATCTTGTCTTTGTCGGCAATTTCATTTACGGATTTAGTTATATCAGACATATCCACAGATGCCAATTTTTCCATGCTCTCATAAGCATCTGTTATGGTTGGTGCCAACATTTTCAATTCATCGTATGCAAGTTGTTTCTGTAATGATGTGGAAGTGGCACTACGTATAGTATTTACAAGTTTTTCTATCTTCTCTTGTCGTTGTTGCGCTTTTTGCGCCATACTTTCCAATGAATCATTAAAACTCTTTTGTGCGGCATCCGCAGCATCCGCAGCTGTTGCATATTTATAAATTCCGTAGGTCAATCCAACAACAGCAGCAGCAGCTATACCCCAAGGAGTTGCTAACATTGAAAGGTTTAAGGCTTTTATACTATTTTTTAATCCATTCATAGCAAGTTTTGTGAGTGTAATTCCTTGAATGTTGGCTAATCTGTTTATAGCTTGTATCTTTTCTACAGCTATATTAGCAATAACAGCAGCTTTGTATACGCCATAAGTAACAACAAGTCCCTCTATAATATTACCTATTGTCTGATAATTTTCTACAAGGGTGGTTGTTGCCTTTATACCTGTCATAATTATACCCTCGGAAGCCTGTCCCATTTCATTGAACGCCATGTCTATTGCATCCTGCATCATCGACAGCTGTCCCGTAATAGTCTTTGAGGCATTTTCTGACATATTGTAGAACTTTCCTCCTGCTGATGTAGCATCAATGAACGCCTGTTGCACCATTTCAGCTGAAATCGCTCCCTTTGACATCTCATCCTTAAGCTGCGATATGGATTTGCCTGTGGTTTCCGCAATCTGTTGCAAGGGGTTAAATCCTGCATTAATCATCTGATTAAGGTCTTGCCCCATCAGCTTGCCAGCAGCACTCATCTGACTGAAAGCAAGTGTCAGTGAATTGAATTTGCCTGTTTCTCCCATTGACACATCACCGATTGCTGCAAGAAACTTCGGAACTTTCTCTGCCTCAATATTAAAACCAAGCATCATCTGTGTCGCAGAGGTTACATCGGAGAACTCCAATGGTGATATTTTTGCATACTCACGCACCTTTGCCATAAGTTCATCTGCCTTTTCCTTGCTTCCCAACAAGGTCTGTATAGCAGTATCTGCCGCCTGAAACTCGCTGCGCACTTTTACCATTTGCCCAACAAATTCCTTTATGCCTACGCCAATACCAATAGTTCCCAAAGCGTTCTTGCTTATACCAATAAAAGCATCCTTAATATCATCTACGGATTGAGAAACATCTTTTGAGTCGCCTTTCATCAATGCATATTCGTCCCGCAGGGCTTTCACTGACAGCCTTGCCTTTGCCTGTTCCTGCGTGAGACCGAATAATGCCGCCTTTTCCTCATCAAGAGCTTTCTTAGCCGCTTTCCATTCATTCAACGCATCGTCATTGTTACCGTATCTGTTTTTTTTGACAGCATCCCGGTAAGCCTCACCAAGTCGTTTTACATCGGATTCAACATCCTTCACGACTGCCTTTTGAGCAATGATTTTTTCAGTAAATCCGTTTACAGCTTGCGAAGCATCAAAGATTTTCCTTTTGAAATCGCTTTCCATAGCTGCTCCGGCTTTAGCTGCCTCCGTCACCAACTCATCCATCCGTTGTGTGGATATGGAAAGCTGTGTGTTAAGGGCATTAAAAGCGGTCGGAGTGCGTGTAGCATCCATACTCTTCAACTCTCTTTTTAATTTATCTATTTCATTGCGGAGCTTTATTACTTCCTCATAATCCGCTTGTATCCTGAAAACAAGTTTTGCCATGTCAGATTATTTTAATGGGTTTTTGCCTTTTAGCTTGAAATACTCATCATCCGACAACTCTTCCATAACTTCACCAATAACAGTATGGAGCTTGTCCTTTTGCATGATAACCAAATTTCTGTACGGTATCTTGTACACCACTTCATTATACGACAGATGCAGATTTTCCATGAACGATGCAATCTGTCCTAACAGACAGTTGTTTCCTACTGCCGTTGCTTTGCTGTCAGATTCGCTACGTTCTTCGCTAAAACTGACAGCTTGTGAAAATTTGCTGTTGAAATCATAGACATCCCTACCGCCAACGCCTCAACAACCTCGTTAAATGTGCCTTTCTCCAGCTCATCGGAGAGACTTTCGTCACCTGTTATAAGCCACGACAGAGCCAAAGAAGCCTGCTTTATATCTTTTAATGAGCGAAGCATATCCATAACAGTATCCACTACCTTCAAGTCGCTCAGATAATATCCCATGCCAGCTATCTTGTGAATTGTAGGAGGATTAATTACATACGCCTTACCGTTCACCACTACTGTCTCAAAATCTTTCCCCAATATTGAGGAACTAACTATTTTAACTGCATCCATAACCTAAAAAAGCGGTGAACAATTACGCCCACCGCCCATCCTGAAAACATCTCTTAACCTATAAAACTTATATAAACTTATGCGTCAAGTTGTACTTTCGCCGCTTCAAACCACTTTTCAGAAGCAAGCCCTTCGACTCCTGTTTCCAGCGGAACAGCCGAAATGCCCAAACCAATATTCTTCTCTACAAAGCTACCTTTGCCGACAATATTAGCTTTAGGCATGAAGATGAAGTTTCCGGTCTTCGTCATGGCTACGATGCTCTTTTCTACAAGAGCCGTCATGCCTGTACGTTCCCAGCCGTCATCCGTAGCTTTGCCACCCTGCAAAGCAGCCTTATCCTCGAATGAATACTCTCCAAGAGTAAATGATACGGTAGGAATAGCCGCCTGCGTAACATCACGATAATACGGTTGTCCCGTCAGTTCATTAATATAGTCAGTCACAGACGAGTCACTTTCTTCATACCCCCAAGTATCCTGATGCACGTTTTTCACTTCGGTCATTGTAGCAATCTGAGCTTTCAACTCTGCTGCTGTATAACCCGTTTCAGGATTGGTAACGGTTTTCACTACATCACCATACCACACCCTTTTCAATCCGATAAATGGTTTTGTTGCCATATTTCTTTTAATTTACATTTAACACTTCAAATAAAATTCTCACATTCACATAGTGACACTTCAAAGCTGTATCCGCTTCCGTACCGATTGATTCAACATAATAATGATAGGTGGTGCCATCATAGGAACTCACAACATCATCAAACAGCTCGCGAGCCTGTCTTTCAAGTTTATTCAGGCGAATAGAATTAGATTCGTTCTCGTTCAAGTCAGGAACACACAGGTTTATTTCTGCAAAAGACTTCCTCCAATAAGTGCCCGACTGTTGCTGCTTTGTGTGGATTACAATTCTCTCAGTTTTCAATTCGCCCGTCAGGGTTTCCCCTGCTGGTACTATATCTATCTTGAAAGCCTTGCAATCACGATAGAGAATGTTTCCTATGTCGGTAGTTACTATCATTGTACAATCTCCCAATCGTCCGCAAACACATCACTAATAGACGGAACCCATGAATCTGCACGTCCAGTATTCTCGTTGTAGATAAGACACTGACTTGTGTAGTCAATAAAACCCTTACCTTTCATAATACGGTCTTTTGCTGATTGCGGAAGTGACTGCATCTTAGGAATGATGTCACTTTCGATATGGGCTGGTACTTGCTTGAATACCATCAAATCTTTGCCATTCCAACTACTTCTATGAATTGGATAACCTGCTTTGAGAGCCATAATAGCCATGCCAAAATTCATCTTTCGTACTTTTGCACCATCAGAACCTTGCATACGCTGTATGCGAGTATCAAGAAGCCGTATATAGTCGAACATAGTACAACACTGCATTTCCAGTAAACACTTGTTGTACATGTCATTAACGACTTCATCCATTTTTCCTGAATCTATGAAAGCGGCTAACTTTACATATCTTCCATTGACTTCTTCGGCTTCTATCTGCAAACGGTCAAGGAAAGTGTCAGCACACTTATATGCTTCCTCAAACGGTTCGGCAGGCGACCAACTTTCGTAACCATCCTTGTACTTCACAAGGTAGCCAGCTTTATCTTTTTCGGCTTCCGTGACCACTCTGCCAGCTTGCAGTAATCCTTTCTCATACGCTTCACCCATTGTCATAGGTTCGGCTTCAATCTGTTTTGTTCCAATGTACTTTTTCATTTCTCAAATTCTTCTTTTAATCGTTTCTCCGCATATAGAGCGGCACCACTCAAAACCTCAAACCCTTTGGATTCCACGAATGAAGCGTATTCTGCTTCGTTTTTCAGTGTCAAACCGTCTTTATCGACATCGTAATCATTGGACGTTCTCAAAGTGAGCGTATGGTCTTGATAATTACCGTGTTCCTCTGCGTACTTAACGGCTTCATCGCCCACATCAATCATCTTCTTCTCAACTTCCCATTCCCCTTCATCGAAAAAGGAGTCGACATCTGAGAAATCGAAATCTACATCCATAATTCCGAGTAGTTAAAGTAGTTTGTACTCTTTACCGTGTAGACTTCGCCTTGACCTCTTATATTCTCGCCATCCATGCAACGGACTTCATCCCCTGCCTTGATAGTGATTCTCTTCTCGCACACTACATGATAGTTAGGACGATATACAGAGCCGTTGTCAGACTTGAACTCCTTGGTGGTGTTGTCATCACAGCGGCACTTGCATACATCCTTCCAGCTTTCGCCTCCAGTCCCAGAAATGGGTCTGCCGAACTCATCCTTTTCCATTGGGGCAACAACCTTTACCTGCAATATGTGGGGAGAGTAGTACATTACCAGCAATCAGATTTATCTTTTATCATACTTATGCCAAGCAAGTCCGTGACATCAGATTTTGGGGTAATACTGTACTTGCGGCAAAGCCACAGATAATATTTACCCAAACTGTCAAAGTCAAAGGATATGGAAAAGCCACTTTCATTTACGGACTTCACCTTTGGAGCTAACACCATTTCCTCAATGAATAAAGTCATGGACTTACCCACCGAAACGGCTGTATCCTCCGAATACTCATCATCAGCCGAGAAACCACTGGATATACACATATCAAGAAGCTGCGCCTCTGATATTGAACCAAAGGCACTCAACTTCTGTGATATGTATTGTCCTATTGTCATTCCTCAACGTTTTTGCGTTTCTATCGTGAAGTTGTGTCCTCGTCTTTTCGGGATGCGCCTTCCTTTGCCACAAGCCCCAACGAAATCAAGGTCTTGGCACGCTCATCATCAAAGTCACAGACAGTTCCGACAGGATAGACCTTTGAGAATCTATCCTTGTCGTGGAACTCTTTTATAACCTTTACCTTCATCATGCCTGAACCTTTGTGGAATCCAATGTGTAAATTTGGTCTACATTGTTCACGATAGGAACAGCCATTGCCTGTGAGGATGTGTATTCACGGAATGGGTCTGTCTCACGGTACTGTGAAGTAAGAATATACTCGTCAACTCCAGCAATATTCTGGCCGTTCATTACAGTAGCCGTATCGTTACCTACGGTGGTATAAGCAACACCAGATACGGGACGTGAAGCCTCTACGCAATCAGTCCAAACCAAGTCGCCGAGGTTCTCATTGCATGTGAACAAAACCATACCCTGCTGCCAAGGAGAGTGATTTTTCTTCTTGCCGTTAAGCTCAGTCTTAATCTGACGTGCGACGCGGTGGAGTGTTACACCAGACCATTTGCGGCTAACAACATCCTTTGCCTGATCGAAACCGAGAATTGGGATTTTATCTCCAACAAATCCCTGACCAAACGCATACTGCTCACGTACTTGTTTATTTTTATAGAAATTATTTAGTGCTACATCATCCATCCAAACGTCAGTGATAACGTTCTGGTCGCTCACTGACTTGTCAACGACTTTCTGAATATCGTCGATAGGAGTTGATGTCTCTGAGTTTGACCACAATTTCTTTACACCAAACTTGTTAGCGTCAAGATAACCGACATCTATACGGACACCTGTGCCATTGTTATGTTCCGAAAGACCGATACCAGTTGACAGCTCCGAAAGGAATATGCCCTCCAAACGCTCCCAAACACCTTCAATACAACGTGGAAGGTCTTGGAAGATAACCTGAATAATCTGTGAAATGGGGCGGTTCTGAGCAATCATGGTATCGACCTTCTTGATTTCCTTTTCGCCAAGCCACAGCTTCATACCAACTTTTGGTATCTCGCCCTGTGCCTGTTCCAAAGAGTCACGAGACTTCAATGGCAGTTCAGAATCAAGTGATACAACATCGGCAGCGACACGTGTGTATGTTCCAATAAGGCTTGCCCAACGACCATCCTGTGAATAGACAGGTGTAAGACGTTCCTTGAACAAATACGACAATGTGTTTGTGTGCTTCTCGTTGAGTGTTGTTACAACGGAAGTGATGAGAGAAGGGAGATACTTCTCAATAATCTCATAATAAGTTGACCTTTCCATGTGTTATGCCTCTTCATCTTTAATGAAACAAATAAGAGGACAAGCCTCCTTGAATGTTGCAAGGATGGTGTCCATTGGGTACGGAAGAGCCTCGCTGTTCACCTCGCCATTAAACATGACAGATACGGCAGGGTCTTTTGTAAGCGTAGAACCCCTAACTACACCAGCGTATGAAAATCCAGCAGGCAATGTGGCATATTCGTAAACGGTGTTACCGTTCTCATCCTTTTCCTCATTCTCACCGTTCATCTTTGCTTTCAATGGCATAGGCTTGTAAACTCCGTCTTTGGTGATAACAACTGAACCAGCCTTTATCACCTTTGCAGGGTAGTCCGACACATCAAGCGTGCGGCCTCCCTTAATGCCAGATATGTATTTCTGAATGACAATAGCATCGTCACCGAATACAATCTGCTCCTTCTTTGGACTCAAATCATTTTTCATCCTAAATACAATCTTTTTACGTTAATATTATTTTACCAACGCTTTGGCAATGGCATCAACATCCTTCTGACTTGGAGCATTGTCCGACAGCGGATAATTACCTTGATTTGCAGGAAGATTTGACGCCTTTGTGTTTTTAGCCACCGTGGCAAGGTATTCCGTTATTTTGCTCTCGTCTGCATCATCAGAGATTGCAAAACCTTCATCAATACGGTATTGCGGAATACCAAACTCTTTGGCTTTGGAAACAATCAGATTTTTACGTTCGGAAGCGGCTTTTTCGGCTTTAAACTTATTGTTTTCCGTTTGGATTGCATCATAACCCTCTTTCATCGTCTCCATGGATTTCAAGAGTTCTTTGATGGTGTCCTCGTTCTGTTTTTTCTCCGCTTTGTACCAATCTGGCATTTCCTTTTCTTTTTCTTGTCGTTTCCGCTCTTCTTCCTCCTTTTCCTTTTTAGCGTCCTCAAACTCTCTCTGTGCAGTTTCTTTCGCTTTTTTTGCAGCAGATGTTGCACGAGTGTCTGTGTTTGTCTGCACTTTCTCAAGGAATGGTTTCTGTGCGTTAATGACATTATCAATGTTTTCGTCAGTAACAAGCCCAAGAGCGGCAAGGCTCTCTGCATGTGCCTGTAAAACATCGTCACCTAACCCAAGATGTGAATATGCTTGTTTTAGTTTTTGGAAGATTTTTTCTTTCATGCTTTGTGTACGTTAGTATTATTTACACAACAAAATTACGCATAAAAGAAGAACAAAAAAAGGTGCATAAAAAACTAAATGTTGAGTTAGTCCTTAACTCAACATTTAGTTTTACAAGAAGCGCAAATTTGAATAAAAACAACCGTCAAAGTAGAGAAAAACGCCGAATAACCGTACATCAGAACCCTGCATGAAAGCAAATTTCGAAAAACCCATTATCTGCTTTACAGTGTCTGACATTTCTTTGGAATGCAGTCCATATTTTTTGACAATTGGCTGTAAAAACCACCTGAAAGCACACTCTGAATCTGTTCTGTCTTTGTTGGGGCGTATGCCATTCAGAACGCCGTTGTGCATAAAGAATGTGTCTGTTTCTGCATCATAGAACGGGTGACAGTTTGACCGCTTAACACTGCCATGGGTTGCAAATCTAAAATGGATCAGAATCGACTCACTCTCACTACATACTTTCAGATGCTTTTTGAATGAATTGTAAGATAAGCCTTTGTAGAATATGTTTGGCGACACCAAACCGCATCCGTGAGGGTTTCTTTGATATGCTGTATCTAATATATCTGAATTGGGCAGCTTTACGCCGGCTGGCTTATAGATGATAACACACATATAATCTTAATATTTATAGAGAAGCTCAATTAAGAGCCTCTCTGCGGTTAATGAAATATTGTTTTTCTGTCTTTGTCAAAAAAGGTATCTCTTCGATAGATGTGCACTCTTGAATTTCTTTATCAAAAGAAAACTGAATTAATTTGCGAAGAAAGTTTATCCAATTTTTTATCTTTGTGTAATCCGTTGTACCTGAATGCTGGCGAAATTCAATAGTTTTATGTCTAAGATAGCTCTCTGCATTCACCTTGCGGTAACGTGTGCCATTTTCATCGATTATGTCTGACTTTGTATTGCAAGAGTCATAATCCAAGCCTCGCATGGATGTGCAATATTGATTGTTGCACCCTCTGCGTGATTGTGGCATGAACGAATCAATGACACTTTCTAATTTCTGATAGTTCTTGAAAATCTGAACAAAGTGTGCATCGCTTATTTTCGATGCGTCAAAATGAACGTGAAGGCCAGTTGAATGGTTTACCCTCGCGTCTATGACATTCAGAGAATCACAAACCATTTTCAGGCTGTCTAAACCTTTTTTGCCTTTGAGGATAGGACTTACCACCTCTTGACCGTTCGCACCCCTTATAGAAGAATCTGAAACTATTTTATAATAATGTTTGTTGTCTGTATGATTGTAGCCCTCAGATTGGATAGAAATGTTTCTTTGCTGCACTTCTCTGATAAGAGCATCACGCACAACGTTGTATGCTTCAAGTTCAACGCCAAAAGTCAATGTGCTGGCGTTGAACTTTGCAGTCTTGCTAACCTTTGCAGTCTTGCTAACCTTTGCAGCCCCCAACAACACCTGTACTTCGTAAGGTGTAAGACCTAACTTTATAAGCGAGACTTGCTTGTTTTGCTTAGAACCTTTACCTTTGACGATTTCGTTCACTTGTTCATTCAATGTTTTCATGTCTTTATGTTTTTTTTGTTGTTATTTTATAAGTGCAAAGTTATATATTATTTTCTATACAACAAAATAAAAATATAGAATATGTACTATATTTTAATATTAATTAACAAGTATAGTTTATTTCCTAACATTTGGACGCAAAAAATATATTGTTTTCTAATTTTATTATGCTTTTTCTTTGATATATCAATAATATATCGTATCTTTGCAAACAAAAAAAATATAAAATATATTATATAATTATGTCTATAAAAAAAGTAATAAAGCAGCACGGCTGGACGCTTGAGCGTTTAGCGAAAGAAATGAATGGTGGTGCAGGTATCACTCAGCCATCAATGTCAAGTCTCGTAAATGGTAATCCTTCGCTTGACAAACTGCGGGAAATAGCCTCTATAATAGGTATATCTGTATCAGAGTTGCTAAGCGATGATGATAGTAATATATATACAGTATGTCCTCATTGTGGCAAACCAATTGCCGTAATTGTGAAATAATATTAAATTATACATTATTTTCTATGATTTATTTTGTAATTTAGATTTTATTTTATAACTTTGCACTCGAAAAATTAAAAACATTATGAAAAAGAAACAAGAAACAGCATTGTACATTTCTGATAACATAGAGTACATGCGTGAGAACGAAGGCATGACTGTCGCAGAATACATTCTTATGAATGATGAAGGGATGGGGATTTTTGATAATTGGGACGAGGAGGAGGAAGGCATGACCGCCTCAGAGTACAAACAGTGGGTCAATGACACCTACGGTGACTTGTCCTGTCAGGATGAGGATTTAGACGAAAGATTGTCTATAATAAAATACAACGAGACAGGTTTGCATTAATACAATTGATAAAAAACAATAAATTAAAAATTGGGGGCAACAGTATAACTTCTGCAACAAGAAAAATGACACCAAGTAAGTACGCAACGACATGGGTAGAGATTCAGGCTGAGAAGGTGTTGAAGTAAACAATCTGCGACATCTATGCCCTGTGTATTTGTGATGTTCACACCTACGGAGGGTTTCTTTATACAAGTTTATCTTAAGTGCGAAAAATATATAAAAATAGAGGAAATTAGAGGAAATTAAGGGAAAATTTCCTCTAATTCGATTTCTTTTATTATCTTTGCAGCGGAAATCTGTGTCTCTGTAATTATAGTAAACTTGATTGCGTCGTTTTGCATAATATTCAAACAACCCGAAAAGCACGCAACCACTATGGTATGCGGACAAATTCGATGAATTACTGAACGTATTGAATATTAGATGTGACTAAGATTATGGCTGACATTATTAAAGCCGAACAGCCCTTAGTAGAATGCAAGGCAAGTGATGTTGCATATTTTCTTGAAACAATCAAGAACAAGAAGAATGTCACAGTGAATATCTATATCCAATCTATCGGAAACATTACGAACAGTGTAGTCAGCGATGTGAATAAGTTAGTATAAGAGCATAAACAATATGAGGTTGTGCCAGCATTTCGACACAACCTCATAAATCAAGAGTACTTGCATTCCATGTACCGGAATATCTTTGTCCCCGAACCTTTCTCGCCCCAATCCTCATCGGCGAACCAGAAGGCGTATGCAGCACAAAGAATCTTCTCATCGTCAAGCACCTTACACAAGTCGCTCCACGCGGCGTTGTAAGCCACGAACTTGTCCCATCTTGTCACGCCGTTCGGGAAAGTCTTCCCCTTCGTGGCTTCCTCTATCTCCTCAACAGTCCAATGCGCCCCCGTGTGCTTCTTGCCCTCCTTGTCAGTCCATTCCAGCTTGGATACATCATGTGTTGCCCAACGTTCATTATAATGACATCCTGACATTATTCCGTACTGCTCCCTCATGAACCGCCAGAACATCTGCGGGTGCTCGTCTTTCAACTCCTCCAACATGTCGGATATACTCTCTACCGAGTGCCACATGGATTTCTCGTTCCACACGCCGTTCTTTTCGGCCTCCTTTACCAATTCTATGTATTTCATGATTATTCCTCTGTAATGATTTTCTTCAATTCAAGAATGTCCGCATCCGTTATCTTTATCGCTCCTGTATTCCCGAAAAGCAGGTTAACAACAGGATTGTCAGGCAGACGGAAACGGATTATCCCCTTGCCGAATGAGCCTTGAATGAACCCCTTGCCGAAAGGAACCTCGTCCATTTCTCTGAACATCTGCATCATATCCTCAAAAAGCAAGTCCGCATCCACGTTCCCATTCTCGTCACAAATGAAAAGAGAGGCGTTGTCAATCATGCTGTCAAGTTTCCCGCGCTCACGAAGTATATAGTTCCTCGCTCCACGTTTAAGATACACGGACGCGACTTTCAGGTGCGGGTTGTCGCGGCTCAATATCGAACCGTGGCGCGAAGGTACGGAATATATGATTAATCAAGAAGCGGTAGTTTCTTCAATACAAGAAATTGTTGCATGAAAAACGAATACCAATATTCACATTTTTCTTGTGTGATTTAAAATGTATGCAATTGCTCTTGTACATAGTCCAGTGCGAGCTCTTATTTTCTCATAAATATACGATTTGGCGACAACAGCTGCCAAGTCTCCCAACTCTTCTATCACATCTTTGTACACATCATGAACATGATTATCCCTGATTATCGTGCTTTCAAGCCTATTTTTCATTGTTTGTCTTGCCATTTCAATAATTTTTTTATACCTTTGCAGATGCCAAATTCAACATAATTCCAAATGCACTCATTGAGTTGAATTTGGCGATTGGACTTGGCATCGGGGCATTTTACCCCCCCCTTATTATATTATTCTGATGATTTACTTAATTCATTAGATTTTATCCTGTTCACTTCATCTGATGGAGCATCAGTAAGAGCAAGCATCTGAACTGCTAAATCCAACGAAATCAATCCGTCATTATACAGTTTGCCGATAGATGCCCATGTGTTCTCCTTGTCGCTTGTAAACGGTTCACCAAATTCAAAGGATATTTTCAATTTCTCCAATTCGGAAGCCTTTTCTGGATACTTGTATTTCAATATCGCTATAATAACATTTTTTTCTCTATCCACAAGTTCTTCATATATGTCTTTCAAATTAGCACGCTTGATGTAACCTAACACCATTGCGTTCTTTATAGCTGCACCTGTCAGCGTTCCCATTCCTTTGAGCTTGTCAAAGGAAAAGTCAGGAGTGAATGTATCAAAAAGGATACTGTCATGCAGGTCTTTTTTCTCCGCATCTCTCGTCTCTGACGATGTAGGAGGATTTATGTACTCAAACTTAGAGTTTGTTCCTGTAAGCTGTATTAATTTACCGGGTTTGGTTGGGTCAACCATACTGTCTATAACATCAGCTGTGGCGGCCGCTATTGGGTCAGCAAAGTAATTATTCACATCACCAACCTTAGAATCAAGCATTTCCTCTCTTGCAATACGTGGCTGTGCTCCGTCCCATGCCTTATTTTGGTGAGCGTATATGATGTTTATCTTTCCTGTTGGGTTCTTGTAGCTTTCCACACTCCAACCAATATTTCCTTTCTTGCAGAAGAAAATCATCTCGGCAGTTTGTATATCCCAATGTTGTACAGTCTTTCCGTTTTCTTTCAATTGATAACCATACGCAAAGGCTGTCAGGTTTCCGTATTGGTCAAACATTGGTCTCAGTTGGTACCCTAATGAGCGTGCAAGGATGACACATTTCACCATTATTCCATTAGTACGCTCGTCACGATATATATGATACAATTTTGCAGCTTCCGTCTCTGCACCTGCAAGACGCTTGAACTTTCTCATATTCACATCAAAACGCAATTCTTTCAGTTCGTTAATGAACAATTCATACGCATCATCAAAGCCATCCTCCTTTTTCCACTCTATAGGATTTGCAAGTAGGAAGAACAATTCCACTTCATTGATATATACTTGCCTGCGCCTTGGTAGTTTCTCGGTGAAATACGGAGCTTCGCCTTTACGATATTTGTTCGGGCGTTTCATCACTTCGTGCATTTGAGGGTTGTACTCCTCAATAGCCTTGTTTACCTCAATATCGTTGTTCTGCATCAAACCTATTGCAGTGGTGATGTCTCCATTTTGAATAAGTTGATACAATGTCCTTTCCACTCCCATTGAATTTAATGCAAGATTGCGGAAATAGGTCATTATCTGCTGAAAATAGTCTTTCATACTATTATCCTGATTAAAATATTCCTAAATCTGATTTGTTCACATTCTTCGGTTTTACGATTTGCCCGAGGATTTTGCCATTTACATAATACCGGATAGCATCCGCTGCGTGGTTGTCGTGGTCTTCTGGCTCGTTAATATAATTACCATCCTTATCTTTCGCCCATACATATTTTCGAAATTCCCTCTGTATATTATACGAGCGTCTTGTCACAAATATGTTATCAAAATCCTTTATCCTTTCTATTCCTGCAATGATGCTTCCGGCAGGCTTCGCCACAGGATAGATTATCACACCTTTATTGGCGATTTCCTGTATCAAGCGAGGATCGGCACTATCTGCATACACCATCAAACCCTCATTATGTAATCCCATTGAAAGTTTAGATGTCCCCATTCCCTGCTCATAGAAAACCTCATCAACATATAGGTCGTTGTCAACAATACCACATTTGACACAAGCGGAAGGGTCGTTTGAAAAACCGAAATCCAGCCCAAGGGCAACTTTCTTTGTGTGTTTGGGGAATTTTTCAACGATTCCCCATTTCTTAAACACTGCACCCTCCGCCACATCCGCCCACCTCCCCATAACCGTATGAGCGTACTTTTCGGGATTGTTCTCTTTCATGTCCTGCACCTCTTTGAGAAACTCTGGCGAAAGGTTATCAATGTTGTCAAAGTAAGTAGTATGGATGTGCAGCACATTGGGATGCATAGATATTTGTACCCGTACTCCATCAATATCCACCAATTTATGGGTTTTCTCAATGTATTTCTTGTAGATGAAGTGATTGGAATCACAAGGATTCATTATGATGATAATCCGATTCTGAATACCCTTCTTACGGATGGAGAGCATAATCTTGTCAAACTCGTTCTCACTGGTCCACTCTTCCGCTTCATCACAGACAAAAGTAGTTATACCCTGAATAGATTTCAGTTTTGCCGTCTGATTCCCTGAAGATGTTTTGATGCCACGGAACATGATACGGCTCTTAGTCATTCTGTTGACTATATCCGTCTTGGTGGTCTTGAAATACTTCGTTGTTCCGTCAAGGTCTATCTTCTCCATCATTTCGGGGATGATAGACATACCAGCGGAAACCATCGTGTAACGAGTATAAAGAATCTGATGAACAGTCTTCTCGGCAGGAGTCATTTCAAAAGTCAGACGCTCGATGAAGGTGGAAGCGTTGAAAGACTTACCCGACCCACGTCCCCCTGTGATAAGGATAATGAATTTCTCAGTATCGGTGTATAACGGATGATATATTTCTTGAGGTACTATCATTTCAGCTTGTCTTTAATCCAAGAATCAATGTTGATGCCGTGCTCTATGTCTGTTGGAATATCAGCGTCTTCATCTTGTTTGCGCTCAATCTTTCTCCAATCTTCATCATGGTGGTACAGCCAAACGGACATTGCTTGCAAATTAGGAGCCAGCTCACTTTCGCTGACTTGCAATTCTTCTTCACCAGTCAGATTACCTTCCATGTCTTTCAGCTTCCTAACTACAGTACTTTTTGTCTTGATACCACCAAGAGCCATAGCAAGGAACTTAGCCCGTACCGTGGCATTGATTGTCGCACGCCCACGCGCTAAGACTTCGGATATTTCGGAGTACTCACTTTTCTTTTCGCAGAAAGTTTGTGGTAAAATCCCTATGGCGTAAGCTATTTCCTTATCAGTGAATCCCTTTTTGGCATACGACTCCACGAGAGAAAGAAAGTCCTCGCTTGTATAGTCAAACTTAGGCTTTCTTCCTCCTTTACCTTTCTTTTTTTGAGATTCACTATTGTTCATATCAATTATCCGTTTACTAATCCCATATATTGGGCTCTTGAAAATTTAACCTGCCTTGCGCGTCCCTCTATCGCCATTGCATCATTTCTCCAGCCTTGTTGCATTAACGACCTTGCTTGTTGCATTGCTTTCGTTATTGATGGCTGTTTTTGTATATTACCTTGATACCTACTAAATATTTGAGCATTTCTAACCGCTTGTTTACTTCCAAAGCCATATCTTCTTTTTTGTTTCGCTTTGGATGCGATTATACTGATTGTTCAAATCATCAAAACTTTTTTTCTTCTGACTCAACTGTCCTCCTAAATTTTAAAGATGTTAATCAATTCTTTCTACTTGTTCATCAAACACCTCTCCCTTTATGAACTTCATCTCAGGAGAATACCCGAACCGTTCACAGAAAGCAGCTTTAGCCTCGTAGGTATCAAAGGACAATATCACGTAGGCATCCATGTTCTCGGCTTGCTTCTGTGCTTTCTCCTTTACCTGCTGCTTGACTTCCTTCATGTGGGCAACCTTCTCGGCACGTTCCAACTGCTTGGCGGCTTTCTCTGCTTCTTTCTGCTCTGTAACTGGTGCCATCATGTCAGACAGAGCGTCTGCAATGGAGTTTTCTTCCTCGGTCTGTAAAAGGTAGTCAACACCAATCATGTTCAAGTCCGCATCGGTCAACCCTGCATCTTTCCAGTCAATATCGGGAACGATACGGGCAAGAGCGTCAAAATCCCAATTTCCACCAACATTCGGGTTATTAAGAGTGATGTTTAGCTGCTTCTCGGTTTTCTCATCAACATTGATAAGTTCCACCCGAAGCGTATAATCGTTTTCATGCGTGGACTTGTCGTATTTGTTCAGCTCATCGAGAACGGCAACCTTTTGGTGTCCTCCGACAATGGTGTAATCAGTAGCTTGATTTACAACAATACCGCCGACCACACCATACAATTTGATAGAACGCTTCAAAGCCTTCTTCCCTTCATCCGAAATCGTTCTCGGATTATAGGAAGCTGGCTTTATCTGCGAGCGTTTCAACTCGATTGATTTACTATTGAAATACTTGTTATCCATTACTTAATGCAAATCTTCCTGTGCCTACCTTACGTGTTCTATCACGCAAATTCCCATTTCTATCTCTTTGCTCCTAATAATCCCATGCCTCTTACACGGCGAGCGGATTGTGTCGCACGTGATATTCTTGCAGCTCTATTATTACCATCTGCATACCTCTGCGCTCCTTGAAACTGAGACCTTAATCTTGCAGCTTGCGCATTAATATCATTCAAACTTTTTCTTCTAACTCGGCAATCCTCCTATTATTTTTGTTTATTATAATGTTCCCAAAGCACTCTTTCTGCCATTGGGAAAACTTTGTAAATTCTCTGTAAGTCTTGTGGGTAATTCTTCTCCATCCAAAGCATACAATCAAGGTTAAAACCTACACCCGAACTGGCTTTAAGCGAATACCTAATAGGTTCGGGTAGATTGTGCTGCCTCATATAAGCAAGAATATCCTTTTGTGTCCAATCAGCTAAAGGATAAACCATACCGTTATTCTCGTAACCGTTTACCTCGTACCCTTTCAGCATAAGCCTGCGGTTCATACCGTCTGCCTTCTTCATTCCCAAGAAGGTGTAATAGACACAATGAGTAAGCTGCATAGCCTTGACTACATCAACAAGTTTCAATAACTTTACATCGGGGTTGGGCACGCAATACATGCCACCACGAAGAATATAAGTAAGATTCCAGTGCGGCACTTGAACAAAATCTATCTTTGGATATTTATATTTAGTCCAGTTTATCCAACGATTTATATGTTCCAAGTCCTTCACAAAATACATAAACACACAAACAATTCGGTCAAACTTTGGATAGATTAAATCAAGCAGAACAAGCGAATCTTTACCAAGTGATAAAAACAGCAAAGCCTCATTCGATTTTACCCGAATGAGGTCTATATACTGGTTAGCTTGTTCTACTTTGTTCATAGCTAACCACTACTTAAACCAAATGAAGTACGAAGGTCACCATAACGCTGCCTCCTGCTTCCCAACTGAGATGAGCCTGCAACGGCTCTTCCTGTGCTACGTTCTCGTCTGGTGATAAGTCTTCCACCAATGCCTGCGCCGTTCATGTTCTGGCGAGGTCCTGCTACTCTGTTAATTCTTCTTGCGACTCTGCTTTCTAATTTTAAAAGTTGAACAATTAGTCTATATGTTTCTCTAATATCTTGCCCAAAGTATAATCCATTTGTGCGGCAAGATATTCTTCGCCTTGATGTTCGTAAACAATATCATTACCGTTTTCATCTGTGAGAATTACTGCTTCTGCGTTCTTTACCTCTACAATGATATATGGACGCTTGCCAGAATACGCACCAGCCAGAAACTTAATAGCATCATACTTGATAGGTTTCAACTCTATATCACCGTCTTCCGGCAGTTCTTCATCTGCCTTGTATTCTTTACTGCCACAAAGGTACTTGATGTATTTCTTTGCGTTTGTCGGACGAATCTCACGATACTCATGGTCTTTCTTCCCTGCAAGTATCTCGTCAAAACACTTCTGCTTGATTGATAATGTCAATATGTTCATAATTTTTCTTCTTATATTTGTTGCGGAAGCAGGAATCGAACCTGCGACCATCACCAAGTCAAAGTGATAAGCTACCACTGCTACATTCCGCGATATTGTTACAACAAAGTTACTGTAAAACTTGCATTTTAGCAATACTTGCAAATAGGAAAATGTAGAGTTACGGCTAACTCTACATTTTCCTATTTGTTATTCAATTTTTTCATCTCCTTCACAATGGTTTTAGCCAAGATTTTAGCATAGGTACTTTCTGTCTGCCTTATACTCGCGTGACCAAGAAACTTTGAGACAACCTCCATGGATACTCCGTTATTCAATGCCCAATATCCTGCACCTCGCCTTAGCCAATGCGATGAAATGTTGTCTGCACACTCCAGCCCTGCATGTCCAGCAACAACTTTCAGGCGCATATTATACTGCTGCATACTCATTCGTGGGAGTTTACAGCAGTATTTCTTCAATATATCCAGAACTGGTGCGAACAATACTATGTAGTATGTCTCTCCTGTCTTTTGTCTCTCGTCCAGAATAACCTTTTGACCGTCTACCTCTGTAACCTTTGAGAAATCGAAACTCATAAGGTCGGAACAAGCAAGCCCTGTGTAAAACTCTACTATTGCGAGGTCACGGACTTTCTCCAACGCTTTCGGTAGGCTGCAATGCGCAATTTTGTCTATATCACTCTTTGTGATAAAACGCCCATCTTTTGGTTTTCCTCTTTCTATCTTCACCTTTGAGTATGGCGATGTGGTTATCTTATCGAACCTCATTGCCTCGTTGATGTATGTTTTGAGGGTTTTGTGTCTGCCATGGATGGTTGTTTGCGACAATCCTTGCTTATGCAGCCAGTCGTCAAACATTTTTATGTTTTCAACTGTTATATCTGAGAAATATCTTATTTTCCCGAAATTACGCAATATACTTAATGTTGACAACTGCGCTTTTTTAGAGCTTTGGCGGAGGTCTCCACGTCCCTCAATACGCTTCTGCATAAATTCAAGGAAATCCGTCTCTTTGGTGGTTTCAAGAAACTTGCGCAATTCATCAAATGAAAAATCCGTGCTCTCTATAATACATTGCGCCTTGTATGCTTCTATTTTTCCAATGAAGGCTCTGATTGTCTGATTCATCTGTATAGATTCCAAGGAGTTTTTTACCTCCATGCGATTCCTGTCCCACTGGTTTTTGAATATTTTGATACCAGTTGAGAAAAAGGTGGTTTTGCGGTCATACGTAACACGTATTTGCACAAGTCCTCGTTTTCGTGTGTTGTCAGCTTCGTTTTTTCTATCAAAGACTGCTGATACTGTGGCAATTTTCATAATTCCTAATTATTTATAATTGTGTCATTTTCTTGGTACAACGTTGCAGTACAACATTGGTACTGCAAATATACTAAAATAATTAAAAATAATTAGGAACGCACTGCCATTTTAACAAAAAAAATGCTTAAAACCCAGTTGTTTGCGGTTTTAAGCATTGTATTCAGTGAACCGGAGGGGATTCGAACCCCTGACCCACAGCTTAGAAGGCTGTTGCTCTATCCAGCTGAGCTACCGGTCCAACACATCTCACCATTCAAGATGCAAAGTTACAAAGAAAATGGTGGAAAAACGAATGGCATGTGGAAAGATTATCAATATTTAACAATCAACC